>OBOI01000494.1_pt1 | contig 13655 bp, 15 predicted proteins | sample 1670151 | NCBI WGS metagenome assembly OBOI01 (sample SAMEA104232303, study PRJEB22302) | sediment metagenome | biome: forest; feature: aquifer; material: sediment | place: USA | collected 2011-08-07 | depth 0.01 m | reverse complement strand
GAGCTGGGAGAGGGTCTTTTCCAGTTCGGCCTGCCGGAGCTCATCCGCCTTTTTGCGGATGGCCACGATGGTGGGGGTCACATCCATCCCCTCCAGCCAGTGCTGGAACTTGACCGTCTCCTCATCGACAATGCGGGTGGCGCTATCCGCCTCTTTCTGGCGCTCCGATTTATTGACCTCGACCACATCCTTCAGGTTGTCGATATCATAGAGATAGACGTTGTCCAGGTCATTCAGTTTCGGATCAAGGTCACGGGGCACCGCGATATCGATCAAAAACAGAGGCCGGTTCATGCGCTGGCGCATCACCGGTTTGACATCGTCGCGCATCAGCACCAGACCCGTGGCGCCGGTGGAGCTGATCAGGATGTCCACGTTCTCCAACTCGGCGGACAACCCCTCCAGGGAGACCGCGGTACCGTTAAAGCGCTGGGCCAGGGTGATGGCCCGCTCCAGGGTCCGGTTGGCCACCACCACGCCGGCGATGCCCTGGGCAATCAGGTGCTCGGCCGCCAGTTCCGCCATCTCGCCGGCCCCCACCAGCATCACCCGTTTGTCGGCCAGGGTACCGAAGATCTTTTTGGCCAACTGCACGGCCGCGTAACTGATGGAGACGGCGCTGGAACCGATATTGGTCTCGGTGCGCACCCGCTTGGCCACCGAGAAGGACTTGTTGATGAAACGGTTCAAGACCGGGCCCACGGTCCGCAACTCGGCCGCGGCGCGATAGGCCTTTTTCAACTGGCCCAGGATCTGCGGCTCGCCGACGATCATCGAATCCAGGCTGGCCGCCACCCGAAACAGGTGGTTCACCGCCTGCGCCCCGACATGGAGATAGCTGTAGCGCTCGATCTCCTCATCCGACAGGCCACTACCGGCAAAGAGGTGTTGGCGGATGGTGCGCGCGGTCGCTTCCGGGGTGGAGCTTGAACAGATCAACTCCACCCGGTTACAGGTCCCCAAGAAACAACACTCACGGCAACCGGGGATGGCCTTGATGGCCACCACCGGGTTCTCACACCCCGAGGTGTGGGCCAACTTTTCGCGCACCTCGACTGGCGCGACCTTATGATTGACCCCGATGATCAGTAACGTATCAGCCAGCATAGGAATGGATACCCCCAAGTAGATAGGTCACTCCCCACAGGGTAAACAGTGCGGCACTAAAACCGATCATCGACATGATCGCGGCCCGCCGCCGGCGCCAACCCATGGTGAATCGAAAGTGGAGCATGGCCGCGTAGATGAACCAGGTGATCAGCGACCAGGTCTCCTTGGGGTCCCACTGCCAGTATGTGCCCCAGGCCTGCTTGGCCCAGAACGAACCGGTAATGATCCCCAGGGTCAGCAGGGGGAAACCGATGGAGAGGCAGTGCTGGTTCAAGCCATCCAAGGCCTCCAGGGATGGCAGCCGCTCATAAAAGATACCGAAGCGCCGGGACTTGATCTCCCGCTCTTGCAGCAGATACATGATGCCGCCACAGAACCCCATGGCTAAAAAGGCATTGGCCATCAGGGCGATGGAGGCGTGGACCGGCAGCCAGAGACTGCGCATGGCCGGGGGCAAGGGGGTCACCTCCTTGGAGGCGACAGCGGCCACCACCATCAGCAAGGTGATGCCGATGCTGACAAAGGTGCCGAAGTTCTTCACCCGATAGCGCCAGCGAAAGACTAAAAAGCCCCAGGTCATGGACCAAGCAAAAAAGGAGACCGCCTCATGCATGTTGGAGATCGGGGTGTGCCCGACCTCCACGTAGCGAGCCACCAAGGTCACGGTATGCAGGACCCCGGCTGCCGTCAGCAGCCAACGGGCCGCCAACCTCGCCTCTTTTTTCTCCTGGACAAACCAGACCACGTAGGTGACGGTGGCCAGGATATACCCTAGAAAAGTGATTAGAAATAAGTTGTTCATCGCGGATGCCCCCAAAAGCCCGGAAGGTTCAAATTCACCAAAAGCCCTATCAAGGGGCCTGTTGGCCACGACCCCAAAATTACATTAGTAGACGATACTAAAATCCCCCGGCCTTGACAATAGCCCATTCACCGGCAGAGAAGCTTTTTCAGTTGTTGCGCCAGCTCCGCCGGCAGACCCCGGCCCAGGGTCTGCTCAAGAAAGGGAAGCAGCCCCTCTCCCCCATCCCGGGTAATCACCTCCACGATCCCGCGATCCAGCATGCCCTGAAAAATCTGCTCGTTCTCGGCCTGGGGTAGCCCCCGGGCCAAGACATAGGGCCTGATCACCCCCAGGGCCTCAACCACGATTTCATACTGCGGGCCCAGCCATGCCTCAATCTCTTGGCGCAGCTTCTTGGCCAGGGCCGGGCTCTTGCCGCTGGTGGAGATGGCAACCGTCAACCCCCCACGCCGCACCAGGGCCGGCAGGATAAAGTTGCACTTCTCCGGGACATCGGCGACGTTCAACAGCGTCTGACCTTGGAGGGCATCGGCCTGCACCTGATCCTGGACCCGCGGATCATCGGTGGCGGCCATCACCAGAAAAAACCCCGTGGTGTCCCCTCCTCGGTAGCCCCGGGCCTCCCAGTGGATGCCCCCCTCTCCCAGCAAGGTGGCCAGCCCAGGGGTCAACTCCGGGCTGATGACCGTCACCTTGGCCCCACACTCAATCAGGCCCCGGGCCTTGCGCTCGGCCACCTTGCCGCCGCCGACCACCAGGCATTGTCGGCCCTCGATTTGCAAACCGATTGGATAGTATTTCATCGCCCAAATCCCGCCTTCCGGCATTACGGTGCTAAAATGATTGACACGCATTTCAGAGTAATATAGTGATTCATGGTAACCGGTAACCTCAATGACCCCCTTCAGCCCGAGAGACTATGATCCATAAAGGCACCCTCGCCATCAGCAGCACCAAAAAGATGGAGTTTATCGACATCACCGAGCATATCAACCGCATCATCGCCGCCCACAGCTGCCACTCCGGGGTCTGTACCCTTTACAACCCGCACACCACCGCCGCCGTCACTATCAACGAAGGCGCCGACCCGGCGGTGCAGGATGATCTCATCACCGCCTTTGGCCGCATGGTCCCGGCCCACGGCCCCTACCGACATCGGGAAGGGAACTCGCCAGCCCATGTCATGACCGCCATGGTCGGCAGTTCGGCCCTGCTCTTTGTCGAAGAGGGCAAGGCCCTGCTGGGGACCTGGCAACGCATCTTCTTCTGCGAGTTTGACGGGCCGCGCTCCCGCAAGCTCCATTGGCGGCTGAACGCCGATTAACGCAGCGCCCTCATTTGCCGCCCACGGACAGAGATGAAAAGCACCACCAAGCCTCAACCCCACGCTACCGAGGCAACGGCAACCGCCAGCGCACAGCTGCCGGAAGAAGCCGCCACTGCCATCGCTTTCGGCTGGGATCGGGCCACGGACGAACGTTCCTGCCAGGCCTTTGTGCAGCGGTTTAGCCGTCCCGAGCTCCTTGCCCTGCTCACCCCGCGCCTGACTGACGGGGAGTTGACCGGCCTCATCGACCACCTCTCCGGGCTCATGAAAAGACACCTGGCGGAGGGGGAGTACCACCGCCTGTTCTTGGCGGACAGGAAAGCGAAAAGAGTATAATAAATTGGCGGCGCGCGCCAGAAAATAATGCCAGACCCTGTGTCCTTCTGCGCCGCCCTCCCCATATTGCCGGAGAACGCCCGTGTCCACCATCACCACCGATCTTCCCAGCTATCTTGACATCCTGCGCTCCGCCGCGGAACTCCATGTAATTGAGGAGGAGGTGGACCCCTACCTGGAGATCGCCGAGATCCACCGCCGGGTGATCGCGGCCCAAGGCCCGGCCCTGCTGTTCACCAAGGTCAAGGGGAGCCGCTTTCCGGTGGTCACCAACCTATTCGGCTCCAGCCGCCGCCTGGAACTCGCCTTTGGCCGGCGCCCGCAACGGTTTGTCGCCGGTCTGGTGGAGATGGTGGAGAGCATGGGTCCGCCCTCCCTGGCCAAGCTCTGGTCGCAACGCGGGCTGCTGCGCCAGGGGCTCGCCATCGGCACGCGCCTGGTACGCCAAGCACCCATCCTTGATCAGTGCCAAGACCCGCCCCGATTGACCGAACTCCCCCTGCTGACCTCCTGGGACACCGATGGCGGCGCCTTTGTCACCCTGCCGCTGGTCTACACCGAGCACCCGGACGGCCGGGGCCACAACTTGGGGATGTACCGCATCCAGCGTTACGACGACCTGACCACCGGCATCCACTGGCAGATCCACAAGGGCGGCGGCTATCACTACCATGCGGCGGAGTTGAAGGGCCAGGCCCTGCCGGTGACCCTGTTCATCGGCGGGCCGCCGGCCCTGATGATGGCGGCCATCGCCCCCCTGCCGGAGAACATCCCGGAACTGCTGCTGGCCTCACTCCTCCTGGGGAAAAAACTGCCGCTGGTGAAGAGTCCCAGCGGCCATCACCCCCTGGTGGCCACCGCCGAATTCGCGGCCCAAGGGTTTGTCGCCCCCAAGGTGCGCCGGCCGGAAGGTCCGTTCGGCGACCATTACGGTTACAACTCCCTGACCCACGACTACCCAATCTTCCAGGTCAAGCGCCTCTACCACCGCGCCAAGGCCATCTACCCGGCCACCGTGGTGGGGCAACCCCGGCAGGAGGACTACTACATCGGCGATTTCCTGCAAGACCTGCTCTCCCCCCTCTTCCCCCTGGTGATGGGCGGGGTCAGGCAGCTGAAGACCTTTGGCGACACCGGTTTCCACGCCCTGGCCGCGGCCCGGGTCATGGACCGCTACCCCCGCGAGGCCTTTGCCTCGGGCCTGCGTATCCTGGGCGAAGGGCAGCTCTCCCTCACCAAGTTTCTGATCGTCACCGATGGCGACCTGGATGTCTCCGACTTCCCCAGGCTCTGGCGCCATGTCCTGGAGCGCATCAACTGGCAGACCGATCTCTTCGTCTTCGCCAATGTCTCCCAGGACACCCTGGACTACACCGGCCCCTCCGTCAACAAGGGATCAAAGGCGATGATGTTGGGGCTGGGCCGCGAACCGATCCGCACACTGGCGGCGGAGTTCCACGGCGAACTCCCCCAGGGCGTGACCCGGGCGGTGGTCTTCCTCCCCGGCACCCTGGTGGTGCAGGGGGACTCCTTTACCGAAGAGCAGGGGCTCCCCCAACGCCTAGCCACCTCCCCGCTCCTCGCCCCCTGGCCGGTGGTGGTCTTGGTGGATGACGCCAACCAGGCCTGCGCCAATCTCACGCAGTTCCTGTGGACCCTGTTCACCCGCTTCGAGCCGGCTGCGGATATCCACGGGGCCACGAGCACGGTGCAACGTTTCCACGTTGGCCTCAAGCCCCCCATTGTCTTTGATTGCCGGATGAAGCCGTGGTACCCCCACATCCTGGAGGTGGATGCGGCGACCAAGGCCCGGGTGGATAGCCGGATCAGCCGCCTCGTGCCGGCCCAGTGGCACACAACTTAAGGCCGGGTAAGGGCTTCCACCACCAAGGCCACCAAAAGCACAAAGGTTCAAGGGAAAATTCCGCATCTCCTTCGTGATCGTCGCGGCTTAATTCTTTTTTTTTGCCCATCGTTTAAGGCGATAAGGCCGCCTCGGCTCTCTTGCGACCAGCTATTACAAAAAAAATCAGCCAGACGGCCGAAGAGTTGCATAACCCCTAAGACAACAAGCAGTTCAGGCAATTTCTGCCGCCATCCACCCGTACAGAGAGGACGGCACCGCTAACCCTGGCATTTCGCCCGCGTACCGCGAACAGGCTACCAACTCGCCATGGAGATTCCCATGATCATCAATCCCCTTACCGGGCAACGCATCTCCGACAAAAGGTCGGTGGACAAAAACAAGTCAACCCAGTCCACTTCGTTCTTCGATCTCCTTGCCGATCAGCTCCAGCCCGCGGTTGAATCCCAGCCCACGACAGAGGCCCAGGGGCTCCAAGCCACCGAGATCCAGATCCCGGCTGAACTCAGGCTGGCAGGCCTCTCGGTCAGCGAAAACACCATCGACCTGCTGGAATCCTTTAGCGAGGCCTTGGAGAATTTGCAACTCACCACCCAAGACCTCCTGCCCTTGATCGAGGCCCTGGAAGGTGACACCACCACCCTGCTCGACATCAAGGAGCAACTGCCGGCCCATGACCCCTTGGCCCAGCTGATCGACCGCGTGGCCACCATCAGCGTCATCGAGGCGGAAAAATTCCGGCGTGGCGACTACCACTGATGGTCGAGCGCTTGCAAAAAATTCTGGCGCAAGCCGGGGTCTGCTCCCGCCGGGCGGCTGAGGGGCTTATCCGCCAGGGCCAGGTCACCGTCGATGGCGTTACAGTCACCGAGATGGGGGTGAAGGTCGATGCCGAGCGGCAGCGGATTGCGGTCAACGGCCGACCCCTCCGGCTCACGGAAAAAAAGGTCACCCTCCTCCTCAATAAGCCGCTGGGGTACGTCACCACCATGAGCGACCCCCAGGGCCGACCCATTGTCGCCGCCTTGGTCCGGGATATCGACCTGCGCCTCTTTCCGGTCGGCCGCTTGGACCTTGATACCGAAGGGGCCTTGCTGATGACCAATGACGGCGAACTCGCCCAGCAACTCCTCCACCCCAAGTTCGAGATCAATAAGACCTACCAAGTCGTGGTCCAGGGGAGGGTCAAGGAAACGGCCATCCATGCCCTGGAGCAGGGCGTTGACCTTGATGGCCGTAAGACTTGGCCCGCCCGCGTCACCCTGGAGGCGCAAGCGGAGAGGAGTTCGACCTTGACCATCATCATCCACGAAGGCCGCAAGCGCCAGGTACGCCGCATGTGCGAGGCAGTTGGCCACCGCGTCATCCACCTCAAGCGGCTGGCCTACGGCAACCTCGCCCTGGGCAACCTCGCCCCGGGCAAATACCGCCTGCTGGGCGCGAAGGACTTAAAACGCCTCTTCGCCCCGCCCATCATCAGCAAATAGTCCTGCTCCCGGTTCACGGCCAGGAGCGGCGTGCTCCCTTGGCCATGGACAACTCCCCCTCTCCCGCCCTCTCCTTCCACCATCATCCTTGCCCTGGAATCCATCAAAAAAATATTCGGAGGAGGGTAAATTTTTCTTTACAAACTCAAAAATGATTTATAACCTCAATAAGTTATCGATGTTTGTCCAGCATTGCCATTCCGATCGGAGGATTTATGAACAAATCAGAACTTATTGATGCCCTGGCCCATGAGATGGACATGCCCATTCGCCAGGCAGGGGCGATTCTGGACACCATCCTGGAGACCATGATGGAGACCCTGGAGCGCGGCGACAGCATCGAGATCCGCGGTTTTGGCAGTTTTGTGGTCAAGAGCTACGAACCCTACATCGGCCGTAATCCGAAGACCGGTCAGCAGATCAAGGTCAGCCCCAAGAAACTGCCCTTTTTCAAGGTCGGCAAAGAACTCAAGGAACGGGTGGACACGGAACCCGCTTGAGTCGGCAACGCCTATGCTTACTGCTCCAACTCCCCCTCCGCGACAATCTCCCCCACCACATCATAGGTGTGGGCCTCGGTGACCAAAAGGTCCACGATATCCCCCACCTCGCACTCCCCGGCATTGATGTAGACGCAACCATCGATATCCGGGGCCTGGGAGCGCATCCGTCCTTCCAGCAACAGATCGGTCTCCCCACTCACCCCCTCCACCAGCACCTGCTGGATGGTACCCACCAGCCCTTGGTTCTTCTCCAGGGAGATCTCGGCCTGCAACTCCATCAGCCGTTGCAAACGCTCCTCCTTAAGCTCCTCCGAGCAGTGATTGGGGAGCCGCGCCGCCGCCGAGCCCTCCTCGTTGGAGTAGGGGAAGACCCCGACATGATCCAAGCGGTGCGTGGTCATGAACTCCTCCAACATGGCCACATCGGCCTCGGTCTCGCCGGGAAAGCCGACAATAAAGGTGGTTCTGATCACCGCGCCAGGGACGATGCGGCGGATCTTGGTCAACAACTCGTCAATCGCCCCCGCCTTGAACGGACGGTTCATGGCCCGCAGCATGGCGGGACTGACATGCTGCAGCGGGATATCCAAGTAGGAGAGCAACCTACTGTTTGCGGCCATCAACTCCAGCAGCGGGTCGGTGATCCGCTGGGGATAGAGGTAGAGGGTGCGCAGCCAGGGGATCGTGGTCTCTGCCAACAACCGAGCCAACAGTTGGGGGAGACGGGGAGCGTCTGCCCCCAGATCCAGGCCATAGGCGGTGAGGTCCTGACCGATCAGGGTCAACTCCTTCACCCCACGGCTCTCAAGGGCCTTTGCCTCCAGGATGACATCGTCCACTGCCCGGCTCCGCAGACGGCCGCGGATGGCAGGGATCATGCAGTAGCTACAGGTGTTGGAACACCCCTCGGTGATCTTCAGATAGGCACGATGGTTGGGTGTCGAGACCTGGCGCGGCATGGTGCTGTCCATCAGGAACGGGGGGGATGCTAAGTCTGCCATGGCAGGTACGGTAGACGGCTCCAGGGAGGCCAGGCGCGTGGCGATCTCCAGTACGCTCTCGGTCCCCAGAAAGAGATCGACCTCCGGCAACTCGCGCATCAACTCCTCGCCGTAGCGTTGCACCAGGCAGCCGGTCACCACCAAGCGGGTGCCGGGCCGCTCCGCCTTGACCGCCCCCAGCCTCAGGATCTCGTCCACCGCCTCCTCGGCCGCCGACTGAATAAAGCCGCAGGTGTTCACCAAGATCACCTCCGCCTCCTCGGGAGTCGCGCAGGTTTGATACCCTGCCCGGGCCAAGACCCCAAGCATCACCTCGGAGTCCACCAAATTCTTGGGACACCCCAAACTCACCACATATACGTTTTTAGCCATCTCCATCCTTCCCGCAAAAATCGAACAAGGCCTGAACGACGGCATGCATTGCCGTCTTGAATGGCCTTGAAGTAAACCCGGCTTGCCAGCCATCCCCCTTGAGCAAGTCGGAGACCACCAACACGGCGGCCAACTCCACCCCGCGAAAGGCCGCCACGGTGAGCAGGGCGCTGAGTTCCATGTCCACCGCCGCCACCCCCTGCCGCTGGTAGCAACGGATGGTCTCCCGCCCCTCGCGATAGGGGGCATCGGTGGTCCACACCCCACCCCTGGCAGCCTCTCCCACCCGGTGGCGCAAAAATAGAGCCACCTCTGCCGTTAGTTCCATCGACACCCGAGGGGCTGCTGCCAGCGGGTAGTGACGCGAGGTCCCCTCCTGACTCACGGCCCAGGTCGGCAGCAGCAGATCGCCAATGGCTAACCCTGGGGCCAAGGCCCCGCAACTGCCAAAGACCACAAAGCGCCGACCGCCCAAGGCGATCAATTTTTCCAGCAGCATCACGGCCATGGGCGCGCCTAGGGCCGGACCGCTGAGCGATCCTCTGCCATCGGGCCTCACCCACAGATTCGCCGGGTACACCGGTTGACGCCGCCACCCCTGCTCCTTGGCCAGCCGACCCAAGGCCATGGCCTCATTAGGGAGGATGCAGATCACTCCTCTCTCCCCGATTTGCGCCTCGCCACGCAGCCGCGCGGGATTGATCAGACAGTCCATGAGGGCTTTAACGAATGGCGCGGGGCCAACGGCATAAGGACAAATCCCCCTCCGCACCAACGCAAAAAGGCCACAGGTTACCCTGTGGCCTTTTTGCGTGCGACGAAAGCGACTTGTCTGACTTAGACCAGGCCCTTACCGAACAGCAGGATCAGGGAGATAACCAGACCGTAAATGGTCAAGGACTCGATCAGAGCCAGACCGATGATCATGGTCACCGTGATTTTACCCGAGGCCTCGGGGTTACGAGCCGTACCGGTGCAAGCGCCGCCAACAGCTGTTCCCATGCCGATACCACAACCCAGGGCGGCAACACCAACGGACAGAGCCGCGGCGATACACACCAGGGCCACATTGACCCCACCAGCTGCTGCCCCACCCTCAGAGGCCATGGCCAACGAGGTCATGCCCAACACCAATACCGCAGTCAACAAACTTACCTTCTTCATCCTGAACTCCTCCATTAAAATTGAATAATTGGCCTTCTTCGTATTGCAAAAAAAAAACGATGTCAAATCAGGGGGTATGCGGCACGGTTAACCAGCCAAGCGCACCGGGTCGCACACCTATCAATCAATGCGCATGCTCCATGGCCGCCGAGAAGTAGAGGATCGACAGCAGCACAAAGACCAGGGACTGCACCACGGACACCAGCACCCCCAGGCAGAGGATGGGCAGCGGTGCAAAAAAGGCGCCGGCCAGCATGAACAGGATCCCCAGCAGGGTCTCCTTGGCCATGATGTTGCCGAAGAGACGAATGGAGAGCGAGAGGATGCGGGCCAAGTGGCTGATGAGCTCAATGGGGAACATCAGGGGGATCAACCACGGAATCGGACCGAGGAAGTGTTTGATATAACCGACACCATGGAACTTCAGGCCCAAGACATGGGTGGTGACAAAGATGATCAGGGTGCAACCCAGGGTGATGTTGAGATTCGAAGTCGGCGACATAAAGCCGGGCATCAGACCCACCATGTTGGCGACCAGGATGTAGAGGGCAAAGGTAGCCAACATCGGAAACATCATCCTGGCCCCCTCCCTGCCCATGTTGTCGGCCATGAAGCTCTCAATGCCGTCCACCACCGCCTCCCAGAAATTCTGCCCCTTGCCGGGGATCATCTCGATCTTGCCCATGGTCAGTTTCGGGGCCAGGATCAGGACCAGCATCACCAGCCAGGTGTAGGTCATATGGGGAGAGACCAGCTTGGCCAGGACTGTGTCGCCGACCAGGGTGTGGGGTACGGGCAGGCCTAGTTGCTGTAAGATCAGCGAGATAAAGAGTATTGGATGTTCCATAACGGCTACAGTGCCTCCTTTCCAGAAAAATAGATAGCCTTGGCCTGGCTGAGGGCAGCGACCACAATGCCGGCCACTACCGTTGACAGCCCGAGCAAGAGCCCGATTACCCGCACCTGTCCATAACGGACCAGAAAATACAACAGCACCGCCAAGACGGTGAGCCTTAGGTAGTACTTGATAAAGAAGCGAAACTTGACCGCCTGTAGAGGCCCTTGCATCACCAGGGTCAGGTCATTCTTCAGAAACAAAAAACTTAGGTTGGCAATCAAGGCCCCGATCAGAATCGACTCGGCCGTGGCCCAGGAGAAGGCTAAACCTCCTGCCAGGGGTGCGGCCAGCAGCAAGAGCCAATTAACCAGCTGCACCCTAAGCAGCGAAAATTCATGGGGATGTGCCATGCCGTGCCATCCTCTGCTAGAGATCTTGTCGCCGACTGAGGCGGTAGAGGGTCCTAAAACCCGCAAACACCCCCAAACAGAAGAAAATGGCCATGAACCACGGGGTGGTGCGCCCGCCAAAGAGCTTCACATCCAGGAGATAGCCCATGCCGAAGCCGACAAAGATGCTGGAGGCCAGACTCAGTCCGATGGTGGAGAAATCGGCCACCATCCGCATCAGTTCCCTGCGGGGTCCGGGGGTATCTGCCATCACACCGCCCTCCTCGGGTCGTGCGACTGCTCTGTTCGGGGCCATCGGTACCTACCGAAAGGCCCGGTATTCCTACCCATACAGCCTGTCACCCCTAACAAAACAGCACCCTAGGTATCATGCGTCACCATGAAAGTCAATGGCTTTTTCAGGCCCCGACCAATTTTCTGAACGACGATTCAGTTTTTTCCAGGGCCAGCTCCAGGTCGGCGCTGGTGTGGGCATCGGAGATAAAGGCGGCCTCAAACTGCGACGGGGCAAGGTAGATCCCCTGGGCCAGCATATCCTGATAGAAGCGGGCAAAGCGGGCGGTATCCGAATGCATGGCCGAGGCAAAGTCGGTGACCGGGCCTGCGGTAAAAAAGGTGGTCATTACCGAGCCCACTCTATTTAAGGTGGTGGGCAGGGAGTACTTGCGGGCCAGAGCCGCCAAGGCCTCGGCATAGTGGGCGGCCTTCTGGTCCAAGCGCTCGTAGAAGCCGGGGGCGCTCAACACCTTCAGGGTAGCGATGCCGGCGGCCATGGCCAACGGGTTGCCGGAGAGGGTGCCGGCCTGATAGACCGGACCTTCCGGGGCGATCAGGGCCATGATCTCCTTTTTGCCGCCATAGGCCCCCACCGGCAGACCGCCGCCGATGATCTTGCCCATGCAGGTCAAGTCGGGCATGATGTTGAACTTGGCCTGGGCGCCGCCGAGACTCAGGCGGAAACCGGTGATCACCTCATCAAAGATCAACAGGATATTGTTTGCCGTGGTCAACTCCCGCACCCGCTCCAGGAAACCCGGGGCCGGGGGAATGACACCCATGTTGGCGGCCACCGGCTCCATGATCACACAGGCGATATTCAAGGAGCTGTCGGTCAAGGTCTGCTCCAGGGTGGCAAAATCGTTATAGGGGATGGAGATGGTGTTCTTGACCACGTCATCCGGCACCCCGGGGCTGCCGGGGATCCCCAAGGTGACCACCCCGGAACCGGCCTTGACCAGGAAGGCGTCGGCGTGGCCATGGTAGCAGCCGTCAAACTTGACCACCACGTTTTTGCCGGTGTAGCCGCGGGCCAGGCGGATGGCGCTCATGGTGGCCTCGGTGCCGGAGTTGACAAAACGGACCTTCTCCACCGAGGGCATGGCCTGACAGACCAACTCGGCCAACTCCACCTCGGTGGGGGTCGGCGCCCCATAGCTGGTGCCCTTGCCCACCGCCTCTCTGATGGCCTCGGCCACGGCCGGGTGGTTATGACCCAGGATCATCGGTCCCCAGGAACAGACAAAATCGACATACTCATTGCCGTCGACATCGTACACCTTTGAGCCATTGGCCCGTTCGATGAACACCGGGTCGCAGCCCACCGACTTACAGGCCCGCACCGGGCTGCTCACCCCGCCGGGGATCGACTGTTGCGCCCTTTGAAAAAATGAACGAGAGAGGTCAGTTTTCATCATGAAAGTCTCCACAGATTAATTTGTCGTCGCCAAGGCCTAGGCGCCAGCAGCGGCGCCCCTATCCCTCACAAAATCCGCTGACACCATAGCATGAGCGCCCCTGTTCGTCAAAGGTATCTGCTTGCGGATGATTATTTCATCACTGCCGGCGGCCACCCTCGTCCCCTCTGCCGCATCACGCGTTTACGGAAAAAGACCACGCATCCCCGTAAACCTCTTCTCTTTTCAAGCTCTAACGGGAGGCCAAGCCCGCAATTAACTTGACAATCTTCATCCACCCATTGTATCTAATTTCGTGGACCACTATCTGGTCCCTTCAATAACTATCGCATACTTAGGAATTGACCATGTCAGACGATCTCAACCCAGCAGACAATCAACTCATCATTGGAGTCGATTTTGGCACTTCGCGCACTGCGGTCATGTCCAACCGGGGCTATAAGCAGATTACCCGCTCCATTGTCGGCTACCCCAAGGACATCATCGGCATCAAGCTGCTTGGCAAGGCCCAGGTCTTTGGTGATGAGGCCTTGAAGAACCGCTCGGCCCTGACCCTCTATCACCCCCTGGAAGATGGGGTCATCCGTGATGCCAGCGAGAAAGACTATACCGCGGCCTTGGAACTCCTCAAGTATGTGGTTCATGAAGCCAAAGAGGGCGCCGACCTGCCGGTGGCCGGCATCATCGGGGTCCCTTCCCGGGCCTCGATCATGAACAAGGAACTCCTGATTCAGATTGCCAAGG
>OBOI01000493.1_pt1 | contig 13682 bp, 9 predicted proteins | sample 1670151 | NCBI WGS metagenome assembly OBOI01 (sample SAMEA104232303, study PRJEB22302) | sediment metagenome | biome: forest; feature: aquifer; material: sediment | place: USA | collected 2011-08-07 | depth 0.01 m | reverse complement strand
GCGGCACCTTCAACGTCGCCGGCGGCGCCCTGAACCTGGGGGGCAGCTTCGGCCTCGCCGGGCTCGGCACCTTCACCCGTAGCGGCGGCGGGGTCAATATCACCGGCATCCTCGATCTCGGCGGCAACACCCTGGATATCGGCGCCACCGGCCTGTTTGGCAGCGGCGGCCTGACCGCGCTTAATGGCGGCTCGGCGCGGATCAAGAACGGCACCCTGATCAGCGGCGACGCTGCCGCCTTGAACCTCTCCGGCAATGCCGACCTGGAGGCCTTGACCCTGGGCAACACGGGCAAACCCAACCTGACGGTGAACGGCCACGCGGAGATCTTCAACGGCCTGACCCTGGGGGGCACCATCAACAAGGGCAACAATACCTGGTGGATCAACGGCAGCGGCATCCAGACCATCGGCGGCAGCGGCACCCTGGTCAGCGCCGGCGGCGCCATCTACAGCTATAACAGCGTGGCGGGCAGCGAGACCGTGCGGATCGACTCCGGGGTCACCATCCAGGGCTACGGCACCCTGGGGGATGCCTGGTCCGGCCAGACCTGGAACAACCTGGGCACCATCGCCGCCACCGGCGCGGCCCAGACCCTGACCGTCAACCCGGCCACCTTCAGCACCAGCGGCACGGTCAAGGCCACCGCCGGCGGCACGCTGACCATCAACCCGACCAACCTCTGGGGCAACGGCGGCACCATGGAGGCCGGGGCCAGCAGCACCATTTCCACCGCGAACCACAGCCTCACCAACGCCGCTGTCGGCATTATTCAAGGGATGGGGACCATCAACCTGGGCGGCTCGACCAATACCCTGACCAACAACGGGATCATCATGCCCGGCGGCAGTGGCGCCGCCGGCACCCTGTCGATCACCGGCAACTTGGTCAATAGCGGCAGCGCCTTGATCAAGGCCGAGCTCGGCGGCGCCACCGCCGGCACGCAGTATGACCTGCTCGCCGTCAGCGGTAGCGCCACCCTGGACGGCACCCTTGCCAGCTCCCTGATCAATGGCTTCTCCCCCAGCGGCCAGAGCTTTGACATCATCACCGCCGGCACCTCCGCCAGCGGCAGCTTCACCACCTCCTCCCTGCCCAGCGGGGTCAACGGCGCCATTGTCGGCAATCTCTACCGTTTGACCCATTCAGGAGTCACCTGCACCGGCCTGTGCTGGGATGGCGGCGCCGGCACCGGCAATTGGGTGGACGCGGCCAACTGGGCCGGTGACGCGCTCCCGGGCCTGGTTGACACGGTCTTCATCAACCTGGTCGCAGGCGTCGATGTCACGCTGGGCAGCGGGGATCACAGCATCAAGGGCTTGAACACCGCGATCAACAACAACCTCACCATCAGCGGCGGCTCCCTGACCTTAAACGACAGCGCCACCCTCTCCAGCCTCGCCGGCAGCCTCACCCTTAACGGCGGCACCCTCACCGCCGATGGCGCGCTCAGTGCCAGCAAAGTGACCCTCTCCGGCGGCACCCTTGGCGGGGCAGGGGCCGTCACCATCTCGGCACCGTTCTCCATCACCGGCACCAGCACCCTCGCCGGCACCGGCCCCCTGACCACCAGCGGCACCACCACGGTGGACATCGGCGCCACCAACGGCTTCGTCGCCCTGATCAACGGCAAGAGCTGGACCAACACCGGCACCCTGAACCTGGCCGGTGACGACTACATCTCCTTCGGTTACACCGCCGGCGGCAACAATACCCTGACCAACGCCGCCACCGGCACGCTGAATCTTGCCAGCTCCTACGCCACCCCGCTGAACCAGTTCGCCGGCACGGCCCAGGTGGAGAACCTGGGCCTGATCCAGCAGACGGCAACCGGCGCCCACGCCATCCACGGCAACATCATCTTCAACAACAGCGGCACGGTCAAGGTAGATAACGGCACCCTCAATGTCGCCGGCAGCTTCGCCAGCAATGCGGGTCTGATCGATATCGCCTCTGGGGCCACCTTCCTCAAGAGCGGCGGCTTTACCAACGCCGGCACGATCCAGGGGGTCGGTACCATTCAGGTCGGCGTTGGCAACACCCTGATCAACAACGGCACCATCGCCCCCGGCGAGAGCAACGGCGACCCCACCGGCACCCTGGCCATCACCGGCAACCTGACCCAAGGCGCCAGCGCCCTGCTCACGCTGGAGCTTGGCGGCACAACGGCAGGTGAGTACGACCTCGTGGCGATCAGCGGCGATTGCCTGCTGGACGGCGCCCTGCAGACCGCCTTGAGCGGCGGTTACGTGCCGGCCAATGCCGACGTCATCCCCTTCCTGACCATGGGCGGCACGGCCTCCGGGGTCTTTACCACCGTAAGCACACCTCCCGGTTTCACTGCCGGTTACAACCTGGCCGCCGCCGAGGCCGCCCGGCTGATCTACTCGGTCCAGCCGGCCAAGATCTTCACCAACAGCGCCGGCGGCCTGACCTGGGAGACCCCGGACAACTGGTCAGGCGCGACCCTGCCCGCTGCCACGGATGATGTCCTGCTCAGCGGGGGATACGCCGTCAACCATGGCCTGGGCAACGACGCGATCAACACCCTCACCATCAATAGCGCCAACTCCTTGGCCCTCTCCGGCGGCACCCTTACCGTCACCGGCACCACCCATGCCGTTGGGGATCTCTTGGTCTCCGGCGGCACCCTGACCTTGGACGGCCCGAGTGACATCAGCCACCTCGACCTCTCCTCGGGCCTGGTCAACGGTGCCGGCTCCCTCACGGTCAGCAACACCTTCAGCCAGAGCGGCGGGAGTGTGGCCCTGACAGGCGACCTCGCCATCACCCAGGCCAACGGCGACCTGCTGGCGGGTTCCTTGAACGCCAACAAGATCCTCCTCCAGGCCACCAACGGCGGTATCCAGGTCACCGGCGCCCTGAACGCCACTGCCACCGGCGATGCCCTCACCCTAGTGGCCAACAGCTTCAACAACAACGCCGGCGCCTCGGCCCTGAGCGCCGCCAATGGCCGGTGGCTGGTGTGGTCAGGCGACCCTGGCAACGATAGCAGGGGTGGCCTGATCGCAAATTTCAAGCAGTACCACGCCACCTACGGCGATGCCATCTTGGGCAGCGGTAACGGTTTTCTCTACACCGCCACGCCCATCTTGACGCCAGGGCTCACCGGCACGGTGTCCAAGACCTATGACGGCACCACCTCGGCCATCCTCACCAGCGCCAACTACACGGTAGTCGGCGCCATCGACGGCGATAGCGTGCAGCTTAACAACCCGACCACGGGGAGCTACGCCACCAAGGACGCCGGCACGGCTAAGACGGTAACGGTAAACGGCCTCGCGGCCACCGCCACCAACGGCTCGGCAGCCGTGTATGGGTACGACCTGGCCGCGACCACCATCGCCACCACCACCGCCGACATCACCCCGCTGGCCATCACCGGCAGCATCACCGCAGTGGCCAAGGTGTACGACGGCAACACCTTGGCCACCATCGCCAGCCACGCCCTCTCCGGCACGGTAACCGGCGACGCGGTGAGCTACAGCGGCGGCAGCGCCACCTTTGCCGACAAAAACGTCGCGAGCGGCAAGACGGTGACCGGCACCGGGCTTACCCTCACCGGCGCTGACGCGGCCAACTACACGGTCAACGCCATTGCCACCACCAGCGCCGACATCACCCCGCTGGCCATCACCGGCACCATTACCGCAGAGGACAAAGTCTACGACGGCACTACCTTGGCCACCATCGCCAGCCACGCCCTCTCCGGCGCGATTGCTGGCGACGCGGTGAGCTACAACGGCGGCAGCGCCACCTTTATCGACAAGAACGCCGCGAACGGCAAGACGGTGACCGGCACCGGACTCTTCCTCGCTGGCGCGGACGCGGCCAACTACACGGTCAACGCCATTGCCACCACCACCGCCGACATCACCCCCCTGGCCATCACCGGCACCATCACCGCAGCGGACAAGGTCTACGACGGCACTACCTTGGCCACCATCGCCAGCCACTCCCTCTCCGGCGCGATTACCGGCGACGCGGTGAGCTACAGCGGCGGCAGCGCCACCTTTAGCGACAAGAACGCCGCAAGCGGCAAGACCGTGACCGGCACCGGGCTCTTCCTCACCGGCGCGGACGCGGCCAACTACACGGTCAACGCCATGGCCATCACCACCGCCGACATCACCCCGGCACCACTGACGGTGACGGCGAATGACACCACCAAGACCTACGGCGAGGTACCCCGACTCTGGGCCTTCACCCAGGTGGGCTTGGTGAACAATGAGACCATCGGCAGCGTTACCATGACCAGCCCTGGCGCGGCGGCAACCGCCACGATCGAGGCGAGTCCGTACCCGATCGTGCCCAGCAACGCCAGCGGTGGCACCTTCTCGCCAACCAACTACGCCATCACCTATCTCCCCGGCCAGCTTGTGGTCACCGACAAGACGCCGGTTGCGGTGGTGCGGACGGAGGTCAGTGCCGTTAACGCCGACATCATCGCGACCACGACACCCAAGGGTCTGGCCACGGAGGCCATGCAAGCAGACGAGGCGGTGGAGGGGGGAGAGGCGGCAGGCGATGATGGTGCCTCCCCGGAAGAGAACAAAGAGAAGGAGAAGAAAGTCGGTGTTGAGCAGTCTGATGAAGATAAGGAGTTACAACGGCAACCCATCGTGGCCCTGGATGAGGGAGCGGTGGCCGGTCAAAACATGGTCTGTAAATGATCGCAGTACAGGTACACCATAAAGAGCTGGAGCGGCCCCATGCGTAAACGAATCATCGCCCCAATCCGACACGATGCGGCCCCCCTTGACCAGGAGTGGTTAAATCCGGAGGGCCTCGCGGAGGTGGAGATCACCTCGGAAGACGCGGCTTACCCCATTGAGTCCGCCTTACTCCCCGTTGCCGCTGCGGGGTGGCGGGCCGCGGGGCCTGGCGTGCAGACCATCCGGCTGCTCTTCGCCCAGCCGCAACGGCTGCGGCGGATCCGGCTCATGTTCGTGGAAGAGCACTGGCAGCGCACGCAAGAGTATGTGTTACGCTGGTCAGCCGATGGCGGCCACTCTTTCCAAGAAATTGTGCGCCAGCAGTGGACCTTCTCTCCCCAGGGCGCCACCTGCGAGACGGAAGAGCATCATGTCGAACTGCCGGCGGTGACCCTGCTGGAGTTGACCATCACCCCCAACATCAGCGGCGGCGAGGCGATTGCCTCGTTGCAGCAGTTACGGCTTGCCTGACCCTGAAAAGCTGCCGCCCCAGCTTTTTACGCTCTTCTGTCCCGGGTGAAAGTGTGTTACCTTACCAGACTCAAGCCCTTGACCAGCGGATCTCGCCTAGCAACCATAGCCATCAGGAGGATGAACCGGCCACCGTCGCCCAGGCCATCCTCGTCTGCTGCCAACGCCACCATGACTGAACCGACCCCCTCTCTGGAACTCCAGGCACTCAGGGAACAGCTCCGTCTCCTCTCCCTGGAGAACGACCGGCTGACCGAACGCGCCGAGGAGACCCTGCTCCTGGGCTTGATCGCCGAACAGGTCAATGCCCAGGACACCCATGAAGCGCTCCTGGCCACCGGGCTGGAGCAGATCTCCCTGCTGAAGGACCTCCCCCTCTGCGCCTACGGCCAACGGCTGGGCGCCGAGCTGCATATCCTCCACGCCCACTTCTCCCTGACCCACGCCTCCCTGCGCGACCTCCGTCTCCCTCTGCCCCTTGCCCCCCTTGACCCTGAGCCCATGCTCCTGGATGCCGAGGCCGTGGCACAGAGCGGCTTGGTCATTGAGACCCCGGGCCAGCGTTTCGTGCCGGCCTCGGCCCTGTTCCTCCCCTTCCCCTGCCGCTCGCAACCGTTGGGGGTATTTCTCTTTGCCTCCCCCTGCGCCGCGTCCCGCCTCGACACCATGCAGCCCCTGCTGCGGCGGGTGGTGGAGATGATCAGCGCCCGTCTCGACACGCTCGACCTCCTCCGCGAACTTACCGTCCTGAACCGTGAGCTTGACCAGCGGGTGGAGTCTAGGACCCGTGAACTTAAGCTCGCCCACGATGCCCTGGCCAAGGAGGCCATTGAACGCGCCCAGGCCATGGAGACCCTCTCCTTCACCCAATTCACGGTGGACCACATGGCCGATGCGGTCTTTTGGATCCGAGCCGACGGCAGTTTTCTCTATGTCAACGATACCGCCTGTCAAGCCCTGGGGTACTCGCGCCTGGAACTGTTGCGGATGAGGGTGGAAGAGGTGAACCCGGACTATGCGCCGGGGCTCTGGGGCGGGCACTGGCAGCAGTTAAAAGAGGGCAAGAAGCTGATCTTCGAGACCCGGCACCGCAAACGGGATGGCGCGATCTTCCCGGTGGAGGTCAGATCCGGCCTCCTTGAGTACCAAGGCCAGGAGTACAACTGCGCCATCGCCCGCGATATCTCCGAACGGAAACGGGCGGCGGCAGAGCGCGACCAACTGCGGGAGCAGTTCAACCAGGCACAAAAGATGGAGTCGGTGGGTAGGCTGGCCGGAGGGGTGGCCCACGACTTCAACAATCTGCTCAGCGTGATTCTCGGCTATGCGGAACTCTCCCTGATGGGGGTTGACCCCCACGGTAAGCTCCATGCCAACTTGCAGGAGATTCAAGGGGCCGCCCTCCGTTCGGCCGCCCTCACCCGGCAGCTCCTGGCCTTTGCCCGCAAGCAGAACGTTACCCCCCAGGTGATGGACATCAATACCACCGTGGAGGGGATGCTCAAGATGATGCAACGGCTCATCGGCGAGGATATCGATCTGCGCTGGCATCCGGCAGCAGACCTGTGGCCGGTCAAGATCGACCCGGCCCAGATCGATCAGATCCTGGTCAACCTCTGCGTCAACGCCCGCGACGCCATCTCCGGGGTGGGCAAGCTCACCATCGCCTCGGAGAACAGCGTGGTTGACCAAGCCTATTGCGCCAGACACGCGGGGTGCACCCCGGGCGAGTACATCCGCCTCACGGTGAGCGACAACGGCTGCGGCATGCCGCCCCAGGTCATTGCCCACATCTTCGAACCCTTCTTCACCACCAAGGAGCTCGGTCAGGGCACGGGCCTGGGCCTAGCCACCATCTACGGGATCGTCACCCAAAACAACGGCTTCATTGCTGTCGAGAGTGAGCCGGATCAGGGCACCACCTTCAAGATCTACCTGCCCCGGCACGCCGAGGAGGTAGTCCCCGTCCACCACCCTGGGCCGGAAACCCGCAAGAGGCATGGACACGAGACCATCCTCCTGGTCGAGGATGACCTGGCCATGTTGAATATCAACAAGATGATGCTGGCACAACTGGGCTACCGGGCCCTGCCGGCGGCATCGCCCGACGAGGCCATCCGCCTGGCCGCCGAACACGCCGGCAACATCCAGCTGCTGTTGACCGACGTGGTCATGCCCACCATGAACGGCCGTGATCTCTCCAAGCGCTTGCTCGCTCTCTATCCGCCCATGAAGTGCCTGTTCATGTCCGGCTACACCGCCAATGTCATCGCCCACTACGGGGTGCTGGAGCAGGGGATGCAGTTCATCCAGAAACCCTTCTCCCTACAGGCCCTGGACGACAAGATCCACGAGACCCTGGCTCAGGGGTAGCGAAATCCGGCAACGCTAGCCTCCATCCCCGCGCCCATCACCCCAACACCGTACGGTTGCGGCCATCTCTCTTGGCCTGGTACAAGGCGTTATCGGCCCGCGCCAACAAGCTCTCCACCGTATCACCGGCAAGCATGGCCGCCACCCCGATGCTAACCGTGACCCGCGGGGCAATCTCCTGGTCGCGCATCTCCAACTGTGCGATGCGTTGCCGGATACGCTCGGCCAGGGCCAACAGATCCGGAGTACCGATCCCGGGTGACACCACGGAAAACTCCTCGCCACCATATCTGCCGGCAACATCATACTCACGCAACATGCCGGCAAGGGCCGTGGCGACACTCTTCAGCACCAAATCACCCATGGGGTGACCAAAGTTGTCGTTGATCCCCTTGAAGTGATCCAAATCAATCATCAAGAAACCCAGGTGCGTGCCGTGCCGTCTGGCCCGTTCAAACTCCTCCAGCAAGCGGGCCATCAAAAATCGGCGATTGCGCAGCCCCGTCAGCTCATCGGTGATGGAGGCCTCCAGCAGGGCCCGCTGGGCGAAGTCTATCTTTGCCATCAACTGGTTGAGCATGAGGTAGGCGGAGACCAGCAACAGGGTGATGGTCACGACTGAGAGGCCAATGATCACCTTGCGATTGAGGCCCATATCCTGCTCAAGCTTGGTAAACGGGATGCTGACGCTGATGCCGCCACGGACATCACCCAGCTGATAGGCAAAGGCATAGTGGCATTTCTGGCATGAGTGCTCGACCAGCAACGGCGCCATGTAGCGGAAGCGAGAGCCGCCTGCCCCCTGTTCGATCTCGGAGAACTCCCTCGCCCCCTGGGCAAAACTCGCCAGTGCCCGTTGCTCAAAGGGGTCCGGGGCATTCTCCTGGTTGAGCAGCTTCAAACTGGTGATATGAAAGGCGATGCCGTTCTGCTCACTCAAGATCCGTGAGACCTCCTTGGTCATCAGCGCCGGATTCTTGAGGGTCAACATCGTACCGTCAACAGCCCGCACATCAGGCTCAACCCCCACCTCGCGCAGATAGGGGTTCGATTCCACCCCAGCCTTCTTCTCCACATAGATCCCGCCATAGCCCGCATTCCACCGGCGCACCCGGACGATCAGGTCAAAGTAGGCCGCTGCCTGCTGCTTGACCGAATCCAACAGCAACCGGTTGTTGCGCAGATAGATGCCCAGGTAGATGGCCACAATCACCAGGGAGATCAACAGACAGAGGTTCATGTAAAAGATGACGGCGGGATGAGACTTACGGGGGGAGGAAAATTGCATTGGTCTGATCTCGTGGCTGGGATAACGCGATTGGTCTACGGCCTGCGGGGGTTTGCCCCTTTCACAGCACGGCCACCAGTTGCCCGTGGATCAACCCGTTGCTGGCCACCACCTCTGGCCGGAAAGGGGAGAAGGCGTTGCCGGCAAAATCGGTCAAGCGGCCTCCCGCCTCCCGAACCAACACGGCACCGGCGGCGGTGTCCCAGGGCTTGAGGTGCATCTCCCAGAAGCCGTCCAGACGCCCGCAGGCCACATAGGCCAGATCCAGGGCGGCCGCCCCGGCCCGACGCAGGTCCTGGACCTGGGGCAGGACGCGCTGCATGGTATTGATCACCTGCTCCAAGGTGCCATGGACATCGTAGGGAAAGCCGGTGGCCACCAAGGAGTGCTGGAGATCGGCCGTAGCGGACACGGTGATCCGCGCGCCATTCAACCACGCCCCTTTGCCGCGACAGGCGGCAAACAACTCATCTTGCAGCGGGCAGTAGATCACCCCGGCCAAGGGGAGGCCATCGACCACATAAGCGATGGAGACGCCGAAATAGGGAAAGCCGTGGGCGAAATTGGTGGTGCCGTCCAAGGGGTCGATCACCCAATACTCCCCGTTCATGGTGGCTTGGTAAGCGGAGCTGGACTCTTCGGCCATCACGGCAATGCCCGGGAAGTGCTCCCCAACGAGATCGAGGATGGCCTTTTCCGAGGCCAGGTCGGCCTCGGTCACCAGATCGATCACCCCCTTGTGTCTGATCTGGTGCGGCTTGCCGTACAGACCGCGAATGATGCCGCCAGCATGCAGCGCCGCCCTGGCGGCACACGCAAGGATGAGGTCCAGGGGATCGGGGGTGCCGCTGGCGATGCAGGCTGCGATTCTGTCCATGGTGCTCCTTATACAGTACAGGTTGTTTAGGCTATAGGCTGTAGGCTGTTAGGCAAAAAAGTGGGTCACATCTGGCCTCGGCTCCGCATCCATCTCGTCTTTTCTGTTGTTACAGGCTAAACGCCCACCGCCTATCGACCTGATCGGTGTTATGGTATGCGGGTATGAATGGCCCCCTTGGGGGTCAGCAGGCTGGAGTAGAGGTGATAGGCGTGCACGGTGAAGGGCTCGCTGTGAAACTGCTCATGACCGGCTAGGTAGCTGGTTACCAGCGCCGGGGAGATCTCTTTCAGACGAGCCAAGGTGATATGGGGGGAAAAGGGCCGCTCTTCCGGGAGGATGCCGATGGCGCGCAGGCGTTGTTCCACCATCTCGGCCAACTCCATGAGCCCTGTTTCGGCATGGACGCCGACCCAGATGACCCGCGGCCGGCCTTTGGCCGGAAAGCGACCCACGCCTTGCAGTCGGCAGACAAAAGGGGCCGCCACCGCGCCCGAAAGCGTCTCCCTGATCGCGGCCGCGCGGTCGGCAGCCACCTCGCCGATAAACCTGATCGTCAGGTGCAGGTGGTCGGGCGACAGCCAGCGGACCCCCGGGATCCCGTGGCAGAGGGCGGCCACCGCCTTCTTTACCGGATCCGGGAGGTCAACGGCGACAAACAGTCGAGGCACAACTACTCCAGGACCTTGACTCGGCCATCGTAGCCCACCACCACCGAACAGAGATCACCGTTGGCCTTCTTGACCAAGAAACGGTCCGTGCAGTTGTCGCAATCGGGGTTGGACTGGTTAAGGATTTTGCCATAGGATGAGGCCACCCACCGCCGATCAAAGGAGGTCGTCGGCTGCAGGACCATGGAACATGAGGTGAGCAGAAGCAGAGAGGCTAGGCAGCCAATACCAATTTTTGTCAACAAACTCATCGCTACCCTCCGGGGCAAAAACGTGCGGACGGGGTAAACGAGAAGAGAAGAGGGCGTGCCCCCCTTCAGATAGTAACCATTCACCTCAATCCCAGTGCAAAAAAATGTACCAGGCACTAAGATAATCATCATATCCAATCCGTGCACGGAAAACAAGCTCTTGTTGCCCGGGCAACAGGAGAGCCCTGCCATCACCCGCCACGGCGGAGGACCTCCGGGGCGATGGCGACCAACGGACGGATCAAATCCACCCCCCCGCGCTTGATCGCCTCGTTGGGCATGCCGAAGACCACGCAACTGGCCTCGTCCTGGGCAATGGTGTAGGCCCCGGCCTGCTTCATCTCCAGCATCCCCTGGGCACCATCGTCACCCATGCCGGTCATGATCACCCCCACCACGTTTTTGCCGCCGTAGCGGGCCGCGGAGCGGAACAGGACGTCCACCGACGGCCGGTGCCGCGACACCAAGGGTCCGTCCTTGACCTCCACGTAGTAGCGCGCCCCGCTTCTCTTGAGCAGGGTGTGGTGGTTGCCCGGGGCGATCAAGGCCCGGCCCCGGACCACGGTATCGTTGTTGGCCGCCTCCTTCACGGTGATCCGGCAGATCCCGTCCAAGCGCTGGGAAAAGGCACGGGTGAACCCCTCCGGCATGTGCTGGACAATGACGATCCCCGGGCAGTCGGCGGGCAACGCCTCCAGGAAGATCCGCAAGGCCTCGGTACCGCCGGTGGAGGCCCCCACCACGATCACCTTCTCGGTGGTCTGGATCATGGCGTTGGAGGCCGGCTTGTCGATCATGACATCGGCGGTCAATTTGGGCGCCACCGTATGGGGACGCGCCGAAATCCGCCGCAGCTTGGCCTGACCCGCCGCCTTGACCGCATCGCAGATCCGCACCCGGGACTCCTCCAGAAAGAGCTTGGTCCCCAGCCTCGGCTTCTGGATAATCTCCACCGCCCCATACTCCATGGCCTTCATGGCGGTCTCCGACCCCCCCTCGGTGAGGCTTGAGCACATCACCACCGGGATGGGGTGTTGGCTCATGATCTTCTGCAGGAAGGAGATGCCGTCCATGCGCGGCATCTCCACGTCCAGGGTGATGACATCGGGGATCTCATCCCTGATGCGGTCGGCGGCGATAAAAGGGTCCCCCGCCGTGGCCATCACCTCAATGCCTGGGTCGGAAGAGAGGATTTCGCTCATGGTCTGGCGGACCACGGCGGAGTCATCGACAATGAGGACACGAATCTTTTTGCGCATCATTTAAGCCCCGTCCGGCACAACCGTTTCAAGAATACCTCTCCGGTATAGGTTTTAACGATAATCTTTCGTCCCCGCACCCCACCGACATCGGAAGAGGCCAGCAGCAGCCCCTCCTCTTCGATAATCTGCATGGCCCTCTCGATATTCTGCCTGCCTATCCCTCTGGACGCCAGCCCTTGCGGCCCGGAGAGCAGATCCGAGCCGCCAAAGAGCTTGACCACGATCTCCCGCTGCTTGATCCCCTGCTCCAAGAACCACTCCAGCATCCGGCGGATGGAGCAGTCCACATAACGCGAAAACTCCTGACAATCCCTGCGGCACGGGTTCTCGCGACGACAAGAGGGGAGCAGACTATGGCAGACCGAGCCCACCCGGTAGCGGGGCGAGAACAAGACGACCGACACGCAGGAACCGAGCAGGGTCTCCACCAGGGCGCTCTCCTCGCCCACGAACAACTCCCCGGGCTTCAGGTAATAGCGGGCCGGTTCGGCACGGGCGGTGAGAGGCTGGATCTGCAAGGGTTGTGGGTAGCTGATGGGGGTGTGGATGGCCGCCGGCACACCATAGCGGTTGGGAGACAGGCGTTTCATTGCATCTTTCTGTAGACGGTGGGGGCGACACTGACCAGCGGCACGTCAAGACCACTCAAGGTCTCGGAGTGGCCCATGAAGATATGCCCACCCCCGCGCAAGTGGCCATAAAAACGGTGCAACAGCCGGGCTTGCGTCACTCGGTCAAAATAGATGATCACGTTGCGGCAAAAGATGATGTCCATGGGTTCCCGGAGCCCAAAGTCCTCATCCAGAAAATTCAAACGCCGCAATTTGAGCTTGGCCCGCAGTTCCGGGACAATCCGGGCCAGATCGCTCTGCCGGTCCTTACTGCGCAGCAGGTATCTGCTCTTCAGGGCCGCCGGCACCGGCTCCAGCACCGCCTCGCTATAGATGGCCTTTTTGGCCTGCTCCAGGACCCTGGTGGAGATATCCGTGGCCAGGATCTGAAAGTCAAACCCCGGGTGCCGGACGGCAAAGTCGGACAAGACCATGGCCAGGGTGTAGGGTTCCTGCCCGGTGGAGCAGCCGGCACTCCAGATCAACAACCGCCTGCCCGGGTATTTCTCACACCACTCCGGGAGCACCCGGTCACACAGATAGTGAAAATGGTCCGGCTCGCGGAAGAAATCCGTCTTGTTGGTGGTGACCATGTCGATCATCTGCACCAGTTCGTTGGCAATACCCTCGGCGCTGAACAGATAGTCGACATAGTCGGTAAAGCTCGTCATGCCCAAGGCCCGTAGGCGCTTTTGCAGGCGCCCCTCCAGCATGGTCCTTTTGGCCTCGGGCATCTTGATGCCGCACTGCTCATAGATAAAACGGCTCAGGCTGGCGAACTCCCGGTTTCCCATGCTGACAAGGGTGTGATCAAAGCCCTGAGTATCTCGGTTGTTTGTCATAACTCTCTTGAATTACGAATGACGAATGGTTGCTGCGACCGATTATAATTCGTAATTCTTCATTCGTAATTAGTAATTATTTCAATAGCGCTCGAAGGATGCGTCCAGCTCATCACCACCAGGCTGATCCCCTAGATGCAGGCTCATGCCGCCGGAGGCCTCGCCCGGGTGCGCATCCTCGCGCCGCTCGCGTTCCCGGGTCAGGGCATGGGCGATGCGCGGTTGGCCACTATGGCCCACCCTCTTCGACCCGCCCGTCCTGGCCCCGGGGATGGCCCGCCTAAGGGAGGGAAGTCCGGC
>OBOI01000492.1_pt1 | contig 13693 bp, 8 predicted proteins | sample 1670151 | NCBI WGS metagenome assembly OBOI01 (sample SAMEA104232303, study PRJEB22302) | sediment metagenome | biome: forest; feature: aquifer; material: sediment | place: USA | collected 2011-08-07 | depth 0.01 m | reverse complement strand
TGGGGCTCGATCTTTCTGAAAAAGAGGAAATCGGCCATGCGTTCGGGCCGCAGGCTCTCTTGATGCACGATCCCCGCCTCGCAGGGGCTGACGATCAGCCATCCCCCCGGGGCCAGCCGCTGGCTGAGGGTAGAGATGATCTGCTGTTGGCGGGGTGGGGCAAAGTACATCAACACGTTACGGCAGAAGATGACGTCAAAAGCGGCCTCCTTGGCAAAGGGCGGCGGATAGTCCAAGCGGGAAAGGTTGAGGTGGGAGAAGGAGACCATGTCGATAATCCGCTGGTGGAGCGAAAATTGGTTCGCTGCCGCGCTGGTAAAGTACAGGCTCCGTAGCCAATCGGGGGCACTGCGGAAGGACCATTGGCTGTAGCTCCCGCTCCTCGCTTTGTGCAACTGCTCGTGGTTGATGTCGGTGGCCAGGATGTCAATCCGCTGCTGCCAATCTTTGGGCAGCTGATCAACGGTGATGGCGATGCTGTACGGTTCCTCGCCGCTGGCACAGGCGGCGCTCCAGATGGTGAGCCGTTGCTCTGCTCGTTCCCGGCAGGCCGCGACCCTCTCCGGCAGGATGCTATTTTTTAAGCAATCAAAGACCGGGCGGTCGCGCAAGAAATAGGTCTCGCCCACGGTCAGGTATTTGATCAGCAGCTCTATGCGTTGCTGATCATCCGGATCGGCGAGTAACCACTCCAGGCAGGCGTCAGCCGAGGCAAAGCGGTTCTCCTTGGCCATGAGCGTAAGGGTACGCTCGAGATCGGCAAACCGCGTCTCGGGAAAATGGAGTCCTGTCTGCTGATCGATCAGGGCGCTCAAGCGGTGGAGGAGATTGTCTGAAACCATGGAGGGCGTACGAGTAGGGGCGGTGACGAAGAGGGGTCAGTTGTCGAGAACTTTGATGTCAAAAATGAGGATGGTCTGCTGCCGGTGCTTCCCCACCCCGGCCAGATAGCGTTCCAGTCCCGGGTAGAGTTGCGATGGGCTTTGGTACTGTTCCGGGACCAGGGAGAGGACCCCGACAACGGTATCGGCGATAAAGGCCATTTGGCGTTGGCCGTTGACAATCACGATGCGGTCATCAAGGGCGATCGTCCTTGCCGGCAGATGGAACCGTTTGCGGATGTTGAACACCGGCAGGGTCTCCCCCCTGATGTCGATGATCCCTTGGACCAGTTCCGGCCCCTCGGGCAGCTGGGTTAATTGCATGGCCCGCACCACCCGCCCCACCCGGTTGACGTCAAAGGCAAACAGTTGATCGTCCAAGCTGAAGACAAAGAAATCGTAGTGGTCCATGATGGTCTGCCGTTTGCGGGTTTGGGAGGGGATTTTATTGCTCGCGCCACAGGCCATCAGGATACAGGGCGCGGGGCGTGAGGTTCAAGGTTTTATTGCGGTTGGCTGCATTTGCTGGTCTCCGGCGCTTGTTCAGCGGGGGCGGGGTGGAAGCCAATCTCGCTTACCGCGGCACGCGCGGCAGCGGTGGCGATGTCGGCCAGGGGGTGGTGGCTGAAGCCCGGGGGTGGGCCGCCCAGGACCATGTCCACCACCTCCGCCGGGTCCAGCATCTCCTCGGGAGTCGATGGCAGCAAATCCCTGGAGGCGTCGTCCACCAAGCGGAGGATGCCGGCGGTGAGCAGTTGGTCCACCACCTGCTGCACCAAGGTCTCCGGTTGGCCGATGGTCCTGGCGAGATCGAGGCGGCTGACCAGGCGGCGCTGCCGGAACTCCTGGTGGACATGTTCGACAATGGCAAAGGCGAGACTCATGCGGGTGGCGGCGTTGGCATCCCGGGCGTGGGGTAGGTACCAGCGCCAATTCTGCAGGGCGTAGGTAAGGACCGCGCCGGAGAAAAAGACCAGCCACCCCAGGTACATCCATAGGGCAAAGAGTGGTAGGGTGGCAAAGGAGCCGTAGATGGCGTTGCTCTTGGCCACCCCCACCTGGAGTTTAACGTACAACACCTGGATGAGGAACCAGCCGCAGCCGCTGATCACGGCGCCGCTGACGGCGGGCAGGAAGCGTACCCGGGCGTTGGGGATGAAGCGGTAGAAGATGGTGAAGACCCCCACCACCATGCCCATGGGCAGGAGGGCCAGCACCAGATGCCTAAACCAGGCCACCGGCAGGATGGCCTGGATCTGTTCGAAGATGTGTGGGCTCTGCAGGGAGGCCTCCACGGCAAAGGCCATGTTCACGGCCAAGGGCATGAGCAGCATGAGGGCCAGGAAGTCGATCAACCGCCTGCCAAAGGGGCGCCCTTCCTGGGTGTGCCAGATGGTGTTCAGCGACTGCTGGAGGCTTCCCAACACCGTCACCACGGCAAAGAGCAATCCCAACACCCCGAAGGCCCCCAAGGCCGTGAAGTTGGTCTTCTCCACGTAGTCGAACAGGGTGTCGGCGGCCCGGCGCAGGTGTTGGGTGAAGGTTTGCTGGGGTGGGCTGATGGGGGTATCCGTACTCTGCCCGGGCTCGGGCTGGCCCAGGGTGGGCGCGGGGGGGACGGCCGGGGTGGTGTCAAAACCCGGAATATAGGCTTGGTCGATGGAGTCGATGTAGCGGTAGGCCGCCGTGCGCATCTGCTTGCCCGCCCCGATCCCCTTAAGCACGGCGGTGCCCAGGGCGAGCACCGGCACCAGGGCGAGGATGACCGTAAAGGTAAGGGCGCTGGCCCTGAGCGGCACCATGCTCACCTGAAACTCGCGGCAGGTGATCCACAGGACCCTGGGCAGAAAGCGGGCCATGGCCGTGGTGCCCATGCCTCGCTCCATGGGGGCGAGCCACAGCCAGTTGATCAGGCGTTGCCAGAGGCTATGCCGCCGAAGCGGGTGTGGATGGGATTCCTGTTGGGGCATGGTTGATTACTGGCCGAAAGGCACGGGGATGGTGTGCTTCACCCTCGTGGCCGGGCTTTGTTGGGCTGGCTGCCGGCTGTCGGTGGCCGGTGTTTTCTGTTTGGGCATTAGTTGGTCAGGCATGCGTTTTTGCAGCCGGGTTGGCGACCATCCTTTTCATAGTCGTTGGATTGGTCGGCCATTGCAATCATTTTTTGACGGGCTTGCAAAAACCGCTCAACCGTCGTGGGCACGCCCCGTAACATATTGAAATTACATCGGCAGATGGTCAGCTTCACGGCTTTTTGCGATGCCACCATTTTTTCACTGCCGTGGCCTCCACGGGCGTTTGCTGACGGGGCCTGTCCGCACTCTCGGTCTTGCGAAAAAAAATTGACGTTGTCCCCTTTTCTGTGGGCATAATAGATGATTACCACGCTGTGGCTGCCGCTGGCCCGGTCGTGGGCCTGAAGCCAAGTGACTCACTGACGCTGGCTAAGCCGTTGGAACAAAATAACTCCGCCGTTCACAATAGCCCAAACGGCATAAGGAGCCGTAAGGTATTGAACCAAACTGTGCAAGTTATACCGTGACGGCTCCTAATCTGCCTGGGTCATCCTCCCTACCACCGGACACGAAGGAAAACGAGATGAGAATCCATTGGAAAATTACCCTGCTGTTGGTCGCCGCCTTGCTGTTTCTGGGGCTCTTTTCGGCCTTTGGTACCTATTTGCTCCTACAGCCCTATACGCAGCAGGAGCTTGTCGCGTTTAAGCGGGACAAGCTGGAGGAGGCTAAACAGCATCTGCGAGATCAGGTGGAGATCGCGGAGGGGGTTATCCTGGAGGGGCTTGCGCTGTCCAAGGCCGGAGAGATGGATGAAGCCCGGGCCAAGGAGCGGGTCTTGGCGACCTTGGCCACAATGCGCTACGACAACGGGGCCGGCTACTTCTGGGTGAACGATATCTCCCAGCCCATCCCCGTCATGGTCATGCATCCCATCTCGCCTGGCTTAAACGGTAAAAAGTTGGATGACCCCAAATACAACTGTGCCATGGGCAAGAAACAGAACCTCTTCCAGGCCATGGTCGAGGTCACTGCCCGGGATGACCAAGGTTACGTCGATTATCTGTGGCCCAAGCCGAATAAGGACGGGGTGAGCGAGGCCCTGCCCAAACTCTCCTATGTCAAGCGCATTGCCCCCTGGGGCTGGATTGTGGGCACAGGGGTCTATATCGATAGCATTGACGCGGCCGTGGCGCAAAAAGAGGCGGACTCCGCCCGGAACTTTGCGGCGGTGATCAGCAAGATTCTGCTCATGGACCTGATCATCCTGGTCGGAGTCGCCATCGCCATGGGCCTGTTTGTTATCCGCACCATCGGCAACCCCATCCTGGGCCTGGTCCAGTTCGTCAACGAGGTCGCGGGGGGAAATCTCTCGCGGGGGCTCACGGAGACCCGGCAAGACGAGGTTGGCCTGACCATGGCCGCGATCTCCAACATGGTCAGGAAGCTCGGCACCATCTTCAAGGCCTCTGCCAACAATGCGGACACCCTGACCCTCTCCTCGGCGGACCTCTTGGAGATCTCCACCGATCTCTCCGGCGGGCTCACCTCCATGGCTGACCGCTATACGGCCATTGCCGGCGCCGCGGAGGAGATGAGGGCGAATATGCAGAGCATCGCGGCGGCCATGGAGGAGTCGTCGGCCAACATCTCGGTGATTGCCGGCTCGGCGACCAACATGGAGCGGGGGATCGACACCATCTCCATGAATACCGAAAAGGTCAAGCAGGTGACCGAGGAGGTGGCAACCATGGCCGCCAGGACTACCGCTCTGCTGGCCGATCTGGGTGGGGCCACCGAGGAGATCACCAAGATTTCCGCGACCATCACCGAGATCTCGGAAAAGACTAATCTGCTGGCCTTAAACGCCACCATCGAAGCCGCCCGCGCCGGTGAGGCAGGCAAGGGTTTTGCCGTGGTGGCCAGCGAGATCAAGGAGTTGGCCAACTCGGTGGCCAGCTCCACCAAGGAGATCCGCGGCAAGGTCAACCGGGTGCAGGCCACGACCTCCGCCACGGTCAAGGATATCCAGGCCATCATCACCGGCATTGATAGCGTCAATCATCTGGTGGCGGGCATCGCCACCGAGATTGAGGGGCAGAAAGCGGCCACCCGCGAGATCACCCAGAGTATTGGACAGACCTCCCAGGGGGTCAACGAGATATCCATGAACGTCACGCAATCCACCCAAGCCAACCGCTCGGTGGCCGAGGACCTGGCCCACATCACCGATGTCTCTCACCAGCTCAACAGCGCTTCCCTGGAGTTGAAGGACTTGTCCTACGATATCAACGTCATCGCCCAGACCCTCAGTACTTCGGTCCACCAGTTTGACTTGGGCGAGAAAAAATTTGACATTGCCGCCATCAAGCGCGCCCATTTGCGCTGGAAAAAGAACCTGGTCACCGTCCTCTTGGGCAAGAAGAAGATCCGGGCCGACGAGGTCACCCATCACACCAAGTGCGATTTCGGCCAGTGGTATTTCGGCCAGGGACAGGTCTTTGCCTCCACGGAGCTGTTCCAGGAGATCGGCAGCCACCACGAGCATGTCCACTCCTATGCCCGGGAGATCGTGGAACTCTACAACGCCGGCAAAGTGGAGGTGGCCGAGCGGCGACTTGCGTCCTTTGAAGAGGCACGTAAAAAGTTGTTCGCCTGTTTGGATCAGATGTATCTCTCGTAAGGGCATCGGCCACGAATAAATGTTCCGGGGGTGCACCGGATTCCGGTTGGGATCAATTTTCGTCCAGGTAAAAACCTCATGCCGGAGATGGATGTTCGTGGTAATACTGATCGCTGAAAGTTCTAGGCAGTGGCGGGAAAAGTTGGAGAACTGAGGGTCGTTATGGTAACTGAGAAACAAGATGCGGCTTTTCAAGACGGTATCTGACCCCATGGCGTTTCGGAAAACCTGAAAGAAACACCGCTTCCTCCGCCACGTATGGCAGCGCCCCAAGCAACAGCTTCACCTGCTGCTCGTATAATGAGGCATCAACCGGCAATGAAGGCCTCCGGCACCGTGATTTGGAAGTCCTTGTTCAGATGTCCGCCCTTGACAATCTGCCGCTTGCCGCGGCCGATATCAATGGCGTTAAGGTCGAGCCGTTTCAGCCAGGGATGGCGATGATATGTCGTCAGAAACAGGAACAAACGTTTCACCTTCACCCGAGTGCAGCCTTCAAGTAACTGTTGGATCATTGCCGGCCGCAGTACAGTCAGGCCGGCAAAAAGTTCCGCCGCATAGGCAAAGCTCGCTGCCGTTGCATCAACCTCGCTCAATATCTCCATGATGGCGCGTTCCGGTGCGGATACCGGCAACTGCCAGTCGCGCACTCCGGTTTTGGCCATGGTGAGACCTGTCCGGCAGGCGGATTCATCAAACAATTTCGTGTGGTGAAGATTCAGAGAAGGTTGCAGCTCAAGCTGCCCGACCCAGCCGGGTAGTTTCCCGCCGCACCAGACGTGGATTTCCGCTTCTCCCCCCAGCGGCAGATAATGCGCATCACCGGAACGGTTCAAGGCCGATATGCCGCCGACATGCACTGGTTGATGATCGAGCTGTGAAAGACCGAGCACCACACCTTCCCAGTTCACCGGACTGCCGGGCAGCGCATAGCACCCGTGCGCCAACTTCCTGAGCCAACCACTCATCACATATTTCCGCACCAGTTGCGCCGAGATGCCCCTGGCCTTCATCCAGGCGCTGGAGGCGGCAACCCCTTCCGGCAAAAGATTGAGCAGTTGGTTTAATTTTCTATCATTAGGTAAACCCATAGGCTACTTTATAGAGAATTTTTAAACCAATCGCAAGTGCCGGTTTAAAAAATATCGAAACAATAAACCGCAGGGGTAGTTCTGGGATCAATAACAAACCAGGAAATACTTGTTGCTTCTGTCTGGTCCTACCGAAAAGGGAGGTGGCTGAGGACAGCGGTGAGGTGGCACTGGCGGGGGAAGGTGTCCCCGGAACTACAACAAGTGCCTGACAATGCAACTCTAGTCAATATACTCATCAATCCACGGATACTCCGCTTTAGACAACAAGACCGCACACCGTCTGGCTCTTGCAAATGGCTTTGTATCTCTGGTTTCTGATTTAATCTTGGCAATTGCACCATCGAACCTTGTTTTAAAAACACCTCCAATTGCGGCTCCACTTTTTTGCCAAAGTTTGTATTCAGTGTCGGCAGCCTTAATGTCTTTATAAATATCAATCACATTGTCTCTACGCTTCTGCGCTATTTCTTTTTTATCCAGATGAAATAGCCATATCGTAACTTTTAAACGCCTTGTTTCCTCATCGCTCGGTGAGCAGTTTTTCAAGGTTGGAGTGCCATCTGAACTGAACCACAGTAACGCCATATCAGTTCCACTACATGGATCAAATGGCAACACAGCTTCTTCGATCAAATCCCATTCCGTTCCTTCTGGTGCTCTTGCTCCTTCAACGGGGAAAAAATCCCACTTGCCACCTTCTGTGTTTTCATCTACTCGTCGTTGATTCGAATGCATGCAAGACAACCGAAAATTATTTGGTTCAAACGCCAACCACCAGTAACCAGGCGATTTGTCACCAGTTTTTTCCAGTGTGCTATGGTCGATTTCGACAACTCTTCCTTTAGGGCGGAAGTGATCAACATTAGGATCAGCTCCATCCAAAGGAACTTCAGAGTACCAGCATTTATTTCCAACGACACCTCTCAACGATTCCAACAAAGCCTCGTTACCCCAGGTTTCAGCTCTCTTCGAATCGATGAACGCAGTTCTTTCCTCGGGCTTTTTCTTCAGCAGCTCTTTCGTTAATTCCCGAGCGTTGGCCTCCCATTTGGGATCAAAGTTAATGACATGGGGGTTGATATATATCATTCCTGCCCCCCTCTAACAGAATCGTACAACTTCGAAGAAAGCTTATCTATCGCCTCAATCTTCCAGTCAGGATTCTCGTCGGATGAGACAATCTCATTCACAACAATTTCATAGGCCATACGAGCGATGTTTTGATATGGATCGGGAGATATCTCGTCAGGGGTAAGACCAGGCACAAGCTTTCGAAGCCGCTCAAGGTCTCTTTGTTGCTTCGGGTACTTTTTTTCAGAGGATATTTCATATATTCGTTTCAATACCCGTAGGCTATAGGGATCAAGCTGGCTCTCCAAGCCAAACAATGGACTTGTCAAAACCCCAGCAACTCCCCTCCCACGTGGGCTATCGTCAGGCTCTTTTGCAGCTATTTGCCCTTCTTGATTGCGGTGCAGCACGCGAATTTCATTTTTTCGCAAGCCAGAAACGAGCAAAGGGTCATGGGTCGCAAGAATAGTATGACTATTCTTATCAATTTCACCGACATTGCGTAAATGCTCCAGATAGTCAACACCCCAAGCCGGATTCAGATGGGTGTCTGGCTCATCAAGGAAATAGAGGGATTCCGCATTTCTGGTAAAGCGCATAAGTCCCAGGACCGTTAACAACTGTTGCTCGCCTTCGCTCAATTGCCGGGTGTGAATTGAGTCATCACTACCTTTCACTCTTACCTTTACACGGAATGAGCTTTCATCGATAAATTCGCTCAGCCGCATAGTATCGAGTGCCTGGAAGAGTGCACCGGGGTCTTTCCCGTATTCCTTGGCCAATGCCTGAAGTGCCTGTAAATCAGGCAGATAAAGATAAAGAAATTCTTTTGTCGGGTGGCGACGGAAATCAACTTTAGTCCTCACTGTATGTGAAAATGGAACGAGGCTATGCCGCTTTATCGTTTCCAGCAGGTCACGGACATGCCCTCTGGCTCCCCAAAAATCCTCTGCTTCAGCATTATTTTTTGCCCAGGATGGTTTGTTTAAAACGATAAGCAACGAATCGAATGCCTCAATCCTGGGAAGTTTCTCGAGAAATTTGCATACCTCTGCATCGTCGGAGTAGTAAAATGCCAAGAGGGAAAAAAGACCGTGGATCGGTCGCGCACAAATAAATTTACTCAAGTCAAGCTTGTTGCCATACGTATCATCCACCAATGTTTTATTCAGGGCAAGTCTGTCGTGCTCTTCAAATAGTTCTTTAAAACGATCACTCGTGCCGGAATAGTATCCAACAACATACCGGGGCGAATACTGCTCTCTGACTACCGTTGCAGCAACCTTCTCTCCATCAACTGTTGCAGTGGGTGTCTTGCCACCAATCCCATTGAGGCAGACATGATGGCCAGCAATCTTATAACTGAGTTCATAGGAGAACGGAGCGGGTTTCTTGAGATTCAATTTGGAGAATATGCTGATGAGCGCCTCAGCTAAGTTCGTTTTTGCGGAACCATTGCGGCCAATCAATACGGTAACATCACAAGACTCGTCAAAGTCGACACAGAATCCTTTAAGGTTTTTCCACTTGCTGATAATTTTCAGCTTATTGATTCGCATTGGCTATCCTCCGAATCGGCTTGTTCGAACCGACAGGAACATCCAGTAGCGTATTTCTGCCTTCGCGTAATAGCTCGAAAAAACGATCGATGTCGTCTGACAAACCAGATTCAATAACAAGTCGATCCGCCGTGGCATACCCACCGAGTTCATCAAGAGCAGAGACAAGCTCATTAAGTGTTGCTACCTCTTTTGTTTTCATATGGCGCTCTTTTTTTATTTTGTTTGTTCTGGGCACTCGTTTTTGTTCAGGCTCGTTCGTTTTTTGTCCCTTGATACGTTTCAAAAGCTCGTTTGCCGGTTCGTCATTTAGATCCTGCGGTACCAATTCCCCGCGAAAGGCCTTGGCAAGTAGCGCCGGGGTAATGTTTTCGACTTGAACACAAGCGGCAAAATAGCGCGCTTCAAGACGGTCGGCAAAGGCGAAGAGGGTTTTGACGCGGTGAACAATTTCACGTTGTTCAGAGATTGACGGAATAGACATCTTAAGACCGAATAAAATACTTTGGTTAAGATTTATCATCGTAGAACCAACCGATTGGTGCTCTAAAGTAGAAACCACATCTGGACTGGATAGACAAATCTGCAAGTATGCGGGCGCTAAATCCTTTGTTGGCCGTAAGACCATTGAACCTGTTCCGCAAAGCCAGTTGTCCTCGACTTCAGTAACGACGGCACAACGCCCCATGACACCTCGCCGGGAAATAATAACATCGCCTTTTTTTAGACGAAATTCTTTAAGTTCATCAGCTTTTCGAGCAGATATCGATATGCTTGAGGTGGGCGTAATTCTACCGTTATTGATATGCATCGGGTTTATTACGGGAACACCATTTCCCACATAGTCTTCTTTGTGAAGTACACTTCCAAAAGGCCCCGTTTTTAGTGCTACAACTTCGGAAAGCATTTTTACTGATGCTGTCTTAAGCTTTCGCTTCTCCCGCCACTCTTCAGTCAGCGCTCCCGAGGTGGCAGCGGTAAGCACCCCTTGGCGGAAGCGCTTGAGAATCAGCGGCACCCGGTCCAGCCGCTCACTACAGGCGTCTACCCGCGCCAGCAACACTTCGAGTTTGTCGGCAATTCGTTTCTGTTCGTTGAGGGGGGCGAGTGGCAAGTGTATTTCCGCAATAGTGCTGCGATTTAATTCGATTTGATTTGTAGAGCCACTTGAAAGGTCTACAATCGCCTTTTGAATTTCAGGACTTCTTATCCACGCAAAGAGATATCGTGGATCCATTACTTCTTTATTCGGACGAATAATAGTTACATGGCTGTCAACAACCTTCGGAGGGGACAGGTGGGCTTTCCGAACTAGACAAGCGCGGCCAATAGTCCCCGTCCCAGTACTGTTCCAAAGGACGTCGCCCTCTTGGATAAACCGCTCTGATGTCCATTGATCAATCTGATCAGGGTGAATAAATTTTATATATTCCGTCTGTATGCCATGCCAACGAATAGCCCTTTGATTCACAACAGGAAGCTTGCTAAATTCAGTATATTTTGGAGACTTCCCGCGTGAAATATAGCTTGTGACATCACGAAAGGTAGTTACTACCCAGTTGTCTGGTGTAAGACTCACCCCCCCACCTCCACACCTAGCTCCGCCAGAATTTCCCGCAACTCCGTCATGGCCGCTACCAACTCGCCCATTGCTTCCTGTGCTAGGGCCGCCGGCTCGGGAAGTCCGTCGGTTGTTCCGCTCCCTTCGTCCTTCAACCAAGAAATATCGAGGCTGTCATTCTTGACGTCGTTGATCCATTCACGCGTAAAACAGCGAAAGCGGCCTTCCTCCCCCAGATCCCTGCGCTTGGCCGTGCCGTATGGTTCATCGCCGAAGCAGGTAATGAACTCCTTAAAGTGCTCTGTTCCTAGCGGCGTCCGCTTGCCGAAGCTGGGCATATTGGCCCGCATGTCGTAAACCCAAACCTCCTTAGTATTCTCTTTGTCTTTCTCTCCCCGCATGAAGAAGAGAACATTGGTTTTCACCCCCTGGGAGTAGAATATGCCGGTAGGAAGACGCAGGATCGTGTGGAGGTTGCACCTGGTCATCAGGTCCTGGCGAATCTCCGTGCCCACACCGCTCTCGAACAGGACATTATCGGGAAGAACCACGGCTGCCCGGCCACCAGCCTTAAGGCCAAGATAGATATGCTGTAAAAACATGAACTGTTTGTTAGTCGTCGTGAAAGGGATATCGTTACGTCCCTTCCTGGCACTGCCAGCTTTTGCTCCAAAAGGCGGATTGGCGAGTATCAAATCAGCAGGTTGTAACTCCCGACAATCCTCGGTTAGGGCGTCACCCAGTATGATATTGGCGTCCATCCGATGCAGGAATGTGTTCATCAGGCTTATACGGTGAGTTCCTTTTTCAATCTCCATACCTTGGTACACAGGTGGGTTGGAATGATATTGAGATTCACTGTGCTTAATCCGAATAAAGTGATCGGCGGAAATCAGGAAGCCACAACTCCCCGATGCCGGATCTTGAATCAGCTCTCCCAACTGCGGTTTCATCACCTGAACAATGCAATCAACTAACGCCCGAGGGGTAAAATACTGGCCAGCGCCTGAACGCGCGTCTTCAGAATTTTTGGCTAGCAAGCCTTCGTATATCTGTCCAAAACCATCATCTGATACGGAGTGCCAGTCGATTTTGTTTATTCCGTCGATAACTGCCTTGAGGTTTTCAGAGTGATTAAAGACCGTAGTAGGGAATGCATATATCTCCTGAACCGTTTTCGTTGTAGCCGTACCTCCCAGATGAGTCAACATCTCCTGATAGTGAAACAACAAGTTGTCGCCTTTAAAATCGACTAAATCTTCCCAGCGGTATCCATCAGGAATGAGGTCTTCCGTCCCTGTCTCCGCGGCAATTTTCAGGAACAGAAGATAAGTTAGTTCTGAAATATACTCATGGTAACTGATGCCGTCACCTCGCAGAATATTGCAGAGATTCCAGACCTTTTGGACTATATTTTCGTTGTTCATATCCTCAACTCTTCACAGTTATTTGCGCAACAGGAATTCAAGGGCCAGTTTACTTATTTCACTCCCACGGATTACAAACCCTCACCTCGCATCTCCCCATATCCTTAACACTTCGCGTCACGACAATCAATCCATGCGACGTTGAGGTGGCGGCGATGTGGAGACGAGCTGCAGGGACGAGGGTCAGGTTTTGAAAGGCCACATTTTGTTTCTCAGCTACCAGAACGTTCCTCAGTTCGCCAACTTTTCCCGCATCTATCATCACTCGATGGAAAATTGGTTGAGAAATTGACGTCCCCACAGATAGCTTTTATCTGCCGGGTTCAGCTCCGCTTCTCCGCAGACCCTCTCCTAATGGTCACGAATGGCTGTCTCCATCCGGTCCATCCCATCGCCAGCCGCGCGGCAGGTTCCAAGGCATAGTTACAGCGCCCCCAGCAGATACCAGTCCGGTACCCCCCAGACGTTCCGGCGCAATTCGACGACCTCATTCCCCGGATAGACCACCAACCCCACCTTGGCCGCATCCGGATGTTCTGCCATGAACGTCTCCACTCCTCTGCCGTCTGCCGTGGTTACCCGTTCCGCTGATTTGGTCTCGATGGGAAGAATGCCGTGCTCGCTCGCCAGCAGGAAATCCACCTCCAGCCCGGCGGCGGTGCGGTAGAAATAGAGCTCCGGCTCCACCGGCTGCAGCTGCTTCCACTTCAAAAGTTCGGCGCAAAACCAGCTTTCGTAGGCAGCGCCGCGACTGATGGCAAGCTCGCCAACGATGGCCCTGTTCAACCCCGCGTCCGGGAAGAAGAGTTTCGGACTCTTCACCAACCGTTTGCTGACGTTCTCATGCCAGGGGGGGAGCAGGATGCACTGAAACGACATGGTCAGCAGTTCCAGGTAGCGTTTGATGGTGTTGACCGCCACTCCCAGCTCCCGTGACACTTCACTGATGGAGAACAGGTTGGCGGTGCGGCTACATAACAACTTCTGCGCCAAGGCAAAGGTATCGATGTTCGCCACCTGCCCCACATCGGCAATATCCCGCTCCAGATAGGTCTTGCGATAGTCCTTGAGCCAGTTCAACCGCTCCGTTTCTCCCGTGCGTTGCCACACCGGCGGATAGCCGCCCCAGCGTTGATGCTCGTCCCGCACCCCGCGCAGGGTGCGCAGTTGTTGGGGCGAGGTCAGGGAGAGCCGCCCGGCGTCCTGGGGCGAAAGCGCCTGATCCTGCCAAATTCGGGAGAGAAGCGGCGGTTCGTTGCCACCGGTCAGTTCGAAGAGGGAAAAAGGGTACATCTGGCAGAGCGCCACTCGCCCGGCCAGGGTTTCGCGGATGTTTTTCATCATCAGCAATTGCGACGATCCGGTCAAAACGAAGCGCTTGCGAGCAACGGCGGGTCTTTTT
>OBOI01000491.1_pt1 | contig 13705 bp, 14 predicted proteins | sample 1670151 | NCBI WGS metagenome assembly OBOI01 (sample SAMEA104232303, study PRJEB22302) | sediment metagenome | biome: forest; feature: aquifer; material: sediment | place: USA | collected 2011-08-07 | depth 0.01 m | reverse complement strand
ACTTCCTTCGTCCTCACGGTGCCAACGGCGCACAGATCGGCCGAAGGAAGTTCCCTCCCCGCCGCCCCGCGGCGCCGACCGACTAACCAACACTTTCAATTGCCGCGCGCCACCCGGCGTCAATCGGCCTTCGGCTTACGCGGACGCCGGTTGCGAACGGACGGCTTGCGCGTTGCCTCGTCGGCCGTCTGTTCCGGCGCCGTTGGAACGGCCGTCTCGGCCGTGGTCGCCCCTTCGACGGCTTGCGGCAAGGTCGCTGCCGCCTTCTTCCCGGCAAGCTTGCGGCCGCCGCGACTCTTGCGGCGCGCGGCGGTGGCTTCTCCCGTTGCCGTTGCGGCCACTACCTCAAGCGCAACCGGCGCCGCCGCCTCTGCGATGGCATCGCTGCCGACTATTGCGCCGCTGCTGCGATAGACGTAGGCGCCCGATTTATCGTCGCGGCCGCATTCGAGCAGGCCGCGTGCCTTGGCCTCTTCGAGCAGATTGCCGAAGGCGCGGAAGCCGTAGTAGGACTCGCTGAAATCCGGCTTGCGCCGCTTGATGGCTTCCTTCAGCACGGATGCCCAAATCTTGCCGCTGTCGCCCCGCTCGGATACCAGCGCGTCGAATGTCTCCACCGCCATTTCGATCGCCTGGCTTTTGCGCGCCTCCACCTCGTCCTTGCGCCGCTGATCCTCGTCTGGCGAGCGCTTGGGCGCCGGCTGTACTGCCCGCGTCGCACGTTTGGCGGACGCGCGCTGGCTCTCGCGTACCAGGTCGTCGTAAAAAATGAATTCGTCGCAATTCGCGATCAGCAGGTCGGAGGTCGATTGCTTGACGCCGACGCCTATGACCTGCTTGGCGTTCTCGCGCAGCTTGGACACCAGGGGAGAGAAGTCGGAGTCGCCGCTGATGATGACGAAGGTATTGACGTGGGATTTCGTGTAGCAAAGATCGAGTGCGTCGACGACGAGACGAATGTCGGCCGAGTTCTTGCCCGACTGGCGCACGTGCGGAATTTCTATCAACTCGAAGTTGGCCTCGTGCATCGTGGCCTTGAAGCCCTTGTAGCGATCCCAGTCGCAGTAGGCCTTCTTGACGACGATGCTGCCCTTGAGCAGCAGGCGCTCCAGCACCGGCTTGATGTCGAACTTCTCGTATTTCGCGTCGCGTACGCCGAGTGCGACGTTCTCGAAGTCGCAGAACAGCGCCATGCTGACGTTATCGTGGGATGAAGCCATGTTGTTCTCCAATGTGGCGGGCCGGGCTTTCGCCCATGGTAGCGCAGACTTGAGGTTGCGCGTCGCGCGCTATAATCCGCGCCCGCTTGCTGCGCCCCTCCCCCTGCTCCCATGAACGTGCTCTACGAAGAAGACGGCGCCTTTCGCGCCGGCACCGTCCTCGCCGACAACAATACCTCGCTGCAAGTGGAACTGCCCACGGGCAAGCGCTCCAAGGTGAAAGCGGCAAACGTGCTGCTGCGCTTCGAGGCGCCGTCGCCGGCCGAGTTGATGGAGCGCGCCGAAGCCGGTGCGCAGGATATCGACACCGACTTTCTGTGGGAAGCTTCCGGGGAGGCCGAATTCGGCTTCGACGAACTGGCGGCCGAATATGCAGGCAAGAAGCCGACGCCGGTCGAGGCTGCGGCCGTGTTGCTGCGCCTGCATGCGGCACCGATATATTTTCATCGCAAGGGCAAGGGCCGTTTCCGCAAGGCACCGGCAGACATTCTCAAGGCCGCGCTGACCGGTCTGGAAAAGAAGCGCTTGCAGGCTTTAACCATCGCGCGCATGGTCGATGAACTCAAGGCCGGCGCGCTGCCGGCCGAGTTGCGGCCGCTGCTGCCGGAACTGCTCTACAAGCCCGACCGCAACAAGCCGGAGACCAAGGCGCTCGAAGCCGCCTGTGCCGAGACCGGCCTTGCGGCACCGCGGCTGCTGGCCGACTGCGGCGCGATTGCCGATACTCACGAATATCATCTCGGCCGTTTCCTGTTCGAGTACTTCCCGCGCGGCACCGACTTTACGGCCTTTGCGCCGCCGGACGATGCACCCGATCTGCCGACCGCGAACGTGCAGGCTTTCTCAATCGACGACGCGCAGACCACCGAAATCGACGATGCCTTCTCGGTCGCCTTTCTGCCCGATGGCGGCATGCGCGTCGGTATCCACATCGCCGCGCCGGGGTTGGGTATTGCGCCAGGTTCCGACCTCGGCCGCATCGCCCGCGAGCGGCTATCCACCGTCTATATGCCGGGGCGCAAGATCACCATGCTGCCCGAAGACATGGTCGAGCGCTTTACGCTGGCGGCGGGACGCACGGTGCCGGCCATTTCGCTCTATCTCGAGGTCGCTGCCGATCTGCGCGTGACGGGTTCGACAACGAAACTGGAGCAGGTGCCTGTGGTCGCCAACTTGCGCCATCACGACATCGAGCCGCTGTTCAACGAGGAGACGCTCGCCGCGGGCCTGCCGGATTTCGCATTTCGCGACGAGTTGAAACGCCTTTGGGAACTGGCCACGGTGCTTGAAGCCGGACGCGGCGCGACCGGCCAGCAGAACCGCAAGGATTACGCCTATCGCGTCGATTGGGAGCAGGAAACGCCGCACGGCAAGGGCCGTATCGCTATCGAGGAGCGTCAGCGCGGCAGCCCGCTTGATACGCTGGTGGCGGAGTTGATGATCGTGGCCAACTCGACCTGGGGTGCGCTGTTACGCGATGCCAAGATCGCCGCGCTCTACCGCGTGCAGACGGCGGGCAAGGTGCGCATGAGCACGGTTGCCGCCGCGCACGAGGGGCTCGGCGTCGAGTGCTACGCGTGGTCGTCTTCGCCGCTGCGCCGCTATTGCGACCTCGTCAACCAGTGGCAGCTTATCGCCTGCCTGAAGAATGAAACGCCCGCCTTCACGGCCAAGTCGGCGGAGTTTCTCGCCGCGTTGCGTGATTTCGAGCTTACCTACGCGGCCTACGCCGAGTTCCAGCGCGGCATGGAGCGCTACTGGTGTTTGCGCTGGCTGGCGCAGGAGCACGAGATCGCCCCGACCGCGGTTGTACTCAAGGAAGGCCTGCTGCGCTTCGAGCGTATCCCGCTGGTGCTGCGCGTGCCTTCGCTGCCGGCGCTCGATCGCGGCCAGCGCGTGCGTCTCGCCGTGGAGAGCATAGACCTGCTGGCCGCCGAAGCCCGTGTTCGATACGTCGAATTGCTGGCGGCGGACGCCTCTGATGAGGCTTTGGGGGACGAGGAAGCCGGGGAGTAAAATCTCCGGTTATGCAGCGAACCTCCGCCTGGCCCGGCCCGCTGGCCGACATGGACCCGTCACAGCGCAACCTGGCGCTGGCGCTGGGCGTGTCCATACTGCTCCACGCCGTTGTGCTGTCCATCCACTTCAAGTTGCCCGAAGCGCTGGGCAAGGCGACGGAACAGGCGCTGGAGGTGATTCTCGTCAACAGCAAGAGCGTGCACAAACCCGTGGACGCGCAGGCCAAGGCGCAAGCCAATCTCGACGGCGGCGGCAATACCGACGAAGATCGCCGCGTCAAGACGCCGCTGCCGGCGTCGAAGACCGTTCAGGAAGGCACCGACCTGGTCGAAGCGAAGCGTCGCGTCGCAGAAATGGAGGCGCAACAGCAGGAAATGCTGACGCGCCTGAAGAGTGAGAGGGCGGTCGTCGCCGACGTAAGGCGCAACGAGATCTCGCCGCTCGCACCATCAACTCTGTCGGGGCGCGACCTTGCCGCCAACGCGATGGCCCTCGCCCGTTTCCAGGGCGAAATCAGCCGCAACGTCGACGACTACAACAAGCGCCCGCGCAAGGCCTTCGTCGGCGCCCGCGCCTCCGAATACCGCTTCGCGCAGTATGTCGAGGACTGGCGCCAGAAGGTCGAACGCATCGGCAACCTCAATTATCCGGAATCGGCCCGTGGCCGCCTTTACGGCAGCCTGGTCATCACCGTGATCATCAGAAGCGACGGCGAGCTGGAAAGCGTCGAAGTCAATCGCCCCTCCGGTCACCGCGTACTCGACGACTCCGCGCGCCGCATCATTCAACTTGCCGCGCCCTATGCCCCCTTCCCGGCGGACGTCAAGCGCGATACGGACCAGATCGTGATTACGCGCATGTGGAGCTTCACCAATGCCGACCGACTGCATTCGGACTGATACGGCCACGCCATGACGGATCGCTACGCGGTGTTCGGCAACCCCATCGCCCACAGCAAGTCGCCGCGCATTCATGCGCTGTTCGCCATGCAGACCGGACAGGACATGAGCTACGAAGCCATTCTGGCGCCGCACGATGGCTTCGCAGACGCCGTTCGGACCTTTGCCGCCCAAGGTGGACGCGGCGCCAACGTCACCGTGCCGTTCAAGGAGGATGCTTTTCGCCTGGCAACGCAACTCACCGAACGCGCCAGGGCGGCCGGGGCGGTCAACACATTAAGTATTGCTGTCGACGGCCATGGCATGGTTGGCGACAATACCGACGGTGCCGGCCTGGTGCGCGATCTCAAGTTCAATCTCGGTTACGACATTGCCGGCAAGCGCGTGCTGCTGCTCGGCGCCGGCGGCGCGGCGCGCGGCGCGTTGCTGCCGCTGTTGCGGGAAGCTCCGGCCGAACTCTTCATTGCCAACCGCTCGGCCGAAAAGGCAGCGCGCCTGGCGCTGGAATTTTCGCGGGGGATGGAATTCGTCGATGGTTCCGCCGTGACGCGGCCCGAGGGTGGCGGTTTCGGCGAACTTGCCGGGCGCCGTTTCGACCTTGTCATCAACGCTACCTCGGCCGGACTGTCCTCCGCCTCTTTGCCGCTGCCCTCGTGCATATTCACAACGCAGGGCCTTGCCTACGAAATGCTCTACGGCCGCGATACGCTCTTTATGGGGCAGGCCCGTGCGGCGGGCGTCGGCCACATTGCCGACGGCCTCGGCATGCTGGTGGAGCAGGCCGCCGAAGCCTTTCTGGTCTGGCGCGGCGTCAGGCCGGTCACCGGGCCGGTACTGCTGGCGTTGCGCGAAGCTCTGTCGCAATAATGCGCATGACCGTTGCGCATGGGCTCAAACGCGGCCTGCTGGTCGTCGTGCTTCTCGCCGTCGCCTGGCAGGGCTGGTATCTGGGCTGGGTACTGTGGTGGAAGTACGTGAATCCGGACACCACGCACTTCATGAGCCTGCGCCTGGACGAGTTGCGCGCAAAAAATCCGCGCGCTGAACTCAAGCACCAGTGGCTGCCTTACGAAAAACTCTCCGTGAATCTCAAGCGCGCGGTGGTGGCTGCCGAAGATGACAAGTTCATCGATCACGAAGGCTTCGATTGGGAAGGCATGCAAAAAGCCATCGAGAAAAACCAGCAGCGCGGCAAGGTGGTCGCCGGCGGTTCGACCATCTCTCAGCAACTGGCGAAGAATCTCCTGCTTTCCGCATCGAAGACGCCTTGGCGCAAGGCTCAGGAGGCGGTCATCACCGTCTGGCTCGAACTGTTCTGGAGCAAGCAGCGCATCCTTGAGGTCTATCTCAACGTAGTCGAATGGGGACAAGGCATTTTCGGCGCAGAGGCCGCCGCCCGACGTTACTTCGGAACTTCGGCGACGATGCTCGATGCGGAACAGTCAGCCCGTCTGGCCGTCATGCTGCCCGCGCCACGCCGGTACGAAAAAAATCCTTACTCGGCTTTTATCGAAGGCCGCAAGCAAAATATTCTGGCGAGAATGCAATATTCCGAAGTGCCGTAGTCATCCGGGGGTGCCGACCGGTTTGGTGCCGGGCGCCCGTTTTCGCCATGCCCGATACTCGGCATTCATTGGTCTTGGTGCGTTGCAGCGGTTGAGGCATCGAATGCCTCGGGATATGCGCCGAGAAGCTTGGTCTTGTTGCGGAAGTCGTGCCGTATCCATTGTTAACATTATGATTGTAATGGGGTTAAATATTTTCCGACTAAATTCGTGTCGCAATGCACAAATTGCCCTTGCACCGCACAATCCGTTCTGAGATAATTTTTCCAACGAAGTCGCGTTTCGAGTGTGGATGCGGCTTCCCCGGTGTCTCCTCCACCCTCCTCCTTTGGTGTGGATTAAGCGCAGCCCCATTCGGGTTGCGCTTTTTTTTGGCTTTTCCGGACATATTGCAGCCAAGTTTGACATGTGCCGGAGATTGCTAATACAATGCGCGGCTTTCCGCAAAGAGCCGGTCCCTTTCCTTGGGCCGGGCGAGTGAAGTTGAGGAATCCCATGAAAACCTTTTCCGCCAAGCCGCATGAAGTCAAGCGCGATTGGTTCGTCGTAGACGCGACGGACAAAGTGCTCGGCCGCATGGCTACTGAAATTGCCCGCCGCCTGCGCGGTAAGCACAAAGCCGAATACACGCCGCACGTCGATACGGGCGACTACATCGTAGTCGTCAACGTCGAAAAACTGCGGGTCACCGGCAATAAGGCCCAAGACAAGAAGTATTTTCGCCATACCGGCTTTCCCGGCGGCATCTACGAAACGAACTTCACCAAGCTCCAACAGCGCTTTCCTGAACGCGTGCTCGAAAAGGCCGTCAAGGGAATGCTGCCCAAGGGGCCGCTGGGCTACGCGATGCTGAAGAAAATGAAGTGCTATGCCGGTGGCGATCATCCGCACTCGGCGCAGCAGCCCAAAGCCCTGGAACTCTGACAGGAATATATATGGCAGCCAACTATTACTACGGCACCGGCCGCCGCAAGACTGCGGTGGCGCGTGTGTTCATGAAGTCCGGCAGCGGCAAGTTTGTCGTGAATGACAAGCCGGTCGATGAGTTCTTTTCGCGCGAAACCGGCCGCATGGTGGTGCGCCAGCCGCTCGAACTGACGCAGCATGTCGGCACCTTCGACATCATGGTGAACGTCACCGGCGGTGGTGAGTCCGGCCAGGCCGGTGCGGTTCGCCACGGCATCACCCGTGCGCTGATCGAATACGACGATACGCTGAAGCCGGCGCTGTCCAAAGCCGGATTCGTTACGCGCGATGCCCGCGAGGTCGAGCGCAAGAAGGTCGGCTTCCACAAGGCGCGCCGCCGCAAGCAGTTCTCGAAGCGCTGATCGGCAACGATTCCGGAAAAAGCCGCCTGCGGGCGGCTTTTTTGGTTTTGAGCACGGCGTTCGAGGACGGGGGTTTCTCTATGGCCGTCGTTGCCCGCGAAATCCGCATTGCCGATTTCCGCGTTACCATTCGCAACTCTTCAGGAGAAAGGCGACATGATCAAGGTCGGTATCGTTGGCGGCACAGGGTATACCGGTGTCGAGCTGTTGCGTCTGCTGGCGCAGCATCCCGAGGTGGAGTTGACCGTCATTACTTCGCGCGGCGAGGCGGGCACCGCGGTTGCGGATATGTTTCCGAACCTGCGCGCGCGCGTGGCGCTGAAGTTTTCCGATCCGGGCACCGCGCCGCTTGACCGCTGCGACGCGGTGTTTTTTGCGACACCCAACGGCATCGCCATGAAACAGGCGGCAAGTTTGCTTGCCGCCGGTGTGCGTGTTATCGATCTGGCTGCGGACTTCCGTATCAAGGACGTGGCGCTGTGGGAGAAGTGGTACGGCATGGCCCACGCTGCCCCCGAACTCGTTGCGGAGGCGGTGTATGGCCTCCCCGAGATTAACCGGGAAAGCATCAAGACGGCCAGGTTGATCGCGAATCCGGGGTGCTACCCGACCGCAACGCAGCTCGGTTTTCTGCCGCTGGTGGAGGCGGGCTGCATAGACCTCGATTACTTGATTGCCGACGCCAAGTCCGGCGTTTCCGGTGCTGGCCGCAAGGCTGAGACGCATATTCTGTTTGCGGAAGCATCGGACAATTTCAAGGCCTATGGCGTACCTGGCCATCGTCACCTGCCGGAAATCCGCCAGGGACTTGCAATGGTTGCCGGGCGGGACGTGGGACTTACGTTCGTCCCGCACTTGACGCCCATCATTCGCGGCATCCACGCCACGCTTTACGCCCGCGTGACCAAAGAGACGGATTTCCAGGCCTTGTTCGAGAGCCGCTATCGTGACGAGCCGTTCGTCGATGTCCTGCCGCCGAAATCTCATCCGGAGACCCGCTCTGTACGCGCCGCTAACACATGCCGCATCGCTGTTCACCGGCCCCAAGGGGGGGACGTGCTTGTCGTTCTGTCGGTGATCGATAATCTGGTCAAGGGCGCCGCCGGGCAGGCGGTTCAGAATATGAATCTGATGTTCGGTTTCGACGAATGCACGGGCCTTACGCAAGTTCCCGTATTGCCCTGAAGCTGCGCCGTTTGCGCGGACGCTTCGGCATTGCGGCGCCGCGGGTGACGGTGCGTACTTATATCCCGTGGTATTGGCGGGCGCTTGGGGTGGCGGTTACCGGGGCGCTGGCTTTGGCGATGGGCGGTTGGGTTTATGATGCCGGTCGCCGTATCGCCGGTTTCGATCGCAGCGAGTCGGCTCAGGAAATTGGTGCGTTGCGCGAGAAGGTGAGTATTTTCGAGGCGGAGCTTGAAAAGCTTCGGGCCGTCAACAATGCCGGAGAAAGCAGCCTGCAAATAGAGCGTACGGCACAGCAACAACTGACCGCGCAAGTGAATGCCTTGGAGGCGGAGAACAATCGCCTTAAAGAGGAAAACGCGGTTTTCGAGCGCTTGGCGCGAGGCGACGGCAAGGAAAGCGCAATTTCCATCAGCCGCCTGCGCGTATTTTCCGAGGGCGGTGCCGGGCGCTACCGTTACCAGTTCCTCGTGGCGCAGAATGGAGACCAGCGTGGGCGCGAGTTCAAGGGCAACGTTGAGGTTGTCGCGACCTTACCGCCAGAGGGTGGCGGTGGTATGATGGTTTTTCCCCGCCCGAACGATCCCGAGGCTGCTCGCTTCGTCGTCATATTCAAGCATTTTCGGAGCATCGACGGCGTATTTACGGTGCCCGGCGGGGTCAAGCCCAAGAGCGTGGAGATTCGCCTGATGCAGGATGGAGCGCTACGAGTTGCGCAGACCGTCAATTTATGAAAGGAACCCAGCCCATGAATCTGTTCCAGAAATCCGGCAAGCCCCAGAATCGAATCGATAGCCTGATCGGCGCCGGTACCACGATTTCCGGCGACATCAGTTTTGTCGGCGGCTTGCGCATTGACGGCGAGGTCAAGGGCAACGTGCATGCGGCGGGCGATAAGCCGGGCATGCTCGTGGTGAGCGAACATGCGCGCGTCGAGGGCGAAATCGCCGTTTCCCACCTCGTCATCAACGGTACGGTACTCGGCCCTGTGCGTGCCGCCGAGTTTCTGGAACTTCAGCCGCGAGCCCGTGTCACCGGTGATGTGGAGTACAACAATATCGAGATGCATCTCGGTGCCGTCGTTCAGGGCCGTCTCGTACATCAAGGCATCGCAGCGAAGACCGTGGAACTTAAGCTGGCGTCCAGCAATTGACCAGGGCGCCAAGTTGGATCGATAATCGACTACCCCTAATTCCCAAATCCCAACAGGAGCAAACGACATGAATTCACCAACTGACATCGCTGCCCCGCTGACATTTACCGACAACGCAGCAAACAAGGTCAAGGAACTGATCCAGGAAGAAGGTAATCCTGCGCTGAAGCTGCGTGTTTTTGTCACCGGCGGCGGTTGTTCCGGCTTTCAGTACGGCTTTACTTTCGAGGAAGCGGCCAACGAAGACGATACCGCGATGGAAAAGAACGGAGTGACGTTGCTGATCGATCCGATGAGTTACCAATATCTGGTTGGCGCTGAAATCGACTATACGGAAGGTCTTCAGGGCTCGCAGTTCGTCATCAAGAATCCGAACGCGACCAGTACCTGCGGTTGCGGCTCTTCGTTCTCCGCTTAATACCGCGTGTTTCCACAGAAGGGGCGCTGCGGCGCCCCTTCTGTCTTTCAGGCCGGATAAACCGCCCCGAGTATCCTCGCACCGCAGGCACCGGTGACTTCCGGCAGACTGCCGGGAAGGCCATGCCGGGCGCGATATGCGAGCCAGGCAAAGGCGACGGCCTCCACCCAGTCTGCGGGTAGTCCGAGCAGGTCGGTGGTGCCGACGGCGATAGCCGGGAGTTCCGCAGCCAAAGCGTTGGTAATGGCGATATTGTGGGCGCCGCCGCCGCAAACGAACAGTTCGGACGGTGTTCCGAACCAGCGCAGCGTGGCTTCTGCAATCGCCGTCGCGGTTAATGCGGCCAGCGTCGCCTGTACGTCGGCCGGTACTTCGCTGCCTTCGAGCTGACTGTCGAGCCACTCGATGCCGAACTCCTCGCGACCGCAACTCTTCGGCGGGGATATGGCAAAGAACGGATGCAGGCGCAGGCGCGCCAGCAATGCGGGCAGGATCCGCCCCTGTTTGGCCCATCCGCCGCCGTCGTCATAGGCGGTACCGATATGGCGAACATTCCAGGCATCGAGAAGCATGTTGCCCGGACCGCAATCAAATCCGCGCACAGGCTTGCCGGGAGCAAGATCGGTAAGGTTGGCGATGCCGCCGATGTTTACGACCACGCGATGGCGGTCGTCCGAACGGAACAGCGCATCGTGGAAAGCGGGTACCAATGGCGCGCCCTGGCCGCCGGCGGCAATATCGCGGCTGCGAAAGTCGGCGACGACGGCAATGCCGGTTTGTTCGGCGAGCCGGGCGGGATTGTTGAGTTGCAGCGTGTAGCCGTCACTTGGCGCGTGGCGTACCGTTTGGCCATGGCAGCCGATGGCGCGAACCGAGGCGGCCGCCGTCTGCGCGTTGGCGAGAAGCTCGTTCGTCGTCTCGGCATAAATGTCCGCCAGCTTGTTGGCCAGCAGTGCGGAGCGCCTCAGCTCGTCGTTGCCGGGGAGGTGGAGCGCCAACGCTTCCCGCCGAACGTCTTCGGGATACGGGCGGTAGTGCGTGGCCAGGCACCGCGGTATGCCGTCGGCGAAACTGACGAGGGCACTATCGACGCCGTCGAGACTGGTGCCGGACATCAATCCGACATAAAGCTCAGCGGACATCCGCTCAATCGAGCAGCGCGAGGTTGGTGCCACGAATCATGTCGATGCGCGCCAACTGAGCCTGCGCAAGCTCGCGGAATCGCGCCATCTGCTGCGGCGCCAGGGGCGGCGCGCTCGGCAGGACAATTGCCAGCGGATTCTGGTAGACGCCATTGATCCGAAATTCATAATGCAGGTGTGGGCCGGTGGCCAGGCCCGTGGCGCCAACGTAGCCGATGACATCGCCCTGCGCAACATGCATACCTTTTCGCAGCCCGGCCGCAAAGCCGGACAGATGGCCGTAACGCGTCGTGTAGCGGCCTTGGTGGCGCAGAATGACAACCTTGCCGTAGCCCCCCTGCATCCCGGTAAACTCAACGATGCCGTCGCCGGTCGATTTGACCCGCGTACCGATGGGAGCCCCGTAGTCGATGCCGGTATGGGCTCGCCATTTTTGCAGGATCGGATGAAAGCGGGCCAAAGTAAAGCCGGAGGTAATGCGCGAAAATTCCAAGGGCGAGCGCAGGAATGCCTTGCGGATATTTTTCCCCTCGGCAGTGTAGTAGCCGCCTTGGCCGTCCGCATCCTGGAACCAGACTGCGCGGAAGGTTCTCCCGTTATTCGCGAATTCGGCGGCGAGAATGCGGCCGGTGCGAACCAGTCTCCCCATATGCTGAAAGGATTCGTAGATAACCGAAAAACGGTCGCCTTTGCGCAAGTCCCGATGGAAGTCGATATCGCCGCCGAAAATGTCGGCGAGCTGTGTGGCGACGGCGTCAGGTATGCCGGCGGCGTCGGTGGCACCGAACAGCGAATAGCGAATTTCCGCCGACTTCATCTGTGCCTGTGGTTCCAGATTGAGCGTCTGCTCAACGGCGTTGAAGCCATTGCTCGTGCGCGCGATCACCAGCGTCAGGTCTTTGCTTCCGTTCAACGGAAAGAGCAGCGACTGCAATTCGCCTTGGCTGCCGACGCGCGCGGTGACATTCTTGCCGGCGCTCAATTGGCGGGAAATAACCTGCGCATCACGGCTGTCGCGCATAAACTCAACCGCCTCGCTGTCGCGAACGCCCAGGCGCGACAGCAGATTCGCCACCGTATCGCCATGCTGAACGCGCTCTTCGCGTACAAAAACTTCGTTCGCCGTATCGATGACGAGCGCCTGCGGCGAAACCGGTTGTTCGACGATGGTCTGCTGGTAGGCCTGAATTTCCTGTGTGGTCGGCGCAGTACCGAAAGCTGCCACCATGCTGAAAAGCAAAATGGCGGCAACGCTTGCTGTCGCCCAGAGCGAGCCGGGTCTGGCCGCGTAGTGCGTATGGAGTTGCGCTAAAATCCGGCTCTTTTCGTTGTTCAAGGATGGTCGGACCGGCGTTGGAAGTCGGGCGAGTGTAGCAAAAATCCCCCTTTCGTCAAATCGAGTACCTAAAGATGGCCGACATTGAATCCCAACTTGCGTTGATCCGGCGCGGCGCCGATGAGCTTCTGATCGAAGCTGAACTCATTGAAAGACTAAAAAGCGGCAGACCCCTGCGCGTCAAGGCCGGCTTCGACCCGACTGCGCCCGATCTGCATCTCGGGCACACGGTACTCATCAACAAGCTGCGTCATTTTCAGGAACTCGGTCACCATGTGATGTTCCTGATCGGCGACTTCACCGGCATGATCGGCGACCCCACCGGCAAGAACGCTACGCGGCCACCGCTTTCGAGGGAGCAGATTCTCGCCAACGCCGAGACCTACCGCGAACAGGTCTTCAAGATTCTCGACCCGGACAAGACCGAGGTTTGTTTCAACTCCACCTGGTTCGAGCCCATTGGCGCGGCTGGCATGATCAAGCTGGCAGCCCTGCATACGGTGGCGCGCATGCTGGAACGGGACGACTTTTCCAAACGTTATGCTAACGGCCAACCGATTGCGATTCACGAATTTCTATACCCACTGTGCCAGGGTTACGATTCGGTGGCGATGAAGGCGGACGTCGAGCTTGGTGGTACTGACCAGAAATTCAACCTGTTGGTCGGGCGCGAGTTGCAGAAACATTATGGGCAGGCGCCGCAGTGCGTTCTGATGATGCCATTGCTGGAGGGACTGGACGGCATCAACAAAATGTCCAAGTCGCTAGGTAACTACATTGGCATAGCGGAGGCGCCCAAGGAAATTTTCGGCAAGCTGATGTCGGTTTCCGATGAACTGATGTGGCGTTACTACGATCTGTTGTCCTTCCGTGGCAACGATGAGATCGCCAGGCTGAAACGCGAAGTCGCCGACGGCCGGAATCCGCGCGATGTCAAGGTCATGTTGGCGCAGGAAATTGTTGTGCGCTTCCATTCGCAGCGGGAGGCGGAAGATGCCCTGGCAGACTTCGAAGCGCGCTTCCAGCGGGGTGCTTTGCCGGACGATATGCCGGAGTTCAGAACATCTGCTGCGCCCATCGCGCAAGTACTGAAACAAGCCGGTCTTGTCGCCAGCACCTCCGAAGCCTTGCGTATGATCGAAGGCGGCGGTGTTCGCGCCGACGGCGAAAAGATTGTAGACAAAAACCTGCCACTGCTGGCCGGGAAAACCGTCGTGCTGCAGGTTGGCAAGCGCAAATTTTCGCGCGTTACGCTCACGTGAATTGGTCTGCGCAGCGACCGGAATTTGCGCCCGGAAAATATTTTCGACGAAAGTGTTGACCGACGTATTTCCGTCCGTATAATGCGCCCCTCTCGCTGCACGGCAACAACGAAACGCAGCAACGTTCTTTAAAAATCAAACAGCCGATAGGTGTAGGTGCTGGTGGGGCTGGAGGCAG
>OBOI01000488.1_pt1 | contig 13745 bp, 13 predicted proteins | sample 1670151 | NCBI WGS metagenome assembly OBOI01 (sample SAMEA104232303, study PRJEB22302) | sediment metagenome | biome: forest; feature: aquifer; material: sediment | place: USA | collected 2011-08-07 | depth 0.01 m | reverse complement strand
GATCTCTGCCGACACGGCCGTTTCAGGATTGATATCCCAGTCGACGACCTGTTCATCCGCGGCGGTCGTACGGTACGTCTCCGTCTGCGGAAGCAGACCGTACTTGATGTACTGCCCGACGATCTCTGCGAGCAGATTGCGGGCGTGCTCGTAGTCGAGCAGCTCCGCAGTGTAGCGTGCGAGATCCTCGGACTCCATGCTGTCCATCTCCTTCTTGGAGTGAACTCGAGGAGCCTTGGTCGCGTACTCCGTGAGGAGTTTCGCGACGATCGGATCGCCGCAGCTTACCTTGAAGCGGGTGTGGCCATCGGCGCACAGGTGCTCGCCAATCGTCGCGGCCACATACACGGTGCACCCGTTCCGCGACAACGCCGTGTTGCGCCTGAACGGCCCGATCACCTCGGGCATCGCCTGGGGAACAATCCCCTCGATGGCAGGAGTAAGGGTCGTGGGATCCAACATCTTCAAACTTTCCTCCAAAAAGCTGCCAAGGCAGCGGGGTTGACAGGATTACCTCCAAGTTACCTCGGCACACTATAAACTGTTGCTCGGTATTTTGCAAATAACTAGGAAACTCTCAAATATTTCATGAGCGCGTCTATCATTTCATTGATGAGCTCAAGCACCTGATCGTCAAAAATGGTACCTTCGCGAAAAGAGTTTCTGTCCGTGTGAACGACCGGCTGTACCGTTACGACATCCGCCTCAAAAGAAAGAATCTTCATAAGATCGACCGACGCAAGATACGATCGCGGTCCGCCCGAATTACATAAAATGCCGGCGACTTTTTTCTCCATCGCGCCGCTTGTGATATCGATCAAGTTCTTCAACGCACCCGAAATAGAGTACGAATACACCGGCATCCCGAAAATATAGCCGTCGGCTTGTTTCACCTGGTTGTACGCTCGCTGCGTATCCGGATTGTACTTCTCGATCGGCCGGCCGTCGCAAAAATCCATATCAACCGTGCGGATATCGAGGACATCATACGCGACTCCCCTTTTTTTCAGCAGCTTCCCGACCTCCTCGATCAATACGGATGTGAAAGACTCCGGATTTAAACTTCCCTGAATCAACAAAAGGCTTTTTTGATTTTCTTTTTTTTGAAATATCGCCATACGTGCTAACTACGCTCTCTTCGTTATTTTTACCACGCCGTGGTTTGCATTCACGTCCACAATATCGCCGTCGTGCAATACTTCTGTCGCAATTTTTGTGGCAATCACGCACGGGATGCCGAGCTCACGGCTGACGATTGCGGCATGGCATGTTATGCCCCCTTCGTTGGTCACGATCGCCGCAGCTTTTTTAATGCCCATAATATAATCCGGTCGCGTCATGACAGCGACAAGAATATCTCCCTTTTTAACCTTCCCGACCTCGGTTACCGATCGCACGATTCTCACAGTTCCGCTGACCCTTCCGGTAGATGCGGAGAGTCCGCGAAAATCGGAAATCTCCTCTTGATCCTTCCGCGGAAGAAGTGCCTGCCGTAGCACTACAGCATCCCGCCCCGTCAAAAGCTCGCACCCGATTTTGGAAACGACAAAAGCGCATCCTTTTTTTCGCTCTTGCAGAACCGATACCTGTATCCTTCCCCGCAAGAACCATCCCTCAACTTCGGTCGGGAGCACGTATTTCGTCAGTGTGGAATCAGTCGATCTTCTCTCTGCCATCTCCGTCAAAATGCCAGACCCAATGTGAATATTGAAGTACGTCGCCCGTTTCCGCTCATCCTGCCAGCGAGTGAAGTCTTCAGAAATCTTCAGAAGCGACCGCAGCTCGGAAGAAAAATGATATCTCGAAAAAAGCTTTTTCTTTTTGGCCGTATTGCGCGATGGCGTGCCTTGCAAGAATGTAATTTTTTTCTTCAGGTCACTCTTGCTGGATTTTGCCCATTCAGTCACTTCTTTTGCAAGATCATCAACAGAAAGGATGTGTGCGCTCGTATAATTATTATGAATCCAAAAATAGTTCCGCTGATATTTCTCAAGCGCCTTTGGTTGCTGCCTTTTGGGAAGGAGCGCGATCTTCATGAGAGCAATTTCAGCTTCGTTGATGAACGACTGATGAACAGGGGCGGTCGCTGTTGAGAAGATCTCCGTGAATTCCGACTCGCGGTGAAATGGTCCCGCTTCTTTTTTGATAAGATCCGCGACATACCGGTCGGTTCCAAGGGCAAAATGATCGATAACCGAAGACGAGGTCAGTCGACGAACGGCCGCAGTATATGTTTTTTTATACCATGCATATAAGGCGCGATCGCTGAGATCATGCAATGCAATTTTTTTTGACTGTTCGAACAGCTTCTCGAATGTATACTCGTCTTTTTTCCATTTCTGAATAAGTCTTGTACTCAGGCGACATACTGTGTCCTGTTTCGCCTTCTGGATCATGGCATCCGCCCCGCGCTGAACGTCCGCCATGTCTAAATACCAGTCAGCTTTTTCGCTTTCAAAAAAACATACTCGTACGCGCGCCTCGGTTCCTTTTGGCTTTCGAGCCTCTGTTCGAGTTTCCGCGTCGGCGATGATGTAGATAAACATTGGCGATCCGTCAAACCGCTGATGATACCATTCCCGATGGGAAAGCTGTTTGATTATCTGTTGGAGAGCGCCTCGTTTTGACATAGATGTGGGTATGCTATCGGGTCACATGATGAAAAGCGGTACTCCCCCGCCCCTTCCTCTTTGATTTTAACGCGGTACGCAGGACGTGTTTTGTTGATATACACTTCCTTGAGAATGAGGGCATCGATAGGAATTATTTCCTTCGCTCGATGAAATACTTCTGCAAGGGGGACTAGAACAATCTCTTCATCTCCGGGCCGATAGTCAGTATGCGCGACATCAAATCGGAAGTATACGACGCGATGAGAAAATGGCGGAACATTCGCAGTATCGGTCACCCCTTCGACATACGCAACCTGCTGTACATTTTTTACTGGAAGGCCCGTTTCTTCCATCATTTCCCGGACCAATGTTTCATCAAATGTCTCGCCGCCCTCTTGCTTTCCCCCCGGCAACAGTAAAAGTCCCCGATATGGATGTTTGGCGCGTCGGACGAAAAGAATCGAGCCATTGATTTCAGGAATGCCGATTGCAACATCGATATGGAGCATACGGGAAAACTATATCAACCGCACGTTAAAAACTCAATGGACCCCAACGAAGCCATGCATAGCGCGACGAAGCTTTATGGGAAGGCGGGTCAGCCCAAAAATCCCCTCAGTGACGCAAGCCGTAAGATAAGATCCGGCGCTTGAGAACGGTCATTACGTGCGAATGACTCGCGAACTCTTCTGGCCAATACGATATATTCCTCATGTTGTTCCGCAATGAACGGTTGCAACGCATCCCGCATCTCCCGGGTCACGAACGGCGACTCAAGATCGCAATAACGAGCTGCCTGCTGGATGTCAAAACGAAAACTTGGGTAAACGCGTTCTATATTCTGAATATCTTCTAGTGACAACGAGCTCAATCCTAAGATTTCAGGAGGAACTCCCAAGGAGTAGAGCGAGGCGACAAACGGTATGGCTCGCGGAAGCGCGTGGCCATTCATCTGGCGAGAGTATCCGAACAGCCCAATGTGCATCTTTCGCTTCCGCCTGCGCGGTATATGCGGTGCAAGCTCCTGAATATGGGGAATGAGCGGTCCCAGCTCTTGTTGATACCGCTTGATATATGCTTCGACAACGCCAAGAAGCAATGGTTCGTCGCATGCCCGCGGGACGCTTGGTGTATGAGCATTGAGCTGCGCTATGGCACGGATAACTTCATTCGTCGGATAATCATATTTAAACGACGACTGGATGGTAAATGTGGCGACACTTGGATATGTATCAAGAATGTGTTCAATGGCACCAGGACGCGCATGGCCGCGAAATGGAACTGACCCGACGCCAAGTATCGGGTAAACCGCGATGCCCTGTTTCTGGCCAAATGAATGTAGGCGGGAAAGAGCGATAACGTTTAGCAGAACCGCAGCTATAAGCCCGTAATTGACTGCCGGATCCGAGCGGGCAAGGAATACGCGCGCATAGGAAGCTTCCTTATCTTTAAGATATTCTCTAAGAATATCGGCGCTGGCGAGCATACTGTCTTTGTCCTCGAAGAGCGGAATGACATCAATAGATTCCGGACTGCTCGGGCCAACCCAATCAGCAATTGTCATATCGTCTCCCTGTAAATACTGCTTTTGTTTTCCTATGACAAAATCGCGATAGTAATGATAGACGCGATTGAGATCTTTTACCGATGTGGTCATTGGCATGATGACCTCAAAAATAGGAGCAGTGTCTTCTCCGGTCGCAAGCCGTGCGGCATCAAAAGACCTTGGAATGCTCTCGAGCGTTTCGAGGAGAATCTTCGCTTCAGCGTGTTCGAATGTCGGGTTTGGCACGCGCACAGTAATAAAAACGTCTTTGCCGAGTTTCTTCTCCTTGAAAAACTGCTCGTCGGCGGAAAGAAGCTTTTTCACGACAAACGGATCCCCTTCTTTTCCCTCAAAATCCCACATCTGCTCCTCGCATCCGAGGTGAGTGAACGCGTAATGCGCCTCTCGCACTTCGTCATCTCCCGACAGTTCCTGCTCGCGCGCGAAAAAGGGCTGCCTGACGTTGTCAGGATGTTGCGTGCTCATCGTTCGTGGAATGCGGCGATGTTCCATAAATATCAATGCTGCTCGACTTCGTTTATTGAAAACACATCGAGCGCCTTCAACGCGTAGAACTTTATATTCGGAACGATTTCAGATGATGCCTCGATTTCTTCCCGAGTAAACCAGCGACATGCGGGGCTTTGTTCGTGATTGGAAGGTTGGCAAACAGTATCGGTTGCAGCGCTTCCGAAATAAACGAAAGTGACGTGTTCATGCGTTGGGCTCACCCAATGCCTGTTGACGTACCGAGGCGGGATAATATCTCGCGTTTCATCATTGGCACGCGCGGACGGCAACAGACTGTCCTCTAGTTCAATATCAAGACCAACCTCTTCCTTTACTTCCCTGACAGCAGCCTCGACCGGGTCTTCGTTCAGCTCAATGTGCCCCCCGATACTGAGCCATTTTTTGTATTTATCATGAATCCGCAAAAGAACCTTATTTTGATATACGACAAACACCTCGGACGTGAAATCTATTTTTTCGTGGATATGGGCCATAGTCTTATTCCGATTGTATACGCTTTACGCATTCTTGCAATTTCGGTAAGTCGCTTAACGGAATCTAATCATACTAATAGTGGGAGCACAAAAGGAGTCTTTGTGTGGAGATACTGGCAATCCCGGAGCTCAGAGTCCCCTTCGAGCTGCGGCTCAGTGACACCGTCAATCCGCTCGTTATGGTGCAAAACGACGGATATGACAACTGGTCTAGATGGACATATCTTGGGGCACGAATCAACGGCGTCCAAATACGCCGATTTATGCTCATTAAGATCGGTCCAACAATTTCGCTTAAGGAGGCGAGGGAAATCACAGAGCAGTTCCAGGCGAAAACACCCAGTGGGCTCATCCGAGAGCCGTTCAAGGAGTCGTTCCCAGTGCCTGACGGGCATGGGCCGATCGTGATCGCCGACGACTCCTGGCTCGATCCGAAGAAGAAACGAAATTTCCCCTTTTTCTACGCGCGCGACAACCAGCAAGCGTGGAAATCGGGATTTCGCGACTCTCTCGCTGCCCTTTCGGATCTTCACGGCGGCTGCCGACTGCTCGTTCAGCTTGTGTGAAGGTCATCGGCGCACATACCCCGGCCTCGCGCGCGTCGCGGGGCCATTTTCTTATCTAAAAAATACTGGCGCGTTTTCGGAGGCATCCGCTCTATCGCGTATCTCAACATCGTCCGCGGCATACAAACCGCGTGCTTCTCTAAAAATTGCTCCTCTTCTTCCAATGAGACTCTCTTGCCCGTCTCGCGCAACATCCACCCTACGGCTTTATGGATAAGATCGTGCGAGTCCCTGAGTAGGATTCGCGCGATAGTAAAAGCCTCTCGCGAACTTCCGTTCTTTATAAAATAATACGTCGCTATCATTGCAATACGGCGCTCCCATATACTGTTCGACCCCGCCAATCGCTTCAATATTCCCATCTCTTTCGGATGCCGAAACAGATACGCCCCGACGATTTTGTCCGCGGAAAGATCAACAAGATCCCAGTTGTTCACGTGACTGGTATGCGTCAGATACAGTGCGCATATTTTTTCCTGTTCCTTCGCGTCGCCGTGCTCGAATCGCGCCACCAATAAGAGCAGCGCAACAAGCCGCTCCTCGTGAATCTTTGACTTAAGTAGCGATAGGGCGCACCGCTCGGACGCATGCGAATACTTGCGTGCGATCGTGCGCAATTGAGGAACGGTAACCCCTAGAAATATGTCTCCGTATCCATACTCACCATTCTCAGTTTTAAAAAACCGCTGAAGGATACGCGCCTTCTCTTTGTTGGCAAGCGATGATAGTTCGTTCTTTATTTCTGAAAGCTCCATCGATGCCGCGATTAAGACATTATTTCACCTTCGCGTACAAATGCAGGTCCCGAAACTCTTCTCCGCGCTTGATCGACTTTCTCATCGTCCCCTCTTTTATGTATCCGCACTTAATCGCAACGCGCTCGCTTGCGCCGTTTCGCGGGTCCATTTTTATTTCAATTCTTTTGAGCTTCAATTCAGTGAAGCCGATTATTTCGAGGAGCTTTACCGCACGCGTGGCAATCCCCTTGCCCCAGTACCTCTCATCGATAACGTACCCGATCTCGCCAATATACTGCTTTCGATGATCGACTTTTATTCCGCAAGCGCCGACGATGTTGCCGTCAACAATAATCGTGTAGCTGTGGTTGAGTTTATTCTTTTTACTCTTCCGCAACAATTCTTTTTCTGCCTGAAGAGACTCCGGCGGCAGCGTAAAATACTCAAAATTCGGGTTGTTGAGGATTTCATAAAAACGTTTCGCATCGGCGATTCTCTGTTTTCGAAGCTGGATTGATCGGACTCGCATAGGAAAACATTTCACTGAAACTTCGGAGAGGGGGGGATTCGAACCCCCGAGGAGCTTTCACCCCTACAGTCTTTCCAGGACTGCCGTTTCAACCGCTCACGCACCTCTCCATGCAAGATACTTACCTTTGATACGAGGATTTGATGTCTTAAAGATATCAAGGTATGACCTGATTGCACTAACACTGTACAGATACAGCATTTTTGAATCTCGCGCAAGGTGAGGCTTTATTCCCCTGCTTTCAAATATGCTTGCTACTGACCGCATAAGATTTTCTGAGTAGCTCGAAAAACAAAATCCAATGTTACAATAGTCAGCACCCCCTACTTTGTGCTTGTGAATATAAAGGCATCCATCCGTATCGATAAGTCCGCGAATAAATGATCGGGTATAGGACTCTTTCTCATATACCCACGCCGGGATGTCGAAACGCTGCTTTATCTTATTCCCCTTCACGGCGCCCATCTTAAATAGAAAATCTAGCAGATTCATACTTGAGAATCTCAATACTAGTGCCTTGCAACGCTTTCTTTTTTGCACGGCCACATTAATATCGAAAAGTTCTTTCGCTAACTGGAGTACATGATAGGAATATTCACGGTCTACTTCCGAATTTAATGTTATAGTGAGCTGCCAATCATTATTTATTCCGCCGTCACCAAAAACGATACCCATAAACTCGGCCAATTTGCTAGACTTCCTTGGATATCTGATATCTTTTCTATGGCTTTTCTTCGGATATTGAAGCTGCATAGAAAATCCTACTCAGCACCATTTGAGTCTTTTCCCGATCCGATCAACTGTTGATTTTTGATCTGATCAAGAATTTTGTTCAGGGACCTCGAACGTACGCCAGACACCGCCTCATACTGTTTCGACGCGGATTGCAGCCGATCACCAAGCGTATCCAGCGCGCCGGAGTACTTATCGTACTCGATTTCAAACTTCTGAATCAGCCCGATAACATGATGAAGATTCTCCTGGTATCTGAAATTCGTATATGCCTGCTTGATCATGCGCAGCAATGCGGTGAAACTGAACGGCCCGGCCATAATGACCTTCTTCTGCATCCCCTCTTCCCATACGTCATTGAGCTGGTCATAAATAAAGGAGAAGATCATCTCGTTGGGTATGAACAGAATAACAAAATCAACGGTCCGCTCTTCCGGATTGATATAATCCCGCGATGTGACCTGCTTGATCTTGTGGCGCACATCGGCTGCAAAGGTTTTAAGATGCTGCTCTTTCTCCTGCTTGTCCTCCGTACTCGTCGCGCGCAAAAGAGCCGTATAGGGAAATTTCACATCGATGTTGATCCGCGTCTTGTCCGGCAAAAAGATTGTGAAGTCCGGCCGCGTGTCGACGTGGTCTTGTTCGCGGTTCACCGTATAATCCTGCCCGACGACAAACCCCGCCATGCGTAAAAGATTCTCCGCGACCTGCTCTCCGAACGCCCCGCGCATCTGATTGTTCGAAAGAACCCGTTTCAGGTCTTCTGTGCTTGCCCGCAGCTCGCTCGTAACGCTTTTCTGCATCTCGATCTCCTTTGTCAAGCTCGAGAATGTTGCAATGCGCGCCTCCTCGCTCTTCAAGAGCTTCTCGCTTGACGTTGTAATATCTTTCCGAATCTCTGTAATCAATCCGCTGATAATGTCCTTTGCATGAGACAGGTCTTTCTGCGTTGAATCCTGCTGATTCTTCAGCTTCTCTTGGGCTAGTACCAAAAATTGTTCCTGCGTCTGCTTTAACACATCTTGTGAGACACGCGAAAAGAGCCCTTCGAGATCTTTCGTATCAGCCACCGGCTTTGGGCGGAACAAAAATACGGCAAGTCCCCCGACAAGCACCGAGCCAATAATGATACCGAGCGCGATTTCCATAGCAATGAACCCTATTTTTTGATACCATATCATCATACCCCGTTAGATCAAAATAACAACGTGCCTCGACGCGCACTTTGACTCTACTTACTCCTTACTACCTACCACATACTTCCAGCACCCTATGTCCCACTGGCACACATATACCATCCCCGATCTCGCAAAAGAGCTACAGACAGATCCCAAGCAAGGCCTCTCCCTCAAAGACATTCCCGGACGCATTTCCCAGTACGGATACAACCAGCTTCCTGAAGGAAAAACGACATCGTTACTATCAATATTCTTCAGTCAGTTCAAAAGCCCTCTCATTGCCATCCTCGGGCTTGCGTCAGTCATCCTCTTTGTCCTCCACGAATACATTGATGCAAGCATCATCCTCTTTGTTCTTATATTCAACTCGGTTCTTGGAACCATTCATGAAGGGCGCGCGCAGCGTACGCTTGCCGCCCTCAAAAACTTCCTAAAGGGCGAGGCGGTTGTTATTCGGGATGGAGAGGAAATGATCGTCGCCGATCGAGAAGTGGTTCCCGGCGATCTACTGATCGTTCGCGAAGGAGATAAAATTTGCGCCGATGCTCGCATTATTGTTTCGAATGGTCTCCGGCTGGACGAATCATCCGTAACGGGAGAGTCCCTTCCGGTCGACAAAGACGCAAAGGCGCTCAGCGAAAAGCGTCTTCCCTTGCCCGACTGCATCAACATGCTATACAAGGGGACAAATGTTGTTGCGGGCAATGGCATGGCAATCATTGTCGCGACCGGCATCGCAACAGAAATCGGATCGATCTCTCAAAAGATTGAGGGAATGGATACCGAAATGCCGCTCAAACGCCAGATCACAGGCCTTTCCCGCGTGATCGTTTTTATCACAATCGGCATTTGCGGCCTTCTTTTCTTTGTCGGTGTGTTATCGGGCAAGGATGTGATAACAATGTTTGAGACAGTTGTTTCGCTCTCCGTTTCGATCGTACCCGAAGGGCTTCCTGTTATCCTAACGCTCGTTCTCGCAACCGGCGTTTGGCGCATGTCGAAAAGAAACGCGCTCGTAAAGAAACTCCAAGCTGTCGAAGCCCTGGGACACGCCAAGATTCTTGCAGTTGACAAAACGGGAACGATCACAAAAAACGAGCTCTGCGTTAAAAAGTTCATCACGCCAAAGGGACTCTATGATGTCGAAGGAATCGGCTACTCGCCTGAAGGCGGAATCCTCAAAGACGGAAAGAAGATTTCCATTGCCGATCATGAGGACGCGTCTAAGCTCATACAGATTGCGACTCTTCTCGCCAATGCGGATCTCTTCGAGATTGACGACAGTAATCAGTGGACGGTGCGTGGCGAGCCGACAGAAGCAGCCATGCTCGTACTTGCGCGCAAGGCCGGCTATAGGCGCGAAGAGCTTGAACGCATCCACTCCCGCACGGCGGAGATTCCTTTCCACTATCAGCGCAAGTATCACGCCATCCTTACCAATGACGGACGCGAGGAGCGAATAGCAATTGCGGGTGCGCCTGAAGTATTGTTCGAAAAAACGAAATTCCTTTCTGAAAGCAAAAAGCAAGAACTGATCAACTATGTCGAAGAGTACTCCAACAAAGGCTATCGCGTTATTTGTATCGCGACAAAAAAGCCGGTGACCGGCTCTGTCTTTGATCCCGACGTCATCCATGGTCTCACCTTCCTCGGACTTCTTTGCCTCCAGGATGTGATACGCCCCGAGGTTGCAAGCGCTGTACGCCAGGCCCAAGAGGCTGGCATTCGCATAGTGATGATGACAGGAGACCATAAGCTGACGGCAATGGCGATTGCGCGGGATGCGGGAATTTATCACGAGGGCGATCACGTGCTCACAGGGGAAGACTTGGAAACAATGAGCAAAGAAGAACTCTCAACCGCACTTGCGACCGCGAGTGTATTCGCGCGCGTAACGCCGGATCACAAAATGACAATCGTACAAGGCTACCAGCAGCGCGGCGAGGTTATCGCCATGACCGGCGACGGGGTGAATGATGCCCCCGCGCTCGTTGCCGCCGACCTTGGGATTGCGATGGGAAAAACGGGGACCGATGTCGCAAAAGAGGCTGCGGATATCATTTTGCTTGACGACAATATCGCAAGCATTGTCGCGGCGGTTGAAGAAGGCCGGACGATTTACAAAAATATCAAAAAAGTTCTTCTGTATCTGTTCTCAACCAATCTTAGCGAGGTACTGCTTATTCTCTGCACTCTTTTCCTCGGACTTCCTTTGCCATTATTCGCCGCTCAAATCATCTGGCTGAACCTGGTTACCGACAGCTTCCTAGACGTCGCCATTGCTATGGAGCCGAAGAACAAGAACGTGCTGAGCTCCTCGGAACGAATCACCTCGTCATCGCTCATCGATTCGCTCATGATTCAGCGCATTATTGTCATGAGTGTTCCGATGGCGTTCATGGCACTCTTTCTCTTCGCGCTCGAACTCCAGACAAATCCAATAAAGGCCACAACGTTTGCGATGGCGGTGTTGGCCGTATCCCAGTGGTTTAACGCATTTAACTGCCGGACGGCACTCCAGTCCGTCTTCTTTACAAACCCCCTTTCTAATCGTCCTCTCCTCGGCGCGCTCGTTATCGTCATTGCGCTGCAGCTAGCCGCCGTGTACAGCCCCTTCCTGAACACCATACTACATACAACGCCCTTGGCGCTTACGGATTGGGCGCTTGTTTTTGTCTGCGCGTCTCCCGTCGTCTTCATCGAGGAGATACGAAAAGCGCTTGCGCGCCTTTCCATTCGACTACAACTCAACTAAGCTACAATATCTGATCTGACAACTACTTCTATGGATGTTTTGCAATTCCTAGACCCAAAAACACTGATCATGGCTGGCGGTCTGCTCGGCCTTTTCTTAATCGTCCTTGCTGAAACAGGCCTCTTCTTCGGTTTCTTTTTTCCCGGAGACAGCCTTCTTTTTACAGCCGGCTTTTTGGCGTCGCGGGGATGGTTTGACCTGACCACTCTCATACTCGTCCTTGTTTCCGCGTCGCTATGCGGAAACATCATTGGCTATTACTTCGGCAAACACGTCGGGAGAAGGTTATTTTTCCGAGAAGACTCATTTTTTTTCCATAAAGATCACGTAACAAAAACCTCCCGCTACTTTGAGAAACACGGCACAAAGACGATTTTTTTCGCGCGCTTTTTTCCAATCATCAGAACGTTCGCTCCGATCCTTGCGGGCGTAGGGGGAATGGATACAAAAAAATTCGTCGGCTGGACGATTTTGGGGGGTGTGCTGTGGGCTGGCGGCTTGCCGCTTATTGGCTTCTCGTTAGGAAATGCAATTCCTGATATCGATCGCTATCTTATCCCAATCATCGGGGGCATTGTCCTCGTTTCAGTTATCCCTGGACTTGTACACCTGCTCAATCAAAAAAGAGGCTAGCTGCCTCTTTTGAATTTCTCTGGAATCTCAGGGGCAAGTAGCTTTTCCAGTCCCAGTTCTTTTCCGAGCGTATGCAAATGCCGAGTCGAAAAAACATCCACAAGATAAACAGTTTGGCCGTTTAAGAACTCTCCGTTTACAGGATCTCGCCCCAGATCCGCATGCTGGATTCCCCCATCGTCCAAACGCTCGATGAAGTTCACCGCGTCCGTATCATCTTTGAAACTGCATTTGAGCACGAGCCTGCTTCCCTGAATATCTTCGACTTCAAGGGTAAGAGGGTGAAGTTTCTTTAGCGTTTCGACAAGAGACAATATCTTTGAATCTTCTCTTTCCGCATCTTCTTGGCGTGGTTTTAGTATTGTTTCTTGCATATTATTCCCAATCCAGGGTACCACCTACCGAATATTCTGTCACGCGAGTTTCAAAGAAGTTCTTTTCCTTTGAAAGATCAATCGCTTCAGACATCCATGGGAATGGATTGGTCGTATGGTATTGCGCCGGAAGATCGATACGCACCAGCCGCCGATCGGCGATATGTTCTATGTACTGCTTGAAGTTATCTGCGTTCATTCCGAAGATGCCCTTTGGAAAAACAGATTGAGCAAACGTGTATTCCAGCTCGGTCCCCTGTCGAATGAGGCTGACAAGGTGCTCTTGAAATTCTTTTGTCCAAAGTTCGGGCTGCTCTTCCCGAATTGTGTTGATGAGATTGATGCCAAAATTCAAGTGTTGCGACTCATCGCGCATGATGTACTGAATCTGTTCTGCCGATCCGACCATCTTATTCTGCCGCTGAAATCCAAACATCACGGCAAAGGAGCTATAGAAAAAGATTCCTTCCATAATAATGGAAAAGACGACGATATTCTCGAGAAATTTCTGATCCGCCGCAAGCGTTCCTGTCTTGTACGCCGGATTGAATATACCCTCGTTGAAGGAGAGGACAAATGAATCTTTATTATAGATCGCCTCGACCTCCCGATACATATTAAAGATCTCTCCTTCGTCCAAACCGAGACTCTCTACGATGTACTGATACGAATGGGTGTGGATCGCCTCTTCATACGCCTGGCGCAAAAGATACATACGGCATTCGGGCGATGTCACGTGCCGATACATAGCGAGCACGATATTGTTTGCCGCCATCGAATCAGCCGTTGTAAAAAAACCCAGTACGGTCTTAAACGCCTTCCGCTCGTCTTCCGTTAAAACGTCGTTGCTCTTCCACTGCTCGATGTCGTTTTGCATCGTGATCTCGGTCGGCAGCCAATGATTCGAATTCCCGACATTGTACGCGGTCCATGCGAACGTATGCTTCATCGGATACAGCTGGATCACGTCAGCATCTGCTCCGTTAATAATACGGCGATCGTTAATGTTGACGCGTTCGTTTGTTTGAATAATTGGCATAAAAAACGATTCAAGATTTATGATGTACGATTCAAGAATG
>OBOI01000487.1_pt1 | contig 13804 bp, 8 predicted proteins | sample 1670151 | NCBI WGS metagenome assembly OBOI01 (sample SAMEA104232303, study PRJEB22302) | sediment metagenome | biome: forest; feature: aquifer; material: sediment | place: USA | collected 2011-08-07 | depth 0.01 m | reverse complement strand
ACAAAAAAAAAGGTCCCATCCTGCCAACAGCGGCAGGATGGGACCTTTTTTTTTGTAACAAACAAGTCAACCAGGGCACGGACCCTTTGCAGTGCGGTGGCTCGCCACCGCTTTACAAAACCACGCCCCACCGCCACACGCCAATCCCACCCCATCCCATCCCAAAGGCAGGGGGTGCAGAGCTTCTCCCTACGCACCGCATGCCGACTATCGCCCACCGCCCCCCACCATCATCCCAGAAACCAGCAACAGCAAGGCCTAGCCCACAAACCAGTTCTCAGTCGTAGTAGCCTATCACCTCCCCGGTTCCCAGCCCACGTAATATCCAACCAGATAGCGGTAATGCGGGACATAGCATCACAAAAATAACGGAAAGAGATTGCTTTCCAAGTTCTGTTAGACTATTGGTTTACCATCAATGGCGGCAACACATAGCAGAGTTGAGCTTGAGCACAAACGGACCGAGGACAACAGAGGAATTCACCCCAAGTTATCAATCAGGCAATTCATGGCAAGGTGATCCCCCTAGGTCCAACCCCCTTTTTGCCTGCACTTGCCAACACCCCAACAACCAAAATACCATCCCCTTCCAACCTGCGGCGGGTTATGGCCCATGGCCATCGCCCCTAGCTTGGGTGTTTATCCAGAGATGGAAGCAAGACAATAAACATGTTGCAGCAGGTCTTCATCAGTTATCGCCAAGAATCCCCCGAACACGCGAGGTCCGTGCGCCGCTTGGGCGAACTGCTCCGCCAGGCAAAACTCCCCGTCGCCCTGGATCAGTTTCACCTGGATGACTCCCCCGGCGGCCCGGATGCGGGTTGGCCCGCCTGGTGCGAGACCTGCGCCAACGAGTCCGCCTGCGTGTTGATCATCGGCTCCGTGGGCTGGTTCGCCGCCTGGGACAAGAGTAACCCTCCCGAAAATGGATCGGGTGCGGCCAGCGAAGCCGATGTCATCCGCCAAAAGATCTATGACGCCCAGGGCCACAATTCCCATATCCGTCTCGCCTTTGTGGATGATTTCCCTCCCGAACGGATACCCACCCGCCTCAAGGCATGGCACCAATTTCGTCCGTTCGTTGCTGACCACGAGTTGGATCAAATGGTCCGCTGGATCGCCGACTGCCTCGATCTTCACGACATTGAACCACCCACTGTCTCTTGGCCCAAGCCCATGGCTTTCACACCGCAGCTCGCCGACCGCATCCATGAATGGCCCACCATGGTTGACCTGCTCGCCGGACGACGCCAAGGACGAATCCTGCTCCTGCAAGGGGCGAGTGGACTGGGGAAATCCGCCTTGATCCGGCAGGCGGAAAGCTATGCCGACAAAATCGGCATTCGGCGGGTCAAGGTGGACTTCAAGGGCGGCACAGTGGATCTCGCCGGTCTCCTCGGACAGTTTGATCTCGACCTGGGGGATCTGTTACCGACCTTCAGCCGTGAGGGCGCCAACAAGACCCATCTGCTGCGCAAGGCGATCCGAGCCCTGCGCCAGCCCCTGCTCGCCATCTTCGACAGCTACGAAGATGCCGCCTTCAACAACATCGTCACCGATTGGCTCCACCAACAGTTCCTCCCCGAGGTCGAGACATCCCTGGGGCTCGTGGTCATCGTCGCCGGCCAGAAGGTGCCGGAGTTCGTCCATGCCGGTTGGCGCGATCTGGTGCACCATCTGCCGCTCACCCCCATCTCCGACAGCGAACACTGGGTGGAGTGGATTGGACTACGGTATCCGAATTTCCACGACCGAGGGGCGCACCTCCCCACCATCGTCATGGCGGCCCAAGGTAACCCGGCCATCGTGTCGAATCTCTGCGAAAACATCGTGAAGGGCCTTTAGCCATGGACACCATCGCCCAACTCGTCCAACGTCTGCACGAAACAACCGGGGACACCCACGCCCAGGCGGTGGTGGCCGCCGAATTCGCCTTGCTGACCGAAAGAGGACCGGAGAGCGAAGGGCTCCGCATGGCCCTGGATGCCGCGGCAGTGCTCCGTTGGTTCGATGCCGACTTGTTGGCTGCACTCCTGCCAGAGCGTTCAACAGAAGAGGCGGCCCGGCTCTACGAACTGCTCAAGTCCCTCCCTTTCATTGAGTCCTTCCGTGACCAAAGACACCACAACGTCCACGAGGCCACCCGGCTGGGCTGGCGCAAGAAGCTCGCGACCTCAACCCCGGATCGGTTCCGCAACTTATCCGCACTGGCAGCGTCCTATTTCGCCGCGAACCTCTCCGCAGCTGGCCGCATCGAATGGATGTACCACCTACTCTGCGCTGATCCGGACCAAGGTTCGACCAAGTTGGAAAAATTGGGTCAGCAATGGAGTGGACAGGCCTACCCCGAGGATTATTACGCCCTCGCTGCCGGGTTGCAGGAGTTGGAAGAGACCCGGCTGGTTACCGGCCGGGTGCGGGCATGGACCCTGCTTACCATTGCCTGGGCAAGGGATATGCGTGGTGAAACCGCGCAACTGACTGGAATCGCTGAGATTGCGCTCACCCTTGCCAGAGAGGCCGGCGATCAGGGTGCGGAGGCCGAGGCACAGTGTCTATGGGGGGACGTATGGCGAGCCCAGGGGAAGCTGGATGCGGCGCAACAGGCCTTTGCGGAAACTTTGAACATCAGTCGTCGCTTGGCCGAGGCCGACCCCGCCAACGCTGGCTGGCAGCGAGAGTTGGCGCTGGCGCACAGCCGAGTCGGCGATGTCTTGCAGGCCCAGGGAAAGCTGGATGCAGCGCAAAAGGCCTTTGCGGAATACTTGAACTTCAGCCGTCGGTTGGCCGAGGCAGACCCTTCCAACGCCGGTTTGCAGCGTGACTTGGCGATGGCGCGCAGCAAGGTCGGTGACGTCTTGCGTGCCCAGGGGAAGCTGGATGCGGCACAGCAAGCCTTTGCGGAATCCTTGACCATCAGCCGTCGCCTGGCCGAGGCCGACCCCGCCAACGCCGGTTGGCAGCGAAGCTTGGCGGTGGCGCACGGTAAGGTCGGCGACGTATTGCAGGCCCAGGGGAAGCTGGATGCGGCGCATCAGGCCTTTGCGGAAGACTTGAGCATCAGCCGTCGCCTAGCCGAGGCCGATCCCGCCAACGCCGGTTGGCAGCGAGAGTTGGCGGTGGCGCACAGCCGAGTCGGCGATGTCTTACAGGCCCAGGGAAAGCTAGATGCAGCGCAACAGGCCTTTGCGGAATACTTGAACATCAGCCGACGTCTGGCCGAGGCCGACCCCGCCAACGCCGGTTTGCAGCGAGAGTTGGCGGTGGCGCACAGCAAGATTGGCGATGTCTTGCAGGACCAGGGGAAGCTGGATGCAGCGCAACAGGCCTTTGCGGAATACTTGACCATCTGCCGTCGTCTGACCGAGGCCGATCCCTCCAACGCCGGTTGGCAGCGAGACCTGGCGGTGGCGCACAGCAAGATTGGTGATGTCTTGCAGGACCAGGGAAGGCTGGATACGGCGCAACAGGCCTTTGCGGAATACTTGGCCATCAGCCGTCGGCTGGCCGAGGCCGACCCCTCCAACGCCGGTTGGCAGCGAGACCTGGCGGTGGCGCACAGCAAGATTGGCGATGTCTTGCAGGACCAGGGGAAGCTGGCTACTGCACAGCAGTCCTTTGCTGAAAGCTTGGCCATCAACCGTCATCTGGTCGAAACCGCTCCGTCAAACGCCATCTGGCAGAGAGACTTAGCACTGGACTGTATTCGTCGAGCAAGGATACTGTCCCAAATCGGTAAACGGTTTGCTGCATTGCCGCTTTACGAGGAGGCATTCCGCCTTTATTCGGCGTTAGTTAAACAGACACCAGGCTCTCCACAATGGGCAAAGGAGAAGGCATCCGTGGGGTTGGAACTACAGCGATGCAGACCAAATCGTTCTCGGGCCAAAAGCGCGAATAAAAAGACCCCAAAGAATCGGAAGTAAATCGCAACCGAACTTCCAGAACACATTCAAGACCAACCAACTTGTTACTGAATTTACTTTCCCCCACTGGGAACATGAAGCTGCATACAACGGATAACTAGGAATTATCATCTCTGAGGTTAAAACATGCCCCATCAAAAAGTCTCCAGTATTGTTAAAGCAATTCAATTAGGCGTTCGTTGGCTCAAATCTAGAGTTGACTCCGTTTCAGATCCGCGTGAATTGGCTCTTTGCTTGTCCGCTCTTATGAAGGCAGAGAAATCCCGCCACTCTCAATCAGTTCAACGCCTATTAAACAGACTCTTACAGCAACAGCGCGCCACGGGCTCATGGGGGGACGAGCTATGGGATACGACTTGGGCACTTTCAGCCCTTGGCAGCTTGGGATTTGATGCCTCAAATCCCCATGTATCATCCGCACTTCGTTTTATTGAAGCGACCCGAGATCCTGTTAAAAAAACTTGGTACGAAGAACCATTTGAAACGACCCTTGTATTGGAAGTAATCACTATGTATTCACCAGAACGACTTGAAGAAATAGGGATCTCTGCTGTCAAATGGCTCTTGTCGCTTCAAGACGCTAATGGAATGATTATTGGTGCCCGCTATACAGGAATGGTAGCTTCTCTTTTTATGTCCCTCTCATTTCAGCTGCCTAACATAGCTAAAGAACTGAGTTTGGCTGCTAGCCGAGCTGTTGGATGGTTGCTGAAGGATCTTCAAGATAATTCCATTTGGACGAACGCATCTTGGTCGAATTACTATGGGTTACGAGCACTTCTTGACTCTGGCTGTACATTGGACTCCCCAGCAGTCTCTCAAGTAGTTGACTGGTTTCTTGAGACCCAGACCACCGAGGGCCGATGGGAGCAGGTTTCTGCACTGCATGACACAGCTCTGGCTATTGCTGTATTGTCAAGGCTATTAACCGTCCCTCTAGTTGTTCTTTCGCCTGCACGAATTGGCGTGGTCACAGCAAACCGCGAGAACGGAACGCTGCGGGTGAGTTTCCATGGTCCAGATGCCGGACCACTGGCACCAACTGAAAGAATGAAAGTTTCCCCAACTGTGGTGGAAGATCTCTCGAAAAATCAACAGGCACTCGTAAGACTTGTGGAGAGTGTTAGGAATAGGACACCAGGCATTCTAAAACACGAATTACCATCTGCTTCGAAGTCTCTAAGTGGCCAACTTACCTTCATTGGGAAGTATGCCTATGGACACCTTGTACCCGCAAGAATTCAGATACTCCTGGAAGATGCTGCTGCGGACCATCTCCGGCTTGATATTGATGAAGCATTGATCAACATGCCATGGGAACTCATTCATGATGGAAAGGAATTTCTATGCCTGCGCTATGCTCTCGGTCGACGTATTGTTTCAGACAGGGAATTCCGGGCCGCAGATCGATCTATTCTGTCCCCCGGGAAAGCCAGAGCTCTGATCGTCTCCAACCCAACGAGCGATCTTCCCGCTGCTGAACAGGAAGGAATTGAGGTGGCAAAACTACTGACGGAAGCAGGATTAGAGGTCCATCATTGGACAGGGAGCAGTCTTTCAAAAAAAGACTTCCTTATAGAATTACCTGGGTACGACATCGTTCATTACGCTGGCCATGCCTCTTATAATGCAAAGAACCCAGATGAGAGTAGCTTGCACCTGTATGATGGAGAAGTTCAAGCCTTTGAAATTGGCCGATTCCTTGCTTCACAAGCGCCACCAGTCGTTTTCTTAAATGCATGTTGGTCAGCTGAAGAATTCCGAAATCCAGATTTATCCTCTTCAATGGCAAGGGGATTGGGGCGCACTTTTCTATTTGCTGGGTCAGCTGCGTTTCTCGGATATATTGTTCCGGTCCCCGATTCAACTGCGACCCGCCTAGCGTGTGAATTTTATAGAAATATCGTGAGTGGGCAGACAATTGCAGAGTCCCTTCGTCTAGCACGCCTTAGCGTACACGATCCATTATTAGAGCAAGACGTAACGTGGGCGTCCGCAGTTCTATATGGGGACCCCTCCGCCAAAATCTTTGCAACACCATCTTAAATCGAATTTCATTGCTTTACTCCAAAGTCCCATTACCGCGGGCCTCACGCCAAATATGATTTACCCACTCCAACACCTCTTCAGCATGATCTTGCAAATGCCATCCCTCCTCCCCGTCAACCGGGTGAATCCGTAGGTTTTCCCCACAGTCGGAGGGAAGAAGGCATGCCTCACCAAGGAGAGGGTCCACGTATATCGGATATAATTTACATATCAATGGACGATTAACATACACACTACACCGTCCCGTTTGTTGGTCAAAGAAATGGCAGGGCAGTAGAAGCAATCTAAACGTGTCACCTGTAGTACAATTTTTTTTCTCCGCTAGAAATGTGTCCCGCAGTTTTCCTGATGCCTTCTCTAGCCGATCAACTTCAGCCTCGGAAAGATACACCCAATCATAGGGTCTCCTGCAACATTTTTCTTTGCAGTTCGCGCAGTTGGTAGAAAGCCGTATGCGATCGATCATTTATGTTTCTCCAATCGATAATTCCTAGTTATCCTCCATCCCCCCCCTTCTCACCATACTCCCTCCTCGGATGCTTCATTTCCAACACCGCGCGTTGGGCCTCTTGCGACACCTGGGCATAGATCTGGGTGGTGGTGATTGAGCTGTGGCCCAGAAAGGTCTGGATGTAGCGGATGTCCACGCCGTTTTCCAAGAGTTGCGTGGCGATGGAGTGGCGGAACATGTGCGGGGTGATCTTGTTCGTGATCTCGGCCCCTTTGCTGTGTTTGCGGATGATGGAGCGGACCGATTGTTCGGAGAGCCTCCTGCCGTCGCGGTTGATAAAGAACCACCCCTCCTTCTCGTCATTGCAGTTGTGGCAGAGCGCTTCGTAGGCGGCCACCGCCTTGATCGTCGCCTCGCTGCATAGGGGGACGAACCGTTCGCGGGTGCCCTTGCCCATGATCTTGACCCCCCTGCTGACCAAATCAATATTCTCCCGTTTCAGCGAACAGAGTTCCGCCACCCGCACTCCTGTCTCAAACAGGAGTTCCAACACGGCGATGTCCCGGGTCAGGCCGAGGGAGGCCCCTGCCGTCGCGGCATCAAGCTTGGTGTAGACCGAACCGAAGAGCCGCCCCAGATTACTGCGGGGGATGGTCTTGGGCAGGATCTTCCCCTCCTTGATGCTGACCCGAATCTTGCGAAAGGGATTGGTAAGGATCGTTCCATCGAACTCCAGAAAATTGAAAAAAGCCTTGACCGTGGCCAGCTTGCGCTTGATGGTCTTAGGTTTGTTCCCCTGGGAAACGTGCTTGATATACTCCCGCAGGATTTCCTTATCGATGAGGTCAATTGGTGCAGCGAGGGCATGCTCCGCCAGGAACTCCCGAAACTGTCGCAAGTCTATCCGGTAGGCCTTCAGTGTCTTATCGCTCAAATTTCTTTCGTACTGACAATGGAATAGAAAACCTGCCACATACGTCTCGATACCCTTCATGCATCTCCCCCCTGTTGACTCGATTGATAATTGTTACGACCATCCACCGCGCGGCAGAGCACACGGTGCCGGACAGAAATGGGAAGCCCGGGGCTCTTCGCCCCTGTTGCCCCACTGCATAAAAAAACCCGCTCCTTTGCCGGGAGCGGGTTTTCTACCCTATTTGCCTTCATGCACGATAGGGTTTTAACTGATTTTTCGTTGACCTGGAAAGATATGGCGGAATGGGCCGCTGCTGCCGGTTGCTCTCCGGAGAGGGGGTGTGTCCTCCGATATATCGACCTTGGCACCAGCCGTGGTGGTTCCCGCCACGGGCCTTGTTGGGTTTCGCGGGGCTCTACCCAACCCCCGTTACCAGGGGCATTGACCTCTACTCGGCTGTCAGCGGGGCCTGGAAATACAAAAAGCCCTCCCCGCCCTTGGGGGCGAGGAGGGCTTTCTCTCCATGCGCTTTTTTTGCCTAAACTGAATTACAGCAAAGGTTTCAGCAACGTGCACCCTTGCCCTCCTCGTGTGGTTCACACTAAGCAGAGTGGCATGATTTTTTGGTCAGCGCATTTTTGCACTCAAATGAGGTCGAAACCATTTCCAGGAGTGATATTTAGAACTCTCCTCTCTTAAGACTGCCATGGCCCATTGTACGATGGGAATGGAAAACAGAATCAGACCAGCTATCATCATGCAAACATCAAGTACACTAATCATTGGCCACCTCCACTGTCAGTAATCTTAGCGAGCACGTTCACCCTGCCGGAACCACCACCAATGGGTCTTGCGGAACCGTTTCCTGCATGCCATGACGGCATCGTTAATCGTTGTCGGTCTCTTCAAGGTCATCATCCTTGTCGCCGGAGGATCCGCTCTGCCCGCTGGTGGCGGAGCAGGTGCCGCCGGCCAGGTAAGTGGACACGGCATTGTAAATCGTCGTGCTGACTCGGTTACCGTTATGGGCCTGCCATTGACTGTTGGTACAGCTGACCTTGCCCTGCTTGTTGCCATGGCAGGAGAGACAGGTGGTGCTCAGGGTGGTGGCCACATTCATCATGGGGGCGCCGGTGCCGCTGTTGCCCATGCCCGACCCGCTGGTGGCGGCACAGGAGCCCCCGGTCAGGTACTGGGTCACCGCCTCGTAGGTCGCCGCGTCGACCTTGCCGCCGTTATGGCCCTGCCATTTGCTGTTGGTGCAGCTGACCTTGCCCTGGTTGTTGCCGTGACACGACAAACAGGTGGAGGTCAGGACCGTGGCCGCATCGACTGTTGTCGTGCCACTGCCTGCGGTTCCATTGCCACCGCCATCGCCCTCGCCGCCGTCAGGACCGTTATGGCAGTCATAGCAGCTGACCGGATGGCCGGCAACAAAGCTCTTGCTGCCGCCTGCCACCGAGAAGGTCCGGGCGCTGAAGGTCTTAGAGAGAAAGCTGCCCTGGTAGTCGCTACCATGGCAGGCGGCGCATTGGGCGCTATTGCCCGCGGCCACCTCCGGATGGCTGCTGATCCAGGCCTGTCCCACGGTGTGCAGGCCATGGGGGCCGCCGTTGGTGGTGCTGGGTACGGTGAGGTGGCAGACCGTACACTCGGCGATGGTGCCTGCGTGGCCCTGGGCCGCGATGCTCTGCAGGTTGTCTTCGCCCCGGAGAGAGGGATAGATGGCATGGGTCGCGCCATGGCAGGCCTCGCACTGCAACTGACCGTGACCAGTGCTGAAGCGGTAGAGGTTTTTGCCGGCCACAGGCGCATTGTCATTGGTGGCAAAACGGGTGTCCGTCGTGAGTTTCAAGCTCCCGGTGAGCGGGTCGGTCACCGCCTCAAGGGCACGCACTCCGTTCTGGTGGCAGTTTTGGCAAGTCGGCTCATCCAGCCAGCCCTCCCGGTTGGCAGCGCCCACGGCGCTCATGGTGCCGTGACAGCTTTGGCACTGCATCAAGGCGTTCCCTTGGGCATCCGTGGCCTTGCCCATGGCCCCCCGCAGACACTGGGTGGTTGATCCCGGATGACAGGCATAACAGGCGTCGCGGTTGGTGCCGCTGTTCAGGGTCAAACCGCTGGCGGGATCCATCACGTTGGCGTGCAGGCCATGGAGGGCGGTGGTCAGCGGTTTGATGCCACTGAAACCGCTGGTGCCCAGGGCATTGCTCTTATGGCAGATGGCGCAGAGGACCGGGGTGCCGCTTTGGGCCGTCTGCAACAGAGAGGCGTCGTAGCTATAGCCCAGCTGCTGCAGCTCCGCCAGATAGGGGGAGATGTCGTGTTGCTCATCATGGAGTTTCAGGATGTTGAGCTTGTAGTCTTTGTCGGCATCGCCATCATTGGCCCAGCCACTGGCGGGCATGGCGGCTGTGCTGGCGGCCTCGGAACCGTGACACTTCTTACAATCCATCTCGTCGCTCACCGGCAGGACCGTGGTGGTGGTGGCCAACAGCGCGCCGGTCGCGGCATCACGGGCCACCACCTTGACCAGGGGGTAGCGGTTATAGCTGCCGTCATCGTTTTTGGGCGCGGTGGGGATCCCTTCGGCCATCCACCAATCGTGACCGGCGTTATAGGTCATGGGCTGGGGGGTCTTGCTCTGCGTGGCATTGCCTTTCAGACCGACATCAGGACCGAGGTTGGCGCCAAAGAGATCGACCACATACGCCCAGAAGTTGGTCTTGGTGCTGCTGATGGTGTTCCACTTGCCGTCCAGGGCAGGTGCGGCCTCATAGGTAATGGTCACGCCCGAGGTGATGCGCGAGGCGGTGCCGTTTTCTCTCTTCACCAGCTGGGCCACCAGGTTGTTGTACGGCGGCAGAATCGAAAAGAGCGAGTAGTCGTTGCCGTCCATGCAGTGCATGCCCAGATCGTTCCAGGCCAACAGCCGGTAGTCGGCGCTGGGGGTCTCATTGCCGTTGTTGCCCATGCCGCCCCCCATGTTGCCGCCCTGGCCCGGAGTGACGTTGACCCACACCCCTTCCCCCGGGTAGATGGTGATCAGGTGGCCAAATCCCTTACTGGCGGCGAAGGCCCCCATGCTCTTCTCCCCGGGCATGGCTACCGCCCAATTGCCATTCGTCCATGCCCACATGGAGACCACCCCGCTGTTCAGCGAAGACATGGCCGTCATGAACCCCGGCTGGTTGCTCTTCAAGCCCACCAGATTCCAGCCCGGAGTGAGGGTCAAGGGGCTGTAGTCCGGGGTCCCGGAGATCGTCACCTGCTGGCCTGCCTTGCTATCCACCCAAAAACCTTGGCCGGAGCCGATGGTGTCGATGGCAGCAAAACCCTTGCTCGCGGCATAGGCCCCCGGAGTTGTCTCCCCAGGCAGATAGACCATCCAGTTTGCCCCGCTCCACTTCCAGACACTGGCGAATTTGCCCGCATCGCCAAAGACCGCCGGGACCTGGAAAGGGATGGTGGAGGAGAGCAGACTCCAGCCTTGGCTCATGGTCAAGGTGACGCTGCCGCTGCCCCCGTTGTCACCCCCGGGGAAGGGAGGGGTGTTGATGGTGGTGTTCGTCGTGGAAGTAGACTGGGTGATGGTTGTGGTGGTGGTCGGCGCCTTGGTCGTGGTGGTCGTCACCACTGCCGGGGAGGGATGACTCGTGGCATTGCCGGGATAGGTCTCGGGCGAGGCCATGATTTCGGCAAGATTAGTAAACCCGTCATTATCTGAGTCCTGCGCTTCGATGGTCGGAAATTTGTGCTGGACGGCATAGGCTGCGCCATACGCATTTCTGGCCCCTCCTCCTCCCGGATCGACATGACACAAGCCACACCCGCCGATGGTCAGCGCTTGCCCCGGGTGTGCCGCCTGGTAGGAGGCCTGATACTGTGTTTGAAAGGCAGCCCCATAGGATGAATACGCCAAGGCAGTCCCTTGGCCCAAGAGCGAGACCATCGGCGCCAAGGCCATCAATAACATCATTTTTTTCCGCATCCGTTTTCTCCGTCAATAGAGGTTCAAAATTTTTGGTCAGTGGTTAGGCTGAGTCAGGAAGCCACGGGCTTGAATGCCGCGCCATGCCACTTCATGCCACTTCATGGCACCATGGAACTTGCGGGCTTGATTAGCAACTGCTATGCCAGTATCTAATTAAATAGTGCAAATGATTGAAATTTAAAGAGATAATAGACAAGGAAGACGCTAGCACCTGCCTCAACAATAACCATTACTAAAAATACTTCTTGGTGCTTCCTTAAATTTTATTGGTCCCGCGTCACGCGGCGATAAGGCCGTTGGCCCAAAGTTGAACCATCATGGCCTCCATGCCGGCGCACTGCCGAGGAGAGAGGCAAAAAAAAAGCCCTCCCGCCCTATTGGGCAAGGAGGGCTTTTGCTCCGTGCAGCTTTTGCCGACAATGCCGGCGGTACTAAGGCATCAACTTTTTCATGCCTCACCGGCATGCTTAATCGTTGTCGTCACCCTCGTCGTCATCCTCGTCGGAGGACCCGCTCTGCCCCGCGCTGCCGGTACAAATACCCCCGGTCAGATGGGTGGACACGGCATCGAAAATCGCCGTGCTGACCCGGTTGCCGTTATGGCCCTGCCATTGACTGTTGCCGCAACTGACCTTGCTCTGTTTGTCGCCGTGACAGGAGAGACAGGTGGTCGTGAGGGTCGTGGCCGCATCCACCGCGGAGGTATCACCACCCGTCGAACCGCTGGTGGCGGTGCAGGTGCCCCCGGTCAAAGAGGTGCTCACGGTATCGTAGATCGCCACGCTGACTCGGGTATCTTTATGGGCCTGCCACTGGCTGTTGCCGCAACTGACCTGGTTCTGTTTGTTGCCATGACACGAGAGGCAGGTGGTCGCGAGCAGCGTGGCCGCATCCCCCGTGGCCGTACCGCCTTGGTTCGCGTTGACCCTGACCCAGAAACCCTCTCCCGGGTAGATGGTGGTCAGGTTGCCGAACTTATTCTTGGCAACAAAGGCACCCATGAGCGCATCGCCCGGCATGGCTACCAACCAATTGCCATTAGCCCATACCCAGATCGAGACAATGTCGCTGTTAAGCGCGATGAAGTCGGTCACCGCCATCGGCTGGTCGCTCTTCAAACCCGCGAGATTCCAACCCGGAGTTAAGGTCAGGGGTGTATAGTCCGGGGTCCCTGACACTGTCACCTGCTGGTCCGCCTTGCTGGCTACCCAGAAGCCCTGGCCGGAACTGATGGTGGAGACGGTGCCGAAGCCCTTGCTCGCGGCATAGGCCCCCGGAACTCCCTCGCCGGGCAGGTAGACCGACCAGTTGTTGTCGCCCCATGTCCACACACTGGCGAACTTGCCGCCATCGCCAAAGGCTGTCGAGGCCTGGAAAGCGATGGTGGAGGAGAGCAAACTCCACCCTTGGCTCATGGACATGGTGAAGCTACCGTCGTTACCCCCGGGAGTGGGGGGAGTGGTGGTTGTGGTGGTTGTGCTGATGGTGGTCGGGGTGGACGTCGTGGTGGTGGTTGGTGCCTGGGTCGTGGTGGTGGTCGGTGCCTGGGTCGTGGTGGTGGTTGGCGCCTGGGTCGTGGTGGTGGTTGGCGCCTGGGTCGTGGTGGTGGTCGGTGCCTGGGTCGTGGTGGTGGTCGGCGCCTGGGTCGTGGTGGTGGTTGGCGCCTGGGTCGTGGTGGTGGTTACCACAACCGGGGCCGGATGACTGGCGGCATTGCCGGGATAGGTCTCGGGCAAGGCCATGATTTCAACAAGGTTGCTGAACCCGTCGCCATCCGAGTCCAGCGCTTCAATAGCCGTAAAAGTATGTGTGGCGGCATAGGCCGTTCCATATGAATTTCTAGCCCCTCCTCCTCCCGGATTGGTGTGACACAAGGCACAACCGCTAATCGTCAAGGGCTGACCGGGGTGCGCACTCTGGTAGGAGGCTAGATACTGTGTCTGGAAATCACTCCCATAGTTTCCAAAAGCAAAGGCCGTTCCCTGACTCAAAAGAAAGACCATCGACACCAGGGCCATCAATAACATTGTTTTTTTTTGCATGCGTTTTCTCCGTTGATCTTTAAGTTAACAGGTCTTGTCAATAATCAGATGTGTTAGGCCGCGGGCTGTCAGCCCTGCCTTCCTGATCCGTTTGCTGCTTCCTTGCCCCATGATGGGCGCCGCTACTACCTCTCTTTTTCTCATTTTTTCTCTCCTCCGATGAATGGGTTGAATTCCAGAGATGCCACTTAGTGGCACCATGGCCGTTGCTCGCCATCCTCAGCAAATGGTATGCCAGTATCTACTTTAATACCATAACTCCTTGAAATAAAATAATATATAAGCAGAAGATGCGCTTGCAGTAATCTCAACAATAACCATTACTAAAAAAAATTATAGGTGCTTTCGTAAATTTAATTGGTAACGAGTCCCGTCATAAGGCCATCATCGCTCCCCGGGTGCGCCAGCAGCTGAGCGCTGCCTGCC
>OBOI01000486.1_pt1 | contig 13815 bp, 12 predicted proteins | sample 1670151 | NCBI WGS metagenome assembly OBOI01 (sample SAMEA104232303, study PRJEB22302) | sediment metagenome | biome: forest; feature: aquifer; material: sediment | place: USA | collected 2011-08-07 | depth 0.01 m | reverse complement strand
CTTGACTACCCCGGGGCCAAGTTTGTCACCGTCGGCATGGACCGGGTGGAGTTCCGCAGGAACATCAGAAACGGCACCATCCTGAAGTTCGTCATTGAGCGTGGCAGGGTCGGCAGGACCTCGGTCCAGTACGGGGTCTTGGTCTTCCGGGGCAATGGTGATCCGTGCGACAACGACCTGCTCTTCTCCACCAATGTCACCTTTGTCAATGTCGATGACCAGGGCCACAAGGTGCCCTTGCCCATCTTCGTGGACCGCACCGAGGAGTGAGTGGAGGTTTAAAGCGTGCTGCTGGTGATCACCGCCAAGGTGGCGTAGCGGCTCAGTTTGCCTAGGAGGACCAGGCCGGCGAAACGGGAGAAATGGAGTTTGAGGAGCCCCGCGGCCAGACAGAGGGGGTCGCCGATGATCGGCAGCCAGGAGAGGAGGAGGGACCATGCCCCATATCTGCCATAGAGCCCCATGGCCCGATCCACCTGCTTCCGGTCGAGCCGCAAGACCTTGTCGATCACCAGGGTAGAGCCCCAGACCCCGACGGCGTAGGTGGTACAGGCCCCGAGCGTGTTTCCCAAGGTGGCGGTAAGGACCAGAGTCTGCACCGGCAGGCCCTTGACAATGAGGGCGACCAGTAGCCACTCCGAACCCAGGGGGACGAGGGTCGAGGCCAGAAAGCTCAACAGAAACAGAGCCACAAAGGCGTGGTTGAGGAGAAATGTCTGCACAGGGCCTTTTTGCGGGTGGGATATACTTTACGGACGAGATGCGCCATGCCTTCACGGCGCGTCGGCATGGTTCTGTTTTTTTGCAAATTAATGTATAGGATAAACTGAAAAAAAATCATATACTTTAAAAACTATTGCTATCAGCAGAGAAAAATAGCACCAAAGCGGCGTCAACCGCTATGGGTTAGTAAAAAATAATTCCTGTAACTTGATCAAAGAAGGAGGCAACTTGGCAACACCAAATTACCAGTATGAGAAACGTCAGCGAGATTTAGCCAAGAAAAAGAAGAAAGAAGAGAAGAGGTTGGCTGCATTGGAAAAGAAGAAGCTACATCCGGAGTCGGGGGACCCCGAGGGCACACCGTCCGAATAAGCGGTCTGTTTGGGCCACCTGGCGGTTGCCTTTCGAGCCTGCTCTCACCAAACTTTCAACGAGACCACGGGTGGCAGGCCTATTGTAATACAAGAAAAGTTTCGGATTCGCAAAAACCGCTCCATTGCCGTCCGGCACGCACACCAACGGATAGAGAGTCCGCGGGTGGAGGGCTGGTGGCGGAACTTTTTTGCGCGACCATCATAGTTTGACGCCAGCCTCATGGTGAGGCTGGATGTCGGTAATGCCAATCGCGGTTGGCGCTTTTACTTTCATGTGAGGATATGGATATGGCAGGTCAAGTTGTTCAAGGCAAGGTTAAGTGGTTCAACGACGAGAAGGGATTTGGTTTCATTGAGCAAGATGGTGGCAAGGATGTCTTTGTCCATCACAGCGCCATTGTTGGTAGCGGACGCAAGACCCTTTTCGAAGGGCAAAAGGTCTCCATGATTGTTACCCAAGGAGCGAAAGGACCCCAGGCAGAGAATGTGACGCCTGAATAGTTTGTTCTAAAAATCGGTAACGGCACGGGTCGCGAGCCTCACGGTTTCCGCTTACCCGCTGCCGCTACCGATACCATCCATTAGCAATGGGGAGCGCAGCAGAGTGCCATACCCATTGAAAATGGTAACTATCCGTTATCCGTGATAGAGCTGCAAAAGGATGGTCGTGCCTGCCCAGATGAAACCCACCACATTCGCACTGGGCGGCGAGATGGCTGCCAAGGGCTATCCTCCATCCTCGGTTGCCCCCAGGAAGGCGCCCACGGGCGTCGCCCCACGGATATAAGTAGGACGCCAGTTACCGCACTCCCCTCGCCACGACCAATCCCCTTTACTCCCCTATCCTCCCCCCGAATCGAGGAGGACATGCATCCACGGGGCGTATTGCCCCAGAGAAGCAGCATGGCGTCTCCGCCTCCACCCCTCCTCATCTCCCTGCTGCTGTAGCGCGGCCCACCCTTTTTTTTGCCTGCCTGTTGCCGGCAGGGCCTATGGCATCTCCCTGACCCTGACCTCGGTCGCGGGAAACTCCTTCATGATGGTGGTCAGTTCAGCCGGGTCGCTACCGCTAAAGTGGTAGGGGTAGAGGACCTTGGGTTTGAAACAGAGGACGGCGTCGGCCACCATCTCCGGGGTCATGGTGTAGGGCAGGTTCATGGGCAGAAAGGCGATATCGATGGCGGTGAGCCCCTTCATCTCCGGGATATTCTCGGTGTCACCCGCCACATAGAGCCGCTTGTCGCCCAAGGTCAGCAGATAGCCGTTGTCTCTCCCCTTGGGGTGATAGGGCTCGCCGTTGTCGCGCTTATGGACCAGATTATAGGCCGGCACGGCCAGAATGTTGATGCCCGCCACCGTCGTCTCCTCACCGTTGGCAAGGACAATGCCCCCTGCCAGTTTTCGGGCACAGGTTGCAGTCAGTATGACCTTTGCCCCCTGTTTGCTGATCCGTTTAATGGTGTCGGGCTCGAAGTGATCGGCATGATCATGGGTGACCAGGATGATATCGGCCTTGGGCAGGGCGTTGTAATCGGCCATCCTGGCGACCGGATCGACTTGGATGATGGTGTTGTGGAAATCAAACATCAAGGAGGCGTGTTTAAGGAAGGTGATCCGCAGATCCCCTGCCGCGGCAGGGAAACGATCGACCGGGGGGGCGGCACAAGCGCAAGAGGCCCCAAGCAGCAGGGCAATGGAGAACAGGATCGTGAATCTGGTCAGCATGGAAATCCTCCTTAAGGTGTTGGGGTGGAAGGTGGTGTCACCTTGCCACCGGTAGCTTATGGTCCCAGACCCGCGCCGACATGACGAGGGAGGGAGACGACGGATAGTTTACGGTAATGAAAAGAAATAGACAACCATCCCCTCTCTCCCCTACAATGATGTGGGTACTGTCACCCATCATTGACCGGCTGGCCCTTACCAGCATGCCTTTAGGAGCCGTTAGCAAAAAAACTTGTCCCATTCAGCTTTTTCCCTTACGGCACCTTTCTCTGTTCCGTCCCCCCTGGCTGGGGATGCCGATTGGGCTATCCGGAATGATCAGGTTATTTTGTCTCAACGGCGCAGCGAGCGAGCCATGGCTGACGCAAGCACTCATCGGGATTTGCGGCGCACAATCGTCATCGCCGTCACCCTCGCCCTGCTGGGTCTGGCGGCCAACGCCCTCCCCCTGCCGGTCACCTTTAGTGTCTCGTTCGTTTTCGGTAGCGTCTTCACCACCATTGCCGTGGGGCTACTGGAGCCTTGGTGGGGGGCCGGCGTAGCCCTGGTGGCGGCGGGCTCGACCTATCAGTTGTGGGGCCACCCGTACGCCATCGTCATCTTCACGGCCGAGGCCCTGTGGCTCGGCATGGCCCTCAAACGGGGAAAACACAACATCCTGCTGCTCGATGCCCTCTACTGGCTCTGCCTGGGCATCCCCTTGGTAGTCCTCTTTTATGCCGGCATCATGCGCATGGGGGGGCAGAGTACCGCCATCATCGCCCTGAAGCATGCCATGAACGGCCTGTTTAATGTCCAGATCGCGGGCATTGTTCTCTTCTTCACCCCTGCCGGGGTCTGGCTAGGGATCCAGCCGCGTCGGCCGCGGTCAACCTATGCCGATCTCTTTTTTCTGCTGGTCGCCATCTTCGTCATGACCTCCACCCTTGGCCTGCTGTTGTTGGAAAGCCGGCGGCATATCGCCATCGCCCAGCAACAGATCGTGGCCACGGTCCATGCCGAGGTCCGGGAGACGGAGGGGGTGTTGGCCCGCTGGGTGAACAGATTGGTCAACGCGGCCCGGGTGATCAGCGAACTTAGCGCCATCGGCCCCCTGCAACCCTCCGCCTATCTGCAGGAGGAGTTGGCCCAGATCCATGCCCTGTTTCCCGACTTTCACGGGGTGCTGCTGGCCGATGCCACGGCCACCACCATCGGCTTTCACCCGGCAACCAATGAGTTCGGGAAGTCGACCATCGGCATCAACTATGCGGACCGGCCCTGGTTCCAACAACTGCGGAGCACCCTGCAGCCAGTGGTCTCTGATGTCTTCCTAGGCCGGGGTGGCACCACCAAGCCCATCTTCTGCGTCACTGTGCCCGTGGTCCGCCAGGGACAATTGGCCGCATTCGGGCTAGGCACTGTCAACCTTGAACAGTTGCAGGCCTTATTCACCCGCTCTGGCGAACGGAAGGACCTCACCCACACCGTCATTGACCAAAACGGCACGGTGGTGGTCAGCACCGACCCGGCCCGCAGGTCCCTGGACCGGATACCGGCGCCGCTTGCCGGGCATACCCTCCGTCTCAACTCCGATGTCTCGCTCTTTATCCCCGGTGCCCGGAAAAATATCACCATGGACGCATGGCAAGACGCCTACTACTTCGCGAGCACCCCCATCCAAGGGACCCCATGGACCTTGCAGGTGGAGTACCCGGTGGCCCCGCTGCAACGGGAGTACTATGCCGAGGCCATCTGGGGCTTGGGCCTGACCGCCCTGGTCTTTCTGGCCACCCTCCCCTTTGCCGCTCTGGTCAGCCGCGTGCTCACCCGCCCGATCCTCTCTCTGGCCACCATCTCCAAAAATCTGCCAGACAAGATCGAAGGCCATGAACAGATCCCCTGGCCACGGACCAACTCCGTGGAGCTCACGGAACTGATCACCAACTTCCGAGAGACCGCCGCGGCCCTCTCCTGCCGGATCAACGAGATCAAAGATGCCAACCTGCGGCTGGAGCAGACGGTTGCCGTCCGCACCGCCGATCTCTATCAGGAGCGCCAGCGGCTCACCGACATCATCACCACGCAGACACGGATGGAAGAGCAGATTAAATGCTCCCTGCAAGAGAAAGAGGTCATGCTCAAGGAGATCCACCATCGGGTAAAAAACAACATGCAGGTGATCTACAGCCTGCTGAACCTCCAGGCCAAGGGCATTGCCGACCGCGCGACCCGGGCCATGTTCGAGGAGAGCAGAAACCGGGTCAGTTCCATGGCCATGATCCACGAGAGGCTCTATCAGTCAACGGACCTGGCCTCCATCGACTTTAAGGAGTACCTGCTGTGCCTCGTGGCCGATATCGCCGACACCTATCGACAGCCGGGAGTCAGCTGGCTGGTGGCGATGGAGCCCCTGAACCTGGACATCAATGTGGGTATCCCCTGCGGCTTGATCATTAACGAACTGGTCTCCAACAGCTTCAAATATGCCTTTCCGGAAGGGCGAGAGGGGGTCATCACCCTGGGCATCCGCAAGTGCCGGACCGGCGAGAATCTGCTGACCGTGGCTGATAACGGCATCGGGTTCCCGCCAGGGGTTGATTTCAAGAACACCACCTCGTTGGGGCTACAAATTGTCTCCGTGCTCACCAATCAGATTCACGGCTCCATCGTGCTGGCCAGTGACGCTGGAACGAAATTTTGCATCACCTTCCCCGGGCATGCCAACAATAAAGGATCAGACCATGGATAAAAAGAAGATCATGCTGGTTGAGGATGAGGGCGTGACCGCCATGAATATCAAGTCCGATCTCCTGGAGCTGGGCTTTGAGGTCCCGGCCGTGGTGGCCAGCGGCGAGGAGGCGGTGCGCCAGGCCGTCTCCCTGCTCCCCGACCTGATCTTGATGGACATCGCCCTAGATGGCCCCATGAGCGGCATTGAGGCGGCCACCGAAATCAGGCGGACGTGCGCCATCCCCATTGTCTATCTGACCGCCCATACCGACAGCGAGACCCTAAACCGGACCAAGGTGACCGAACCGTTCGGCTATCTCCCCAAGCCCTGCAGCATGAGCACCATGTCCGCCACCATTGAGGTGGCCCTCTACAAGAGCGAGGCCGACACCGCCCGCCGCCGGGCCGAGGCCGAAGTCAAACGGGTACTGACCGAGCAGCGGATCATCTTGGACAATATCCCGGTAGGGGTCCTGTTTCTGAAAGAGAGGAGCATCCTCTGGGCCAACCGAACCTTGACCCGAATGTTCGGCTACGCCTATGCCGAGGTGGTGGGCAGGGAGACGGAGTTTCTCTACCCTGACCGGACGGCCTTTCAGCAGATGGGGGAGAAGGCCTATGCGGCCCTGGGCCGGGGAGAGGTCTACACCGGGCAGACCCAGATGCGGCGAAGAGAGGGGAGCGACTTCTGGTGCACCCTGGTCGGTCAGGCCGTCAATCCCGAGCGTCTGGAGGAGGGGGCGATCTGGATCCTGGAGGATGTGACCGCGGGCCGCATGATGGAGGAGGCCCTGCGCGTCAGCGAGGAGAAGTATCGCACCGTGGCCGATTTCACTCATGACTGGGAGTTCTGGATCGGCGCCGATGACTCGATCCTCTACTGCTCGCCTTCATGCGCCAAGATCACCGGCCATACGGCCGCGGAGTTCGAAGGCAATGCCGGTCTGATCCGCCAGCTGATCCACCCCGATGACCAGGCGAAGTATGACCACCACCGCCATGATGTCATTGGCTTGAGAAAAGAAAATGAGTTGGAATATCGGATCATCCGCGCCGATGGTTCGACCCGCTGGATCTCCCACGTCTGCCAGCCGGTCTTTGATCGCCATGGTAAATTTGCCGGCAGCCGCGGCAGCAACCGAGACATCACCGAGCGCAAGGCCCTGGAGGCCGAGGTGATCAAGGTCAGGAACCTGGAGGCCCTGGGGGTCTTGGCCGGAGGCATCGCCCATGACTTCAATAACCTGTTCCAAGGACTGCTGGGCAACATCTCCCTGGCCCGCATGTGCACCCCGGAGGGGAGCGAGGCCACCCAATTTCTCAAAAACGCGGAACAGGTCCACGAACAGGCCTGCAAGCTGACGGGCCAACTGGTCGCCTTCTCTTCCGGCGGCCTCTCCTTGCGGGGGGATCTCCGGCCCGCTGACCTGATTCGGGAGGAGCTCGCCCAAATTGTTGGCCCTTCAGGGGTGGAGGTCGAGATCGCTCTGGCCGACGACCTCTCCATGATCAATGTGGACCATGTCCAACTCCGTCAGGTCCTGCGCCACATGGTGGTCAACGCCATGGAGGCCATGCCCAAGGGCGGCAGGGTCCTGGTATCGGCAACCAACGAAGAGCTATCGTTGGTAGGGGCCAAGGCCACCACCCTGGGGCCTGGCAAGTACGTTAGGATCTCGATTCAAGACCAAGGGTCGGGCATCAAGAGCGAGGACCTGCCCCGGATCTTCGACCCCTATTTCTCCACCAAGCAGCGGGGCTCCCAAAAGGGGATGGGGCTTGGCCTCTCCCTGTGCGAAACGATTATCCAAAAACACGGTGGCGCGATTGGCGTGGAGACGGAACCGGGAAGGGGGACAACCTTCCATGTCCACCTCCCGGCGGTCAGTACCCCGTTGGCGACGGTGGCAAGCAAAGAGGCGGGGGGCATGGGCCCCCGCCTGCTGGTCATGGATGATGACCCCAATGTGGTGCTGGTGGTGACCCGATTTTTGCGGATTTCCGGGTATCGGGTGGATGCGGTCAGCAACGGCGATGAGTCCATCAAGGCCTTTCAGGATGCCCGCGAGGCCGGCGACCCTTACGCGGCAGTCATCCTGGACCTGGCCATCCCCGACGGCATGGGGGGCAAGGAGGCGGTCACCATCCTGCGCACCATCGATCCGCGGGTGAAGGCCATTGTCTCCAGTGGCTACGTCGATGACCCGGCCATGACCAATTGCGCTGAATACGGCTTCGTGGCGGCCGTCAGAAAACCCTATCGCTTGCAGGAGATGAAGGAGATGTTGGCTCAGTTACTGCAATAAGCCGGGGTCCAAGAGGTGTAGCTCGATCCGTTCGCCAATGGCATTGGTGAGTTTACCGTAATCAGCGGTGTTGCCCAAGAGGATGCAGCCGATGATGCGCTTGTCGTCCATGACGATCTTGCGGTAGGTGGTGGCGGTGGCAGTGACCTTGGCCTCATGGCAATGATCGGCATCGATATCGCCCACCGCCGCCAGATCGACACCCACGACCTTAAGCTTATTGGCCATGGTGGTCCCCCCATAGGAAGCCACGCCCCCGGCCATGGCAAGCCCTGCCACCTTACCCTGCTGCTGGGCGGTGGGCCAGATCCCGGAGGGTGGTTGCCCCGCGAACTCGGCCACGTCGCCAGCGGCGAAGATGCCCGCCATGCTGGTCTCCATCCGCTCGTTCACGCAGATCCCCTTGTCCACCGTAACTCCCGCGGCCACGGCCAGCTCCAGGTTGGGCCGCACCCCGGCCGCGACGATGACCATGTCGCAGGGCAAGGTCTCCCCCCCTGCCAACGCCACCCCGCTCACCCGTTCCGCACCCGTGATCGCACTGGTGCGGGCCGCGATCCGAAACGAGAACCCCAGATCCCTTACCATGATCTCTTGCAGTATGGCGGCCCCCGCCGCGTCCAATTGCCGGGGCAGCAGGCGCGGCAAGAACTCCACCACCATCACCTCTTTGCCGAGTTTGCGTAGCGCCTGTCCGGTCTCCAGCCCCAGCAGGCCGCCGCCGATGACCACCACCCGTTGGGCAATGGCCGCATGGGCACGCATGGCCCGGGCATCGGCGATATCGCGCAGGGTAAAGACCCCGGGCAGCTCGGCCCCGGCAATGGGCGGCACAAAGGAGTGGCTGCCGGTGGCGAGCAACAGGCGGTCGTAGGTGAGGGATTTACCCGTGGCGGTGGTCACGGTCCTGGTGTGCGGATCAAGGCCGGAAGCGCGGCACTGGGTCAGCAGGGTGATGCGCTGCTCGCGATACCACTCTGGCCTTTTGGCCAGCAGCCGCTCCTCGCTCACCTCGCCGGAGATGAATTCGGGGAGCCGGATCCGGTAGTAGAAGGGGAGATCCTCCTCGGTGATCAGGGTGATGGTGCCGGTCCGGTCCTGGAGCCTGATCTGTTCCGCCGCCGTGGTGCCGGCAACGCCGTTGCCGATCACGAGGTAGTTGGTCATGGGAGGGGCCTCCTTCTTATTGAATATACCCCTGTTCGGCCAGGTAGAGAAGGATCTCCTGTGCCCCTTCCGCCGGGGTGATGGCGCTGGTGTCGATGGTCAGCTCAGGGTTGGCTGGCGGGATATAGGGGTCGGAGACGCCGGTGACCCCCTGGACCTTGCCGGCCCTGGCCTTGGCGTAGAGCCCCTTGCGGTCTCGTTGTTCGCAGACCTCCAGCGGGGTGGAGCAGTAGACCTCGACGTAGCCGCCGTAGCGGCTGATCAACTCGCGGTTGGCCTGGCGGGACTCCTCGTAAGGGGCGATGGGGGCGCAGAGGGCGATGCCGCCGTTCTTGGTGATCTCGCTGGCCACGAACCCGATGCGGGTGATGTTGAGGTTGCGGTGCTCCTTGGAGAAGTTCAGCTCGGAGGAGAGGTTTTTGCGCACGATATCGCCGTCCAGCAAGGTCACCGGCCGGTCGCGCATCTCCATGAATTTCACCATCAGCACCTTGGCCAGGGTCGATTTGCCGGAGCCGGAGAGGCCGGTGATGAAGACCGTGAACCCCTGTTTGGCGCGGGGCGGAAAGGCCCGTTTCAGCTCGGTCACCACCTCGGGGTAGGAGAACCACTCCGGGATGGGGAGGTTCTGCTCCAGGCGGTCTTTCAGTTCCTGGGAAGAGATGCCCTTAATCTGCATGGCCGGCCCGGCCTCCTCTTTGAGGAGGTAGTGGGCCTTGTCCTCCACATAGACCATCTCCCGCTGCGGCACCATGAGGATGCCGGTCTCGCTTTCGTACTTCCTGACCAACTCCTGGGCGGCGTGGGCCGGGTAGAAGAGGGGGCGGCCCGCTTGGCAGGCAAAGGGGTCGCCGTGGCCGGCCGCCACCAGGAAGTGGCTGCAACCGAAATTCTTCTTGATGATCGCCTGCCACAGGGCCTCCCGGGGGCCGGCCCAGCGGTAGGCCATGGCGATCAGGCTGAGCATGGCCATGTTGTGGGGAAACTTTTTGACGATCTCCTCGTAGCAGCGGACATGGGTGTAGTGATCGATATTGCCGGGGTGATCAAGGCCCACCACCGGCTGCAGCAGGATGGTGGCGTTGGCCTCCCGGGCGGCATGGAGGACCATCTCCCGATGGGCGCAGTGGAGATACTCGTCGGTGTGGAAGCCCATCACCCGGCGCCAGCCGTTCTGGGTGAAGCGCCGGCTGGTCTCGGCCGGGGTCAGACGGACCTCCTTGAAGTCGTAGTGGAGGGGGAGGTGCAGCCCCTCCAGGCTGCCGCCGATATACCACGCGCCGGTCTGCTGCATAAGGTGCCGCACCCCGGGGTGGGCCTCGGGGTCGGCGCTGCCGTAGACCGCCATGGCCTCCCGGACCTTGTCCGGCTGCCAGATCTCCTCCACCGTCAACACCGCCAGCATGAACCCCTCTTCATCATTGATGGCGACCTTTTGCCCGGGGCTTAAGGAGCCGGCGGTCTTGGCATTGACGTCAAGACAGATGGGGATGGGCCACACCGTATCATCGGCCAAGCGCAGGCGCTCCAGCACCGACAGGTAATCCGCCTGGTTGAGGTACCCCTTCAGGGGGTAGAAGGCCCGGTTCAGCAGGAGCTCCAGATCACAGAGCTGCCGCCGGTTGAGGTCGATATAGGGGTAGTTCAAGGCCTCTTGTTTAAGCGCTTCCGCCCTGCGAAAATGGACGAGCAGGCTTTCCGAGTATGCAAGCATGGGGGGATCGGGGAAGTGAGGAGGGTGAAGGTTAAAGAGGGAAAGGAGTAAGGCTCAAGGGGAGGTCCTTTCACCTCGCTTCATTCATCCGGGCAAAAAATGGTCTTCATGGTGGACATCATCTCGATGATCCGGGGGTCGGAGATCTTATTGAAGATAAAATTGGCATCCTTGCGGAAGCTGATGATGTCCTTATTGCGCAAGATGGTCAGATGCTGGGAGACATTGGCGTTGGTGGTCTTGACCTCCTCCCTGATCTCGCCCACGGTCATCTCTCTGTCCTGCAGGAGGCAGAGGATCTTTAAGCGGATGGGGTGGGCCATGGTCTTCAGCATGCCGGCTACATGTTCAACGTCTTGATCGTTCATGGGAGTCCGTTATTCACATTTGATTTAAGTTGGTCTTTCGTCCCGGGACGGGGATGATGGGCATTTTTGGTAGATAACTAGTTGATCCCCTTGAGAGTATCGCCCTGCATGGCAACAAATCACCATAAAAAGTAATTGGCCATTTAGCAAACAGAAAGTAGGACCGGGGCATATATTCCTGAATTTAGGTAGTTAGCGGCATCACCCCGGTTCACGGCAATCTCGATGAGGCCTGCGCCATTGATGAGGAGCAGGGGCTGACCCGGCTCGGCCTGACTGTAGGTGTCGTGCCAGCAGCGCAAGCGATGGGGGCCGATACCGAGGGTAATGGCGTCGCGCTCCGCCTGCAGCTGCGCGAGATCGGCCTGGGTGATGTTGGTGATCAGATTGCCGAAGTGATCCCGGCGGGTGACGCAGCCGGCAATGGTCCGGCCGGTCAAGTCCAGGCGAGGGGTCGGCAGGTGGAGGGGGGCAAGATCCGCCGTGGCCATGGCCTGGCCCATGCTCTCCGGGGCATGACCGCAGGCCAGATGGGCGGCCAGGGGGGCGAAGATGTCCCGTCCGTGAAAGGTGTGGCTCACGGGCGCCAGGTAGAGGTCGGGCCGGTCAAGGCGGAAGGCCTTGGCCTCGGGGGCTACCAGCAGCGCCACGACCCCGTTGTCCGGGGCCAAAAAGTAGTGGCCCCGGCTGGCCAGGAGGATGATCCGCCGGCTGCTCCCCACCCCCGGGTCAACCACCACGACGTGGATGGTGCCCAAGGGAAAATAGCAGGCCGTCTCTTGCAGCAGGTAGGCCGCCTGGGCGACATCCTGGGGCGGGATGGCATGGCAGAGGTCAACGATGGCGACCCGCGGCGCCCGCGACAGGATTACCCCCTTGATGGCCGCCACATAGCCGTCCGCCAGGCCAAAATCGGTGGTCAGGGTGATGCATTGTTTGCCTGTTGCTGGCGGGGTGATCAGCGAATCCATTGACGAGAGTCCTCTCCTGCGCGGACCAAGGTCTCGCTATGCCCGCTGTTGTCCCAGGATCTGGTCCAACAGGCCTTTGGCCGCATCAAGATCGGCATAGGGGTGGAGGGAGAGAGACGGGTTGCCGGCGATCATGGCGGAGAGGCGACCGGTACCCCCCAGGCGATGGAGGCAGATGACCCGCTTGCCCATGGCCAGGGCGTGGCCGATCTCAAATCCTACCCCCAAGGACGGGGTGGAGACCTCGGCCAGGACCAGGTCCGCGGCCCGCAACCACTCCATGTCTCTCTGGAAGATCTCCGCCTCGCTCAGCAAGCGCTCCTCGTGCAAGAGTGCCTCATCGCCGACATGGGCGGTCAGCACCTGGCCAAAGCGACCAAGGTGACGGACCAGATCGGCGTAGAGCTCGGCATCGGCGCGTCCGCCGCGAATAGCCCCCGCAAAGTAGATCTTCAGAGCACGAGGCGCCAAATCTTGATCGGCCATGGCCTGCCCCCCCTTACCCGATTCCATCAGGTAAGGGGGAGGCAGATCGCATGCTGGCTCGGCGCCAAGACCGCTCTTGGCGGTGCGGCCGCTACCAGGGTTTTCCATCAGACATGAAACTTGAACGAGATATTGACCTTGGCCCGGAAGGTCGAGACCACCTCCCCCTCTATGGTCATATCCAGTTCCTTGATGGTCGCTACCCGCAGGTCGCTGTACTTCTTCCTGGCGATCGAGATGGCATTCTTGGCCGCATCTTCCCAGGATGTCTTGCTGGTTCCGACGAATTCGACAACTTGATAGACACTGTTCGGCATGGCTTTCTCCTTGGTGGTGGGTGGGTGTTGGCTACCGCGGTTGATGATCAAAAAAGTTGGCAGCGCAAAAAGTCGTGAAGCAGACCCTCTGCCCATGTAATGTCAATGGGTTACGGGGTGCGCCAGCAACGATTGAGCGGTTTTTGCGAAACCGGCAAAAAAGTTATCCCTCAGCCGTGCCCCTTGCGGCGGTAGATGTCAATCCGATAGGGCTCCGGCCCGCTGATCGACCGGCTGCTGATCAGGCTAAACTCCTGTTCGAAGGGAGGCAAAAAGGTATCCCCCGCCACCTCCCGGGGGATAGTGGTCAGGATGATGGTCTCGGTCCTGGGGAGGGCCTGGACAAAGAGCTGCTCCCCCCCGATGACAAAGACCTTGGCGCTGTCGGCGCAGAGGGTCAACGCCGCGCCCAGGTTCGGGGCTGTCTCGCAGCCGGTGGCGGCAAAGGCGGGATTCCTGGTGACCACGATATTGCGGCGCCCGGGCAAGGGCCGGCCAATGGCGGCAAAGGTCTTGCGGCCCATGATCAGCGGATGGCCCCAGGTGACCTCCTTGAAGTGTTGCTGCTCTTCCGGGATATTCCAGGGGATGGCCTGCTCCCTACCAATCACCCGATTGACCGCCATGGCGGCGATGATGATGATCTCCACCCTGCCCTCCCTCTCCCCGCCCGGGCAGGGCAGCTTTGTGCTTGCCAAACCCCCGAGCACTCCTTATAGTAGGCCCAAAACTTCGCCCCTGACAGGATCACGCGCCAGGCGGTCCAAGCACCATGCGCCCCCACAGGGACAATTAACCCCGACCAAGCCCTTCTCTCCCCCATGGACTATTACAAGATACTCGGTGTCGACAAGAGCGCCAGCAAAGATGACCTCAAGAAGGCCTACCGCAAACTCGCTCTCAAATACCACCCCGACCGCACCAAGGGGGACAAGAAGGCCGAAGAGAAGTT
>OBOI01000484.1_pt1 | contig 13874 bp, 12 predicted proteins | sample 1670151 | NCBI WGS metagenome assembly OBOI01 (sample SAMEA104232303, study PRJEB22302) | sediment metagenome | biome: forest; feature: aquifer; material: sediment | place: USA | collected 2011-08-07 | depth 0.01 m | reverse complement strand
CATCAAGATCGTTCGAGAGTACCACCTTGTACTCATCGAAGATGCCACAGAAAGTCTTGGCGCGTTGTATAAGGGAAAACCGGTGGGTTCGCGCGCGGACATCTCTTGTCTGAGTTTTAATGGGAATAAGATTATTACAACCGGCGGAGGAGGCATGCTCGTGACAAATCGAGAAGATTGGGCAAGTCGAGCGCGATACCTTTCTACTCAGGCGAAAGATGATCCCATTGAGTATATTCATCATGAGATCGGGTATAACTATCGATTGACCAATATTCAAGCGGCAATGGGAGTAGCCCAACTTCAGCACTTGGACGAATTTGTAGCACGCAAAAGAGAGATCTGGAAACGCTATCAAGAAGCATTCAATAATTTGAACGGAGTCCGCATGGTGGGCGAAGCGCCTTGGGCTCAATCAACCCATTGGATGAGTGTTCTACAGTTTACTAAGGAGGCGAACGACCAGAGTCGCCCCCTCATGCAATTTCTTGAACGTCGTGGGATTCAGTCGCGCCCGCTCTGGCACCCACTACACCAGCTGCCGATGTTTCTGTCTGACCCTGCCCAGGTTCTGCCGGTTGCCGAGTGCTGGTATCGCACCAGTCTGTGTCTTCCGTGTTCTGTTAATTTGACCGAGACCCAACAACAAACGGTGATTACTGCAGTGCATGATTTTTTTTAGACCCTTCCCATGTTTTCTCTTCACCGTATCATTGCTGTCATTAGGTCTCATCCACGGCTGAGTATCGCCATCCTTCTGTATAGTGCAGGCCTCATCCATTGGTTTGCATTTATTGCGCTGGGCCACCCTACGTATCAAGCGCTTGATTGGCCGCTCATTCATCAGTGGCTGGATGTGATCAAGCAAGCATTGCTCACCGGCCGCGTTCCCTATCATGCCAGTTATTTCCTCAATGAATTCCAAACACATCAATTTATTTGGGGAGATCGTTTTTTTGCAATTCCGTATATTACCGTGTCTCCGCAAGTGCTCTTGCTGGGATTGTTGAGTGTTCATGCATTCATGAAAGTTCAGTTGATACTCCTCTATACTCTAGGTTTTTTAGGGGTATATCAGTGGGTTAAGCGGTTAGACCTCTCCTCAGGCGCTGCGATACTATTATTTCTTTTTTTTAATTTCAACGGGTTTTTGGTAGGGAGGATGGGCGTTGGTCATTTACAAAATGCTGGGTACTTCCTTGTTCCGTGGTTTTTATTATTATTGTATCGATGCCTGGAGGACAAACACGAATCATACTCTCGCAGTATCGCGCATGGAATAGAGTTTGCTTTCTTGGTTGTATTTGTTCTCATGCAAGGGTCACTACACACGGTGTATCAGATGGTGTTGGTGGGTTTCATAACAATGCTTTTTTATCCAAAAAAACTACTGTGGTACGGTGGTTCTTTGCTTCTGGCCTTGATCGGTGCTACGTACTTTATTGTTCCGAATATTCTGTATGGTCAGTATCCCCACGCTGTTGATCGTATTATTTTTGGCGGATACGGTCTTGCATCCGGTGATGCTGGAGCCCCTCTTATTGCGGCTAAGAATATCATTACCATGATGGTCAATGGCATCTATCATATTTGGCAAGCCCTCACGGTTGCCTATTCCGCGCGTTTTGACGCAACCTGGGAGTATAGTGTGTACATCAGCATCGTTGGGGCGCTCGTTCTCTTCGGTTCGCTGATGACGGTCATTGCAAAGAAGCGTTCTCTGATACAGGGTGTTGTTCATCGAGATCGCTTTGTATTGGCTGCCATCGTTGTGATGGGATTATCGTTTTCATCGGTTTCCTATCACCTCTTCAACGCTCTTCGGCACGTTGTTCTACTCCCGTCTATTGATCGCTTGCCCAGTCGTCTTTTTTATTACCCCCTTTCAGTGGCGTTCTTGGTTGCTTCTACAGGGTTTGATGTGTTCGTCTCTATGGTTGATGGTAAAAAGACAAAAAGAGCCATTGAGTGGATTGTGCTTTTCAGTATGTTCGCGCTGTTGATGATCCACTCCTATGGATGGAGTGTGAATCAAACTGAAAAGAATTATGTCCGTTCACCAGAAGCGTTGACGCAGAAATTTTATACCGTCATCTATGATCGTCTCGACGATACCTCCTATAAAAAGACCGTTGCTGTATCGTATGGTGTCTCTCTGGCCACAGTGCTTGTGTGTCTTGGGCTCTATGGGCATCTTCGACGCAGAGACCCCACAAGACAAGAGAAATCTTCTACGACCCCATCTTCTCAAGATCTTGTCCGTTCGGCACGTGAGATCTTTTCTCGACATCGTCATCTCTCATTTCGTGAAAAAATTACCTCCATTTATCGTCCGTTGTACGCGCCATTTGATCGAATCATTCCATGGATACCGCACGGTTCAAGGGTTTTGGATATTGGTTGTAGCGCTGGAACATTCCTGTTTCTCGCCCAAACAGTACAGGGGTTAGGTCCGAGTCAAGGTATTGACATTGACACACAATCCATTCAACGGGCGAAGGATGTTAACACCTTTAATCATATTACGTTTCATACCTCGATAACCATTAGTGATGATCTCATTCGGCAAGCCCATGTCATTACAATGGTGGACCTTCTCCACCATATTCCTCAGGCGGAAAGAACACAACTTCTTACGCGCATCCTGCGCCTGGCTTCTTCTGGTTGTACTATCATCATTAAAGATTTAAATCCAACACCGCGATGGAGAGCAATGGCCAACCGTATAACCGATTATCTTTCGACGCGGTCACGGGTGAGTTATATGCCCAGTTCTAGTATTGTTGAGCTTTTTCGGCAGCAGGCCATTGAAGTCCGTTGTTGTGAGAACATGTACCGTCATGTTTGGAGTCATTATCTTATTGTGGGAATCAAAAAAGTATCATAACTCGACTATGAATAAGCCCACATCACTGGTTGATCACGACACTATCAAGAACGATTTTTTTCATAGCGCTCAATACTATGTTCGCATTGCGCGGCCGGATCATTGGTTTAAAAATATTTTCATCATTCCCGGCGTTATCATTGCATCGATTTATACACATACTTCCGTGCGGGCATTTCTCTTCACATTGATCATTGGGGTGATCAGCGTTTGTCTTGTGGCGTCCGCCAATTACGTAATGAACGAGTGGTTGGACGCAGACTTTGATCGTTTTCACCCGGTCAAAAAGAACCGTCCATCCGTGACAGGGATGGTGCAAAAACCGTGGGTCTGGGTGGAGTATACTCTCCTGGCGTTGTTCGGGGTCAGTGTGGCGGTATTCGTATCGAGAGAATTTTTTTTCGCTGCCCTGACGCTCTTGATTATGGGGATTGTTTATAACGTTGAGCCGTTGCGAACAAAAGATAGGGTCTATCTTGATGTGATTACTGAATCGTTCAATAACGCACTACGTTTAGTACTGGGTTGGTTTATTGTCACGGCAACCCCTATTCCTCCAGCCAGCCTCGTATTTGGATATTGGATGGCTGGCGCATTCCTTATGGGGGTGAAACGATTTGCTGAATATCGATTTATCGGCGATGTGGAGCGCGCAGTATTGTATCGGCGCTCCTTTCGTTTTTATACTCAAGAGCGGCTACTTATCTCTATTTTTTTTTACAGTCTCTGTAGCGCGTTTTTCATTGGGATTTTTCTGATTAAGTATCGGATAGAATTGTTATTGAGTTTTCCATTTATTGCGCTCTTGTTCAGCTGGTACCTTCATATTGGCTTTCAGGTCAATTCCTCTGCTCAAGAGCCTGAATATCTCTTTCGGGAAAAACTTTTTTTTCTGTACACTCTGTTCGTCGCAATTGTAACAACCAGCCTTTTTTTTGTTGATATTCCTTGGGCAAATTGGTTTTTAAAGAATTCATTCCTTCATCAATGATGAATACCGCAGATCATCAAGATGTTAACTGGAAGGCCATCCGAGTGGTTATTTTTGACGTTGATGGGACGCTCTATAACCAACATCTATTGAGAATGAAGATGGTGAAAGAATTATGCTGGTTTTATGTATTTCATCCCACGAAAGTATATGAATTAAAAATACTCCGTGATTTCCGGAACGCCAGAGAATTGAACGCACAAGCCGTGGTCGTTGATCTGGAGTCTCAGCAATACCGTTGGGCATCAGCACGATCGGGCGTCTCGCCAGAGCGGGTGCGCGAAGTGGTTGAAGAGTGGTTATTAAAAAGACCCTTGCCGTACCTGTTCGACTGTCGCTATCCGGCGATCGATGAATTCCTGAATTTGTTACGAAAAAGGGGAATAATAATTGCGTTTTTTTCAGATTACCCCATTAAGGACAAACTTGCAGCCCTTCAATTATCCTCTGACGTATCCGTTGTGACCACTGATCCCCGCATTGGGCGACTGAAGCCGGACCCCAAGGGAGCGTTGTATATTGCACAGACGGTAGGAGTGATGCCGAAGGAATGCGTTGTGATCGGGGACCGCGACGACCGAGATGGAGAAGTTGCGCGCAGGGCGGGAATGTGGTATAAACTTATTGGTAATCATGGAAAAAATAGGAGGACCTATCCACAGCTTATTAACGAATTCAATGTGCGAATGGGCATCTATAAAAACACCTTATGACGCTGATTACGAGAAATGTCTACCTTGCCGAGAAAGTCATTTTTCTTGATGGGGTATCTGGAACAGGAAAGACCATGATGGCACCGCTTCTTGGAAGTTTTGAGCGCATGGAAGTTGGGAGATTTAATCATCTCTATGAGTATCTCTGCGCGCTAGATTTTTTAAAGAGAATTGAGACAGACGCTGCTGAATCTCTGGTGAGGATGTATGTTGATTTGGATCTTTATAATGTTTCTATTTCGCGAGAGGTCAATCTTAGGCCAAAAGATTTATCCGGGATTTTTCAAAATCCCCACCCACTGCGCTATCTTCAAAGGCTATTTTACAAAGATGGTGGAGCAGCGGAGGTGCGCATTAAAAAGGAGCATCCAATCCTTCACCTCATTTCGCATCAAGCATTGCCGATCATGGGATTAATCTTCCGCACTCTTGGGGATCGTGTGAGGGTAGTTGAAATGGTACGTCATCCACTGTATCTTTTGGAACATTGGTGTACTTATATTGAACGATTCGGTCATGATCCGCGTGATTTCTCGATCTGGATTCAACATGATCAGGAAGCTCTTCCGTGGTTTGCGCAAGGATGGGAAGAGTTGTATTCCCGATCAAATACCATTGATAAAGTTATTTATACTCTTGAGTACTTCATTCATCGCTCTGAGGAAATGCTTAAGGCATCATCCGTTGAGTTGCAGCAGAAAATCCTTTTCATACCATTTGAACATTTTGTCTTAAATCCAAGTCCTTTTTTGACCAAGATTGAGAGTCTCTTGGGGACAACAATGACCCCAATAACTCAGCAGGTATTGCGGAAACAAAAGTGTCCGCGGCGACAAGTCGCAGCAGGTCCTGCAAAAGAAATTTATAAACGATATGGATGGCAGCAACCGATCGCAGACATGAGTGAAGAGGCGGCCTTAGCAAAAAAGAGACAAATTGCAGCCAACGATGCCAGTCCTAAAGCATTAGAAGTGTTAGATCGTTTATCCGCAGAATATGAACATCAATATGGGCGCTGGTATTGATGCTTCTGCCCCAACTACAATGGATTGCACTATCATCATCCGCTGCTACAACGAAGAAAAGCACATTGGCAATCTCTTGAGTGGGATCCAGAAACAATCCATTCAACCACGAGAAATCATCGTCGTGGATTCTGGGTCAACGGACGCAACGGTTGATATTGTTTCTCGTTTTCCCGTAACGATTGTGCGCATTCCAAAAGAACATTTTTCTTTTGGCAAGGCATTAAATATGGGTTGTGCAAGAGCCACGACCTCCTTGTTGGTATTTGCCAGTGCGCACGTGTACCCCACACATACTGATTGGTTATCGTTGTTGTTAGACCCATTTCGTGACGAGCGGGTTGGCTTAGTGTATGGTAAGCAACGCGGACATCCATCAACTCGTTTTTCTGAACACCGTGTATTTGAACAGTGGTTCCCCGATGCCTCATCGCCGTATCAAAAATATCCTTTTTGTAATAATGCCAACGCTGCCATACGACGCTCGTTGTGGGAACGCATTCCGTATGCCGAACATCTTACGGGCTTAGAAGATATTGACTGGGCAAAGAGGATCTCTGACGCGGGATACGCCATTGCCTATCAGGCCGAAGCAGGGATTATCCACATTCACAACGAAAGCTATCAAGGAATTTTTAATCGATACTATCGTGAGGCATTGGCACTAAAGAAAATTTATCCACTGGAACGATTTGGAGTGAGAGATTTTATCATGTTATTGTTTTCCAATATCGTTTCGGATGGAGTGCGTGCTTTGAAGGAACACAGAGGCGTGAGGACCTTAAAGGAGATTGTTGCTTTTCGAGCGATGCAGTTTTTTGGGACGTATCGTGGATTTCAAGAGAAAGTAAAAGAGATCCAAGACCTGAGAGAGCGTTTTTATTACCCTCAACGGGGGAATATGCTTGGAAAGGAGAACAAACAAGAAGTGCGCGAGGATCGTAAGATACAATACGCGCAGCTATGGAAAAAGTAGAGTCTATGCAGTATATTGATATCTCCCTCCCCCTTGATCCATCGCTCGTTGTTTGGCCACAGAGTCTCCCGGTCGCATTTCGGGCCTGGAAGAGTATAGCCCAAGGTGATGCTTCGAATGATACGGAGTATCATGCAAATGTCCATGCGGGAACACATATCGATGCGCCACTTCATTTCCTTGATCATGGGAAGTCCATTGACCAAATCGATATGGAAAAGTGCGTCGGTGACGCGTATGTAGTAGAGATACCTGGAATACAGGAAATCACCGCGCAACGTCTTTCCGCACTCCATCTTCCCAGTGATTGTCGGCGACTGTTAATCAAAACAGATAATTCAGCACTTTGGGAAAACACAGCACACTCTTTTTTTGAAGATTTTGCGGCACTGACCTTGGATGGGGCGCAGTGGATTGTTGATCATGGGCTTGATCTTGTGGGTATTGATTATCTTTCGATACAACGCTTGCACGAGTCGACAGAAGTACATAAAATTCTTTTGCGTGCTGATGTTGTGGTCGTCGAAGGGCTGAATCTTCTAGATGCCAAAGCAGGGCAATACACCGTAGTGTGTCTTCCCATAAAATTCATTGGCATTGAGGCGGCACCGGTGCGCGCAATGCTGTATCCATATCCTATCTCCTTTCATTCATAACTATGAAAACGAATATTGTTGCTCTTGTTCCGATGCGACACAACAGTGAGCGTGTGCCACAAAAAAACTATCGTCTGTTCAATGGGAAACCATTATTTCATTGGATCCTCTCCACTCTTTCTGGGTGTCCATCGATCGATGCAATTTATGTTGATACTGATTCCCCGGTCGTGAAAGAACACGCACCAAACGTTAGTGAGAAAATCGTCATTATTGATCGACCGGCGCATCTACGAGCAGGCGAAATCCCCATGAATGATATTCTGCTTCATGATATTTCGCTTGTTGATGCTCAGTACTACTTGCAGACGCATTCGACCAATCCATTACTGAAGCCAGAAACCATAGAGCGGGCGATAACGACATTCTTGGAGTCTGGTGTGCACGATTCATTGTTCGGCGTGACGAGACTTCAAACACGATTGTGGGATGCACAAGGCATCCCCGTCAATCATGACGTCAATGTATTGCTCCGCACCCAGGATTTACCCCCAATTTTTGAAGAAAATTCTAATATGTATATTTTTACCAAAGCGATACTCTTAGAACGGAAAAATCGTATTGGGGTTAAGCCGTTGATGTTTGAGATTCCCAGGCACGAGGCGTGGGATATCGATGAGGAGATTGATTTTCGTATCGCAGAATTTCTTTGTCAACACAACCTTTGATCCGCTATGTTACAACACCGCAGTGTGCTCATCTCTGCGCACTATTTTCAGGGAGTGATCAACCACTATCAGCCCCTTTTTAATCAAAAGGGTATTTCTGTTATTATTCCAACAATCACGGAACGGTTGAGCGAAGAGGAGCTGTTACCCTTGGTGCACGACATCGATGGAGCTATTTGTGGTGATGACGAATTCACGGAGAAGGTCTTGCGTTCTGCCCCGAAGTTGAAGGTGATCTCTAAGTGGGGAACCGGAATTGATTCTATTAATCAAGTGGTTTGTCGTCAATTAGGGATTCGTGTGTGTAACACACCGGACGCCTTCACTGAGGCTGTTGCAGACTCCGCGCTTGGCTCCCTCCTTGCATTCGCTCGTCGCATTCCTTGGGTTGATAAAGAAATGAAGCATGGTCAGTGGAACAAACAGCAGGGATTTGCGCTTCACGAGAAGACCCTGGGCATCATTGGGCTAGGTCATATCGGTCTGGCAGTGGCAAAACGCGCCCGAGCATTTGGGATGAGCATCCTTGTGAATGATATCCTTCCGATCCCTGATGAGGTCGTTGAGCGTTATGATCTGTTGGTTGTGGAAAAAAATGAACTGTTTCGTCGGTCCGATGTTATTTGTCTGTGCTGTGACTTGAATCCGACTAGTCATCATGTACTCAATACAGAGGCTTTTCGTCAGATGGAACGTTGTCCGTTGATCATTAACATGGCCCGTGGGCCGCTCATTCGTGAAGCAGATCTTATTTCTGCCTTACAACAGAACGCTGTTGCCGGGGCAGCGCTCGACGTATTCGAGCAGGAACCATTGCCCCTCACCAGCCCGTTGCGCGGCATGGACACGGTTCTTTTATCCCCTCATAACGCCAATAGTAGCCGCGTGGCGTGGGATCGGGTCCATGAACGGACAGTCAACAATCTACTTGAGGGACTCGGTATTGAACTATGAACCACACTCGCACAGCACTCATTACGGGGGCAGCACAGGGGATTGGACGAGCAGCGGCTCAGCTATTTCAAAAGAGGGGATGGTCTGTGATAGGGCTTGATCAGAGTATTCCGGCGCGGGGTAGTTATTGTTCAGCGTGGTATCAAGTTGACTGTTCTGACTCTCAAGAAGTTGAACACTTCTGTGAGAAGATCCGGCAGCAGGGGGCGAAGATTGATGCTTTGATCAATAACGCTGCGTATCAATACACTGGATCATTTTTAAAGACCCCTTTGGATGTTTGGCAAAGGGTCCTGATGGTGAATGTTTTTGCTCCCGTTCTTCTTGTTCAAGGGTGTTCCCCACTGTTCACCCGGGGCGCTGCCGCGGTGGTCAATGTCGCCTCGATTCATGCGGTGGCGACCTCGGCCTTATTGTCCGCCTACGCCACAAGTAAGGGGGCGCTCGTAAGTCTTACGCGCAGCCTCGCTCTTGAGTTGTCGTCTCGGGGTATCCGCGTGAACGCAGTATTACCGGGCGCCATTGACACGACGATGCTTCGTTCTGGGTTGCGTCGTGGTCACCTTTCGGGTGCAACAGATAAGCAACGTCTTACTTCGCTTGCTCAAAGACATCCCCTGGGATTCATTGGATCTGCTAATGATGTGGCCCAAGCGATTTATTTTCTTTCCGACGGCGCGCAATCTCGTTTTATTACGGGGCAGACAATGGTGGTCGACGGAGGAGTGCTCTCTCGGTTAAGCAGCGAATAATACCATGGACTCAATACAAAACAATGATCAGATTCCGGAGCACGAAACCGTATTCTACTGGGTAGAAGATTTGTCCGTTCGCACGCTTTTTTTGAGCGTATTACCAGTATTGTTCCGGCAGTGGTTCCATGATCGTTCTCAACAGCGTCGGGTGTACTGTATCGATTGCTCTCCAGCGGCCCTGTGGCTGGCGCAACGAGTATTGAAGCTGTTGTCGTGTCGAGTCGAACAGTTTCAGTTTCGATTAATCGATGTGCATGATCGTGAGGGCAACCTCATACGTTTGCGTATTGCTTACGATGATTTTTTTGCTATTCAGAAAGACATTACAGAGCATCCACTATTTCGTAAGGCTGTGAACGATAGTCCAGAGGGCACTCGATTGCCGACATTTTTCGCCAAGCAAGCAGTGTCCTTTTCTCCCCAGAGTTTTACAACAATCTGGAGAGCGTTATTGTTTGTGCAACTTGTCGTTTGGAAACGGGAACGAATCAGTGCAGAGCAACAAGAACATGTTTTGTTCCTTCGCAATAGAGTTTGGTGGAGTGCCATTGAGGCGTATGCCCAAAGATACTCTGTCATGGTGTTACCGTTACGACATGCCTCTCACCCCACCATGCGATCACGACTGTTTTGGTGGTATGGTTCGATGTTCAAGCGATACCGCGCAGTCTATTGGTATTGCAAATCTCTGTTTTATGCTTGGATTAAGATCGCTCCCGAGGGTCAACTGCCCGACGTTGGGCATGGCATTCGTTGGCGCATTGGCGTGGACTACTACGGCCAGTTAAATCTGGGGCATCCGGAGCTCTATTCTGACCTTTTTTTCTGGCAGCAATCGTCTATTGCGGGGAGCGATATTGCAGTCTTTTTTTCATTACCCGGGGATCCACTCACTACTACCAAATGGAGTGATCTATCACGAGAAGGCATCACTGCCATCGCTCAGGATCCCCGCGTCAATCATTGCCCAGCGGCACCGAGCTTTTTCTATCGACCATGGAAGAAGGATCCGACAGGGATATCAGCACGGAGCATGAAACGGTACGATGATACGATTGAAGCGCAGTGGTTGTATCGTCAACAAGAGCAGTATTGGGAAGACCGATCATTTTGGTATCAGTTGTTTTCGCAACACCAAGTAAAGATTTTTCTTTCGTGGTATAAATACAACGCCGCTCATTGTAGTCAATCAGATGCACTACGATCTCTGGGTGGGGTCATGATGATTTATCAACGAGGGTATGAAGAGCTCCCAACCCCAGATTCAACCATTGATGTTGATGTTGCTTTTAGCTATTCGAAAAACGGGGCAGCACTTGAGCGACAACAAGGCTCAAAGATACGGTATCATGTTGTGACCGGATACATGGGCGATCATCGCATTCCTTTGGTCCGGCCCCATTCAATTCAGTTACGTACTGCATTGCACAAGGCGGGTGCAAAACACATTATTGCATTTTTTGATGAGAATTCCGGAGAGGATGTACGATTTCATCCGAATCATGAATTTATACAGAAAGGGTATGCCTATTTAATCGAGAAGGTATTGTCTGAACCATGGTTAGGTGTCATATTTAAGCCAAAAGTCTCAAAAACACTGCGTCGCCGTCTGGGTCCGGTTGCGCAGAGGCTGAAGCAGGCAGAGGAGACCGGTCGTTGTTGTGTTATCGAAGGGGGCTCCTTACATAGCTCGTATCCGCCCCTCTACGCTGCCTGTGCGGCTGATGTTGCGGTGCACGATCGACTCTCTGCCGCAATGGCAGCGGTGGAAGCCGCATTGGCCGGGATCCCAACATTTTTGTTAGATCGAGAAGGTTGGCCAAAGAGTCCATTGTATAGACTTGGAAAAGGGAAAGTCATCTTTACAAACTTAGACGAATTTTGGGATTGTATGCGCATCTACTTTCAACATCCTGACAAAAGACAAGGTCTCGGTGATTGGTCGCCACTTCTTGATGAGATTGACCCCTTTAGAGATGGCCACGCCGCCGAGCGCATGGGATCATTCGTTCAATGGGTGCTCCACGGGCTTCAGGATGGTCTTGAGCGAAACAGAGCCTTAGACCACGCGGCGGAACGCTACGCGAAACGTTGGGGAGAGGGTTGGATACAGGAAGTACGGTAAGCGCGTCTGATCACTATTTTTTTCTAAAGGTTCCTATGCACAGATTACGATGCGGTATTGTCGGCTATGGGTACATGGGAGAAATACGCAAACGGGTTATTGAGCATCATCCTCGTTGCCTGCTGGTTGGTGTTGTAGAGACGGATCAACAGAAGCGGTTATCGATACAAGGATGCCCGGTATTTGATTCTCTTGAGCAGTTAATTCAACAAGGAGTTGATGTTATTTTCGTATGCACGCCAAATCGTTATGCGCCCGATGTATGTATTAAAAGTATTGAGCAGGGGAAGCATGTCTTTTGTGAGAAACCGCCAGGACGCACGGTTGAAGATGTTCGCGGTATTATGAAGGCGGAGCATGAGAATCCCCAGGTAAAGCTCATGTTTGGATTTAATCATCGATATCACCCAGCGATGCTTCGCGCAAAGGAGATTATTGAGAGTGGGCAACTCGGGTCGATTCTTAACCTACGGGGATTGTATGGGAAAATGGGCGGCAAGCATTTTCGCGAGTCGTGGCGAAATAACAAGGAGATGGCGGGCGGGGGGATTCTACTCGATCAGGGTATTCATATGCTCGACCTCTTCCGATACTATAGCGGTGATTTTGAGAGTGTGAAGTGTTTTATGAGCAACGCGTATTGGAATTTTGACGTTGAAGATAATGCATTTGTTATCTTGCAAAATAAGAAGAAGCAGCATGCCTTGTTGCACTCATCTTCAACGATGTGGAAGAATACATTTCAACTGGATATTACATTAACCGAGGGCTCAGTACGCATTGCGGGATTGTTGTCGAAGTCGGGTAGTTACGGGCGAGAGACGTTGACAGTCGCTGCCAGAGAGTTTGAAGATGTCGCCAGCGCGGTTGGCAACCCAGCAGAGAGTAACACCTACTTTGATCGAGACGAATCATGGGATTTGGAAGTGGAGGAGTTTGTACGCTGTATTGATGAGAAGGCGCCCGTAACAATGAGTTCTTCCTATGATGCACTCCGTGTTATGGAAATCATTGGGCAGGCGTATGGAGATGCAAATAACTCTCAATAATTGTATTAGGGGGTAATTCGGCGTTGATTTGCAGGCTCAGCGCACAGGACAGTTTCGTATGTGGCTCATTATTGCGTTTGGGGTTGCGTTTTCAGAGGCGTCGAAAGATGTCTTTTTTTCGCGGCGTGAGTTCGCTGAGTTGACAAACCTCACTAAGGTTTGGGCACTCGCAACGGCATCACTTCCGTTGCTCATATTGAAGCTCATCTGGGATGGCATTCCCGAGGTGCAGCCGGCGTTCTGGATGTATTCAGTGGCGCACTCCCTTATTCTTATCGCAGCGCACACACTTCACATGCGTGCGATTACGAATGGGCATCTCTCCCGGGTCCAACCCATGCTTGCGATGACCAGCGTCTTTCTCATCGTGACGAATCCGATCATGACCAACGAGCATGTGACGGTATTTGGGTGGATCGGCGTCATCATCGTCGCGCTTGGTATCTATGCGACACAGCGTATCGAGGTACGCGCTGGGGAAGGTGTGTGGGCTGCATTGCGACGCATGATCGCCACACCGGGCGTTGGCTCCATGCTCGTCGCCGCCTTTCTCTACTCGTTCACTGCGAATCTTGACCGACTGGCGATGGAAGCGTCGAGCGCGTCATGGTATGTCACGGTGGATCTTGCGACCGTGAGTATCCTCGTTGGTGCGTACCTCACTGTACGACGACTGCGCCCTTCGAGTGAAGCGCGAATCGTAGTGGAGCCCAGCCAAGCGTTGCGTCAGTGGCCACTCATCATTGGTGGTTTTATAAACGCAACTACGTTTCTGCTTCACATGTGGGCGCTCACGTTTACCACGGTGCCGTATCTTATCTCTGTGCGAAGGAGCTCGATCATCTTCGCGAGTCTCTGGGGGTATTTCGTGCGCAAGGAATGTGCACCACGCTGGTACCAAGTAGTCGGTATGTTCCTCGTGGTCGTAGGGATCGCGGTCATTATGATCTATGGGAGAGCTTGATATTCCAATGGGAAGGAAACTTCCCATTGTTTTTATACCGAGCTGTCAAGTAAGTATGTTCAAGTCCACGAACATAATTGACAGTTGATGAGGGATAGTTTGGCTTGTGGA
>OBOI01000483.1_pt1 | contig 13915 bp, 9 predicted proteins | sample 1670151 | NCBI WGS metagenome assembly OBOI01 (sample SAMEA104232303, study PRJEB22302) | sediment metagenome | biome: forest; feature: aquifer; material: sediment | place: USA | collected 2011-08-07 | depth 0.01 m | reverse complement strand
TTGAAATTACATTGGCAGATGGTCAGCTTCACGACTTTTTGCGATTCCATCAAGTTTGTCGGTTTCGCAAAAACCGCTCAACCGACGCTGGGGCGCCTCGTAACACATTGAAATTGCATTGGCAGATGGTCAGCTTCACGACTTTTCGCGAGACCATTAAGTTTGAACCAACCACAAAAAGGAATCGAGCATGCAGAAGCTTATCAAAATTGGTACCAGAAAGAGTCAGCTGGCCTTGGCCCAGAGCAATGGCATCAAGGATCAGATCGAGGCCCAATACCCGGGGGTGACCGTGGAGTTGGTGAAGATCATGACCAAGGGCGATAAGATCCTGGACGTGCCGCTGGCCAAGGTCGGTGGCAAGGGGCTCTTTGTCAAGGAGTTGGAGGAGGCCATGCTCAACCGTGAGGTGGATATGGCGGTGCACTCCATGAAGGACGTGCCGGCCGAGTTGCCGGATGAGCTCCATCTGGCCCTGATCACCAAGCGCGAAGACCCCAGGGACGCCTTTATCTCCAACAACTACAAATCCCTGGCCGACCTGCCCCAGGGGGCCAAAGTCGGCACCAGCAGTCTCAGGCGGCGAGCCCAGCTGGCCGTGGTGCGCCCCGATCTGGTGATCGAAGACCTGCGCGGCAACCTGGACACCCGGCTGCGTAAGCTGGATGAGGGGCAGTTCGATGCCATCATCCTGGCTGCCGCCGGCTTGAATCGCCTGAAGCTGAACCGGGCCACTGCCTACTTCAGCACCTTGGAGATGCTGCCGGCGGTAGGGCAGGGCGCGGTGGGCATCGAGATGCGTCGGGATGCCGAGGAGTTGCTGGCCGGCCTCAAGTTTTTGAACGACTGGCCCACCGAGGTGACGGTGCGGGCCGAGCGGGCCTTCCTGCTCAGGCTTGAGGGCGGCTGCCAGGTGCCCATCGCCGGTCACTGTACCCTTGACAACAACCAGCTCACTCTGACCGGCCTGGTGGCCTCGGTGGATGGTAAAGAGGTGGTGCGCAAGATGGCATCGGGTCCGGCGGATCAGCCGGAACTCTTGGGCCGTAATCTGGCAGAGGAGCTCCTGGCCGATGGGGGCAGGGCCATCCTGGAAGAGGTCTATGGCCAGAAGATCGCCTGAGCCAATGCCTTAGGTGGTATGTAGGCTGTAGGCTGTTTCACGGCTTGAATGGTTACGGTATCTGGCTGGCTCGGCAGGCCGAATCCCCACCGGGGTTCGGCCTGACTTGTTCTGGATCCATCCGTAAAGTCGCAATTTACAATTTAAAAATCAGCACAAGGTGTTTGCGTGGAAGAGAAAAAGATCGGCAAGGTCTATCTGGTGGGGGCGGGGCCTGGCGACCCCGGCCTGATTACGGTCAAGGGCAAGGCCCTGTTGGAGCGGGCCGAGGTGGTGGTCTATGACTACCTGGCCAACAAGAGATTTTTAAGCCATGTGCCGCCGGAGGCCGAGCTGATCTATGTCGGCAAGAAGGGGGGGGGGGTCCATGCCCAGACCCAGGACGAGATCAACCGCATCCTGGTGGATAAGGCCCAAGCCGGCTACCGGGTGGTCCGCCTGAAGGGGGGGGACCCCTTCATCTTTGGCCGGGGTGGCGAAGAGATCGAGGAGTTGGCCAAACACGGCATCGGTTTCGAGATCGTCCCCGGGGTGACCGCAGCCAGTGCTGCCGCCACCTACGCCGGCATCCCCATCACCCACCGCCACTACACCGCCACCGTGGCCTTTGTCACCGGCCATGAGGACCCCACCAAGCAGGACAGCACCATTGCCTGGGACAAATTGGCCACCGGCATCGGCACCCTGGTCTTCTATATGGGGATCAAGAACCTGCCCAATATTGTCGAGCGTCTGATCCGTTACGGCCGCTCGCCGGAGACCCCGGTGGCGGTGATCCGCTGGGCCTCCACCCCGGCCCACCGCACCGTTACCGGCACCTTGGCCACCATCGTCGAGGTGGTGAAAGAGGCCGGGATCAAGCCGCCGGCGGTGATCGTGGTGGGCGAGGTGGTCTCCCTGCGGCCCACCATCAACTGGTTCGAGAAGAAGCCCCTGCTCGGCAAGCGGATCATGGTCACCCGCACCCGGGAGCAGGCCAGCGACCTGGTCATGCAGCTTGAGGAGTTGGGTGCCGACTGCGTCGAGTTTGCCACCATCGCCCTGGAGCCGCCCGATAGTTGGCAACCACTGGATCAGGCCGTGGACGCCATGGACCAGTACGATTGGCTGCTGTTCACCAGCATCAACGCCATCCACTTCTTCTTTCGGCGGCTCTTTGAGCGGCAGTTGGACGCCCGGACCCTGGCCCAGGTCAAGATCGCGGTGGTGGGCACTGCCACGGCGGCGGAACTGAAGAATTACGGGCTCAAGGCCGATCTCCTGCCGGCCACCGAGTTCACCGGCGAGGGCTTGGCCCAGACCCTGATCGACCAGGGGGCGGGTCAGGCCCGGTTCCTGTTGCCCCGGGCCGCCAAGGCCAACGAGGCCCTGCCCGAGATCCTGCAGCAGGCAGGGGCTACGATGACCATTGTCCCGGTCTACCAAAACGTCCGCCCCCAGGGCCGGGAAGAGGCCTTGCGCCAGGAGTTTCAGGAGCAGATCGACATGGTGACCTTCACCTCCTCCTCGACCTTCACCAACTTCACCTACATGCTGAACCCCAAGGACGAGGCCGAACTGCACCAACTCCTGAACGGGGTCAAGATCGCCTCCATCGGCCCGGTCACCGGCAAGGCCATCCATAAGCGGGGTCTTAGCGTGGACGTGCAACCCACGGAGGGCTACTCCATCCCCACCATGGTGGAGGCCATCACCCGCTTCTACAGCGGCGAGTGAACGGCTGGGGGAGTGGCCAGGGTTGTTGGCACTCCCCCGTTCCGTTCAACCTTCCTTGTTATCTCCTCCAGTTAACCAAATTGCCGCGCTGTTTTTTTACCTTCAAGGGGCTACTGTCGCGCGTATTGAGCGCCGACGGGACCAAGTTCAGAGTTTCGCCATAGGTTACGAAGCGTGCCAGCGGCGGTTGAGCGGTTTTTGTGAAACCGTCAAAGCTCCTTCAGCCCATACCCACCTCCATCACCACCGCCTCCCAGGGCAGGGCCTCGGGGTTGACCTCGCTGACCCGGGCAATCACGGGGTGGCCTTTATCCATGAGGTTGGCCGGGATCTCATTTAAGCGGCGGGGGAGGTAGCCCAGCTTGTGGCCGGAGGCGGCGAAGACGGCGATGGCCAGCGGGTCGTGGCGGTTTTCCGGCTCGCGGCGCAGGGTGAGGAGGTTGCCGGGCTGCAAGCGGGGCAAGAGCTGTTGCCCTTCGTTGTACTGGAGTCCGGCCACGGTGCACAGGCAGAGGGGCACGGCCTTGGCGTCCGGTTTGACTGGGTAGTCCTCCTCCGCCCCCTTGCGGAAGAGGAGGGCGCTGACCAGGGTGGCGGAGAGTTGCAGGAATCTTCTTCTGTGCATGGCATCACCTATCAAGGTTGGAGTTGGAGAGCCGGGTTATCCGGTTGCGGTTGCCGAGGGATGGCTGTTGCCGGGAACAGGGGTTGCGCCTTGGTCTTTATCCCTCTCCCGACAGGAGAGAGGAGTTGCCCACGGCGTCAACTTCGGGATTCCAGGCCCGCTGCTGTCCGCACTTTACCATGAGACCCTGGACAACTAGTGTCCAGGGTCTCTCTTTTTTTGATCAGTTTGCAAAAAAAATGGGCTGATTTTTTTTGCTGTCATCACCAGTCATGTCAGGTGATGAATAGTTCGCCTAAATCGCCCCCCCTGCCCATTATTTTCCCACATCCACGTACCTCTTGCCCATGGCCGCGATCTCCTCTCGGATTTCGCTTCTCAGTGCCTCGGGGGTCACCACCTCTACCCCGGCCCCGAACTGGAGGACCTTGGACTTGATCTCGCGCAGGTCGGCCATGGGCAGAGAGAGGAGGAGGCTGCCATCGGTCTCGATGGTCATCTCTTGCTTGGGGTGCCAGTGTTGCTCCTTGATCCAGGGTGCTCGGTCAGGCGTGAAGCGGAGGGTCACGGGGAAGGTCTCGGCGGCCTGAAAGATGCCGAAGGCGCCGTGGAGCAGGGGGCGCCACTCCGCGGGTGGGCGCTCAATGAAGGTCTCGTTGGTCACGGTCAACTCCTCCATCCTGGCGAGGAAGAAGCTGCGCCACTCTTGGCGCAGGGTGCACCAGGCCAGGAGGACCCAACTGCCCATGTAGTGTTGGAGGTGGTGGGGGTGAACGGTGCGCAAGGTGGTGGCGTGGCCATGGGGTGAGCGATAACGGCAGGAGATAGCGCGTCTTGCGACCAGGGCCTTGACCAGGAGTTGAAAGGTCTCGGCCTGACCGGGGCTATAGCCGTGCCAGGTGGCGGAGAAGACCTGGTCGATGAACTCTTCGCTCAAGCCCACGCCACTAGTTTGCGCAAAGAGTTTCCTGCCGAAACGGGAGATGGCCCGGCTGATGACGCCGCCGGCGCTCCCCGAGAGCAGGGTTCTGGCCACCAGGATGGCCAGCAACTCCTCCTGGGTCACGGTGAAGGGTGGCAGGGAGAAGGCACTGTCGCTATAGGTGTAGCCCTTGCGGGTGGCGTCGTACTCCAGGGGGGCATCGAGCATGGTGGTCATGTAGTCGATGGCGCGGTGGGCGGTCTTCTCGGAAAACTCGAACTTGCGGGCCAGGGTGGTGGCATTGGGATAGCGCCCCTGGCGGATCTGCTGGTCGAACCAGATGTAACGTTCATAGGTCAATTGCGCACCCAAAAGGCACCTCCTTGCGGTTGGTTATGGTCAATAACTACCCTGTCGCTTGATCACGTTGACCTAGATTTGAAAAACGATAGACCACACCAAGGGGTAAAGCAATTTCTTTTCCTTCAAGGGGCACAGGGCGACTTGGTGTTGACTCCGGGGAGGGAGCAAGCTATACAACAAATTAATCCCCTTGCGTGTTGATAAGCGGCGATTATTTTGACTAACCCGACATCTTCTGCGTACAATACAACCCAGTCAATGGATGGTCCATTGGTGCATCGGGCACCGCAAGGTAGAGATCCGGTTATCGATTTACCGGCAGTGGATGTTCGTGCCAGCCCCCCCCCTTAATCGTCTTTAGACACAAGGAGTAAGCTTTATGAAAAAAATGGTATGGTTCCTCGTCGCACTGTGCGCCCTTCTCTCCCTCTCCACCTCGGCCCTTGCCGAAACGGTGACCATTGTCGGTACCGGTGATGGCGTCTCTATTCTCAAGGGTATCGGGGCGGCCTTCACGGCAGCCAACCCGGATGTGACCATTGATATCCCGGAGAGCATTGGTTCCGGCGGCGGGATCAAGGCCGTTGGTGCCGATGAGTTCAAAGTGGCGCGGGTTGCCAGGGAGATTAAGGACAAAGAGAAACCCCTGGGGCTCACCTATCTGCCGTATGCCAAGGTGCCGGTGGTGTTCTTTGTGCATCCCGGCGTAGGGGTCACGAATCTTACCGCCCAGCAGGTGGTCGATATCTATAGCGGCAAGGTCACCGATTGGCAGGCAGTGGGCGGCAAGGGAGGCAACATCCGCGTGGTGCGCCGAGAAGACGGTGATTCGTCCCTGGAGGTCCTGCAAAAGACCTTCCCCGGCTTTAAGGCCATCACCATTACTGAAAAATCGAAGACGGCCCTCAAGACCCCGGAGATGATCGAACTGGTCACCAAGAAAGAGGGGACGATTGGTTTTGGCCCCCTTGATGTGGCCACCGCCAATAAACTCGCGGTGGTCAATATCGATGGGGTCACTCCGGTCCAAGCCGGCTACCCCTCGGTTGGGGTGATGGCCTTTGTCTATAAAGAGGCCAACAACACGGGCGGCATCAAGAAGTTCCTGGAATTTGCCACCTCCGCCTCCAGCCATGAAATTATTAAGCAGGCCGGGTGTCTCCCCCCCATGTAAGGCGTTGCGCTCTGCCACCCCAGTGGTTTTTTCAGGCGCGGGAGTCAAGCAACTCTCTGACTTCCGCGCCTCTTTACTTTAGACAACGGGTTGGGCCGCAAGGCCTCCCCTCTCCGGCACGGTGGCCATATGGCGCTACAAGGCATTCAGCGAAAAATTTTTCTGAGTTTCAATACCATCCTGATCCTGATTTTTGCCGTCACGGCCGCCATTTTGGTTTGGCGCTTAACGATCAGCACCAGAATTCAGGCCGAGCAAGTGGCCAAGGGGATTGTCGCCCAGGCCCGCAAGGAGATTGATTCCCATCACGCCGTTGCCGCAACGTTTTTGGCCAACCTGAGCAAGGATACTAGCCGCTTCAGCAATGATCTGGCCAGCAGTCCGGCTATCCGGGGCAATATCGAGAATCAACAACTGGTCGCCTTGACTAAATTTTTGGCCAATAAGTGTACAAACGCTGAAATCGATTTTGCCATGATTTACGACAAGGGTGGACAGTTTCAGGCGGCCTTTCCGGCCTTGACCCCCGAGGCGGAGGGTGCCCAGGCCAAGGCGCTTGCCCCCTACCGGGAGAGTAAGGAGCTGGTAACGGCCGGGGTTGGATATTTCAGGGGTAAAGACGATTTTGTCAAGGCCTTTGGCTTTGCCGAGCGGGTTCAAGCTGGTCAGGACGCCTTTGGTGTCATCGCCGGTCGGCCCATCCTGGATGATTTTGGTGACCCCCTTGGCTTTATCCTGGCCGGGAGGGTGGTGAACGGCAAGTCCGCGGTCTTGGATCAGGTCGCCGCCACGACCACCTCCACTGGCGTCATCTTTGTGGACGGAGCGGCAGTGAGCGCTTCCGGCTTACCCGAGCAGACAAAACTTGCCGACCTGAGACTGCCGGCGGAGGTCTCCACCAGGATGACAACGGCAGGGGGGACGGTGGCGGCGGATTTCCCCGTGGGCACGGAGCAATTCTTGATGAGTTGCTCCGCGCTTACCTTGCTGGATGGGAGCACGGCGGGGGGGATGTGTGTCGGTTTGAGCGAGCGGGGGTTCCGGCAGATTACGGATACCTTTATTGCCTACGGGGTGAAGACCAAGGAGTCTATTCAGCATTGGCTGGCCGGGGTTGCCGCGATCACCCTTCTTATCTTTATGGTCGTGGCCATGTGGGTGACCCGGGGGATCAGCCGCCCCCTGGCGCGGATCAGCGGGCTGCTTTCCGCAAGGGCCCGTGAGATCGACCGGGAGGCCACCGTGATCTCCGCCACCAGCCAAAGTCTCTCTGCCGGGGCCGCCGATCAAGCAGCAGCGGTTGAGGAGACCTCGGCCTCAGTGGAAGAACTGAACTCCATGATCAAACAGAATACGGACCATACGCAGCAGGCAAAGGGACTAATGGACAGCGTTAAGGCCATTGTCGCCAAGACCAATATCGATATGGCCAAAGTCACCACTGCCATCGAAGAGATCTCCATTGCCAGTGAAAAGACCTTTAACATCATCAAGACCATTGACGGCATCGCCTTTCAGACCAATCTGCTGGCCCTTAACGCCGCCGTCGAAGCCGCCCGGGCCGGGGAGGCCGGGGCCGGGTTTGCGGTGGTGGCCGAAGAGGTCAGGAATCTGGCCCAGCGCACCGCCGCCGCTGCCCACGAGACCTCACAGCTCATCCAAGGCACGGTCCTGAAGGTCAAGGATGGGAAGGCGTTGGTCACCAACACCACCAATCAGTTTGCCGAGGTCTCCGCCAATGTCGGCTCTGCCGGGACCTTGATTGACGATATCGCCTCGGCCTCCGTGGAGCAGTCCCACGGACTTGAGCAGATTACCCGGGCCATCGGCGGCATTGAAGGGGTCACCCAACAGAACAGTAGCTTTGCCGAGGAGACGGCCAGCGGTGCCGAAGGATTTCAGCGGACATCGGAAGAGATGATGAAGATTGTCCAAGATTTGGAGCAGTTGGTGGGGGTGAGGGGCGGAGTTGAGGTGCAGCCTTCCGCAAAGCATCTTTTGCCGGCGATTAGTGCCGGACGCGGGTAGTCCCCTGGCGCAGGGGGATGAGCCTGGGGTAGAGCCCGGGCCTCCCCCTGCGCTCGTCATCGTTGCTGAAGTGTCGCCGTTTTGGCCCTGAACACCCTCCTCACCCTCCCTCTTTTTTACCCGCCCAATTCAGCCCCGGCCCATCACGGGCATGGTTTCAAAGCCCTTCTTCCCCAGCCGCGTTATCACTCCTCCATGGCCTTGCCCCGTTCAACGATGTTGTTGATGGCGGCGCAATTGCGGGCGCTTAGGGTGACCTGGTCGGCGAGCAGGGTATAGAGTTCGTCCTCCTCGCCAATCAACTCTTTCGCCTGCCGCAGAAAGATGCAGCCCTGCTCCAGGTACTCCTGAGCCAAGCCCAGCAGCACCTTTCTCTGCTCATGCCGCTTGCGTTCGGAGGCAAGCACCGGCAACAGTCTCTTGATGGAAAACTCGACCAGCAGGTCGCGGGGCACACGTTGTTGTTGGGCCATGGCGTCCAAGGCCACCAGGGAACTTCTGCTGATCACAAAGGTCTTCTGCTGCCGTTCCCGCGCGCTGGTAGTGCCCCCTTGGGCCTCGACCGCCATCTGTCCGAGAACGGCAATGTCCTCAATCAGGTGATCGAAGAGCGATTTTTGCTTGATCCCCAGCTGCGCGGCAATGACACTGAGTAGCTCGATTGCCTCTTTGGGCAGGGTGAAGGTGGCCCTGACCGACTGTCTGCCTTTTAGGGTATCGAAGGAGAGGTCGAATTTTGTGGTCCGCATCTCTGTTGCCTGGTTGATTTTTGGTGCCAAAATCGGTTGCGCGCTTTTCACGAAACCGACGACGTTTTCTGCCATCACTGTTCCATATCGTTTTGTTATTACTTTGTCAATTCATGCTTAAAAAGTAATGGCCGCCAACGGCGATGGACCGAGGAACTGCCAGGCAGCGTTGTTAACCCGCTGTTCTCATGCGCAAGGCATTCAACAATGTCGTCTCACCCCTTTCATACAAATAGCCCTGCTCAAATAGCCTTGCTGCTGATTGCCTTCGGCCTTGGCGAACACCTGAGTTCATGGCACATTGGTTGGCGGTGAATAAATAAATTGCCTCTCTTGACCTAAGTCAAGGTCTGGCCCGGCACTCTCCACTATAACTTGGGGGAAGCACGGTCATTGCCCGCGCCATGGGCGGTGACCCAACCATTATCCCAACAAGGAGGAGAGAGAAGATGAAGAGAGAGCTGAAAAAGTTTGTCATGACCGGAGTGGCCTTGCTGCTCATTTCCCTGCCCAGCTTAGCTGCCGCGGCGGAGAGCGCTTGCGTGGGTTGCCATAAGGAGATCACCCCGAGCATTGTCAAGGATTTCCTCTCCGGGGCCATGGGCCAGTCCGGCATGGACTGTGCCGCTTGCCACGGCAGCGGCCACAGCACCAAGGACGATGCGGCCAAGGCCACCATGCCCACGGAAAAGACCTGCCAGAAGTGTCACAAGGAGCAGCACGACCAGTACGCCGACGGCAAGCACGCCCTGGCCTGGGTCGCCATGTCCTCCATGCCCACCAATGGCATTCAGCCCCACGCCTATATCCAAGGCTTGAAGGGGTGCGGTGGCTGCCACAAAGTGGGCATCCGCGACGAGGCGGCCAAGGCCGCCTCTCCCTATGGCTCTCCCTGTGACTCCTGTCACACCCGCCACAAATTCTCCAAGGCCGAGGCCAAGAAGCCGGAGGCCTGTCAGACCTGCCACATGGGCTTCGACCACCCCCAGTGGGAGATGTGGTCCGGCTCCAAGCATGGGGTGATTTACCAGACCGAAGGCGACACTGGGCGCGCCCCGACCTGCCAGACCTGTCACATGGAAGAGGGTAACCACCGAGTGATGACTGCCTGGGGCTTCCTGGCCCTGAGACTCCCCGAGGCGGATGCCGAGTGGATGGGCTATCGCGCCACCATCCTTAAAGGTCTGCAGGTCCTGGACCCCAAAGGCAACGCCACCCCCCGGCTTGATCTGGTCAAGGCCGGCAAGATCGCCCGTTTGACCAAGGAGGAGTGGCAAGCGGAACGGGATCGCATGCTCAACGTGTGCGCTAAGTGCCACAGCCGTAAGTACGCCCAGACCAACCTGGAGAACGCCGATGCCATGATCAAGGAGGCCGACAAGCTGATGGCCACGGCCATCGAGACGGTGGCCAACCTCTACGACAAGGGGATCATCAAGCCGGAGGCCAATAAAGTGGCCTACCCTGACCTCTTGACCTTCTACGATGCCATCACCCCCATCGAGCAGACCCTCTACGTCATGTTCCTGGAGCACCGCATGCGCGCCTTCCAGGGTGCCTTCCACATGAACCCCGACTATGTCACCTGGTACGGTCTGGCCGAGATGCAGAAGGACCTGGTGGAGATCAAGCACGATGCGGCGGTCATGCTGAAAGAGGCGAAAAAGTGATAGTCTCGTAAAAAGTCGCGAAACTAGCCATCCGCCAACCCAACATCAATAGGTTGCATTACCTGCCGGCGTCGGTTGCGCCGTTTTTGCGAAACCGACAAACAGTGATGTGGGCCGTAGGTGGATAGGTTGTGAGGCTGTAGGGGGAGAAGCAATTGGCCAGCGGGAGTCCGCTGACGGTCGCTGGCTAAGCGCTTACCCCCTTCACCCTCCAGGCTAAATGACATTCGAGCCGGAAAGTATTACCAATGCCGGGAGACGGTCTTTGCTGAGCAGGTCGTTCTTCCAGCGTTTTTTTTTGCCCAAGCACCGGGTTGGCTTTGAACATCTTGAAGAAATCCGATTGACAGCGAACATCAATGTTGCGCACACTAAGCCGTCGAGCAAAAATGATGGAATCACAAAAAGTCGTGAAGCTGACCATCTGCCAATGCAATTTCAATGGGTTGCGGGGCGTGCCAGCGACGGTTGAGCGGTTTTTGCGAAACCGTCAAAAATAACCTGAACAATCGGCATCACGGCGACGGCATAAGGAGCCGTAAAGGTAATGGTAATTTGTCCATGTTGTTTCTACACGGCTCCTAATGAAACTCTAGCCGCTTGGGTATCGCACGCCGCAACTCTTGCCCGGGTTGATGACCACCCTCGCTCCCACCCCAAATCCAGCCATCAAGGAAGAATCATGCGCACCCAAGTCACTTTGAATACCAAGCTTACCGGCGTCCTCGCGATGTTTTTCCTGATTGGCTTGGTCAACGCGGTGATCATCACCTCCGTGGTCAGCCAGCAGAAGGCGACCAGCCGGGCGATCAATCTTGCCGGCCGCCAACGGATGCTCAGCCAGAAGATGACCAAGGAGGTGTTTCTGGCCCATGACGCCGAGAACGCGGCCGAGTTGAAGGAGCGGATGGCTGAAATCGAAAAGACGGTGGCCCTCTTTGATACCACCTTGCGTGGCCTGCTGATGGGCGATGCCGGCCAGGGCCTGAAGGCGGTGGGGGATGAAGCGACTCGCCAGAAACTGCTGGCGGGTCAAGGTCTGTGGCAGGAGTTCTCCGGCGCCATCAAGAGCTTTCTGGCCAAACCGAAGGATTCACCGGAGCAGCTTGCCGCCCTGGCCCTGATCCGTACCAAGAACCTGCCGCTGATGAAGTGCATGGACGAGGCGGTCACCCTCTATGAGAAGAGTAATGACCTGAACACGGTCATTGTTATCCAAGGGGTGTTGCTGCTGATCATCACCTGCACCACCATCTCGGGACTGGTCTTTATCCGCAGGTCCATTACCGGGCCGCTGAAGACCCTTGCCCGCACCTTGGGTCAGAGTTCGACCAATATCGAAGGGCTGGCCGGCACGGTGGCCGCCGCTGCCACCAGCATTGCCGACAACGCTTCCAGCCAGGCGGCCGCGGCCGAGGAGTCCTCCGCCTCCCTGGAAGAGATCTCCAGCATGACCCGCCAAAACGCCGAACACTCCACCACCGCCAACGCCGAGATGCAACACACCAAGGAGATTGCCGAGAAGGCCAACACCTTTATGCAAGAGATGAACACGGCCATGGGGGAGATCCTGAGCGCCAGCCAGGAGACCCAGAAGATCGTCAAGACCATTGACGAGATCGCCTTCCAGACCAACCTCCTCTCCTTGAACGCCGCCGTGGAGGCGGCCCGGGCCGGCGAGGCCGGGGCCGGTTTCGCGGTGGTGGCGGATGAGGTCCGCAATCTGGCCCTGCGCTCCGCCGATTCGGCCAAGAACACCTCCGAACTGATTGAAAACATCGTCGCCCGTATTGAAAATGGCTCATCCTTGGTGGAGCGGGCCACCACCACCTTTCGGGAGGTGGCGGCGGGTGCCGGCAAGGTGGCGACCCTGCTCAACGAGATCACCCACGCCAACAATGAGCAGTCCATCGGCATCTCCCAGATCACCACCGGCATCCATGCGGTGGATCAGAACTCCCAGGCCAATGCCGCCATCTCCGAGGAGGCTGCCTCCTCGGCCGCCGAGATGCATCATGAATCACGGCAGTTGAATGCCATCGTCAGTCAGCTGGCGCGGGTGGTGGAGGGTCAGGCCTAAAAAAAGAATAACTGCCCAGCAACACCGCATCTGCGTTGTCATCGGCCTGCTCATGTGCACCAGCACACATCGCAGGCCTCTTCCTAGCATCTGCGGCACTGCTGAACAGTTACGGTCTGGTGGTTATTGATCATTTCCAGCCTTGTGCTTCTCAGTAACAAAAAAGAATTGCCACCCCTTTTCATATCAGGTAGAAATCAGCCAACTGTTTCGGTGTCCTTTCAGGACATAATAGGGAATCCTGTGCAACTCAGGAACGGGCCCGCCGCTGTAACCTCCATTGCTTTTCACCTGTTGGTCAGGATGCCACTGTCCCGCTTTACTCCGCGGATGGGAAGGCGACCGCCAGGGGAGGGAGTCAGAAGACCTGCCGGAATCAGATGATCGTGTTCCTCGTGGTGAGGGAGTGCGATATGTAGGATTGGTGGGTATCCGGGACATCCCCAAACCGTTTTTATGAATGGTTTGGGGATTTTTTTTTGCCCCGGCCGCAAGCATGAGAGGAGAGAACGGATGGATGACAAGGATGTGGCATACGCCAAACAGGGGGCCATGGCCACCAGGAGTTGGGACTGTTTTCAACGGTTGATCAGGCGCTGCCTGGGTACGGGCGGGGGCGGTTCCGCCCCCGCTGGTTCAAGACGGGAAGGGGAGGAGGGGGGGCTCTCCCGGACAGGAGGGAGAGCGGTGACCGGGTTGCTGGTCGCCTCTCTGCTGGTGGCCGGGGTGATCTTTGGGGTGCGGCCGGCTCGGGCCATGACCCGGACCTTGGAGAGAGGTCCGGCCATTGTCATCGTCGCCTTTGGCACCACCACCGGTGCCAGCGAGACCTACGACGCCTTTGCCGCTCAGTTGCACAAAGAGTTGCCCGAGGTCTGGCAACAGGCGCCCGTTACCTGGGCATACACCTCGGAGATCGTCCGCGAGCGGGTGAACAAGCACTTTGCCGAGCAGGGGGACCCCCGTCGCTACAAGAGCCTCCTCCAGGTGCTGGCCGACCTTGAGGACCAGGGCTACCGGCGGATCGCGGTGCAGTCGCTCCATATCTTCCCCGGCCAAGAGTATGAGGAGATGGAGCGGCAGATTGCCGCCTTCCAGGGGCTTGGCCTGCGTATCGAGTACGGCGGCACCCTGCTCCATCGCTGGGACATGCTCGCTGCCGCCGTCTCTGCCGTGGCCCCGGACTTTCTGCCGACCACGGAGGGGTGCACCCTCTTGGTGACCCATGGCACCCCGCAGACCTTCCCCGGCTCCAACACCACCTACCTGGGGCTGGATCGCTACCTGCAACAGGGGTATGGCGGCAAGGTGACGGTGGGTACGATCGATGGCATCATCAGCCGGCAGGAGGCCTTGGGCCGAGTCAAGGGGTGCGTGCCGGCCCGGGTGCGCATGGTCCCCTTCATGTATGTGGCCGGCGACCATATCATGAACGACATCATGGGTGACAAGCCGGACAAGGAGG
>OBOI01000482.1_pt1 | contig 13922 bp, 13 predicted proteins | sample 1670151 | NCBI WGS metagenome assembly OBOI01 (sample SAMEA104232303, study PRJEB22302) | sediment metagenome | biome: forest; feature: aquifer; material: sediment | place: USA | collected 2011-08-07 | depth 0.01 m | reverse complement strand
TACCATTTCTCCGATTTCTGTTGGCTGAAATCTTCGCTGTTCTTTTACAACGTAATTCCTAGTTTGTATTACGGAAATAATACTTGCATAGGTTGATGGTCTTCCTATCCCAAACGCTTCAAGTGTTTTGATTAAACTGGCTTCATTATATCGAGGAGGCGGTTCGGTAAAGTGCTGATCTGGATTTACTTTTGAAACAGTAAGCGTTTCACCCTCTTTAACCGAGGGGACCTCTTTTTCCTCAAATTTTGTCGGCCAAACTTTAAGAAATCCATCAAACTGAAGCGTTATTCCGTTAGTTTTTACTTCATATATTCCACCATTTGCTTTTATAGAAGTTGAATCAAAAATAGCAGGTGGCAATTGCGATGCCATAAATCTCCTCCAGATTAGTTCATAAACTCGATTTTCTTGAGGAGTTAAATCTTTTTTAGCAAAAGTTTCTGGATCTAATTTTGGATTCGTCGGCCTTACAGCTTCGTGAGCTTCTTGGGCAAGGCGAGACGTACTCTTAAATTTCCTTGGGGAATCAAGCAAATAATCTTTTCCCAATGTTGATTCAATCCAACTTGCGGCTTCCTTAAGAGAAAATTCGGATAAATTGACAGAGTCCGTTCTCATATAGGTTATAAATCCTTTTTCATACAAACTCTGCGCAACCTGCATAGTTCTTCTCGCTGGAAATCCTAATTTCTTTGAAGCCTCTTGTTGCAAAGTGCTTGTTGTAAATGGGGGATAGGCGTTTTTTCTTAACTCTCTTTTCTCAATAGAGGCAACATCAAAGGTTTTTGTTTTCTCTAGGGATTCGGAGATTTCTTTTGCCTTCTTTTCAGAATTTATTTCGAATTTATCTAACGCCTTGCCATTAATTTTAGATAGCTCGAAATTAATTTCGTGATCCTCTTTATTTTTAAGAATTAAATCAATCGTCCAATATTCGTCTGGTTTGAATTTTCTTATTTCAGTCTCTCTCTCAACAATAAGTTTTAGGGCAACAGATTGTACACGTCCAGCTGATAGCCCTGACGCAACTTTCTTCCACAGAAACGGGGATAGCTTATAACCAACCAATCTGTCTAACACCCTCCTCATTTGTTGGGCGTTTACTAGATTCATATTTATCTCCCTTGGGTTCTCAAGAGCTTTCATTATCGCTTCCTCTGTAATTTCATGGAAGGCAATTCTTTTTACCACCTCTTTTCTCTCCTCAAGTTTAAGAGCATGTACCAAGTGCCATGCGATTGCCTCTCCCTCCCTATCCTCATCGCTTGCGAGAATTATCTCGCTGGCTTTGGCCGCAAGTTTCTTTAGGGCAGTAACTCTTTTTTGATTCTTTCTTGGAGTAACGTACTTAGGAAGAAATGAGTTTTCAACATCCACTCCAAGCTGACCCTTCGGTAAATCTCTTACATGACCATATGAAGACTCAACTTTATATTTCTTGCTCAAAAAAGCGCCAATGGTTTTGGCTTTAGTTGGAGATTCAACGATAACTAAGCTCAAGCCCGAATTTTTAGTAGCTGGCATATTATATAGTGTAACCCTTGTCTGTTTCCTTAACGATATTTTGAATAATTAAGATGGCGAGCGCCTGATTAACTATTTGAGGTTCAAGTTTAGTCAATTCGATAATTTGGTCAATAGCAAGCGCCGACCCACTCGCCTTTATGACTTCAAATATTAGTCGTTCTGAATCATCTAATAATTTTGGATTTTCCAGGGGCTTCACTTGAACTTCGAACCCCAAATCCTCTAAAACTTCCTCGGGCGAGGTAACTAGAGTCGCTCCATCTCTTATTAACGCGTGCGAGCCGACATAATTCGGGTGGTTTATTGGCCCTGGCACAACAAAAACTGGCACTCCCTGATCGGCGGCAAAACCGGCAGTCGCAATTGCGCCGGATTTCTTTGGCGCCTCAATTATAATGACCGCCTTAGAGAGTCCGCTTATTATTCTGTTTCTCATTATAAAATTATCTTTGTAAGATGGTGTTCCAGGTTCATATTCAGAGATAATTGCTCCGTGAGTTTCCAATATCTTCTGCGCCAACGATTCGTTTTGGGCTGGATAAATTTTATCCACTCCATTGCCAAGTACAGCAATTGTTCTTCCATTGCTTAATAGAGCTCCAGTGTGCGCAGCCGAATCAATTCCTAAGGCCAAGCCACTGACTATCGTTACACCTAGATTCGAAAGTCTTGCGGAAAAGTCCTTGGCGATAAGAATTCCTAAGACGCTCGCTTTTCTTGTACCAACAATTGCGATATTAAATCCCGAAAGATTAGCACCTCCTCTAACAAAAAGTTTTTTGGGAGGGTTTTTAATTTCCCTTAGAGATAATGGATATAATTTATCGCCGAAATTTACTTTATTGATCTCTTGAGACATACGCTTTATATGGTAGCTAATATTGGGTATAATTTCTAATAAGTTTTAATGGACGACTTTAAGAAGAAATTAATTTTACGTTTGGCCGTTGCCTTTGGAGTAGTGGCTGTTATAGGTTTTCTTATATTTTATTTAGGGTCCGACATCGAGAAGAGGAGTAATCTTATTTTCTCTACCAGGTCAGCTTTTAGTCAAAGTGTCAGCGACGTAAATGAATTGGCAAGATTAAGGGAAGTTGCTAAGTCGATCATCCCGATGAAGGAAACTCTTGATAAAGCCCTTCCAAGGCGTGATACGCTCTTTAGTTTGCCAAGGGAATACGAAAAGATGGCGACTGATTCCGGTCTCGAATTTACATTTAAGTTTGGCGAGGAAAGCAAACCGCAACAGAATGCGCCAAGCAGGATTAGGTTTGAGATGAATATACGAGGGGATTACGATAAACTTTTAGCATTTCTGCAGTCAATTGAGATAAGTCCGCATTATATAAATTTTTTGAGTTTAAACCTTATAAGGATAGAGGGTAATAGGTACAATATAACATTAAGTGGGGAGATATTTTTCAATGAATAAAAATAATTTTCAAAAAGTTGAAAGAGGTATTTTAGCTGCCGGGATCATTACTCTCCTAATTACAGTTTTAATTGTTATTTATTCTCTCGGCTTTATTTCAACCAGCCTCTTGCATGCCTCATCAACAGATACTAATATTGGTAAGTCAAATCTTGAGATAAACATTAAAGGGTTTGAGGATTTAGGACTTAAATAGTATCTCTCCTGATTTCCAGGCTTTAGATAAACTAGAGTGAGTAGGTCTCCGCCGGCGGATCTCAGCCCAAGGCTGATAAGCCTCGAGTTCAAGCCTTAAGCTGACAGTGATATGGGTGAGTAGTTCAGTGGTAGAACGCTGTCCTGATAAGACAGAAGTCGGAGGTCCGATCCCTCCCTCACCCACCATGCGCCCTTAGCTCAGTGGTAGAGCATTTGCACGACACGCAAAGGGTCAGAGGTTCGATACCTCTAGGGCGCACAATTTCGGTTAATTTGAATCACGAACTATGAACATAAAAATAGTCTACGAAGACAACAATTTTTTGGCGATAAATAAACCATCTGGTGTTTTGGTACACGCTACCACTCACGGAAATAATGAAGGTACGCTTGTCGAATTTTTATTATCAAAATATCCGGAAATTAAAAACGTTGGAGACCTGCCTACCGGCAGGCAGGCGTTCCATATTCGTCCAGGAATCGTTCATCGCTTGGACAAGGATACGTCAGGTGTAATGATTATTGCTAAAAATCAAGAATATTTTTTATATCTAAAAAATCTTTTTCAAACTCATAAAGTTACGAAAACCTATCTTGCTTTGGTTTATGGAGCCGTTAAAGAAAAAGAAGGAATAATAAATAAACCGATTGGCTTGAAGCCAGGAACGACTAAAAGAACTGTTTTTATCAAGAACGCAAAAATGGTGAAAGAGGCTGTTACGGAGTATAAGCTCCAAAAAATAATAAATATTGAGGGTCAAGAGTACTCATTACTTAAAGTTTTTCCAAAAACAGGAAGGACTCATCAGGTAAGAGTGCATTTGGCATCCATCGGTCACCCTGTAGTCGGGGATAAACAATATGGAAGTAAGAAGCTGCTTAGTCTAGTAGGAAGACTATTTCTTCATGCCGATTCAATTGAGTTTGAAAAGAGTCCAGGAGAAGTTATAAAAATCGGAGCCGATTTACCGAAAGAACTTCAAATCTTCTTGACAAAGTAATGATTTTGTGCTTTCATTAAAACTTAGTAAAGTAAGTACATTAACAGCTAAAAATCTACTTGTGGTTAGTCATAGCTTTTAGGTGATAGGTAACTCTGTCTCTTAAGAGCTATGACTAACGGCCCTGCCTAAGGGGCGGGAAGAAAGCTAAGTCGTGTAAGGGAGTGTGTCATGATCAAGCGAATGGTCGCAGCGGACTACACGAATCTCCGTCGCAGGACGGACGAAGTCGTTCTCCGCTTCGACAAGCGGGATGATGGCTGGCAGCTCGTCCAGCACACACCCCAGCGTCTCAAGGACGGGGCGAGTCTCGAGTTCGTCTCCTTCCTCAAGGGAGACGAGCCCAAAATCTCTGGTGAGGAGATGCGGAGGCGGGCTGTCAAGATGGGTGCGAACTTCGGTCAGGAGGACCTTGAGTTCCTCCTCGACCACCCCGAGCGCGTCCCGCCTAGGGGAAAAGGGGTTGTACTACATCCCGTTCCCTGGCACCCTCTGGCAAGACCCGGACGGTAGCCTGGGTGTCTCGTGCCTGCTCTGGTTCGGTGGCGGGTGGGGCCTGAGCTTCCACCGGCTCGTCGCCTTCGGCTGGCGCTCGGATGGCCATCTCGTGCGCCCTCTCGCAAGTAGCTTGATCCTTGGACTCTAGCGCACGGCCCGTGGGAACTCCACGGGCCGTTCACATACCTAAAAGATTTAAAAAGTATCAAAATTATTGACAAAAACTCCTAAAAAGCTATCATATTCGAGCATTACTTAGATGATAGATAATGAAACTTTAGCGAAAATTAAATCCGGCGCGACTGTTCGCGTCGAGGAGAAGATTAAAGAAAAAGACAAAGAAAGACTCAGTCATTTTTCCGGGTTGGTTTTGGCAAGGAAGCACGGTAAAGGAAATTCAGCCACAATTACAATAAGAAGTGAAGTAGCGGGAGTTGGTGTTGAAAAAATTTATCCACTTTTTTCTCCAATGATTAATAAAATTGAAATTATAAATTCTCCAAAGAAAGTTAAGCGTTCTAAGCTATACTTCTTAAGAGACTTGTCCAAAAAGAAGATTAGACAGAAATTGGGATCTAAAGATAATTAGTTTTGTGTTTGAGTTGCACGGCCCGCCAGAGGCGGGTAAAGTAGAGGAGGCAGACTTGGTCGCCCTTGGCGACCGCGCTACCTTGAAGTGGTGTGAGAGAAGATTAGCTATGGGTGTAAAACAACGCGCGGGTGGCGAAACGGCAGACGCGCTACCTTGAGGTGGTAGTTCCCGCAAGGGATTGGAGGTTCGATTCCTCTCCCGCGCACACTAGTGTTTAGAGCACTTCAACTATCGCGGTTTTCACCCCGAAGTTTATTGCTTCGCTTGTTGTCGGAAACCAAATATCTAATTTATTCTTGTTCTTCTCGTGCATCCTATCTTCAACTACGAAAATTCGGTCGCCGAAGATTTTAGGGATTTTAACCTTAGTTCCAAATGGGAGCCAATTTGCGGCGATCACACCGGACCTAACTTTGCCACCAGATGCCGTTATAAACGGCGTATCATCAGTTTCCTCTATGCGGCTGGAGTAGGCGGTTATTGTTACCTGTACTTGTTTAGGGAAGTTTACGGGGCTCTGGTTTAGAAGTGCTGTAGGATAACCAAGGTTTAAAGCCTCGTTTGTTATCTCTTCAGCCAAGCCAACTTTTAAAGTTCCGACTATGAGCAGTAGGGCAATTAAGCCCAAACGTTTGCTTATTTCCATATTTTGGCAATAAAAACCTCCCTTTATGGGAGTCTTATTACTTCCTAAATAGTAGCAAAAAAGGCTATAATTGTCAAAATGACCGAACATTACACAAAGGCAATTGTTTTGGGTAGAGAGCCAAGAAATGAATTCGATGAAACGATCAGCTTGTATACCAAAAAGCTCGGTAAGATATCGGCAATCTCAAAAAGCATTCGCAAAATTACATCTAAATTATCAGGACACCTTGTAAAAGGTAATCTGGTTGACGTAAGAGTTCTTGATAATGATAGTTTCCAAATAATAGACGCCCTAAGCGACAAAGTTGCTTCATCCCAAGAATTTTTTAGACTTCTTGGGTTTATAGAGAAGATGACTCCATATGCTGAACCAGATTTATCAATTTGGTATGAATTAGAACGGGCATGCAAAACTCAAAATTTTGGAAACTCTACATATAGAAAAATACTCCAAGCTTCTGGTTTCGATCCAGAGTTTGCGAAATGCGATAACTGCGGCGATAACAAAATTGCTTATTTCAATCCTCCCGATATAATGTTTTTATGTTCAGAGTGTCTTAATAAATCTTTTATAAATAGAAATGAAGTTTTTGCAATCTAATACAATTTATATAATTTTTGGAGGACTTGCTCTTGTGGGAGCACTTTATTTTTTAGGATTTTTTTCTTCCGGCGATATTCTTTTGAAACTTTCTCCTTCAAATATTTCCCCTAAAATTGGAGAACCTTTTGATATATCAGCAAATTTTATTAATAACTCAGTGAATACGGTAAAGGGAGTAAGGGTTACTCTTAAGGCGCCAGGGGGAGTGGTATTTTTTGATTCTGAAAGCAACTTTGAGGAGCGAGAAGTGGGGGATATAAAGTCTGGCGGAGTACATCCAGAATCTTTCAAGGTAGTTTTAGTACCTAAAAAAGATGGTGATAGTCTGGATAGGAAATTTATGGCAACAGTTTCATATTCTCCAGAGTCCGTTGTTGCGAGATTTGAAAAGTCGGAAGAATTAGATGTCAAGGGATTTGATTCAGCGATTATTGCCTCGATTAAGTCGCCAGAGAAAGTTTTCTCCGGTGAAGAATTTGAGAACACCTTTGAATACGATAAACCAAAAGACGAATCACTGAAAATAAATCTTAAAATGGAATATCCACCTTCATTTACATATACATCGAGCAGTCCAAGCGCTAACTCTGATGGCGTTTGGAGATTAAATAATCCTAAAGGAAAGATTGTAATAAGAGGTAAAGTCGATTTACCAGATGGTCAAATATTTACAATGAAGTCCAATCTTGTGGCGAGCATATTGGGAAAAGAATATATAATCGCTTCATCAAGTAGAGATGTGCAAGTTTCACAATCTCCATTATCTCTAAACATTTCACTTCCAGATAGTTCTAAAGTGGCATACTACCCAGGGGAAACATTGGATTATACCGTCTCTTATAGAAATAATACTCAAGTCGCTCTCCAAGATATTATTTTAAAGACGCAATTAATTGGCACGATATATGACTTTACATCTCTAAATGTAAGTGGGGGTAGTTTTAATTCTTTGAACAATACTATCAGTTGGAATTCGGCTAACATCGCCGATTTTAAATCTCTAACAGCTGGCGCGAGCGGTGTTATAAATTTTTCCATAAAATTAAAACAAGATTATCCAATTAAAAGACTAAACGATAAAAACTTTACCTTGAAGGTAAATGGGAAGATTGAATCTCCAACAGTTCCATATCTTATCTTAGCAAGTAAGACAATAAACTCTCAAGCACTAGAGACAAAAGTTGGCGGTAGATTATCAGAGTCTACAAAGGTTTATTTTCGAGATGCCAACGCGGGAATATTAAATAATGGCCCATTTCCTCCTAAGGTGGGAAGCACCACTAACTTCACGGTGCATTTCATACTTACCAATTTCTCAACCGATTTAAGTGGTATAGAGATAAGTACGAAGCTTAGCGATGGCGTAAGTTTTACAGGTAAGGTTAAAAGCAATATAACTTCGTCTCCTAAGTATGATGAGGTCTCTAACACCGTTACTTGGAAAATAGATAAGTTGTTCGCGACAACTGGAATTACGGGGGATGCGGCAGAGGCAATCTTCCAAATAGCGGCAAACCCATCGCAATTTAACGCAGGGAATTATATGAATTTAATCGGCGATACTTCTATTAAAGCCTATGATGAATTTACTGGGGTAACTTTGACTGGTACAAATTCGGCAGTTACAACTAGATTGCCAGACGACATGAGCGTAAGTGAGGGAAGTGGAATTGTTGTACAATAGCGTAATGGTAAATTCGATGGAAAAATTAGTTAGTTTATGTAAAAGAAGGGGTTTTGTGTTCCCTGGAAGTGATATTTACGGTGGGCTTTCTAATTCGTGGGACTACGGACCATTGGGAGTAGAACTTAAAAACAATATAAAGAATTTGTGGTGGGACAAGTTTGTTAGAAGAAGAGATGATATGGTGGGAATTGATGCAGCATTAATAATGAATCCAAAAGTTTGGGAAGCAAGTGGACACTTAAAAAACTTTTCTGATCCACTTATTGAATGCAAAAAATGCAATAGGCGTTTTAGAGAAGATACCGTCTCTGAAAAGTGTCCAGAATGTAGTGGAGAGTTAAGTGAAGCAAGACAATTTAATTTAATGTTTAAGACTTTCATCGGCCCAGCCGAGGATGGTGCTAACATTGCCTATTTCCGCCCAGAAACTGCGCAGGCTATGTTTGTTGATTTTAAAAACGTATTAGACACAACAAGAAGGAAAATTCCCTTCGGAATCGCTCAAGTTGGGAAAGCTTTCAGAAACGAAATTACTCCTGGAAACTTTATTTTTAGAACAAGGGAATTTGAACAAATGGAAATCGAATATTTTATTCGTGAAGAAGAATGGAAGAAAAGTTTTGAATACTGGAGAGAGGAGATGATAAATTGGATAAAATTTTTAGGAATCGATATTGAAAAAATTCATGAGCTTGATATACCAGAAAAAGACCGCGCGCATTATTCAAAGAGAACAATCGATTTTGAATATGAGTTTCCATTTGAAAAAGCGGAACTATATGGACTTGCATATAGAACAGATTTTGATTTGAAGAATCATTTTAAAGAACCTCCATATAAAGATCAAGAAACTGGAGAAGAATTTTATCCTCACGTTATCGAACCGACATTTGGGGTGGATAGATCAATTCTTGCCATCTTATCCGAAGCTTATACGGAAGAAGGAGAAAGAGTCGTTTTGAAGTTAAAACCTTTACTTGCACCATACAAAGTTGCAATCTTTCCACTACTTGCGAATAAGCCAGAGTTAGTTGAAAAAGCTAGAAGACTTTATGATGAATTAAGAAAAAACTTCACAGCCGTCTTTGATGATCGCGGTAATATTGGCAAACGTTATTATTCTCAGGACGAGATAGGAACTCCGTGGTGCGTAACAGTTGACTTTGAAACGCTTGAGAATAATACTGTAACGGTTAGAGATAGGGACAGCGCAACTCAAGAGAGGATTGAAATAGAAAAATTAAAAGATTATTTCCAAAATGAACTTCAAAAAAACAACACTTGATAACGGGCTTCGCATTATAACAGTTCCACAAAACGATAGCCTCAGCGCTACCGTTTTGGTTTTAGTAGCAGCTGGATCTAAATATGAAACGAAAGATATAAACGGACTATCCCATTTTTTGGAGCACATGTGTTTCAAGGGAACAAAAAACAGACCGCATACAATCGATATTGCTGGAGAATTAGACTCAATAGGAGCTCTTTATAATGCTTTTACTGGGCAAGAATACACTGGATATTACGCAAAGTCAGAAGCAAGACACATAGATAAAATTTTGGATATTGTTTCCGATTTATATCTTAATCCTGTTTTTGACCAAGAAGAGATAAATAAAGAAAGAGGAGTAGTAATTGAGGAAATTAATATGTACGAAGATCTTCACATGAGGCGAGTTCAAGAAATTTTTACCCAACTTTTGTATGGAGATCAACCGGCTGGTTGGGATATAGGTGGAGATAAAGAAGTTATAAAAAGACTTAATAGAGAAGAGTTTATTAAATACAGAGGCGAGCATTATCTTGCTAATTCAACAGTGGTTGTTGTTGCAGGAAAGTTTGATGAGAATAATACAATCGAGAAAATTAAAAGTTTTTTTTCAGGAATTCATAGTGGCATTAAATCTGACAAGATAAAAACAATTGAGCATCAAGAAATCCCTGGAATTTCAATTAAACATAAAGACATAGATCAAACCCACATGGTTTTAGGGGTTAGAACTTTTGATTTGTTTGATAAGAGAAGATATGCACTGGAGGTTTTATCGAGCGTCTTAGGAGGGGGAATGAGTTCTAGGTTATGGCAAAAAGTAAGAGAAGAAATGGGTGCCGCTTATTACGTTCACGCAAACGCCGATTTTTATACTGATCATGGATTTTTAGCTGTAAGCTCTGGAGTTGATAACACTAAATTAAAAGAAGTTATTAAAGCCGTACTTCACGAGTTCTCTTCTATAAAGAACGATGGTGTGAACGATGCAGAACTTAAGAGAGCTAAGGATAATCTAACAGGTGGATTAGTTATAGGACTTGAAACATCTGACAGTCTGGCCAATTTCTATGGGCTAGGAGAGATTCTAAAAGAGGATATTATGTCACCAGATGAATTATCAAAGAATATACAAGCTGTCACCGCGCAAGAAGTAAAGGAAGTTGCCTCGGAAATATTTAAGAACGAGAGACTAAACCTTGCGATAATAGGACCGCTTAGCGATAACGAAACATTGCGGCCAATACTAAAAATAGATTAGAATTAATGGGTGAATCCTGTTAATTTAGAAATTTCTTGGGAGAGCCTGCTAAGGATAGTTGTGGTAGGTGGAGTTGTGGTTTTAGCTTATATTGCCAAGGAAGCTGTGGTTGTCCTGCTCCTCGCAATTTTTATATCGGCTGCATTGGACAATTTTGTTGTTAAATTAGAGAAATTTTTACCAAGACTTGTTGCGACCATAATAGTTTATCTTTCCCTCATAACATTAGTTACGTTGGTTTTTTACGCGATAATTCCGGTAGCTATTCTAGAGCTAAAAGGAGCTCTCACGAACTTAAGCAATCTAACTAGTCAATTTTTTGGATCTGGTATATCAATTCCAGTAGAACAATTGATTAATCCAAATATTGATAAGATAGCCAGTCTATTGTTGTCCGGCAACACATCTTCATTTTTTGGCGTAATTTCAAAATTTTTGGGTGGCGCTTTATTTATCATTGCAACCCTAATAAGTTCTTTCTATCTAACTGCGAGCCGTGACGGAGTAGGAACTTTTCTTGCCGATATTTTTCCAGAGAAACTTGAAGAGAAAGTTTTAAATATTTATTACAGATCAAAAAATAAAATTGGCAAGTGGTTTCAAGCGCAAATAATTCTTGCTTTAACAATAGGAATTGTTACTTTTGTAGGACTTTCATTTACGAGCATCAAATACGTATTTCTATTATCTATAGTTGCCGCGCTTTTTGAAGTGATTCCCGTTGTTGGACCAATATTTGCTGGAGCAGTCGCCGTTGTTATTGCCTTGACTGAATCTGTAGATTTGGCTATTTATGTGGCCATTTTTTACGTAATCGTCCAACAAATAGAAAGTCATATTCTTGTACCATTGATAATGAAGAAAGCTCTAGACCTTCATCCAGTTGTTATACTTGTGTCCCTCCTTGCTGGTCTTGAGATTGCAGGACCAATAGGGGCAATATTAGCAGTTCCAACTTCGGTAGTCTTGGGAGAATTTGTTGGAGATTTAGTCGAGGAGAAAAAATCGAGAAGAAATGAAAGACAACAAGAGTAATGAGCGAAAAATCTAAAAAGAATAATAAATTTTATATAACCACAACAATTCCATACGTTAATGCATTGCCACACTTGGGGCATGCAATGGAATTCGTAGAAGCGGATTTTATTGCCAGATTTCATCGCAGTAAGGGAGAAGAAGTATATTTCTTATCTGGCAGTGATGAGAATGCGATTAAAAATGTACAAGCAGCTGAAAATGAGGGTATAAACGTCCAGCAATTAGTTGATAGAAACTCAAAAGAGTTTATAGATCTTATAAAGGCTTTGAATATTTCTACGGACCAGTTTATAAGGACGACAGAAGAAAGACACTTTTTAGGCACTCAAGCTTTGTGGAAAGCTACCGAAAAAGATATTTATAAAAAGAGTTATGAGGGGCTTTATTGTTTGGGATGCGAACTTTTCTATGAGAAGAACGAACTTAATGAAGAGGGTGAGTGCTATGAACATCCTGGCAAGAAAATAGAACTTGTTGAAGAAGAAAACTATTTCTTTAAATTATCGAATTATGAGGAATGGCTTAGGAATTTAATAACGATTGGTGAATTAAAAATCCTTCCCGAAGTTAGGAAAAATGAAATTTTGTCCCTAATAAATAGCGGTCTAAAAGATTTTTCCGTTTCTAGACCAGTCTCTCGTTCTAAGAGTTGGGGTGTTCCGGTTCCGGGGGATGAAAGCCAAACCATATATGTTTGGTATGACGCGCTTTCTAACTATATTAATGCGTTGGGATACCCAAATAGCGATTCCTTATATCAAAAGTTTTGGTTGGAAAACGAGAATCGTGTCCATATTTTGGGAAAAGGCGTAAGTCGTTTTCATGCAATTTATTGGCCAGCGATGCTCAAGAGCGCTGGTATCCCTATTCCTACGCTTGAGCTTGTTCACGGATATATAACGGTTGATGGTCAAAAAATGTCCAAGTCTACAGGTAATGTTATTAATCCATCTCATCTAATTTCTAAATATGGAGCGGAGGCAGTTCGTTATTATTTATTAACAGGAATCTCATCTGAAGAAGATGGGGATTTTAGCTACTCTAAGTTTGAAACAAAATATACGTCTGACCTAACAAATGGTCTTGGAAACTTTGCTTCAAGAATTTTAGCAATGGCATCAGAGATAGAATTTTTTAGAGAAAAAGAAGTTGAAGAAAGAATTAGTTTAGCTATTAGAGAGACGAAATCTAAATTCGAAATTAAGGTTAATGAATTCAAGCTTCATGAAGCTGTTACAGAGGTGTGGAAGTTAATTCAGTTCGGAGATTCATATATTAATGAAAATAAACCATGGAGTGAAACTGACAGAGAAAAAAAGGAAACAGCAATTTATAATGCTATCGTAATTTTGGATAACGTTGCCTCTTTAGTATTTCCGGCCTTACCAGAGAGTTCTCGCAAGATAACTTCTTGTATTAATTGGGAATCGGAAGGGTTACTCAAGGCCAGAAAAACGGAGCCTATTTTCCCGCGACTTGAGTCAAATGCCTAAAGCTTTCGATGTTCATACGCACACTCAGTTTGCTGCGTACGAAAATGATTATAAGGACGTTATAAAAAGAAGTCTTGATGATGGCATCTGGATTTTGAATATTGGTACTCAAAGGGATACATCTCTCCGAGCAATAGAAATTGCAGATTCTTACGAGGAGGGAGTTTACGCAACTGTTGGGTTACATCCGATACATACCGAAAAGTCATATCATGACGAAAAAGAATTGGGTCTTAATGAGGCTGAATTTACGAGTCGTGGAGAGGAGTTCGACTATTCTTACTATAAAAAATTAGCTCTTAATTCTAAAGTTCTCGCGATTGGTGAATGCGGATTGGATTATTATAGGTTGTCAGAGGAGAGTAAAGATAGGCAATCTTATGTTTTCTTAGAGCAAATGAAATTGTCGCAAGACGTAAAAAAACCTCTTATGATTCATTGCCGGAATGCTTTTATTGATCTCGTAGAAATTATTGAAAAACATAAAAACTTATTAAATGAATATCCTGGGATAGTACATTTTTTTACTGGCAATAAAGAAGATGCGTCTAAACTTTTGGATTTAGGATTTTGTTTTTCTTTTGGAGGAGTTATTACTTTTACATCTGATTATGAGGAAGTTATAAAACATATTCCCATTGAAAATATTTGTCTTGAGACGGATGCCCCC
>OBOI01000481.1_pt1 | contig 13927 bp, 16 predicted proteins | sample 1670151 | NCBI WGS metagenome assembly OBOI01 (sample SAMEA104232303, study PRJEB22302) | sediment metagenome | biome: forest; feature: aquifer; material: sediment | place: USA | collected 2011-08-07 | depth 0.01 m | reverse complement strand
CGGACGCTCCGCCTGCTCCTGCACCGCCTGCACCCCCAGCCCCGCCAGCGCCGGATGCGCCACCGGCACCCGATGCGGGCGCACCTGTGGCCCCCGGCGCGGTCGACGTGCCCGCGGCGCCCGAAACGCCGGCCATCGGCAAACTTCCGAGCTGGGAAAAGGTGGCGCTGACACTCGCCGGCAGGGTTGTTGCCGCGATCGATGTGGCGAGTGCGGGTGATGAGGCGACCATGCCAGTGGTTCCGGCAGCGAACCCTACCGTGCCAGCGACGTTGGTGGCGGCGACAGCACCCTGAACGACCGATATATAGACCGGATTGACGATGGCCACCATGAAGTCGGTGCCGCGAATGCCTATCGTCGCGTTAGGAGTGCGCAACGAAAAATTGTTCCGGTTGCGTTCGCCGATCAAGCCGGTGATCAGGCGCAGTCCGCCCTTGAGCAGGGATACGGCGAAGTTGCCTTGTTCCGGTTTGGCCGCTTCAAAGCGGTAGTTGTCGATCTTGAACGTGGAATTGGGACTCAGCGCCGCCATCTGGCCGTCGTCGAAACGCAATACCGCCTGCCCGTCAGCTCCGGTGAGTACGCTGGCGCCGCTGTCTACACGCTGATTGACGGCCAGTGCTGTGCTGCGACCGGCGACCTCGACCCGAACGTCTCCGGCAGCGGACTGGACGATCGCGGCAGCGGATGCCCAGGATGAAGCGATCAGGCCAATAAGACAGAAAAGTACCGCGCGTATGTTCATGTTGCCCTCCCAATTAGCCAAGCAATACCCTGGACTGAAATTCAGCTAAACGCAACTCCGCGGCCAGGATACCAAAAAATGGCTGCCGATCCGCTATTACCCTGAATGCCGCGGTCGGCATCACCGCTCTTCCGGCGGCCTGACGCCACGGAATTCTCACCACAGCACAAAATCGTAGACCATTTTTGTCCCGGCGCCGACGAATAGCGGTCCCCGCCGTCGTTACGACCCGCACCGGTTTGCGGCGAACCCGCGCCAGCACCGACAGGCGACGGCCCCGCATCCCGCCCAGCCGTTTCGATTGCCCTGCGGAAATAAGGCGCTTGCGCCCTTCGGCGGCGCGAGCGGCTACAATAGCTCGCTCCGCATCCAGAGTATTCCGATCTTCCATGCAGGTACCCCGCCCCCGCAAGGCCCTGATGAACCCGGAACTGCGTCGCCGCGGCATCTACATTCTGCCGAATCTTTTCACTACAGCGGCCCTGTTCGCAGGCTTTTACGCCATCGTACAGGCGATGAACGGGCGCTTCGCCGATGCGGCCGTGGCGATTTTCGTCGCCATGGTGATGGATGGCCTCGATGGTCGCGTGGCACGTCTGACGCGCACTCAGAGCGCCTTCGGCGCCGAATACGATTCGCTGTCCGACATGGTGTCCTTCGGCGCTGCCCCCGCTCTGGTGGTGTACGAGTGGGCGCTCAAGGGCATGGGCAAGCTCGGCTGGGCGGCGGCGTTCATCTACTGCGTTGGTGCCGCATTGCGGCTGGCGCGTTTCAACACCAACATCGAGATCGTCGACAAGCGCTATTTCCAGGGACTGCCGAGCCCCGCGGCGGCGGCGTTGGTGGCCGGTCTGGTCTGGGTGCTGATCGACCATAACTGGAGCGGTGAAGAGGCGCGCTGGTATGCCTGCGTGCTGACCATGTTCGCCGGCGTCACCATGGTCAGCACCGTCCGCTATTACTCCGGCAAGGACATCAATCTGCGCCGCAGCGTGCCCTTTATGGCCGTCGTCGCCATCGCCCTCGGCTTCGCGCTGGTGTCCAGCTACCCGGCGGGCGTGCTGTTCGCGTTGTTCCTTGGCTATGCGCTGTCCGGCTATGTGATGGCGGCGTGGGACATGTTGGGCAAACGCAACAAAGGTATTGCACGCCCGGATTAATGCGTTTATAGTCAATCCATGTCCGCGATCCTAGCCTTTGCTGCTGCATTTCTCGCCCTTTCCGGCATCCTGCTGGCTCAGCGTCCGCTGCGCGCCAAGCTGTTGCCGCTGCTGCGCCGCGCGCGCTAGCAAACACACACCCCACCATCCGGTTTTCCCAGGTCTGACGGCACGACCGGCAGATTTCTATTTACTTACTCCACACGAACGGAGGCAGCCATGAGCAAGCAACACCTCACCATATTCGATACCACGCTTCGCGACGGCGAGCAGAGTCCCGGCGCAGCCATGACGCGGGAAGAGAAGCTGCGTATCGCCCGCCAACTGGAGCGCATGCGCGTCGATGTGATCGAGGCGGGCTTTCCGGCGGCCTCCCCCGGCGACTTCGAGGCCGTCAAGGCCATCGCCGAGACGATCAAGGATTCGACCGTCTGCGGCCTGGCCCGCGCCAACGAAAATGATGTGCGCCGCGCTGGCGAGGCGATCACGCCGGCCAAATCCGGACGCATCCATACCTTCATCGCCACCAGCCCCATCCATATGGAGAAGAAGCTGCGCATGACGCCCGACCAGGTGGTCGAGGCGGCGGTGGCCGCGGTCAAACTGGCCGGCGAATACACCGCCGACATCGAGTTCTCCGCCGAGGACGCGGTGCGTTCCGATTTCGATTTCCTTTGCCGCGTTTTCGATGCGGTCATCAAGGCCGGCGCTACCACGATCAACGTGCCCGATACTGTCGGCTACAGCATTCCCGAAGTTTGGGGCGAACGCATGCGCAGATTGATCGAAAGCGTTTCCGGTGCCGATCGGGTGGTCTGGTCGACTCACTGCCACAACGACCTTGGTCTTGCCGTCGCCAATTCGCTGTCCGCCGTTTTGGCGGGCGCGCGCCAGGTCGAGTGCACCATCAATGGCCTCGGCGAGCGCGCCGGCAATGCGTCGCTCGAAGAAGTGGTGATGGCGGTGCGTACCCGCGGCGATCTGTTCACCTGCGATACGCGCATCGACACGACCCAGATCGTACCGGCCTCGAAGCTGGTGTCGCAGATTACCGGCTATCCGGTGCAGCCGAACAAGGCCATCGTTGGCGCTAATGCCTTCGCCCACGAGTCCGGCATCCATCAGGACGGCGTTCTCAAGCACCGCGAGACCTATGAAATCATGCGCGCCGAGGACGTGGGCTGGACCACCAATCGCCTCACCTTGGGCAAGCTCTCGGGCCGTAGCGCCTTCAAGTCGCGGCTCAAGGAATTGCAGATCGAGTTGCCGAGCGAGGAAGCGCTCAATGCCGCTTTCGGCCGCTTCAAGGAGCTGGCCGACAAAAAGCGCGAGATTTTCGACGAGGATATCTACGCCATCATTGGCGACGAAGCGCTGACGCCGGAACACGAACACTACCGATTGGTGTCGTCGATGTTTCACTCCGAGACGGGCGAGGCGCCGATAGCGCGTCTTACGCTTTCGGTCGGCAGCGGCGAGCCGCGCGTCGAGCGGCAGGTCGAATCGGATGGCGGTGGCCCGGTAGACGCGACCTTCAAAGCCATCGAGAAAGTGGCCGGCAGCGGCTCCGACCTGCTGCTTTACTCGGTGAATGCGATCACCACCGGCACCGATGCGCAGGGCGAGGTCACGGTGCGCCTGTCGAAGAATGGCCGCATCGTCAACGGACAGGGCGCCGACACCGACATCATCGTGGCCTCTGCCAAGGCCTATATCAACGCCCTCAACAAACTTGAAGCGGGGCCGGAGCGCGTGAATCCCCAAGTGTGAGGTAAACTGACCCCTCCCGCCACCAAGCCATTCGTGGCGGGAGCATGGCGCGCCAGCCCACGCGCTCAGAGGTATTCATCAATCGGCGCCAGGTACTCGCGCGCTGCACCGTGACGGTGTGGCTAGTTGTTGGGGACTGCGATGAATCATTCCGGGGGGCCAAGCCGCCGCTCCTTTGCCTTCGCCGATCACATGCTCGATGCTGCGATGACGTATTCGCTGCGTGATCGGCGTTTCCATTACCTGAATGCCGCTGCCGAAAGAATTCTCGGCCTGGATCAGGCCGCGATTCTGGCCGACCCCTCGCTGCCGTACGGTCTGCTCGCCGAAGAAGATCGTCCGGTGGCGAACGCTTTTCTCAAGCAAACCGAAAGCGAGGGTGCCGCGAGCGCCGAATGTCGCATCCGACGCCAGGATGGCGAATTGCGCTGGCTGTCGGTGCGATCCTTCCCGGTGGACGATGCCGGCGGCGAGCCGATGCGTGCCATCATTTGCGAAGACATTACCGAGCGCAAAGGCTTCGAGCAGGCGTTGCGCGAAAGCGAAGCCCGGTTTCGGCAGATCGCGGAAAATATCGACGAAGTCTTCTGGGTTGTCGCGCCCGACGGTACCCATGTCTATTACGTCAGCCCTGCGTTCGACAAGATATGGGGGCGGCCGGCCGTGGAGCTGTATGCGTCGCCGTTGAAGTGGATGCAGGCGATTCATCCCGAGGATCAGGCCAAGGTGCTGGAGACGGTCACCATGCGGCTGACCGAACATCCGCTGGAAATTCAGTTCCGCATCCTCCGTGCCGGCAACGATTTGCGCCATATTCGCCACCGCTGCGCGCCGGTGCGCGACGCTGCCGGTGAAGTCGTTCAAGTGGTATTTATGAGCGAAGACATCACGGAACAAAAGCGTCTCGAACACCAAGCCGAGGAATCTGCACGGGCACAGCGCGATGCTCTGGTGCGCGAAGTTCATCACCGCATCAAGAATAATCTCCAGGGCGTCACCGGCATGTTGCGCAACTATGCGAATCAGCATGCCGAAGTCGCCGACGTCATCAACGAGGCCATCGCCCAGGTGCAAGCCGTTGCCATCATTTACGGCCTGCAAGGGCGTCCCGGCGTGGTGCGGGTAATGTTGAGCGATCTGCTGAAGGAGGTTGTTTCCGGTGTCGGCCAATTGATGCACAAGGGCGTGCATATCCACAACGAAGAGCACAGCCTGGGATGCCGGGCCGTCGTCAGCGACCTCGAAGCCGTACCCGTGGCGCTGGTGCTGAATGAAATGGTTTTCAACGCCTTCAAGCACGGCGGCTTTCGCGCCGAGCCTACCATCGAGTTGAAAATCGATATCGCCAAGGAACGCGTGACGCTGACGGTCGGCAATGCCGGCAGTCTGGTCGAACAGGGCAAGCGGACGGCGCGCGGGGGCGGCAGCGGACTCCAGTTGATCCAATCCCTGCTGCCGCGCCGCAGCGCCCATTTTGAATTGACCGATAGCCCGGCCGGCGTCGAGGCCAGGCTGACGTTGGAACCCCCGATTGTGACTTTGAAATGCTGAGGAGCATGCAATGACGAACGAGACTATAGAGAGCAAGCGACTTCTGTTGTTGGACGACGACCGGCTGGTGCTGGCGACGCTGGGCGAGGGACTGCGCCAAGCCGGCTATCGCGTCGCCACGGCATCGTCGGTGGAGGAGGCGGAGGACATCCTGGCGGCAGGCGACATCGACCTTGCCATATTCGATGTGCGTATGCCGGGGTTGACCGGTATCGACCTGGCCTGGCGCTTGCACGATGCCAACAGCGAAGTGCCCTTCATCTTTCTGACCGCGTATAGCGACGACGAACTCGTTGAACAGGCATCGGAAGCGGGCGCCATGGGCTATGTCGTCAAGCCGGCCGATCCCGACCGGCTGGTGCCCGCCATCGAGGCGGCTTTTGCCCGCGCTGCCGACGTCAGAAAACTGCGCGAGACCGGGCGCCAGTTGCAGACCGCGCTCGACGCCGACCGCGACGTCTCGCTGGCGATCGGCATCGTCATGGAGCGCCGTTGCCTCGGCCGCCAGGATGCGTTCGAGTTGCTGCGCGGCCAGGCGCGCACCGAGCGGCGCAAGCTTATCGATCTGGCGCGTGAAGTGGTGCTGGCTGCCGAAAAGCTGAACCTGATGTCGGCCCCATCGACGCCAGCAGCCGCAGAGACGCGTGCACGCCGTCCGGAAGGCCGCGACATCCGGCGGGACCGACATTAAACGTTGACGGCTGGCGGAACGTACCGGAAGCACGCTGTTTCCTTGTCGGGGAAAATGACGTACAGTTCGACAAGCAACTTGCCCGGCATAGGATGCCGGTCACAGCGTGAGGAGATGGCGTGACGGCACGTGTAACGGAGAAACTGGCGAATGGCGAGCTGCGGGTCACCGTGTCCGGCGAGTTCGGTTTCGAAACCGCGCGCGAACTCCTGTTCGTCTGCCGGGCCCGTTGGCAGGCAGGCGCGAAGTCGATTGTTGTCGATATGAGCGGTGTTATCGGCCTCAGTTCCTGCGGCGTGGGTACCCTGGTGCTGATTTCAGAACTGGCCGGCGACGGCCGCTTCAAGCTGCACCTCGATAACTGCTCCGAGGATGTGCGTCAGCTTTTCTCGTCCGGTATTCTCGATAAATACTTCAAGAAGGGCGTGGTTTCCTGCGAAGGCGGATCGGCTTAGCGTCCCGAAGTTGCGCGGGCAAAGGATATCGTTGCGGCGAAAAATACCAGGGACAGGGCGGTTTCGGCCGACGCCAGCAAGCGATGAACCCCGGTCTCGGTCATGATCCTGACCGTGCCCTCGACGAAATAGACCAGAGATAGCAGCGCCGCCCACTGATGCGTATAGCGCCGCCCATGCAGAATTCCGAACAGCGGCGCGAGCAGCGGCAAAGCTTTGAGCACCAGCCAGGAGCCGCCCGGACGCAGCGGTGCCAGCCACATCTCCCAAGCGACGCAGAGTACGATCAGACCGATCAGGCTTGTCGACGACACCAGATTCAGTTTGTGCGCCAACCGTGATTGTTCCATAGCAGACCCCATTAGAATCGCTCGACGACAGGTCGGCGCCAGCCGACGTATTCGGTAACCGAAGGCTAACTTGTTGGACGCCGTAGGCGACATTATATGCACTGGCTACTTGCCCCCTTCCGTCTGGTCTTTCGCGTTGCGGGCCGCTTTCGAGCCGAGCGTCTCGCTCAGACGGCCGCCGCCCTCGCGTTCGCAACGCTGCTGGGCCTGGTGCCCATGATTGCCGTGGGTTTGGGACTGCTCGCCTATTTTCCGTTTGCCGACGGCATGAGCATAGCCCTGCAGAAATTCCTGCTCGCCAACCTGTTGCCGGAAAAGGCTGGCACGGTGATTGCGAAATATCTGGGGCAATTCGCCCACCGGGCAACGCGCGTGACCATGGTCGGTCTCGCGGCGCTCGCCGCCACGGCGCTGATGCAGATGCTGACCATCGAACACGCCTTCAACGCCATCTGGAAGATCAAAGCCAAACGCCCGTTGCTCAGGCGCCTGGCGATGCACCTGATCGCGCTGTTGCTGGGGCCGGTGGCCTTTGGCGGCAGCCTGGCGTTCATCAGTTTCGTCGCCGGGATTTCATTCGGTTTCGTCAATGAGCCGGCCTGGGTAAGCGCGGCGTTCTTCCGCACCTTGTCCATCGCCTTCATGGCGGCGTTGTTCGCCCTACTGTATTGGGCGGTGCCGAATCGCCAGATATCGCGCTGGCATGCCGGCACCGGCGGCTTTCTCGCCGCGCTTGGTTTTCTGGCGATGCAGCGGCTGTTCGGGCTCTATGTCGCCAATTTCCCCGCCTACACCGTGATGTACGGTGCCTTTGCCGTCGTGCCGATTTTCCTCGTCTGGCTGTATCTCTCCTGGGGCGTCATCCTCGTTGGTGCGCTGGTTGTCGCCGAGCTGCCGGGAGCGACGCAGCGTCAGGGCCTGTTGGTACGCTCGAACTCGAAGACTTCTATGTAAGCGGTATGCATGGGAAGTCGGGTAGCCATGCACTCGGTGAGGCGAAGACGTCCGGAAGACTCGTCGATGAGGGAGAATGGACCGGGCGCGAAGCAACCGCGCGCCGTCAGTAGGGCTTCACCGCGGTTCAGACGGGGCAACGGCGGCAGCAGCAGGGCCGGAATCGGCGCAAGGTCGCTGCCCGCGCCATGCCGGGCGATGCGTACGGCGTGCGCCAGCGGGGTGACCAGTTCCAGCCCCAGTTCGAGATGCTCCGGATTCTCGCTGCGCGCCCAACGCACCACACAGATGTTCCAGGGCCGGTCGGCGGCGGAACGCATGGCGATGGCGCTGCCGGCGACCAGCCCGGCGAGTTCTCCGGCGACATGCATGATGGCGTAGCCACGGGGGCTTTCGTTGATAATCATCCACTCGCTGGTGGGTGGTGGCGCGTCGGTAGCGCCGCTTTGCTGCCACAGCGGCCCGAGATGCGCGCAAACCAGGACGCGGTAGCCGTGGCGCCGCCGCCGGGTCTGGCGCTTCGGCGGATGGGCCCAGCGCGCGGCGGCGCGTTCGAGGACGCTACGGTAGTCGGGCGTGAGGGCGTCGCGACCCAGGCCGAACGTTTCCGGATGTTCCCCCTTTTCCAGGCGGGCGACGTGCTGACGCGCGAGGTGACTTAATTCGACGCACGAGAAACGCAAGCCGGCGCCGCGCGCCGGCGGCCGGCATACTGCGGCGGCCGGCGGGAGCCCATGCGCAGGATCGATCCAGTAGTCGTTGGCGTCGGCAGAATGTGTGGCGTCGCGGATATCGACAGCGGCGGCATGCACGCGCAGATAGTCGGCCAGGAAGGCGCCCTCGCGCGGCGAAAATCCCTCGGGCTGCGCCGCGGCAAGCGCCAGCATGGCTTTCATGGTCGACTCGGCCGCGGCCGGCGTATTCGGTTGCAGCGCGTTGGGCACGGTTACCGATTGAAGCCCGCGGAAAAATGTCTGCGCCAGTTCCCAGAAATCCGCGGGCGCCGGAGCGGCCGCGAGTTGGGCGATTTCATATTCCTGCGACAGATTGGACAAGCCCAGCGCGCTCAATTGGGCGGCACCATACCCTGCGGCGGTCAGCGCTGCCTCCGGTGCAGCGCGCAATATCCGGTGGTAGCCTGCGGCGAGCGCCTCGTGAATGTTCATCAGGCCAAGGGCCGCCGAGCGTCGGTGCGCAGTCAGCGGCAGTGCGGCGTCGAGCAGTCGGGGCTTGACCGTGCTGCCGGCGAGGTTGGCTCGCGTCTGAAAGAGTTCGAGTATTTTGAGATGTTGAATCGCCGGGAGGCCGGCGATGGCGAGCAGATGCCGGCGCAGTGGTGCCAGGTCGTTTAGCGGGTCGTCGGCGGGCGGAGCTCCCAGCCACGCCAGCACCTCCTTGAGTTCCGGTGGGTAGGGGGTGCCTGTGCGGGAAGCGGTTCTGGACATGGGCTGTTTGCCGATTCTAGTAGAATCCCGCCCTCGGAGGATACGATGCGATTGCTGCGCGGATGTCTGGTTCTGATCGCCTTGGCTGCTTGGCTGACGGGCGCGTGTGCGGCCGACGCCGAGAAGTTCTTCGACCAGAGTTTGGGCGATTTTCCCGGCGAACTCAAGGCCGCGCAGGCGGCGGGCAAGCTGGGGGTGCTGCTGATGTTCGAGGCGGAAGCTTGCCCCTATTGTCGAAAAATGAAGCAGTTGGTGCTGAGTCGAGATGAAGTGCAGGCGTACTTCCGCCAACATTTCGCGATCTTCTCCGTAGACACCAACGGCGATGTTGCGATTACCGATTTCGGCGGCAAGGAAACCACCGAAAAACTTTTTGCCCGCGCCCTGAAGATACGCGGCACGCCCAGCTTTGTAATTATCGGCGTCGATGGCCACGAGTTGGCGCGCCTGGCCGGGGCCACGCGGGACGCCGACGAATTCATGCGCCTAGGCAGCTATGTGATTGACGGGTACTACAAGACGCAGTCCTACGAACAGTATTTTGCTGCTGCAACATCCAGGAAATGATCATGGCCGAATTTAAATCCAACAAACCGATTCCTCCGGCCGAGCGCCTGATCGTTGCCCTCGACGTCGCCGACGCCGTTGCCGCCAAAGCCATGGTGCTGCAGTTGGGCGATGCCGTCAGCTTCTACAAGATCGGTCTCGAACTCTTCATGGCCGGCGGCTATTTCGAGTTGCTCGATTGGCTGGTCAAGCAAAACAAGAAGGTTTTCGTCGACCTCAAATTCTTCGACGTGCCCGAAACCGTGCGTTCCGCAGTGCGTGCGCTGGCGGGTAGCGGTGCCACCTTCGCCACCGTTCACGGCAACCAGGCCATCATGGAAGCCGCGGCCAGGGACAAGGGCGATCTCAAGATACTCGCCGTCACCGTGCTGACCAGTCTCGACCGCGGCGACCTCGACGACCTCGGTTTCAGTTGCGACGTCGACAAGCTCGTGCTGTCCCGTGCCCGGCGCGCGCTCGAAACCGGCGTCGATGGCATCGTTTCCTCCGGCCTGGAAGCGCCGATGATCCGTCGCGAACTTGGGCAGAAGCTGCTGGTCGTCACCCCCGGCATCCGCCCGGTCGAAAACCGGCCCGCCGACGACCAGAAGCGCACCGTCGATGTTGCCCAGGCTTTCGAGAACGGTGCCGACTATATCGTCGTCGGCCGCCCCATCCGTCAGGCGACCGATCCGAGGGCCGCGGCGCAGGCCATCCAGCGCACAATCGCACAAGTCTTTCAATAAGACGGTTTACCCCTTATAATCCGCGACCCTTTAGTTCCGGCATGGCGCCCGCTGTCGCGAGCCCCGCCTTTCCTGAAATTCCCGTTTTTCGTCTTCAAGGACACGCACATGGTCGTTATCCGACTTGCCCGCAGCGGCGCTAAGAAGCGCCCGTTTTTCAACATGGTGGTTGCCGATTCCCGCAACCGCCGCGATGGTCGCTTCGTCGAGCGCATCGGCTACTACAATCCGGTTGCCGCCGCCAATGAACCCGGCCTCGTCGTGAACGCCGAGCGTCTCGCCTACTGGCAAAGCCAGGGTGCCCAGTTGTCGCCGACCGCGGCGCGTCTGGTCAAGGGCTTGGCCAAGAAGGCAGCCTGAGCGGTAGGAAACACGCCGGGCCGCCCCAAGTGTTTCCTCGCCCCCAGGGGGGAGAGCCGAGCGAAGCGAAGCTTTCGGGGGGAGCCTGGATTGTTTTGGGGCGCATCGTCGCCCCATACGGCGTCAAAGGCTGGGTCAAGGTTCATCCCTTCGGGGACGACCCCGAATCCTGGCGTGCCATGCCCCGTTGGTGGCTGGCCGCAGCGCCCGAGGCCGTCGATTGGACGGCGCAGACGCTCACGGATTTGCGCTTCCACGGCAAAGGCCTGGTCGCCAAGTTTGAAGGCGTGGATGATCGCAGCGGCGCCGAGAAGCTCGACGGCCTGTTCATCGGCGCGCCGCGCGCAGACTTGCCGCAGAACGCAGAGAACGAGTTTTACTGGGCCGAGTTGATCGGTCTCAGCGTAATAAATGAAGCCGGCGAAACGTTGGGGAAAGTGGCGACGCTGATCGAAGCCGGCGCCAACCCCGTGCTGGTGGTCAAGGACGATGAAGGCGAACGTTTGCTCCCCTTCGTCGCCGCGGTAGTGAAAGACGTGGCGGTGGCCGAAGGCTGCATCCGCGTCGCCTGGCAAAAAGACTGGTGATGCTCCGTTTCGACGTCATCACGCTTTTTCCCGAGATGTTCGCCGCGGTGACGCAGGCGGGTATCACGCGGCGCGCGCTGGAGCGCGGGCTGTGGCAGTGCGAATGCTGGAACCCGCGCCAGTGGGCCGAGAACAGTTACGGTACGGTCGACGACCGGCCTTTCGGCGGCGGCCCCGGCATGGTGATGCAGGTGGCGCCGCTGGAAAAGGCCATCGCAGCGGCCAAAACGGCGCGCGGCGGTAGCGGGAAAGTGATTTACCTCTCGCCGCAAGGCGTGCCGCTCACCCACCGCAAGGTGTGCGAACTGGCGGCAGGCGAAGGTGCGGTGCTGTTGTGCGGACGCTACGAAGGCGTCGATGAGCGGCTGATCGATCGCCACGTCGACGAGGAAATATCGCTGGGCGATTTTGTGTTGTCCGGCGGCGAGATTGCTGCGCTGGCCTTGATCGATGCCTGCGTGCGGCAGTTGCCGGGCGCCTTGAACGACGAGGCCTCGGCACAGCAAGAGTCGTTTGCGGACGGGCTGCTGGATTGCCCGCACTACACGCGGCCCGAGGAGTACGATGGATTGCGGGTGCCGGAGGTGTTACTCTCCGGCCACCATGAGAACATCCGGCGCTGGCGCCTGAAACAGGCACTGGGACGGACTTGGCTGCGGCGGCCGGAATTGCTCGAACGCCGCAGTCTTAGTAGCGAAGAGGCGCGACTGCTGGAGGAATTCCGGCGCGAACGCCAAAACTAGAAACGCGTGCATCAGCAAAATGTCGCTGCTCTGCGCGCAAGGCCAAAGGCCATATTTTTTGGAGCAAGAAAATGAACCTGATTGAAGAAATCGAAAAAGAGGAAATCGCCCGCCTCGGCAAGACCATTCCGGACTTCTGTCCCGGCGACACCGTCATCGTCCAGGTGAAGGTCAAGGAAGGCACCCGCGAGCGTCTCCAGGCTTACGAAGGCGTCGTCATCGCCAAGAAGAACCGCGGCCTCAACTCCAATTTCATCGTGCGCAAGATTTCGGCCGGTGAAGGCGTCGAGCGTACTTTCCAGACCTATTCGCCGCTGATCGCCGCCATCGAGATCAAGCGCCGCGGCGACGTCCGTCGCGCCAAGCTCTACTACCTGCGCAGCCGTTCCGGCAAGTCCGCGCGCATCAAGGAAAAGCTCGCCGCCCGGACTACCGTGAAGGCCTGATCTTCGCGCATGTCGGCAAGTCGAGGGGCGCTGCGGCGCCCCTTGTTATTTTTGCGGCGTCTGCTGTCCCCGCGCCTTGCCGGCGGAGAGTACCCAGCGTAGCAATTTCACCCACGGCGACCACGGGCGCACTTGCGGGACCACGCCCAGCGTCGCCTGTGCGAGCGCCAGCGCGTCCTCAAGCAGCGCGTCATGGAGCGGACGAAACACCAGTGGCCAGGTCAGCAAGGCCGCGCCCTCGGCGCGCATGGCGATGGTGTGCCGCAAGACCGTGCAGTCCCCACTCTGCGGCAGCACCTCGAAGCGGTGAAAGCCGTTGAAACCCGCCGGGCCGGTGAAACGAAACTTCAGCGTCTGGCCGGGGCTGAATTCTTCGACGACATAGCGCACCGGCCCATGCCCCCCGGCAGCGCTGACGCCAAGCGGACGATCGAAGCGCATCGGCGGCCACATACTGCGCGGCCAAAGTGAATCTTCCACGGACGCTAGCGAATTCAGCAGCGCCCCGACTGCCTCGGCGTCCGCCGGGATTTCGCGCTCATGAACATTGAGAACCGGCATCATCGTTCCGACAGTGCGAGGTTTAATCCCAGGCCGGCGAAGGCCGCCGCGAAGCTGCGGCGCAGCCATGCCTGAACACGCGGAGAGTTGATGACGGCATTGCGAAATCCGTTGGCGAGCAGACCGTAGATGACGAAAACGACAAAGGTCATAAGCATGAAAATGCCGCTCAGCGCGAGCAACTGCAGCAGTGGCGACGGCGCGTCCGGTGCGACAAACTGCGGCAGAAACGCGAGGAAGAAAATCGACAGCTTGGGGTTCAGGATGTTCAGCAGGAAGGCCTTGATGACGAGCCCCTTGGCGCTCGATGCGGTCGGCGCCTTGTCCACCGTCAGGGCTTCCTTGTCGTGCCATGTCGCGTAGGCGAGGTAGAGCAGGTAGGCCGCGCCCGCGAACTTGAGGGCTTGGAAGGCAACCGCGCTCATGTGAAGAATCGCAGCCAAGCCAAGGACCGTGGCGAGAAGATGAGGCACGATGCCGGCGGTGCAGCCGAGAGCGGCGAAGACACTCGCCCGCTTGCCCAGCGTTAGCCCCGTCGACACCGTAAATATGACGCCGGTGCCAGGGATCAGGACGACGACTAAGGACGTGATGAGGAAGTCAAAGGTGATCATGTGTCAGGCGGAAAGAGTTGCATGAGGATTTGCGCTGACGTCAGCGTACCAGCTCGTATCGGCGTAAGGCAACTTCACGCCCGCTGACGGGTGCAATTGAAAGTGTTGGTTAGTCGGTCGGCGCTGCGGGGCGGCGGGGGAGGGAACTTCCTTCGTCCTCACGGTGCCAACGGCGCACAGATCGGCCGAAGGAAGTTCCC
>OBOI01000480.1_pt1 | contig 13967 bp, 14 predicted proteins | sample 1670151 | NCBI WGS metagenome assembly OBOI01 (sample SAMEA104232303, study PRJEB22302) | sediment metagenome | biome: forest; feature: aquifer; material: sediment | place: USA | collected 2011-08-07 | depth 0.01 m | reverse complement strand
TAGAGCGTGTTCTTGGCGTTGGTGACGGCCTGGCGCTTGGCCGACGCGCCGCACAGCACCTCGCCGTCGTCGGCGTAGGCGACGACGGAGGGCGTCGTACGCGCGCCTTCGGAGTTTTCGATGACCTTGGGCTTGCCGCCCTCCATGATGGCGACGCAGCTATTGGTGGTGCCCAGGTCGATGCCGATGATCTTGCCCATGTTGGTGTCCTTTGCGTGAATTCCGGGAAACGGAGTCTCAGTGGGGGCTCGCCCGTTTGAGCGGGCGTTATGCCGTAACGAAAACTAAGCTGATCTGGAAATGGGGGTATTTGCCGTCAGTTCAAGTCTTGGCCTTCGAGACGACGACCAGCGCCGGCCGTATGACGCGCTCGTGCAGGGCATAGCCCTTCTGGAGCACATTGACGACGCGGTTGGGTTCGCCGTCGGCCTCGATCTGGCTGATAGCTTGGTGTTTGTGAGGGTCGAACTTTTCGTCCTGAGGATTGATCTCGGCGAGATTCGATTTGTCGAAGGCGGCGATGAGCTGCTTGAGCGTCAGTTCGACGCCCGCCTTCAGCGCTTCGGCGCCCTGGTTTTCGTTGGCGAGCGCGGCCTCGAGGCTGTCCTTGACGGCCAGCAACTCGGCGGCGAAGCGTTCGGCAGCGAATTTGCTTGCCTTGGCAATATCGTCCTGAGCGCGTCGGCGGATGTTCTCGGTCTCGGCCTTGGCACGCAGCCAGGCGTCGTGATTCTCAGCTGCCTTGAGCTCTGCCGTCTTGAGCAAGTCTTCCAGGCTGGGCATGGTTTCGGCCTGCTCCGTCGCGGCGGCGGTATCCTCCCCCGGCTCAGACTGGGGCAGGGATTGTGGTGTTTGGTCCTGCATGGATGCGTCCCTCGTCGATAAACCCTGGCGATTATGGGGACGATAAACCGGGTTTCAAGAGGGATGCCGCTCGAAACCCGGTTTCGTTCGCCGGATCAGGTCTTGAAGCGCCCGACGGCGCTTTGCAACTCGTTGGCGAGCGATTCGAGCTGGAGGGCAGAGGCCGACGTCTGCTCCACCGACGCGCTGTTCTCGCGGGCCATGGCGGCAATTGCCTCGATGTTGGTGGCGACGTCGGTAAAGGTGCGGCGCTGTTCCTCGGTGGCCGCGGCGATTGCATCCAGGCCGTGGCCTACTTCCGTGACCGAAGTGCTCGCGGCTGCCAGTACCTCGGCGACCGTTTCAACGAAGGTCTGGCTCGATTCGATATGGGTGAGGCCGTTCTGGATGGACTGCCTGACCGCTTCCGACTGTTGGGCCAGGCTGCGCGTGATGGTGTCGATTTCGCTGGCCGACGCCGACGACTTCTCGGCCAGCTTGCGAACCTCGTCGGCAACTACGGCGAAGCCCCGGCCCTGTTCGCCGGCGCGTGCTGCCTCGATGGCGGCGTTCAGCGCCAGCAGGTTGGTCTGGTCGGCGATGTCCTTGACTTCGCGCGTCATTTTGGTGATTGCGGCGGTGCTGGAGACGAACTGCGTGACGGCGTCGGCAATCTCCTTTACGGTCTCCTCGACGATGCTGACTTCGCCGATCAGTTCGGACAAGCTCTCATTGCCCTGTGCGGACCGCCGTTCGCTTTCGCGCGACTGCTCGTGGACCCGTTCCGTGCTGTGGGCGATGTCGGAAATGCTCGATACGACCGCCTCGATGGCATCGGCGGCGGCGTTGGACCTCTCGTCCTGCCGGTGCGAGCCTTCCGTGACCTGGTTCGCGCTCATCGTCAGGTTGTGTGCCGAGAACGACACCTGCCCCGCCGATTCGCCGACATGGCGGACCAGATCGCCGAACTTGGACATCATGTCGTTGAAGACCGAGGACGCCTCGCCGATCTCGTCCTTGCCCTTTACCTCAAGGCGGCGCGTCAGATCGCCTTCGCCGCTGGCGATGCTGCGCAGGCCGGCCACCATGTGATCGAGAGGAATGGTGACGACATTGCGCACAAAGAGCCAGATGAAGGCCATCAGGAGCGTGCTGACGACGAAGGCGGCGAGCAGGGACTTGATGCGTTGCGCCGAGACCGTCTGGTTGACGTGATCGAGCGAGATTTTCATGCTGACGATGCCCAGCACCGTTTGTTCCGGTACCTGGTGGCACATGATGCAATCTTTGCCGAGGTAGCTTTTCTGGGCCAGGGCGGGGCGCACCACGCGCAGGAATTCGCCCTTGGCGTCCGACTGCACGTCGCTGTATTCCTTGCCGGAGGCCAGAACCTGGCGCTCAATTTCGTCGGGCTGGGTGTCGTCCTTCGCGTTGCCCGCGCCGAACACCTTGATTACCGCTTCACCGCGTATGACCTTGAGGTCGCGAATGATGGAAAGCTGCTTGATCTGGTCGAGGAATATTTCGCGCTGGCCGACGGTGCCCGTGAGCATCATTCCGGTCAGGCCGGCCAGGGTGGCCTCGTGCATGGACAGCGAGAATGCGCGCGCCTGGTCGATGGCGGTCTGGCGGTTTACGGAGCTTTCCCAAAAAATCATGCTGACCCAGGCAATGATCAGCATGACCCAGATCGCGGCCGTCAGCCGTACCCAGATCTTCATGTCGGAAAAGAATGACATAAAAAAAACTCCGCCTTTGATTAGTACTTCGATTTTATCTCATCCCGTCGGCGGATGCGGGCGCAATAGAGTTATATCGTTAGGTCTATTTCCTGGATGCTGCCGGCTTGTCCGGCTTCGGTGAGATAGATGCCGCTGTCGCGCACTGCGCCGAGGTCCTGGTTGTTGCCGCCGCGCAATTCGAAGGCGGTGTCGACATTGCCGAGATAGAGCGCGCCGACATCGTGTTCCGCCAGCGTCGATAGGGTTCCCGCGCCCTCGGCGTCGGGTGTCCATGTTTGCAATCGCCCGAACACGGGATCGCTCTCGTCGATCCAGCCGTTGCCGTCCTCGTCGTAGCGCGCGAGTTCGGCAAAACCGGAGCCGCTAGCCGGGCCGAACAGTTCGGTGCCGGAGTCAATCTTGCCGTTGCCGTTTACGTCCAGCGCCAGATAACCGCTGTTCCCCGTCAGCAGCGGCACATCGACGGCCTCGCCGTCGCCGTTGATGTCGAAACGGAAGCGCTGGTTGGCGAGCTGTGCCGCGGTGCCGCCGAAGTTGATCACCAGCGGGTCGCTACGCAGTGCGTCTCCCGCGCGCGCGCTGATATCGGTCTGCTCCACATAGCTGCGGGACATCGAAAGATCGAGCTTGAAAGCGACTTCCCGGCCATCGACCGTCGTGACGACCCCTTGTGCGGAAAACGAGGTCCGCTCAACTTCCTCGCGCGTGGCGTGGTAGTCGTATTCGATCCCGAATCCGGCCCTCTGGGGTGTTGGGGCCGACGGGTCGGGATCCTGCCTTGCCTGATTCTCCTGTGCCGGCGGCGGCGAGGTGCCGGACTGCAGGCTCGAAGCGTGGAACAAGCTGACCGGTTTCCCCATCATCCATTCCAGCACCGCCTTGAGCAGTTGTATGAACGGGTCATTTTCTGCGGCGTCCGTCGCGTTGCCGATTGCGTTCGCTTCCGCCGATTGGGCCGACTTGCCGGCCGCGGAGATTTGAACGGCGGGCGGCGGCACAGGTGCGGCTTGTCTGTGCGCTACGTTACCCTCGAAATCGGGTCTGACCTGCCCCACCCAGGCGCGCAAGCTTTCCTGCCGGTACTGGTAGACCGCCGAAAAATGCTGACTTTGCAGCGCCACCGCCGCACTGGCTATCTTCATGGCTCGCCCCCGGTTGCCCGGCGCGCGGTGCGCCGTCAAAATACATATCGGCGGGTCTTGGGGTGGCTTAAGTCATTGTTCCAAAATAAAAAACGCAGCCTATTGGAATCATCGTGCTATGGAAGCTACTTCAAGTAACTTCTAATCCATCGCACCAGCGCTCCGGCATCCATCGCTCCCGCCTGACGCGCAATTTCCCGGCCGTCGCGGAACATCGCCAGGGTCGGGATGCTGCGAATGCCGAAGCGCATGGCGAGCGCCTGATGCGCTTCGGTATCGACCTTGGCAAGGCGCGCCATCGGCTCGATCTGGCGCGCCGCCGCTTCGTACGCCGGCGCCATCGAGCGGCAGGGGCCGCACCAGGGCGCCCAGAAGTCCACGACGACAGGAAGTTCGGAGCGACCGACATGGCGGTCGAAGGTCTCGGACGTCAGTTCCAAAGGCGTTCCCGTAAACAGCGTCTTCCTGCACTTGCCGCAAGTGCCGCCGTCGGCGAGCCGCTCGGCGGGAATGCGGTTGGGGGCGTGACAGTGAGGGCAGACGACGATCAGCGCATCGCTCATGAGGGGCTCCGAATATCCGATGCAGATGATATTGGGCCGGCAACAGCCGATTCAAGCGTCGAGATGTTCGCGCGCAATGGCCGCCAGCGCGGCGATCCAGTCAGGGCGTTCGTTGACGCAGGGGATGTAGTGGAATTCCTTGCCACCGGCGGCAAGGAATGCATCGCGGCATTCCATGGCGATTTCCTCCAGCGTTTCCAGGCAGTCGGCGACGAAGCCGGGACAGATCGTATCGACGCGGCCAACGCCTTCGCGCGCCATGTCTTCGAGCGTCGGCTGGGTATAGGGTTGCAGCCACTGGGCGCGGCCGAAGCGCGACTGGAAGGTGAGCCGCCAGTCGTCCGGCGCGAGTTCGAGCGCGGCGGCGAGCAGATGAGCGGTGCGATGGCACTGATCGGCGTAAGGGTCGCCCAGCGCCACGGCGCGTTGCGGTATGCCGTGAAAGCTCATGAGCAGTTTGTCGGGGCGGCCATGGGTTTGCCAATGCGCGCGTACGCTGGCGGCCAGTGCCGCGATGTAGGCCGGATGGTCGTGATATTCGCGGATATCGACGAATTGAGCGGCGTTGGGATGGCGGCTGCGCCAGGCATCGACGGCATCGTATACGCTGGCGGTCGTACTGTTGGCATATTGCGGATAGAGCGGCAGGACGACGACGCGGGTTGCGCCTTGCTGCACCAGATCGTCGAGTATCGCGCCGACGGCAGGTTCGCCGTAGCGCATGGCCCACTCGACGAGCGTGCTTGCGCCCATCAGGCCGCGTAGCAGCCCGGCCTGCTTTTCGGTATGAACCTTCAGCGGCGAGCCGTCGGCGGTCCAGATCTTTGCGTATTTCAGCGCCGATTTTGCCGGCCGCGTGGTGAGGATAATGCCGTGGAGTATCGGCCACCACAGCCAGCGCGGCAGATCGACGACCCGCCGATCGCCGAGAAACTCGGCCAGATAGCGGCGCAACGCGGCTGCGGTAGGCGCGGCCGGAGTGCCGAGATTGACCAGCAATACCGCGGTTTTACCCATGGATGCTCAGGGTGCCGAGAGCGCGCTGGAGAGCAGCTTGGCGGTGATGTCGACGATGGGAATGACGCGTTCGTAGGCCATGCGCGTCGGGCCGATCACGCCTATGGTGCCGACGAGATTGCCGTCGACTTCGTAGGGCGCGGCGACGACGCTGCATTCGTCAAGCGGCGCAATGCCTGATTCGCCGCCGATGAAAACCTGCACGCCGTCGGCGCGATGGGACAAGTCCAGAAGTTGCGCCAGCGATGTGCGCTGCTCGAACAGCGCAAACAACTGGCGCAGCCGCGCCATGTTCGAGGAGAGGTCATCCACGTCGAGCAGGTTCTTTTCGCCGCTGACCAGGTATTGCGCGCCGGTATCGGTCTGGTTGCCGACTTCGAGCGCCGCGGTCATGAGTTCGGACATGTCGCTGGAAAGCTGGCGCAGTTCGTTGCGCAAGTGAATGCGGATCTGCTCGAAGTCCTGGCCCAGGCAGTTCTGGTTCAGATAATTGGCAGCCTCGATCAGTTCGGACGGCGTGTAGGCGCGCTGGGTAAACAGAACGCGATTCTGCACCTCGCCATCGGCGGAGACGATGATGAGCAAGATACGTTTTTCGGCCAGACTGACGAATTCGATCTGGCGGATGCGCGGCTGCTGGCGGCGCGGCGCGATGACGACGCCGGCAAAGTGCGTCAACTCCGAGAGCAGATGCGAAGCGTGATTCAGAACCCGTAGCGGCTGGTCGGGCTTGATCGCAACCTTGATCTCGGAGAGGTCCTGTTGCCCGAGCGGCTTGACGGTGAGTAGCGTGTCGACGAACAGACGGTAGCCGCGCGCCGTCGGGATACGGCCTGATGAGGTGTGGGGGCTGACGATAAAACCCATTTCCTCAAGGTCCGACATCACGTTGCGTATCGTTGCCGGAGAAAGCTCCAGCCCGGACTGCTTGGAGAGCGTGCGCGAGCCTATGGGTTGCCCCTCGGCGATATATTGTTCGATCAGCGTCTTCAGCAGGGATTGGGCGCGCTTGTCCAGCATGTGTTCCATTCTATTCAAAAGAACGGCGACGTTCGATATCGGGTGCCGCCGCCGGGCGGCTGTGTGGAGACGGGAAGATGTCGATCCTACACTGATTGCTACGCCAGCAACTTCTTCATGAACGCTTCGACATAGGCCGGACGAACCGGCTTCAGGATATAGCCGCTGGCACCCCCGGTGATGGCTTCCTCGACGAAGGCCTTGTTCGGGTTTCCGGTTACCATCACGACCTTGCTCTGCGGACTGGCGGCCCGGATCAAGGGCAGCGCCTCCAGCCCCGACATCCTTGGCATATCCACGTCCAGACACACAATCGCCGGGAGATGCTTCTTCGCGGCCTCGACGCCTTCTTCGCCGTTGCAGGCGGTCTGCACCACCGTCAGGCCGATGTCCTCCAGAACGCTCTTGAGCAGCAGGCGTATCGAGCCGCTGTCGTCCACGATCACGGCGCTACGCGTAGCGCACTCGGGTCCGCGCAAGTCGAGTACCGCCGGCTGGTACGACGTTTTGGCGACGGCGCGCCGGGCTTCTTCGATCTGCTTGATCTCTTCGATGATCTGGGACTGCGAGAACGGCTTGTGCAGAAAGCCCGACGCGCCGGCATTCGCCGCCCGGCCGACGAGGTCCGGGTCGCTCGATCCGGTGATGATGACGACATCGGTGTCCGGCGACGCAGACTGCAATGCCGCGAGAAGCTCCAGGCCGTTGCGCCCGGGCAGGTTGTAATCGAGGCAGACAAGGTCGGGGGCATGCTGGCGGACGCACCCGGCGAGTCCGGAACCGTCTTCGAGCGCCGCAACGACCTGATGGCCCAGGCTCTCGAACAGGGCCGTCAATATCTTGCGTATTGAAAGGTTGTCATCGACGATGGCGATTTTCATGGCTGTCGTATCAATCCGGTTCCAAGTCTGTAAGCGTCGCAGGCTTTGGGCGGCGCTGGCTTTGTTGGCAGGGATTGTAAAGCAAGAAGCCACCGCTGGCTGGCTCCGCCGCGCCCTGCGTCCGACGCGGCCGCGCTGCTGGACTGGCGCGCGATTCGCTGCGCGCGAACGACTTGCGCCGAAGTGCGGATTCCATGCGATCTGGCGCTAAGATACCGGACGCTTCCCCATATCAAAAGGCCCAGCATGCCCATCGAACTCACGCTGCACGAAGCCCGCGTCATCGGCTGCCTGATAGAAAAGGCGATCACCACGCCCGAGCAATACCCGCTCTCGCTCAACGCACTGACCAACGCCTGCAATCAGAAGAGCAACCGCGACCCGGTACTCGATCTGGACGAGGCGACCGTGCAGCAGACCGTGGACCAGTTGATCAAGCGCTACCTCGTCAGCGACCAGACCGGCTACGGCAGCCGTGTCACCAAGTTCCAGCATCGCTTCTGCAATACCGAATACGGCACGCTGAGATTCACGCCCCAGGAACTCGGCATCGTCTGCGAACTGCTGCTGCGCGGCCCGCAGACGCCCGGCGAACTGCGCAGCCGCGCCAGCCGCCTGTGTCCGCTTCACGATGTCACCGAGGTCGATGCTGCGCTCACACAGTTGGCCCAGCGCGAAGACGGGCCCTTTGTCGCGCGCCTGGCGCGCGAACCGGGCAAGCGCGAGTCGCGCTACGCCCACCTGTTCGGCGGCGATGTGGTCGATGCCATCGAGGCCGACGATCCGGTGGGCTTAAGCGAAAAAGTCCATCGCGTGAATGTGGACGCCGACCGAGTGGCCGAACTGGAACAGCGCGTCGCTACGCTCGAGGCTGACGTCGTCGCGCTGACGCAGCGGCTCGACGACCTGGCCGCGGCCGATCGGAGCTAGTCGCCGACCTTCCCGCGTCCAGCCTTTACCGTCGCCCGGTGCGCCTTGGTTTCCAGCCGCTTCGCAACAGCCGTCCGGGTCGGCTTGGTCGGCCGGCGCTTCTTCGGCTGCACTGCGACGAGCGCTATCAGTTCCTGCAGCCGGCGCAGTGCTTCGGCGCGGTTCTTCTCCAGGCTGCGGAATTCCTGTGCCTTGATGACGACCACGCCCTCATTGCTGATGCGCTGGTCGGAGAGCTTCAGCAGTCGTTCGCGTATCGTTTCCGGCAGCGACGATGCGGCGATGTCGAAACGGAGATGCACGGCCGACGACACCTTATTGACGTTCTGCCCGCCGGCGCCTTGCGCGCGGATGGCGGTGATTTCGACCTCTTCCGGCGGGATGGTGTAGCGGGGGCGCATACGGGCAGTTGACGCTGAGTTGAGATGCTATTGTAAGGCTCCGCCAGAAAGAGCTAGGTCATGAAAATTTGGGTCGATGCCGACGCCTGTCCTGCCGTCGTCAAGGACATCCTCTATCGCGCCGCCAACCGCGCCCAGGTGCCGCTGACGCTGATCGCCAACCAGATGCTGCGGGTACCGCCTTCGCCGTGGATACGTGCGCTCCAGGTGCCGGCGGGATTCGACGTCGCCGACCGGCGCATTGCCGCGGAGGCGGCGGCCGGCGATCTGGTGATTACCGCCGACGTGCCGCTGGCTGCGCTCGTGGTCGCCAAGGGCGCCTGGGTGATAGACCCGCGCGGCGATCTGCTCGACGCCGCCAATATTCAGGAGCGGCTCACCCTGCGCAATTTCATGGACGGCTTGCGCAGCAGCGGCGTCGACACCGGCGGCCCGGCCGCATTTTCGGCCGCCGACCGCCAGGCGTTTGCGAACCGGCTCGACGGACTGCTGGCGAAGCGGGCAGGCAACTGAATCGTCAGCGGCGGCGCCTGACGACTACGCGCTGACGCCCATATCCTCGCCATAGGGCACGCTCTTCATGTGGAAGGCCACCGGCCCGGTGGGGCGGGCGTGCAGGAACTGATCGACAAACGGGTCGGCGGAGGCCAGCAGCGCCTCGGCCGTGCCTTCCGCCGCCACGACGCCGTCGTGGATCAGGTAGGCGTAGTCGACCACCTTCAGCGATTCGGAAACGTCGTAAGTCACCATGATGGACGTCACCCGCAGCGCGTCGTTCAGGCGCCGGATCAGTTGGGCAATCACGTTGAGCGAGATCGGGTCGAGGCCGGCGAACGGCTCGTCGTACATCGTCAGCATCGGGTCCAGCGCGGTCGCCCGGGCCAATGCCACCCGGCGCGCCATGCCGCCCGAGAGTTCGTTCGGCATCAGATCGGTCGTGCCGCGCAAGCCGACCGAATGCAGCTTCATCAGCACCAGGTCATGGATCAGGTCTTCCGGCAGGTCCGTGAGTTCGCGCAGCGGGAAGGCGATGTTGTCGTACACCGAAATGTCGCTGAACAGACCGCCGGCCTGGAACATCAGGCCCATATTCCGCCGCATCTGATAGAGGCCCGTCTGATCCAGCTCATGGATGACGCGGCCATCGACCTTGACGCTGCCGCGGTCGGGCCGCAGTTGCCCGCCGATCAATCGCAGCAGCGTACTTTTGCCGGAGCCGCCGACGCCGAGGATGGCCACCACCTTGCCGCGCGGCACCCGCAGCGTGATGCCGTTGAAAACTTTTCGCTCGCCATAGGCGAAGTGAAGGTTGTCGATCTCGATCAGAGTGTCGGATTCTGGGGCCATGCTTTTGTTACCTGCCGAATGGAATCGATGGTGCGCCTGGATGGACGGATTTTACGGCGGACACGGGCAGGCGTTGTGCAAAAATTCGATGCGGTTTGCCGGCGCAGGTGCCCCGCGCCGGCGGCAGGCTGCATCTTTACCGCTTCAACTTCGCAAATGCCGCCGCCATCGTGCCGCTGGGCGGCGGGGCTTCGCGCTTCAGCACCGGCGCCTTCCCGCCGCGCTGTGGCGACTGAACGTCCTTCTTCGCCGTAATCTCGTCCGACAAGCGCATGGTCAGCGCGATGCGCTTTCTGGCGATGTCGACCTCCAGCACTTTGACTTTGACCACGTCGCCGGCCTTGACCACGCTGTGCGGGTCCTTGACGAACTTGCTGGCGAGCGCGGAGACATGGACGAGGCCGTCCTGGTGCACGCCGATATCGACGAAGGCGCCGAAGTTGGTGACGTTGGTGACCACGCCTTCGAGCAGCATGCCCGGCTCAAGGTCTTTGAGGTCTTCAACGCCTTCGCGGAAGGCGGCGGCTTTGAATTCCGGGCGCGGGTCGCGGCCGGGCTTTTCGAGTTCCTTGAGGATGTCCTGCACCGTGGGCAGGCCGAATTTCTCGTCGGTGTATTTCTCTGCCTTCAACGCCCGCACCAGCTTGCCGTCGCCGAGAACCTCGCGCATGCCCTTCTGGATGTCGGCCAGGATGCGCTCGACCAGCGGATAGGATTCCGGATGCACGGCCGAGGCGTCGAGCGGATCGTCGCCGTCGTTGATGCGCAGGAAGCCCGCCGCCTGCTCGAAGGTCTTGTCGCCCAGGCGCGGCACCTGCTGCAAAGCCTTGCGCGACTTGAACGCGCCGTGCTGGTCGCGGTAACTCACGATGTTGGCGGCGAGCGTGCCGTTGAGCCCGGAGATGCGCGTCAGCAAAGGCACCGAGGCGGTGTTGACGTCGACGCCGACGGAGTTCACGCAGTCCTCCACCACCGCGTCGAGCATCTTCGCCAGGCGGCCCTGGTTCACGTCGTGCTGGTACTGGCCCACGCCTATGCTCTTGGGATCGATCTTGACCAGTTCCGCCAGCGGGTCCTGCAAACGGCGGGCGATGGAAACTGCGCCGCGCAAACTGACATCGATGTCCGGAAATTCCTTCGACGCCAACTCGGAGGCCGAATAGATGGAGGCGCCGGCCTCCGACACCACCACCTTGGCGAGCTTCAGTTCCGGGTGGCGCTTCATCAGGTCGGCCGTGAGCTTGTCGGTCTCGCGGCTGGCGGTGCCGTTGCCGATGGCGATGAGTTCGGCACCGTGCTTCTGGGCCAGCAGGCGCAGGGTGGCGAGCGTGCCTTCCCAGTCGCGGCGCGGCTCGTGCGGATAGACGGTGGACGTGTCGACCAGTTTGCCGGTCTGGTCGATGACGGCGACCTTGACGCCGGTGCGTATGCCGGGGTCCAGGCCGATGGTCACGCGCGGCCCGGCCGGCGCGGCCAGCAGCAGGTCGTGCAGGTTGCGGGCGAAGACGCGGATCGCCTCTTCCTCGGCGCGTTCGCGCAACTGGTTCATCAGTTCGAGTTCAAGGTGCAGCGAGAGCTTGACCATCCAGGCCCAGCGGGCGGAATCGAGCAGCCACCTGTCGGCGGCGCGGCCCTTGTCGGCAATGCCGAAATGGCCGGCGACCATGGCTTCGCAGGGCGAGGAGCGCGGCGGCTCTTCGAGTTCCTGCGAGGTTTTCAGCGCGAGGCGCAGCATGTCCTCGTTGCGGCCGCGGAACATGGCGAGCGCCCGGTGCGAGGGCACGTCCTTGATCGCTTCGCGAAAGTCGAACCAGTCGCGGAATTTGGCGCCCTCGTTCTCCTTGCCCTCGACCACCTTGCAGGCGAGCAGGGCGTGATCGTGGAGATAGCTGCGCATCTTTTCCAGCAGCGCGGCATCTTCGGAAAAGCGCTCCATCAGTATCTGGCGCGCGCCGTCCAGCGCGGCCTTCACGTCCGGCACATGCTGTTCAGGCGGCTCCTTCTCGGCGCGCACGTACTTGGCGGCCTCGACTTCGGGCACGAGGGTCGGGTCGTCGTAGAGCGCATCGGCCAAGGGCTCCAGGCCGGCCTCGCGCGCGATCTGCGCCTTGGTGCGGCGCTTGGGCTTATAGGGCAGATAGAGGTCTTCGAGGCGCTGCTTGGTTTCGGCGTTCTCGATCTCGGCCTTCAGTTCGGGCGTCAGCTTGCCCTGTTCGGCTATGGAGGCCAGCACGGCGGCGCGGCGCTCTTCGAGTTCGCGCAGATAGGTCAGGCGCTCGTCGAGCAGGCGCAACTGGATATCGTCGAGTTCGCCGGTGACTTCCTTGCGGTAGCGGGCGATGAAGGGCACGGTGGCGCCTTCGTCCAGCAGTTGCACGGTAGCGGCGACCTGTTGCGGGCGGACGCCGAGTTCTAAGGCGATGCGTTGTTCGATGGAAGGAAGCATGGGCGAATGCGCAAAAAGCAAAGGGCGCGAACTCTACCGGCCCGCGCCCGTACTTACAAGACTTGACTAATTTAGCGTTCGCGCCAGGGCAGCCCGGTATTCGCGCACCAGGTCTTCGTATTCGGGCCGGGCGCCGAGGAGCTTGAACATGGCCAGCAGGGTCTTGCGTCCGGCCTGGTCGTTCCATTGGCGGTCGCGGCGCACGATTTCGAGCAGGTGGCCCAGGGCGGCGGGGTAGTCCTGCGCCAGCGCCAGTCCGTTGGAAAGACGGAAGCGGATGTCGAGGTCGTCGGGGGCGGCGTCGAGCTGTTGGCGCAAAACTTCCAGGTCGGCCTCGCCGCCGGCCGAGGCGCTCAACAGCAGCAGGGCGCGCAGCGTGTCGACGCGGTTTTTGTCCTTGGCATCCTCACCGACCGCATCGAGAGCCGCTTCGGCCGCGGCGTTGTCGCCCGCGTCGAGATGCATCTGGACCAGATCGAGATGGGCGGCCTCGTGCAGCGGGTCGGCGGCAATCGCTTGCGCCATCTTGGCTCGCGCCGCGTCGAGTTCGCCGTTGCGGTAGGCCGCCAGCGCCTCCTGCCGCAGGGGTTCGGCCAGAGAGGGAATCAGCCGGCCAAGAAACTCGCGCACTTGGCCTTCCGGCAGCGCGCCGGTGAACTCGTCGACCGGTTCGCCATTGACGAAGGCCTTGACGGCGGGAATGCCGCGCACGCCGTAACGCTGGGCAAGCTCCTGATTCTGGTCGGAGTTCACCTTGGCGAGAATGAAGGCGCCGTCGTATTCGGCGGCAAGCTTTTCGAGCATGGGCTTGAGCACGCCGCAGGGCTGGCACCACTCGGCCCAGAAATCGACCAGCACCGGAACGTTGTGGGATGCGGCGAGCACTTTTTGCTCGAAATCGGCGACGGTGACGTCGTAGGCGTTGGCAGTCATGGAGTTCTCCGGAGGCGACCGTCGCTATGTGCGGCCGGCCGGCCGCGATTCAAGTGCTGCGGTGTTTCAGATAGGTGCCGACAAGCTCGGCTGCGGCTAGCACATGGCCGGTCATCGCCTGTTCGAGGTTGAGCTTGGTCGGCTTGCCGAGGTCGGGCAGCACGGTGTCGAGCGCAAAGAGTTTGTGGAAATAGCGATGGCGGCCGATGGGCGGACAGGGGCCGCCGTAACCGGTGCGCCGCCAGTCGTTCCTGCCTTCGAGCGTGCCCGCCGGCAGGGCGGCCACCGCTTCGGCCAGCGCGGTGGTCTGCGGCGGCAGGTTGTAGAGCAGCCAATGGACGTAAGTCATTTTCGGCGCCGCCGGGTCGGGCGCGTCGGGGTCGTCCACGATCAGCACCAGGCTCTTCGTGCCGGCCGGTATGCCGCTCCAGGCCAGCGGCGGCGAGATGTCGGCGCCTTCGCAGGTGTATTTCGCAGGGATCTCGGCGCCGTGGGCGAACGCGGCGGAAGTCAGGGTCAATGGCATGGCGGTTTCTCCTGCACGTGACGAGGCTGCGATGCTAGCGCTTTCGCTGTCGTGAAACCATGGCCCTGGCTTGGCAGCCTTGGCACATGGCTGAGACCAAAGCGGATGGGGTGCCCGGGCAAATGAACAAGCAGCGTCTATTTCAGTGGGTATCGCACTGCGCGCCTTGCATTCGC
>OBOI01000479.1_pt1 | contig 13970 bp, 13 predicted proteins | sample 1670151 | NCBI WGS metagenome assembly OBOI01 (sample SAMEA104232303, study PRJEB22302) | sediment metagenome | biome: forest; feature: aquifer; material: sediment | place: USA | collected 2011-08-07 | depth 0.01 m | reverse complement strand
TGGCGAGTGACCGCTACGCGGGGAGACGATGTGGTGGAAGGTCCGCTCTTGGTCGTAGTAGATCTCGTAGCTGCCGGAGGTGGAGATGGCGCCGCTGGCCATGGTCACCACGTCGGGATAGGCCTGCTGGTGGTTGGGGTCCTGGATGGCCACGGTCCAGGGGGCGCCTTTTTCCGCCACCCCCGAGGTGCGGATGTCGCCGCTGCAGTTGATCAGGTGGTTCTTGACTCCGAGGCGGCTAAGCAGGGTGGAGACCCGGTCGACGATGTAGCCGGGGGCGATGCCGTCCAGGGTGATGCCCATCCGCGGGCGGGCAAAGCTGATGGTGTCCCCCTCGACCCTGAGGTGCTCGGAGCCTACCCGGGGCAAGAGGTCGCTGATCTCGCCCTCCGTGGGTCGATGACCGGCGGCAAAACGTTCCTTGAACAGATCCACCACTGGTTGCACCGTGACGTCGAAGGCGCCGTTGGTCAGGCGGTGGTAGTGGCAGGAGGCATTGACCACCTCCACCAACTCGGGCGGGGCCGAGGTTAGGGTGCCGGTGCGGTTCAGGTGGGCAAGGGGGGTGGCGCCATCGTGGCGGCTCAGCAGCCGGCTTAAGCGGTCCACCTCGTCAAAGGCGAGGCCAATGGCCGTTTCCGCCTCATCCTGGGAGGGGTGGAAGGCGGTGATGGCAAAAAAGGAGCCCAGGGCCAGCCGGGTCTTGGTGACCTTGTACTCCCGTTTGCCAAAGAGCAGGGCCTCGGCCCGTTCGGCAGGGAGGAGGGCGGCGCCGGCCGAGCCTAGGCCCACGAGGCCGCACATCTTTAAAAAGGAGCGGCGTTTCTGATCACAGGGTGTGGCGATTTCCATTCTCTTCATCTGGTATCCTCGATGCTGAAGGCGGGAGATAGGCGGGTTAGGAAGCCATGCGCAGGCCTTCCGCCTGGCGGGCAATGACCTTTCTGCCGTCATACTTTTTCATGATCTTGCGCGGGCACTTCTCCACGCAGACCTCTTGACACTCCGGGCCATAGGCGATGCACTTGGCGTGGTCAACCTTGATCAGGCCCTCTGCGTAGGTCACCGCCTCGGCAGGGCACTTCTTCACGCACATCTGGCAGGAGATGCAACCCACCTCGCACACCTTGCGCACATCCTTACCCAGGTCCTTGGTGCTGCACGGACAGTGGACCCGGGCGGTCAGGGGCATCAGTTCCATGACCCGCTTGGGACAGACCCTGACGCAGGTGCCGCAACCCACGCAGCGGTCGGGGTTGACCTGGGGGAAGCTCTCCACCATGGTGATGGCGTCAAAGGGGCAGCTGGCCTTGCACTCACCCAAGCCGATGCAGGAGTAGTTGCAGGCCGACGGCCCGCCAAAGGCCAAGCTCGCCGCGGTGCAGGAGGCAAAGCCGATGTACTCGTGCTTGTGGCTGACACGGCCCTCCTTGCGGGAGCAGCGGACCACGGCGATGACATCGTCCACGGCCGCCATCTTCTTGCCGGTGAGTGTGGCCACCCGCTCCGCCACCTTCTCCTTGCCGGGAAAGCAGAGGTTGGGTGGTACCTCGGGGTCATTGACCACGGCGATGGCATACCCCTCGCAGCCCGCATAGCCACAGCCGCCGCACTGGGCGCCGGCCAAGGACTCCAGCACCTCGTGGACCAAGGGGTTGACCTCCACCGCGAATTTGTGGGCGGCCAGGGCCAGACCGATGCCAAAGAAGAGGCCGATGCAGCCGAGAAGGGCGATGCCGCCCAGGGCAAGTTTGATGAGTGCGGGATCCATAACTAACACCTAGCCCCGTGCAGAGAGGCTCTTTGCAGGCCCTCCTCCCGGGGAGATACTCCTGTGGGGAGGAGAGACGATTTTATTAAGTAATTCAAATTTGCTATCATTGCCATGTTTGTCAAGGGGCCGAGCCAAGGGCTAAATTAATGATGGAATCGCAAATGCGAAACCGTCAAAAAATGGTCAAGCCGGAGAAGCCGAGAAAGGCTAGGGCGAACTGACCGGCCACCACAAAGGCGATGGGCACCCCCTTGAAGCAGGGTGGGATGCGGGCCAGCTCCATGCGCTCGCGTACCGAACTCATCATGTACAGGGCGAGCAGGAAGCCGCCACCTGCGCCCAGGGCCAGCATGAAGGACTCCAGAAAGTTGTACTCGTTGTCGGCCAGGATCAGGGGCACGGCGATGATCACGCAGTTGGCGATCACCAGCACCAGGTAGACCCCAAAGGCGTTGAACAGGGCCGGGTTGACCTTGCGCAGCACGGTGTCCACCGCCTGCACGGTCAAGGAGACCAGGCCGATGAAGATGACGATCTGCAGGAAGTTCAAGTGGTAGGGCTTCAAGATGAACTGGTAGAAGAACCAACTCATGATGGCGCTCACCACCATGACCATGGTGAAGGTGAGGCCCATGCCCTTGGCCGTGTCCTTGCGTTTCGAGGTGCCGAAGAAGACGCAGAGGCCCAGGTACTTGGTGAACACAAAGTTGTTGATCAACAGGGCACTGATCAGGATGGAGAAGAGATACCCCAGGTAGGACTTGGTCACCCGAAACGAGGTGGCGGCGCCGGTGGCGCCCTCCGGGGAGAAGGTGACGATGTGGGGGAGCCGCGTATTCAGCGGCTGGGCAAAGGTCAGGGTGGCGCTGGCGTGGTCGGGACTTACCTGGACCGCGGTCACGTTTAAACGGATGTCCGGGTCCTGCTCCTCGTAGACCCGGTAGCTGGCCGGGTTGGCGATTACCCCCTCCGCTTGCGGGGCCACAAAGGTCAGGATGATCTCATTGGCCTTGCCAAAGCTCTTGCCGTGGATCAACCCCTCCGCCCCGGCCAGGGCAGGCAGGGCAAGGGCGAGGATGACCACCAGCAGCAGACGTCGATAGAGATGGGTGATATTCATGACTTTACGCCTGTTTCCCTCGTTTGTAGACGAGTTCGATGTAGTTGAAAAAGGCCATCATCAGCCCCACGAAGAAGAGCAGCGGCTTGAAGCCCAGGACATCGTAGCCGAGGATGGTCCCCATGCCTAAGAGTTCGCGCACCAGACCCAGGGACATCATGCCGAGCATGAACCCTAGGCCCATGCCGATGCCGTCCCAGAACGAGGCGTTGACGCTCTCCTTGCAGGCAAACATCTCCAGGCGCATGGTGATGATGGCAAAGGCCACGATCAACTTGATGAAGATCCCCATCTTGGCGTAGGCCTCGGGCAGGTAGGCGGCCAACACCATGTCGATCACCGTCACCCAAGTGGCGATGGTCAGGGTGTAGGTGGGGATCCTGATGCGGGGGTGGATGACGTTCTTAAACAGCGAGATGGTGCAACTGGAGAAGACCTGGACAAAGAGCACGGCGATGCCGAGCATGAAGCCGTTCATCACCGTGGTGCTGATCCCCACGGCCGGGCACATGGAAAGCACCAGGCGGAAAATCGGGTTCTCGTTGAGGATGCCGTTAACGACCAGTTGTAGGCTTGTTTTGTCAGTTGCCACGATACATGCTCCGCGTGTGAGTGCTTACTGTTGGCGGTTTGGTGAAAGGAGTTCGCCCTGCCGGCTGCTACTTGATTAAAACGGGGTGGCGATCTTTTGTTCGCTGATCACCCGGTCCAGGATCTCCAGGCGGTAGGCGAATTTCTGGGCAATCCCCTTAACGCCGTTGGTGACCGAGCGGCTGGAGATGGTGGCGCCGGTCAAGGCGTAGATATCCTTGTCCTGATACCGGGCCTCGATGGCAGCTACCTCTGCCGCCCCCATGCGCTCACCCTCCTTTGCCTCCAGGGCCTGGCGGTACTCTTCCGGCAGGGGGGTCTTCACCACCTCGATCTTTTTTATCGCCGCAATGGTCTTGCCGATGAACTGGTTTTTGAAGTAGCGCTGCACGATCTCGCCGCCCAGACCCGGGTCCTCTTCATGCTCCATGATCTCCAGCCCGCGGATGGTCAGCTTCTGATCCAGGGCGAGGATGACACTGACAAAGGTCTTAAAGCCGGGAAACTTGCCGGGCAGCAGATAGGCCAAGCGTTGATGCTCCTGGGTGACGATAATGGTCTGGTCGGCATAGCTTAAGCCCTTGCCCGCACCCACGGCGCTCTGGATGGCGGCAGTACGCTCCGCCTCCTCGGTCACCTTGTCCGGGGCGATGGTCACCGGGGTCTGGCTGATGAACTTGCCGTCCAGGTCGATGGCGAGAAAGTTGTACTCACCATGACCCTCGCCCACGGGCAGCAGGTAGCCCATGGACTGCACCCCCTGGTCGCTGACCAGGTAGCGATAGAGCTCGTGCATGGCCAGGGTGGCCGGGGCCGGGTGGTTGGCGGAGAAGCCCAACAGGCTCAGCATGACCTTCTGCTCGTTGACGTGCAGGTTGTGCTTCTTGGCCTTGCTGGTGAGGACAAAGGTGATACCCATGACCAGGCCGGCCAGCAGGCAGGCCACGGTTAGGCGGAAGATGATGGTGAGGATATCCTTCATTTCGCTCCTCCCGGCGGCGGGGCCATGGGCGGGGCAAAGCGTTGGGGCTTGAACCACTCATCCAGCACCGAACTCAAGGGGTTCATGAGCAGGATGGCGTAACAGATCCCTTCCGGATAGCCGCCCTTCAGGCGGATGAGCACGGTGATCAGGCCAATGCCCACCCCGTAGATGAGTTGGGCCTTCTTGCTGATCGGGCAGGTGACATAGTCGTTGGCCATGAACAAAGCCCCCAACAGCGCGCCGCCGGAGAGGATGGCCAGCAGCGGATCGCCGCTGAAGTAAGTCGGGCCGCCGAAGCACCACGAGGCCAAGGCGATGGTGGCCAGCACCGACACCGGGATGTGCCAGGTGATGTAGCCCCGGTAGAGGAGGTAGATGCCGCCCAGGACAATGAGCAGGCCCGAAGTCTCGCCGATGCAGCCGGGCCGCCAGCCCAGGAAGAAGGTGGCGTAGATGCCGGGGGTAGCGCCGAACTGTTCCAGTACCGACGCCATCCCTTGGCTCTTCATCACCGCCAGCGGGGTGGCGGTGGCCACGGCGTCGATGGTACGGCCCAGGTGGGAGAAGATCGCCATCTCCTGTAAGGGCGGCAGCCAGGAGGAGGTCATGGCCACCGGGAAGGTGGCTAGGAGAAAGGCCCGGGCCAAGAGAGCCGGGTTAAAGATGTTGTAGCCGATGCCGCCTAACAGGTGCTTGCCGATATAGATGGCCATCACCGCGCCCAGTACCGGCAGCAGATAGGGGACACCCGGCGGGATGACAAAGGCGATGAGCATGCCGGTGATCACGGCACTGCCGTCGCTCACCGTGATGGTTCGCCCCAAGGCCCGCTGGCTGATATACTCCACCGCGCAGCAGCTGATCACGCTGACGGCAGTGATGATCAGGGTCTGGATGCCGAAGATAAAGATCGACAAGACCAAGGAGGGGACCAGACAGGCCACCACGGTCCACATGATTCTGGGGACCGATTCGGGGCTGCGCACATGGGGGGAGATGGAAACCTTCCACAGCTTGGAGCTGGAAGCGGACAACCGGGTATCTGGTGCTTGCTCGTTAATGGCCTTTCTCCTTGATAGTTATTATCGTTTGGCCTTCATCTTGGCCAGGCGCATGAACTGGACCAAGGGACGCTTGGCTGGGCAGACATAGGCGCAGCAGCCGCACTCGAAACACTCGAACACCCCGAACCGGGCGGTGTCCTGGGAGCGGCCCGCCTCCACATGGATGGCCACCTCCTTGGCCTCGACCCCCATGGGGCAGGCCTCCACGCACCAGCCGCAGCGGATGCATTGGGAGTGGGGCCGGGTGTCGATCTCCTCTTCGGCGAGGAAGAGGACCGACGAGGTGGTCTTGGTCACCGGGATGTCCAGGGTGGAGATGGCAAAGCCCATCATCGGCCCGCCCATGACGATCTTGGCAAGGGCCGGGGTCACCCCGCCCAGATAGGCGACAATGTCGCTGACCCGGGTGCCGACCTTGACCAGCAGGTTGGCCGGCCGGGTAATGCCGCGTCCGGAGAAGGTCATCACCTTCTCGTACAGGGGCTTGCCCATGACCACGGCATCGAAGATGGCCTTGGTGGTGCTGACGTTGTGGACCACCACCCCCACTGCCGAGGGCAGGGCAAAGGCCGGCACCTTGCGGCCGGTGATCGACTGGATCAGCTGTTTCTCCGAGCCCTGGGGGTACTTGACCTTCAAGGGGCGGACCTGGATTTTGTATTCCGCGGTGGAGCCGGCAGCCGCGGCGCGGGTCATGGCGGCGATGGCGTCTGGTTTGTTGTTCTCGATGCCGATGTGGCAATCTTTGATCCCCAGGATCTTCAAGATGACCTTGGCCCCTTCGACGATCTCGTTGCTCTGCTCCAGCATCTGGCGGTGGTCGGCGGTGATGAAGGGCTCGCACTCGGCGCCATTCAAGATCAGGGTGTCCACCGGGTTGTCGGCCGGGGGATTCAACTTGACGTGGGAGGGGAAACCGGCGCCGCCGATGCCGATGATGCCGGCACCATGGACCTTGTGCAACAACTCCTTTTTGTCCAACAGCTGCCAGTCGCAACGGCTGTACACCGGGGGTGGAAGCTCGCGGTTGGTTTGCAAGAGCAGGGCAGGGGCCGTGACCCGCATGGGGTGGGCCGCCTGTTGCACCCCCTTGATGGTGCCCCCAGTTGGCGCGTGCAGCGGTACACCCAAGCCCTTGGTCACTTCGCCAATGATGTCGCCCTCGCGGACCTCGTCCTTGGCCTTGACCGTGGGGGTGCAGGGGGCACCGATGTGCTGGCCGAGGATGATTTCGAGTTCATCGGCGACCGGCATGACCTCGATGGGCAGGTGGGCGGTCAGCCCCTTGGCTTCCGGGGGGTGAACACCACCCTTGGGGAAGGTGAGTAGTGATGTCATGGCAAACAGCTATTTCCCTTATTGAGGTATGCGCAACGGGGCCGTCCGGGAGCTTGGCAAGGGGCGGTTTCGGCATCCCCTCCCGCACCGGCGGACCGTTGCAAACCCTGGATGGAGAGAGGAGTTTCTCCTCAGCCATCATTCATTGAAGTCCGTTTAATTATTCGATTTGGCCCTTTTTGTAAAGGGAAAATGGCCCTTGGGCTGATTTATGGGCAACGCCTTGGATTTGCATGACAATTATGAATGGATGAGGTGGGGCGTGAACCTGCGTCAAGGGGTTGGCGAGGGGGGAGGAGACCCTTCGGGGGTAAGCGCGTCAGGGCTATATTCCAGATTTCCAGACGGCTTTCCGTAATTCTGGAAATTGGGGGGGCGGGAGCTCCTGCCCGTGATGGCCCAGGGGGGCCCTCTTCGCCCAAGTTTATTGGCGCGTGATCAAGGCAGCCAACGTGGAGCGGCTCTTGCATTCACACAAGGCAGAATCTTGCCAGACCCTTTGGTGATCGACGGTTAGCCCCTCTTTTAGCAGGAGACCCGGCCATGACCCCTAGACAGTGTATCCGTCAGGCGATCAATGTCTTGATGAGAAGCCCCCTCTATTTCCGTATGGACTTACCGACCCGGCAGCAGTTGGTCAGAGAGTTCTGTCAGTCCTATTTCGCCGTAAACATCTGGAGTTGACCTGCTCTCGGTAGGCAGCGGGCGCCTCTCCTGGCTGATGGGTGTCCGGCACCCAAAGCGTGGCCCCTCTGCCGCTGATCCCGACTCTCCCCCTTTCGCCTCCCGCCCTTGTCTTGGCGCAATCCTCTCTCCCCACACTGTACACTCCCTCCCCGCGGCTGACCGACCCTCATTTTGTCCGTTCTCTCGAAAATACAATTGCCCATTGGCCAGGCCCTGGGTATGGTAACGCCGCTCGGCCGCGCTTCTCTTTACCCCTTCTTCACCACGGTCTTGAGGGTGAAACTGCGGCACTCCATGCCGGAGCTGATGTAGACCGTGCGCGATGGCATCTCCCGGGACTTAAAACCCAAGGCCCGACAGCCGTAAGGGTGGTTGGGTTCGTAGGTGACATAGAAAAAGCGGCAGGCCATGCAGTTGACCTTGGTGGTTGCGTTGGTCATCCCGTTCACCCCGTGTAACGGGCCAGACCGGTGAGCAGGAGGAAGCGGCCCAAGGGCACCACCTCGCAGGGGAGGCTGCCGACGAACACCGGGTTGGCGCACAGGCCGCCGGAGAGGTAGAGCTTTTGGGGCGAGCCGCAGAAGCGGTAGGCGTTGATGGCAATCCCCTTGATGAAGCTGGCCACGGCCTCGGAGACCGGCACCCCGTTGATCACCGCATCGAAGATATGGCTCATGCCCAGGACCCCGCAGGTGACGGCAAAGGTGTGGCTGGGGGGTGTCATCTCCCGGTAGTCCAGGTCATAGTAGCGTTCCAAGAGTTCGATGGTGAAGCCCATGGAGGCGCCGCATTCGGTGTTCCAGCCCATGTCCTTCAATTTGCCGCCCGCAAAGGCCACGAACTTGATATCCCGGCTGCCGCAGTCCAAGAGCACATAGTCCGGCTCGGTAATCACCGCCTCGCCCCCCCGGGCCAGGGCGATCAACTCGTTGACATAGCGGTCGGCGAAGCGCTGACCGTTGTGGCCGGTGGCCAGATCGCAGCGCAGGTTGCCGGGCAACTCCTTGGTGGGCAGGATGGTGGGTTGGCCCGACTCCTCGCCGAGGTTCAGGAACTTGCAGTAGGAGGTGCCGAAGTCGCCCAGGATCATGCGAGGGCCCCCGAGAGTTCGAGAAAGGCCTGGACCTTGGCCCGGGCGCTGCTGGAGGCGGTAAAGTCCACATCCAGGTAGAGGGCCAGGGGGTGACGGTCGGCCAGGAATTTGGCCAGCGCGGTCTTGGCGCAGAAGGACTGGGCAAAGAAGACGGTGGGTACCGCGGGGTTGCAGTAAGCCTCCAGCGCCTCGTCGGCCGGGGTCTTGTTCTCCAGGCAGCGGCTCCAACCATAGATATGGGTGGTGGCCGGGAAGGGGGCGAGGATGGAGAAATCCCGGGGCGGCACCCCCCAGAAGCCGGCCTTGGGCCGACAGGCCTTAAAGGTACAGGGGGCGGGTTCAGCGGTCTTGACCCCGTCGGTGATGGCCAGAAATTTTTCGGTGAGGTTTAAGCGCGCCTTGCAGAAGGGGGTGCCCAGGCCCTGGTCATCCAGGTTCCTGGTGCGGATCACCGGGATGGGGAGGATGGCCTGCAAAATGGTGGAGACGTGGAGGGCGCTGTCGCATTTGCCTGGCCCCACATCGATAAGGATGGCGTCGAGCTTAAGGTGGATGGCGTTTAAAACCACGGTGCGCAGGATGGCGCAGTAGACCTTGGGCAACAGCGGCGAGACTCCGTCGATACTGGCGGTCACCAGCCGGGCATCCAGGTCGTGGATGGTGATCCGGGCCTCGTTTAAGGCCCGGATCACGGCCCGGGGCGGTACCCCGACGATGCCGACCTGCTGGTAGAGGGTGAAGTCGATTTGGTTCATTTGCTGAAAAATTACGAATTAAGAATTACGAATTGGACGTAGGGGGGCATGAACAGACCATGCCACCCTACACGATTTGCTTTTGCCGTCAACCGGAAATTCATCCATGGCTATTGTCCTTGCACTCCCTGTAATCGCCCCGCTGCCAGCCCTTACCGACAATACGGGGGATGTCGATCGCCTGAAGCGTGCCCTCTCCTCTACCCTGGGCGATGCCCCCGTGGTGGTGCCCTGGCGGCAGGCGGCCCGGGTGGCCAGGCAATTCAGGGCGGCCGGTTTCCGCGGGGTGGCGGTGATCAACCGCATGGAGGGGCGCTATGAGGTGGTGGATTTCTTGGCCCAGGCACCCGCCGTGCTCCCTGGCCTGGCCTTGGACCTGGGCACCACCTATCTTGAGGCCTCGCTCATCGATCTCGCCACCGGCGGCCAGCTGGCCCAGGCCCACTCTCCCAACGGCCAGATCCGTTTTGGTGACGATATCCTCTCCCGTATCCACTGGGCAGCCAAGGAGGGGGGGCTGACCGCCTTGCAGGCCGCGGTGATGGCCTCGATCAACGACCTGGCCGTGGAGTTGGCCCGTCAGGTCGGCATGGCGCCCGCTGAGATCCGGGCCATGAGCGTCTCCGGCAACCCGACCATGGTCCACCTCTTTCTGGGGCAGGACCCCTTTCATCTCTGCCGGGAGCCTTACATCCCCCAGGTCAACGCCCCGGACCTGGTCGTGGCCCACGAGCTCGGTTTGGCCATCCATCCGGCAGCCCCGGTCTTTGTGCTGCCCGGGGTGGGCAGCTACTTTGGCGGTGATCTGATCGCCGGTATCCTGGCCAGTGGCCTGGACCAGCAGGAAGAGACCGCCATGCTGATTGACGTGGGCACCAACGCCGAGGTGGTGGTCGGCAACCGGGAGTGGTTGATTGCCTGCGCCGGGGCCGCCGGTCCCGCCTTGGAGGGCGGGGTGGCCCGCATGGGGATGCGGGCCGGTCCCGGGGCCATCGAGCATGTGACCATTGACCCCGAGAGCCGGGAGGTCCGCTGGCGGACCATCGACCAACACCCCCCCTGCGGTCTCTGCGGTTCCGGGATCATTGACCTGGTGGCGGGGCTCTATCTCGCCCGGATCATCGACCGCCGGGGGAAATTTCGGCCCGGCTCCGATCCCGTCCGTCTTGTGGACGGCGAGGAGGGGCTGCTCTACACCGTGGTCCCGGCTACGGAGGCCGAAGGCGGCCGGCCGGTGGTCCTGGGCCAGGTGGACCTGGACGCCCTGATGCGCTCCAAGGCGGCCATGTACGCCATCCTCTCCACCCTCACCTCCCAGGTGGGGGTCGGTTTTGACGAGCTGCGGCGGATCTATGTGGCCGGGGCCTTTGGCCGCCATATCGATCCACGCCAGGCCGTCACCCTGGGCATGCTCCCCGATCTGCCGCTCACGGTCTACCACCCCATCGGCAACAGCTCGCTTGCCGGGGCAGAGATGGTGCTGAGGGATGACCTGGCCCGGGAGCGCTGTGGCCGGATCACCACGGCCATCACCTATGTGGAGCTCAATGTCAACCAGGAGTTCATGTTGCGTTTCTCGGGGGCCAAGTTTATCCCCCACACCAATCAAGGGCTCTTCCCTTCGGTGCCGGTGTTTGATTAGCCGTTAATTCGTAACCGATCATAGGGTAGCCCACCATAATTGCGCTCTACCCCGAACTGTAAGCGATTGCAGGGTACCCCAGATGCGCGAAAGCGGCCTGCGAGCTATACTCCGGTATGCGAGCAGGCCGCTGACAAAGCAGATGGGGTACCCTGGGATCGCTTACGTTAATTCCATTGCGTTGGCAGGCCGGACTGTGTTACAAATACACGTTTTTTGGAGAGTCGTACCCACCCGGGATGGTTGCTGACCAACGCCCTTGACCTGGCCTTTAATGGCCGTGGTGATTGCAATGAGTGTCAAGAAGACCAAGATGAGCGGCCGTAAGGCAGCGGTGGAGAAGGTCCCCAAGAAGACGGCCAAGGAGCGCTTGGAGGAGTTCTGGGGGATCTTTGCCAAGGATGACGATGTCCTGGTGGTGATCAATGCCGATCCCGATGCCTTGGCCTGTGCCTTGGCAATCAAGCGCTTGCTGCGCTATAAGGTCAAGAGCGTCACCATCGGCTACCCCAATGAAATCAGACGGTTGAGCAACGTTTCCATGGTTGATCTGTTGAAGATCCCGGCCGAGCGTCTGCACACCCTGAAGCTCAAGGAGTTCTCCAAGAAGGTGATGGTGGACTCCCAACCCCCGCACCTCCCCGCCTTTGAGAGTATCACCTTTGATGCCGTCATCGACCACCACCCCCTGACCAGCGGCTGGCAGGCCCGCTATGTGGATATCCGGCCGGAGTATGGGGCCGCCTCCTCCATGCTGGTGGAGTACCTGCGGGCCGCGGCCATGAAACCGTCGGTGGCCCTGGCCACGGCCATGTTCTACGCCATCAAGGTCGACACCAATAATTTCGAGAAGGCCTCCCTGCTCGCCGACATCATCTCCTTCCGCTACCTCTTCAGTCTGGCCAACCACAATCTGGTGCGCAAGATTGAACTCTCCGAACTCAGACCATCCGAACTCAATTATTTCCGCACCGCCCTGACCGAGATGAAGATCAGCGAGCGCCGCCTCTATGTCCATGTGGGCAGGGTCAGGAATCCGGACATCCTGGTGATCATCGCCGACTTCTTCAACCAGGTCAATCAGGTCTCCTGGGTCTTTGTCTCCGGCATCCACTGCGAGAAACTGGTGGTCATCTTCCGTTGCGACGGCTATAAAAAGAATGCCGGCACCCTGGCCCACAAGATCTATGGCCAGTTGGGTTCGGCGGGCGGCCACCGTCAGGCGGCCCGGGCCGAGGTGCCCTTGAAGAATCTCGCCAAGCAGGACAAGGACTTTGACACCAAGACCCTGATCCGGCTGACCAAACGTCATATCGATGGCGTGGCCAAGAGCGCGCCCGCGCCGGCCAAGGAGACACGAACAAAGGCGGGGTGATCGGATCGGTACGGCTTTATTGACAACTTCCTGGAGCGCATGATGAAACTGAAACCGAAAATTCTCGCCATGGTCCTGGCCGGGGGACGGGTCGACGAACTGAACGTCCTCACCTACTACCGGCCGAAATCGGCGGTGCCCTTTGGCGGCTTTGCCCGGGTCATCGATTTCCCCTTGAGCAACCTGATGCAGTCCGGCCTGGAGCAGGTGGCCATCCTCTCCCAGTTCCGCAGCTTCTCCCTCATCAATCACATCGGCAGTGGCGCCGCCTGGGATATGATCGGCCGCTACCGGGGGATCTCCATCCTCCCCCCCTCCACCGGCCACGCCAGCTCCAACTGGTACCGGGGCTCGGCCGATTCGGTCTTCCAAAACCTGGACTTCATCCGCTACCACGACCCGGAGGTGGTGCTGATCCTCTCCGGCGACCACATCTACAACATGAACTACCAGGGGATGATCGACTACCACAAGGCCAAGGGGGCCGACCTGACCATGGCCTGCCTCAAGGTGCCGGTGGAACGGGCCCAACGTTTCGGGGTGGCGGATATCGATGACGAGGATGGCGAGGTGGGGGGCCGGGTGCTGCACTATAAGGAAAAACCCCTGCAGCCCAAGTTCAACTGGGCCTCCATGACCATCTTCTGTTTCCGGCCCCAGGCCCTGTTTGCCGCCCTGGAGGCCAACGCCCGGGAAGACACCACCTTCGAGTTCGGCAAGGACATCATCCCCAGGATGATGGCCGCCGAGGCCAAGGTCTATGGCTATAAGTTCCACGGCTACTGGGGCTACACCCGCACCATCGACGAGTATTGGCAGACCTCCATGGACCTGCTGGGCCCGACCCCGCCCATCGATCTGGAGAACTGGGGGATCCGCACCAACCTCGAACACCGCGGCGTCCGCGACTATCAGCCGCTTAAGGTCGGCTCCCGGGCCTCGATCCACGACAGCCTGATCTATAACGGCTGCGTCATCGAAGGAGAGGTGGAACGCTCGGTCCTCTTCCCCGGGGTCCATGTGGCGGCCGGGGCCGTGGTCCGCGACTCGGTCCTCTTCTTCAACAACCGGGTGGAGTCAGGGGCCCGACTCACCAAGGTGGTGAGTGACGTCAACACCACCTTCGGCGCCGGCGCCCTGGTCGGCGGCCAGGGCGCCGACCAGGAGGTGACGGTGCTGGGCTGGAACAACCAGATCCCGGCCGGTACCGTCATTGGCAGCGACTGCACCATCTACCCGCACCTGCAGCCCGAGAAGTTTGGGCGCGTGATCAAGCATGGGGAGATCATCCGATGAACAACCCAATCAACAAGACCCTGGTCCTGCTCCTGGCCGGCGGTGTCGGCAGCCGTTTGAATATCCTGGTCCAGAACCGGGCCAAGCCCGCGGTCCCCTTTGGCGGCCTCTACCGCATCATCGATTTCTCCTTGAGCAACGTCATGAACTCCGGTCTCACCCAGGTCGGGGTCCTCACCCAGTACAAGCCCCTCTCCTTGATGAACCACCCGGGCACCGGCGCCGCCTGGGACCTGGCCGGCCGTAGCCG
>OBOI01000478.1_pt1 | contig 13994 bp, 11 predicted proteins | sample 1670151 | NCBI WGS metagenome assembly OBOI01 (sample SAMEA104232303, study PRJEB22302) | sediment metagenome | biome: forest; feature: aquifer; material: sediment | place: USA | collected 2011-08-07 | depth 0.01 m | reverse complement strand
ACGGCTCGGTCAACGGCCGCATCTTTGCGGCCAACCTCAATGGTGGCGTCACCATACCCTATGCCTTTCCGGCAAACACCTGGGACGGCGTCCATCTCTACAGCCCCTATGGCCCTTACGGCGGCCTGGTGCTGCTGAACAACAAGCTCTACGGGATCACCATCTCCGGGGGCTACGATGACTATGGCACCGTGTTCTCGGTGAACAGCGACGGCTCCGGTTATACGACACTGCATACTTTCACCAACAGCGACGGGGCCACCCCCCTTGCCCTGTTGGCATTAGCAGGGGATACCCTCTACGGCACGACGGAATCCGGCGGCAGCCAGGGACACGGGGTGCTATTCTCCATGGGGGTCGACGGCACGGGCTTCACTCTCCTCCACACCTTCACTAGCCCCGAGGGCTTTGGCAATCAGGCGGCTTTGGTCGTGTCCGGCGATACCCTCTATGGCTCCACCCTCTATGGGGGCGGCAAGGGGTATGGCACCATCTTTGCGGTGAAAACCGACGGCAGCGGCTATACGACCCTGCACTCCTTCGACCGCTACCCCGATGGCGCGGCCCCCGGCCGCTTGCTGCTGGTCGGGAATTTTCTTTACGGCATGGCTGCCAACGGCGGGAGCTACGACAAGGGAACCATCTTCAGGTTGCCGTTGGCGCCGTGAAGCGGGACGCCGCCTCTCTCAGCGACAGGACTCCTCCCTGGCGATGGCCGAGGTGGCGAATTCGTTGCCACCTTTTTTGCTTAACGAAAGCCGATAAAGTGTGTATTAAAAGGGCTTCATTCACCGATGAGCCAATCTATCGCTCTTTCCCCCCTCTACCGCTGGAGATGACTAATGAAATTTTTTATTGATACCGCAAATGTTGCTGAGATCAGCGAGGCCGTGGCCCTGGGCATGGTCGATGGCGTTACCACCAACCCCTCCCTGATCGCGCGGGAGAAACGGCCCTTTGAAGAGATCATCAAGGAGATCACCGCTCTGGTCAATGGCCCGATCAGTGCCGAGGTGGTGAGTCTGGAGGCCCAGGGCATGGTGGATGAGGGGCGTAAGCTCGCCGCCATCTCCGACAATATCGTGATCAAGGTGCCCATGACCCCGGAAGGGTTGAAGGCCACCCGCATCTTTGCGGCCGAGGGCATCAAGACCAACGTCACCTTGGTCTTCTCCGCCACCCAGGCCCTGCTGGTGGCCAAGGCCGGCGCCAGTTACGTCAGCCCCTTTGTCGGCCGGCTGGACGACATCTCCTTGACCGGCATGGATCTGGTCAGCGACATCATGCAGATCTACGACAACTATGGCTACTCCACCGAGGTCATCGTCGCCTCGGTGCGCAGCCCGACCCACGTCCTGGACGCGGCCCTGATCGGCGCCGACATCGCCACCATCCCCTTCAAGGTCATCCTGCAACTGGCGCAACACCCCCTGACCGACCGCGGCATTGACAGCTTCCTGGCCGATTGGGAGAAGCGGCAGAAGTAAGGGCAGCGTTACATCTCCATACCCACATCGGGGTTTATCGGCGCTCAGGCGATAAACCCCGATGCTCGCACCAACCCACCAGGCATTGGCCTCACCCCGGGGCAGGGGCGCCGCCACCCGCCTCTCTCCTATGTCCCGCTTACAGGGATCACCACCGCCATGGTCTTTCCGTGTTGCTCGTCCTTGAAAAAGCCGACAAAGGCATCCCCCTGGCCCTCCACGATCCGGCAGTGCGCCAACAGCCGGGCTGAAAAGCGACAGAAGATCCCCTTTTTGAAAAAGAGGTTTCGCTCCCGGGCGGTATAGAGCCCCTCTTGGTCAAGGGCCGCTCTCTGCCACAAGAACTCCCTGTCCCCATTGAGATCGCGGTTGCAACTCTCGGGGAGGAAACGATGGCCACACAGCAGCCAGTCAAAGACGAGCAGCTCTTGCAAGAGCAGGGCATGGGCATGGTCGTGGACAAAGGTGAAGAGGATATCGTGCATGAGCTGTTGGGTCTTGGCCAAGGTAAACAACCCTCGCTGCTGGCACTCGCGAAGCAGGCCCTCGAAAAATGAGCAGATATCCGCCTCCTCGCGGATGCAAAACGAGAAAAAGGTCTTGAAATACCCTTTATTGTAAAAGGCCTCGATACACTCCCCCAGCCAGTAAAGGCGTGACAGGGTGTGGTGATTGAGGCAGCGGGTGGCCAGCACCTGATAGGGCGGATCTTGGCAGGCAATGATGCCATGTGCCTGCACCTCTCGGGCAATGGCCGTGTCGGGCAGCACCTTGAGCAGACCCATCTGCAGCTGGTGGGGCTCGGTGGCCAGGCAGGCCCGCACGGCGTCGGCAAAAGTCGCGGCCGACTCCAGGGGCAACCCCAAGATGAGATCGACATGGAGATGGATGGTGCCGATCTGCTTCAGGCGGCGGATGGTGGCCAAGGCCTTGGCCACATCCATCTTGCGGTTGACCGCCGCCAGGGTCTCGGGATTGGTGGATTGGATGCCGATCTCAAACTGGAAGAGATCGGGGGGGACCCCTTCCAGGAAGAGGAACATCTCTTCGCTAAAGAGGTCGGGGGCGATCTCGAAGTGAAAGGTACACCGTTTATCCCTCTGCTCAAGGAGAAATCGCCAGATCTCCAGGGTCCTCAGCGGGTCGGCATTAAAGGTGCGGTCCACAAAGCGGATCATGGTCGGGCTGTGACTGAGGATCGCGAGCAGCTCCTCCTTCACCTGCTCTACGGCCTTGATCCGTACGCCACGGGTGATGGAAGAGAGGCAGTAGGCACAAAAAAATGGGCACCCCCTGGAGGCCTCATAATAGATATTTCGATTTTTAAGTTGGCGTGAGAAGTCTTCTTGTTTATATGGAGAGCTGAAGGTGGCGGCGGCTCCGCCATGATAATCGCTTTGCAGCCCCCCCCCTGCGAGATCCCGGTAAAAGGTCCGCTCTACCCCTTCAATTTCGTTATGGACCACGGTGGGGGTAAAGGAGAGCCCCTCTCTGAGCGCCGCGGCCTGGGGGCCGCCGAGGACCAGGGGGATGGTGGGCAGCAGGCGGTGGATATCGCTCAATAACCGTTTGAGGTAGAGCGCATTCCAGATGTAGACCGAAAAGAACAGGGCCTCCGCCTCGCTGCTGGTGATGCGCAGCAGGGTCTCATAATAGGGATCGTTGATGGTGAACTGCGTAAGGGTGATCGCCGTGGAGGGGAGGTTTCGTTCCAGCTCGTTTCTGACATAAAACAGGGCCAGGCAGGAGTGGGAGTAGCGGCAGTTAAAGGCAAGGAGTTGTATGTTCATGGGCATTAAGGGCGATTAACATGATACCGTATCCACAGATAGACCCCACCATCGTCAGCATTGGCCCCCTGCATATTCGCTGGTACGGTCTGATGTATGTCATAGGCTTTATGGCCTCGTTTTTCTTGGTCCGCCGGCAGATTGCCAAGACGGAGTTTACCGCCTTGGCCCACCATTTTGAAAATCTCAATTTTACCTTGATGCTCAGTCTAATTCTGGGCGGCCGTCTTGGCTATGTTTTGTTTTACAATCTTGCCTATTACCTGGACCATCCGGCGGAGATCCTGGCCACCTGGCAGGGGGGGATGTCCTTCCACGGGGCCTTGCTTGGGGTGATTGGCGGCGGCATCTGGTTTTGTAAGACCAGGCAACTCGACTTTTGGCGGGCAGCGGATATCTATGTGGTGACCATCCCCATCGGTCTGGGGCTGGGGCGGATTGGCAACTTTGTCAACGCCGAACTGTACGGCCGGGAGAGCAACGTCCCCTGGGCCATGGTCTTCCCCGGCGGTGGACCCAATCCCCGGCACCCCTCCCAGCTCTACGAGTGCCTGCTGGAAGGGGTGTTGCTCTTTTGCATCCTGTGGCGGGCCAAGGATCGGCCCCATGCCACCGGCTTGATGTTGAGCCTGTTTTTGATCTGCTATGGTTGCTTCCGGATCGTTGCCGAGTCCTTCCGCCAGCCTGATCCCCAGATCGGTTTTATCGGCATGCTGACCATGGGTCAACTGTTGAGCATGGCCATGATTATCGGCGGCGGCATCATCTTTCTGGTGCGCCGCACCCGGCACCCGCGGACTTGATATGAATAAAATATATCCCTCCCTTCTCTTTCCATTCCTTCTCCTCATGGGGCTTCTTATGACTCCGACCGCACTGCATGCCAAACTCCTCAAACCCCATCTCTATAAAGATAGACTGGACAACGGGCTGACCGTGCTGGTCAAGGAGGTCCCCGGCAGCAGGGTGGCCACCGTCCAGATCTGGGTCAAGGCCGGCAGCATCTACGAAGGGCCCAAGGAGGGGGGGATTACCCACCTGATCGAACACATGATCTTCAAGGGCACCAAACATCTGGGGCCCGGGGCGGTGGCCGCCGCCATTGAGGAGCGGGGTGGGCAGATCAACGCCTATACCTCGTTTGAATACACTGTTTATCACGCCACTCTGCCGGCCAAGGACTGGGGGACGGCCCTGGACGTGTTGACCGATGCCGTGCGCAACTCGGTCTTTGATCCGGCGGAGTTGGAGCGGGAGAAAAAGGTGGTGCTGGAAGAGATCGGCATGCGTAATGACCGCCCGGAGGTGATGTTTTTTGAGGGCATGATGACCAACGCCTACACCACCCACCCCTACCGGCTGCCGGTGATCGGCACCCGGGAGAGCGTCTCCTCCTTTACCCGGGAGGACATCGTTAACTACATGGCCAAGCACTACCTGCCGGAGAATTTTACCGTGGTGGTGGTGGGTGATGTCCGCTATGAGCCGGTGATCAAGAGGGTGACCGAGGTCTTCGCCGATCTGCAAAGCCAGGGGCGAGAAGAGCCGGAGATCGCCGAGGAACCTCCGGCGAACGGGCTCAAGGTCTTTGCCATGGAAGAGACGGTCAACCAGGCGCAGATGGCGGTGATCTTTCCCATCCCCGCCTTTGACGACCCCGACACCCCGGTCATGGATGTCCTCTCCGGGATCATCGGCCAAGGCGATACCTCTAGGCTCTATGAACAACTGCGCAATAAAAAAGGGTTGGTCTACACCATCCACGCATCATCGTTTACCCCGAAATATCCGGGGCTCTTGGAGATCACCGCCACCCTGGATCAGAGCCGGATCCGGGAGGCCTTGGAGGCCTCGCTGGTTGAGATCTTCACGCTGAAGTATCTGCTGGTGGACGAGCGCGAGCTTGAGCGCATCAAGCATAGCCTGGAGAGCGACTTTGTCTTCAACCTGGAGAAGGTCGAGGGGCAGGCCAGGGTCTTGGGCTCCTTCGAGGCCTTGGCTGGCGACCCCAGGGAAGATGAGTACCTTGAAAAGATCAGGGCCGTCACCCTGGACGATGTCCAGCGGGTGGCCATGAAATACTTGGACGGCCACCGCTTGATCGCCGGCTACTTGACGCCGAAGGGGGCCAACATCGCCCTCACCCGGGAGGAGTTGGCCGAGATCTGCAAACGGGCCGAAAAGAGGGCCAAGGAGAGCGTCCCCAGCTCGCTGGTCCCCTCCTATCTCGGTCATGTCCACCGTTTCAAGCTGGCCAACGGCATCACCCTGTTGGTGCGGGAAGAGCCACAAGTGCCAACGGTGGCCATCCAAGCGGTCTTTCCCGGCGGCCTGATGGGGGAGACGGCGGCGACCAACGGCGCCTTTGCCTTTATCAGCGACCTCCTGCCCACGAGTACCGAGACCTTGAGCAGCCGCGAACTCTCCCTGAAGATTGCCGATATGGCAGGCGACATCTCCGGCTTTAACGGTAAAAATACCTTTGGCCTCAAGGCCAGTTTCCTCTCCCGGTTTTTTGACGACGGCATGGGGTTGGTGCGGGATATCCTGCTCACCCCGGCCTTTGATCCGGAGGAGGCCCGCAAGATCCGGCCGGAACGGTTGGCCGCCTTGAAGCAGCAGAAGGACTCGCTGACCAGCATGGCCTTTACCGAATTCAACAGGACCCTCTTCCGGCAACACCCCTATGCCTTGAACTCGCTGGGCACGGAAGAGTCGGTGACCAAGTTGAGTGCCGAGGAGTTGCACCGCATCTACAAGAAGCACGCCCGACCCGAATCCCTGGTGCTGGCGGTGGCCGGGGACGTCAAGGCCACGGAGGTCCACGAGAAGATCAACCGTCTGTTCGGCTCGTGGTCGAAGAGTGGGGAGGAACGGGAGACCCTGAAGTTTGCGCCGCCACCACCGCCGGCACGACCTGTTATTTCGTCATTGGCCCGGGATAAAGAGCAGGTCCATATCGTTATCGGCTTTTTGGGGAGCACCCTGACCAGCCCGGACCGTTTTGCCCTGGAGGTGGTTGATACGGTGCTCAGCGGCCAGAGTGGCCGGCTGTTCACCCAGCTGCGGGACAAGCAGAGTCTGGCCTATAGCCTCTCATCCTTTAGTCTGCTGGGGCTTGATACCGGTTCTTTCGGCATCTACATCGGCACCAGCCCGGACAAGAGGGAGGAGGCCATTACCTCGGTGTGGAACGAACTGAATCGCATCCGTCAGACCCCGATCACCAAGGAGGAGTTGGAGAAGGCCAAGAATCTGATCCTGGGTCAGTATGATCTCAGCCTGCAGACCAACAGCGCCCAGGCCTTGGATATGGCCTTGAGTGAGACCTACGGCCTGGGCCAGGACTTTGGTAACCGCTATGCCCGGGCCATCAAAGAGATCACCGCCGATGAGGTGATGCAGGCCGCGGCCAAATACATTCAGCCCGAGCACTATGTCGAGATCAAGGTCGGTGCCGAGTAGGGGCCGGTTGCATACTCGCCCTACAGAATAATGCGAACACCCAGCAAGGAGAACCCATGCAGCACCTGATGATTGCCCCCTCCATCCTGTCCGCCGATTTCGCCAGGCTCGGCGAAGAGATAACCAACGTGGTCGCCGCCGGCGCCGAGGTGATCCATATCGATGTCATGGACGGCCATTTCGTGCCCAACATCACCATCGGCCCCTTGGTGGTGGCCGCGGTGCGCAAGATCACCACCGCCCCCCTGGATGTCCATCTGATGATCTCCGAGCCTGACCGTTACCTGGAACCCTTTGCCGAGGCTGGCGCTGACTGGATCACGGTTCATGTGGAGACCTGTCCCCATCTGCACCGCACCATTGATGCCATCAAAAAATTGGGCAAGAAGGCCGGGGCGGTGCTGAACCCGGCCACCCCGCTCACCACCCTGGAGTGTATCCTGGATGATCTGGACCTGGTGATGCTGATGAGCGTCAACCCCGGATTCGGGGGGCAGAGATTTATTCCCGGGGCCATTGACAAGACGAGACGGCTGAAGGCGATGATTGATGAGCGGGGGTTGCCGACGGGGATAGAGATCGATGGCGGGGTCAGTCCGGCCACCATCGGCACCATTGCCGAGGCCGGGGCCAATATCTTTGTGGCTGGCTCCGCCGTCTTCAACCAGACTGATTACGCCAGGGAGATTGGCGAACTGAAACGGCTGGCCCGGGAAAAGCGCAGTTACTCGTGAAGGCCCCAGACCGCGGAAGTCCGTTGCGAGCGGATGGTAACCGAGACCTCTTTCCGGTCTTGGGCGCCCTGTTGATCGGTGGCGGTCACTTGAAAGACCAGGCGAGGATCGACGGTGTTGAAGAATGATGGGGCCACGAAGCTGATATGGGCACTGCTGGGGTTGATCTTGACCGGCACCCCGGCCAATTGCTCCCAGTGAAAGGTTACGCCATCCCGGTGGTCGTCTTTGGTCTGGCCGGCATTGAGGACGACGGTGGCGCCGGGGGCGTAGAGCGGCGATACCGGCTGCACCACAAGCACCGGGGGGTGATTTTTTTTGGCCGCTACCGTGGCGGTCTTGCTCCTGGCGCTCCTTCTGCTCTGCAGGACCGGGACGGATTTTTTCCGCGCGGTTGCGGTGGCAGGGGCAACCGGGGCGGGGGGCGCAAGCGGTTCGGCGGCCACGGTTGCGGCCGGGACCTCCTGGGCGGGTAGCGGCGGCTGGCGCATGATCTTGATGGAGGCCGGGGCGCTAAAATGTTTGCCATCGGTGGCCCGCACGGTAAAACCGTCCGGGCCACTGTAGTCAGGCTTGGGGACATAGACGAGATAGGGGGCGTGTCCGGTGAGTTGGCCATGCTCGGGCATCGACTGGAATTCGTACTCCAGCGGCTCATTGTTCGGGTCCAGTCCACACAAGGAGATCGCCAGTTGGTTGCTCTCAGGCGGCATGGTCAGGTCGAGATCCTTGACCGTGGGGGCGCCGTTCTCGCCATGGGCCACGGGTTGCACTGGCGGTGGTTCCTCCGCCGGGGGCGGTTCCGTATGTGCTTCCGTCGCCGGTGGCTGATGTTCGGCAGCGGGCTGGTGTTCCACGACCGCCGGCGGGGTCTCCGCGGGGGGAGGTGTGGGGCCACCCTTGAAGAAAAACACCCCGGCCACCAGCAACAGGGTGGCCACACCCGCGCCAGCGCCATAGAGGACCTTGCGGTTTGCCACGAAGTTCCAGCGTTTGCCGGTAGGGGGAGGCCCCTTCACCGCGAGCGGCTTAACCGGACCGGGGTCTTTTTGCGGAGGGGGAGGCGAGGCTGGGGGGGGAGAGGCGACAGTCGTCTCGGCAAAGAGGGCAGTCTCTTCCAGGTCGAAGCCGCTGGTCGCTTGGATATCCGGGATATCGGGGATGTCGGCGTCTAATTTAAACTCTTCCGCGTCGAAATTGGGGAGGCCACTCTGGGTGGCGGTTTCTGAGGTGTTAAAGACATCTTTAAAATCGATCTCCTCGGCGGGAAAGAGGGTCTCCTCCAACGAACTGCCGTTGTCGACATCCGCAAACAGTTTGTCGATTTCATCCTGGTCCGGATCGGAGATGCCTTGTCCACGGCCTGTGCTTTGCGGGCCAGCCAGGAGGGCATCAATATCCGCTTGGTCTAGATCACCGCTATCCATCCCCCCAGCTCCGCCATCGCCAGTCCCGGCGAGCAGGGCATCAATGTCCGTCTGGTCAAGTTCCGGTGCCAGGGTCGCGCCGGGGCTGGAGGCGGCTGCCGGGGTTACGAGGTCGCCGGCGCCGGAGAGCAAGGCATCGATATCCGACTGGTCGAGTTCCGGCGTGGCTTCCCCGCCGGGGCCGGCGAGCAAGGCGTCAATGTCTGACTGATCAAGCTCGGAGGCTTGCTCCTCCGGGCTATCCAAGTCATCGAGCCAATCATCTTTTTCTGCTTCAGCCATCTCTTCTTTGCCTCGGGTGATGGTGGGTCATGCTAGCCTGTCAATCCCTCTTGATGATCCGAGTCCCGTGTCCGCGAGTTCGGTGGTGCCGTCACTCCGCCCTGTTGCTCTCGCCCATGCCCTTGACCGCTATGGTGTAGGGAGGGGTGTTGTTGACGCCCAGCAGGGCCATCACTTCCCGGTTCAAGGGGAGGTTGTAGCGCCATGATGTCTTGACCAAGCCGGTTGCCAGGGAGATCATGCGCCCTTGGAGGATGAGGGTCGATCTGGTGTTGCTAAAGGTGGACACCACCACATAGTCGAGTTCCGGCGAGTCGTTGGCCAACTCGCCACTATTTTGGGAGAGGATAAACTCCCCGGTCTGGGGCATGATGCTGATGTCTCTGCCGAGACGGAGCTCCTGCACCTGGAGATTACGGTCGGCAAGATCGGTCAGATAGTATTCCGCCACCACGCGGCCGAATTCCGTCTCCCGTTTGAGGTCGGAGAGGGGGACGGCGCACACCACCGCCACCCGCATGTTGACGACATCTTGTCCCTCTTCCTGCATCTCGTACATGACCTTAGTCGCCACCTCCTTGGACATCGTGGACAGGAGGTGCTCGATGCCGGACGACCGGCCTTGCCTACCGGCAAAGGCCGGGCCATCGCCGCTCCCTGACCACGCCCGGGACGGCGCCCCCAGCAGCAGGGAGAGGGTGAGCAGCAAGCCTGTGCCGGTGAGTAGCGGGCGTCGTTGGTTCATAATGTTCTCCGGACTTCCTGGTGACCACCACCGGGAGTCGATTTTAGGTAACTGTTCGGCTCAGAACTCCAGCCGTTTGAGGGCGGTCACCTCCCGCTTGTGCGGCGAGGCGGAAGCGCTGTCCGCGAGGAGCAGGTCAACAAGGGCGGTTCGGGGGAAGACCATGGTGGCACTGGAGAGGAGCGCGGTACTCTTGTTGTCCAGCACCTTGGCGTTAACGAGGATGTGGTCTCCGGCCAGGGTGTAGGTGCCGGTGATCAAGGTGCGGGCGCTGACGAGAGGGCTGATCTCCGTCACCTCCCTGGAGAGGCCGTACTCGCCGCGTTGTTCCTGGATCATGATCGAGGTGCTTTTGCGGATTTCAACCACCCGGTACCCTTGCTGCTGGAATTCGGTCATCAGTTGTTCCCCCAGATAGCGGCCGAAAGAGGAGGTCCGGGTCAGTTTTTTCAACTCGACAAAACTGCTGACGGCAATGCCGTCGGCCAACGCGCCATTTTCCGGGTCCGGGTCCGCCAGGTTGGCAAAGAGGGTGAGGGCCATCTGCTGAATTGCGGCTTTAAAGGCATCCGCCTGGTTGACCTCTGCCACCGGGGCGGCGGCTTCGTTGCCGGTACTCTGGCCTTGACCACTCTCCTGGGCCGCTCGGCCTAGGGTACAGTAGAGGAGAAACCCGACCACTAAACTCAATACCAAGGAAGAGCACAGGCGAGAGCGGGAGAGCGGCGGCGGTTTAAGCGAACGTTTATGGTGTATCATAGTGGAGAAATCCTCTGCCAGGGGATACGGACGGGGAAAACATCGATTCTCCAGTTATATCGGTCTGTCCGCCAATTTTCTTAATTTATTTCTTACAGGCGGATGAGATCCTCATGCTCCTCGTCATGGGGATTGATGTGGATCATCACGTCGCCGACATTGGCAAAGGTGGCGAAAATCCCTTTTTTGACCTGGCAGGCGATGGCGTGGGACCGTTTGACCGTCATCTCCGGGTCCATGTCGAGCTTGAGATCGACAATGAGGAACTGCCCCGAGCGGCGGGCGCGGATTTCGTGGACATGCTCGACGCCGTCCACCTCTTCGGTCATGGCGGTGATCTGCTGCAGGAGTTCGGCGGAGGGCAGGGCGTCCATGAGCTCCTGGGCCGCGGCGCGGAAGGTCTCGATGCCGATGTGAAAGATAAAGAGGCTGGTGATCCCTGCCGCCAAGGGGTCCATGATCCGCAGGCCGAAAAAGGCCGAGCTGACGCCGATGACGGTGGCGATGGAGGTGATGGCGTCTTTCCTGTGGTCCTTGGCGATGGCCAACAAGGCCGGGCTTTGCAGGCGACTGCCGGTCTTAAAGGAGAAGCGGTAGAGCCACCCCTTGATGAAGATCGTGGCGACGGCCGCGGCGACGGCCATGAGCTGGGGCGTCTGATATGCGGCGGTGAGGACGGTGCGCACCGCCTGGGCGAGGATGCCGGCGCCGGTGGCGAAGATGAGCAAGGCCACCAGGATGGCCGCGATGCTTTCGGCCTTGCCGTGGCCGTAGGGGTGGTCGGAGTCATAGGGCTTACGCCCGATGCGCAGCGCCACCATGGTGGCGCCGATGGCAATGAAGTCGCTGGCACTCTCGAAGCCATCGGCCAAGACCGCCTCCGACCTGCCGAAATGGCCGGCCAACAGCTTCATGACCATAAGTGCCGCGTTGATCCAGAAGCCGAAACGGACTATCCGCTCGGCCTGGCCAAATCGTTTCTCTCGCTCCATCGTGCTCTCCTTAAGCCGTTATGCCGTGATCTGCTAAACCTTACCAGAAACGGCCGAGGAGAAGCAATGGTTTCGGGAGAGGGTAAGTGCTACGAAATCATAGCGGCCAATAAGCGCTTACATTTCGCGCAGTGCCCGAGTATAATCAAGAACAGAGGTGATACCCATGGCCAACATGTCAGTGCAAAATGCAGTCAACACCTACGGCGCCAATGCGTTGGTACCGCAGCCCCGACCTGAAAGGGTTGAGCAAACTCCGCAACCCACCCAGACCGATAAGGCCTTGACCGTGACCCTTTCCGATCAGGCCAAGGCCCGGCAGGCACGGGAGGCTACCCTGCAAGCGGAACAGGCCCGTGCCAACGACAGCGAGCGTGCCGTTCAAGAGCGGTCCCGACAGGTCCAGGAGGTCCAGGCGGTGGCCGGCAAGCCGGGAAAGCGGATCGATTTAACGGTGTGACGGAATGACGAGTATTATCGAGGAGTTGGCCGCAGTCCCCCTCTTCCAGGGGATGGACAGGGGGCAATTACAAAAATTGTCCATGATTGTCGGAGATCAGCACTATGCCCGCGGCCAGACCATCTTTGCGGAGGGTGATGAAGGGGTGGGATTCTATGTCGTGATCAGCGGTCGGGTCAAGATCTTCAAACTGTCGGCGGATGGCAAAGAGCAGATCCTGCACGTCTTTGGGGCGGGTGAACCCTTTGCCGAGGCCGCGGTCTTTGTCGGGGCCAGGTTTCCTGCCCATGCCTTGGCCCTGGAGCCGAGCCGGATCTTTTTCTTCCCGCGCCAGGCCTTTACCGACTTGATCCAGGAGAATCCCGCCCTGGCCATGAATATGCTGGCCGCCCTGTCGGTGCGCCTAAAAAAATTCGCCCATCTCATTGAGTCCCTCTCCCTGAAGGAGGTCCCCGGCCGTTTGGCCGTTCACCTCCTCCTCCTTGCCGAGGAACAAGAGCAGGACGTCATCCGCCTTGACCTGACCAAGACCCACCTGGCCAGCCTGCTCGGCACCATCCCCGAAACCCTCTCCCGGATCCTGACCAAGATGAGCAAACAGGATCTGATTGCCACCAATGGCCCCTTCATCACCATCCTGGATCGAGATGCCCTGGAGGCCTTGGCCTCCGGCGACGAACGCTTGTAATCGCTACCCCTGCAGCGGGGAGAGCGGTTGGATGATCTTCAGGAGATAGCTAGGCAAGATCTTATAGGCGTTAAGCGGATCAATGGGGGGGCGTCTGCGGTCCACCTTGAGTCCTTCCCCAGCCTCACCTCTTTCAATCACGATCACCTCCTGTTTCTCCTTCAAGGGCTCGCCGTGGCTGTCGGTTACCGGCAACAGCATTGGCCCTTGGCTATCCAACACATAGGCGAGTTGGCCATTGGTTAAGGTGATAATGCTGCCCGGTGGGTAGATCCCCACCGACTTGACAAAGGAGTGCAGGATGTACTGGAGCAAGGGGTCTTTTTCCGCGTATTTATGGAAGATCTCGGTCACCACCGCCACCGGATTGACCGCATCCTTATAGCAGCGCTTTGAGGTCATGGCATCATAGATATCCGCCAACTTACAGACCTTGACATAGGGCGGGATCTCCGCCGGGCTCTTGGCGGCAGGGTAGCAGCGGGCCTCGTCACGGTAGAGTTTGCCATGGTGATATTGGCTGATATTGCCGATATAGGGATTGATCAGACCGTTTTTGGCCAGGAGAGTCAAACCCTTCTCCGTACTGTGGGACTGGACCACCTCAAACTCCGCCTCGGTCAGTTTGCCGGGTTTGTTGAGGACCTTTTTGTCGATCAGGACCTTGCCCAGGTCATGCATGAAGAAGCCGATGGAGATGTCGCGGAGTTCTTCCGGCTGGAAATAGGTGAACGATTTTTCATCCTGGTTGGTATCGTTCAGGCTGGGGTGGGCTGCGGTATTGAGAAAGGAATTGACCACGGAGCTGAAGTTCTCATTGAACTTGCGCATGATCACCGTGCCGATGGTGCAGACATTGATGGAGTGGTTGTAAAGATAGTCGTCGTAGGAGAAGATCTCCCGGGTGAGATAGGAGAAGGAGTTGTCGTTCTTCGAGACGAACTCCACCAGGCTGCCCACGGTCTCGGTGATGGGCGCGAAATCAAAGCGGCCACCGCTCTCCTGGATGGAGAGCAGGACCTCCTTGATGCAGCTCTTGGCGTGTTCATACTTTTTGGCGGCTTGACCTTTGACTTCGCGGATCTCCTCGATTTTACGGTCTATGCCGGACAATGCCACCGGCTCTGGCGCTGCCGGCGGTTCAGCGGCAGGTCGCTGGGGGGTA
>OBOI01000477.1_pt1 | contig 14009 bp, 9 predicted proteins | sample 1670151 | NCBI WGS metagenome assembly OBOI01 (sample SAMEA104232303, study PRJEB22302) | sediment metagenome | biome: forest; feature: aquifer; material: sediment | place: USA | collected 2011-08-07 | depth 0.01 m | reverse complement strand
GTCATGAACGGCATGCCAGGCAAGCTGGACGCCCTCGTGGTCACCCCCGAGCCCACCATCATCAGCCCCATCCTCATGGAAGGTCTGACCCTCTTCTCCCTGGAGCAGCAGGTGCCACTCATCGCCTTTGCCCCCAAGTACCTCAAGCAGGGGGCGGCCATGGTCATCTTCACCACTCCCGAGCAGGCGGGCAGGCAGGCGGCGGAGATGGCCATGACCGCCCTCGCCGGCCAACCCCAACGGCAACCACCCACAGAGTACGGCCAAGAGGCCACGGTGCTGACCAATGACCGCATCATCCTCCAACTCGGGGTGCCATCTCCCCGACTGCGTGCCGCCGTGGAGGCCGAGACCCCATGAAAATGCCCACCCTCGCGTCCCTGCGCCACAGCTTCAACGCCCGAATCATCGGCTCGACCCTGGTGTTGTTGACCATCACCACCATGGCCTTAAACAGCTACTTCTACTCCCGGGCCTCCAGCGAACTGGAGGAGGAGATGATCCACCACAACCAGAGCATGGCCAAGATCTTGGCCAATACCAGCCGGCTGGGGGTGTTCACCGCCGACCCCAAGGCCATCGCCACCGCCGCCGCCTTCATCAGCCGGGAACCTGACTGTCAGTTAACCATCTTTTTTGACGACAACGGCTCGCCGCTCCTGCGCCATGGCAGCTGTCCGCAGTCGTCGGAGCTGCTGGCCTCCCTGCCGGACCAGGAGCTCTTCCGCGAGATCAAACACCGTGACGACAACCCCTCCTTCTCCTTCCCGGTCAACGGCAATCTGGTGGTGGTGGAGCCGATCATGGCCGACCCCAAACTCTCGGACGAGGAGCTCTTCTTCCCCAACAAGCAGGCGAGCCAACCAACGGCCATAACCATCGGCTACGTGGTGTTGGCGGTCGATACCACCAATCACCGCAAAAGGATCCAGGACATGTTCATCCGCGACACTGCCATCACCACCAGTGTCACCCTGCTCACCTGCCTGATCATCTTCGGGGTCATCCAGTTTCTCACCCGGCCGCTCAACCAGTTGACCCGCGAGATCATGGCCGGCACCCCCGCCGGGGAGAGCCAAACCCCGGCTGGGGCGGCCCAGGATGCCCCTTACGACTTCACCCGCATGATCACCATCATCCGGGAGTCATTCCAGACCATCAACGACCTGAAGACCACCCTGGAGATGAAGGTGGCGGCCCGCACCCGGCAGTTGGCCACCAAGAACGAGGAGCTCATCTCCCAAAAGGACGGCCTGGCCAAGACCAACCAGCGGTTGGCCATCACCATCTCCCAGCTCCACTCCACCCAGGCCCAGTTGGTGCAATCGGAGAAGATGGCGGCACTCGGCATGCTGATCGCCGGCCTCTCCCATGAGATCAAGAACTCCATCAACTTCATCTCCGGCTCGGTGCCCTTGCTAAAAAAGACCCTGACCGCCCTCCCCGCCGAGCCGCCGGCCCCGGGGACGGCGAACCCGGCGGCCCAGGCCGCGACCCTGCTGGACAATATCCAGGAAGGGGTCAACCGCACGGTGCGGGTGATTGACGACTTGGCCCATTTCTGCCATGACAGCGGCACGGGCTTTTCCCCCGTGGATCTGCTGCCGGGGCTCAAGGCCTCGGTCTCCATGCTCCGCCACGAGTTTAGCCCCCGCATCGCCATTGTCGAGGAGTATGCCCCCCTGCTCCCCCAAATCATGGCCCGCTCGGGCCAACTGAACCAGGTGTTCATCAACATCCTGATCAACGCGGCCCAGGCCATCCCCGAGGAGGGGTCGATCGTGGTCAAGTGCTGGGCCGCGGAGAGCACGGTCCATGTCTCCATCACCGATAGCGGCCACGGTATCAAGGAACGGGACATCAACAGGATCTACAACCCCTTCTTCACCACCAAGGAGGTGGGCCAAGGGACCGGACTCGGGCTCAGTATCTCCTACAACATCGTCAAGAACCATGGCGGCAACCTGAAGGTCAACTCGGCCCCCGGGAGCGGCACCACCTTCGAGGTGGTCCTGCCCGCCATCCAGGCGTAGGGGGGACGGGTTGTTTAGCCCATAGGCTGTCGGCCGTGGACAAAACAAACAAACTCATTGCTTCCCTCGCCCAATCGGCTATCTTCTCCCCTGGCCGTGGCCATTCGGCATCGTTCCCACGCTCCAGCGTGGGAATGTACGTCTCCACACCTCTTTCGCCGCCTCATGCATTTCTGGACGCAGAGCGTCCTATCCCGCACGTTCCCACGCAGGAGCGTGGGAACGATAGTAAACACGAGCTGCCGAGAATCCTTATATAGCCACGTGTCGTAAACACCCACCCCCTGCCGCGCGAGAGAGCCCATCATGAGCAAGCCCGTGATTCTCTACGTCGATGACGAAGAGATCAACATCTCAAATTTTGTCATGTACTTCGAGGATACCTTCGAGGTGGTGACCGCCAAGAGCGGTGTCGAGGCCTTGGCCCTGTTCAAGGCCCGCGCCGACCTGGCGGTGGTGATCACCGACCAACGCATGCCGGAGATGACCGGGGTGAAGCTGTTGCGCGAGATCTACCGCATCAACCCCGAACCGATCCGCATCATCCTCACCGCCTACGCCGATATCCACGACATCACCGAGGCCATCAATCTGGGCCATATCTACCAATATGTGCAAAAGCCGTGGGTCTATGACAAGCTCCGCCTGATCCTCAAGCAGGCGGTCGCCACCTTCCGGCTGGTCCAGGAGAACAAAGAACTCTTGGTCCAACTGGCCGAGAAAAATCGGCTGTTAACCGCGGCCAACGCCCAGTTGGCCGCGGACCTGGCCCTGCAACAGCGGCTGGAACAGGAGCGCCGCGAGGTCGAGATCAAGATGCTCTCCCAGGCCAAGCTGGCCTCCCTGGGCGAGATCGCCACCGGCATCGCCCACGAGATCAACCAGCCCCTGACCTATATCCAGATCATCCTCCAGTCCACGGCCCGGGACATTGCCCAGGACGAACTGGACGTAAACGAACTCTCCGCCGACCTCCAGGAATCCACCCGCCAGGTACGGCGGATCACCACCATCATCGATCACCTGCGGACCTTCGGCCGGGCGGATAGCGGCGAGATGGCAGATCTCTCCCTGCCGGACATCCTGGGCAATGCCCTGATCCTCTATCGGGAAAAACTGCGCGCGGGCAGCATCACCCTGGAGACCCAGCTCTCCGCGGAACTCCCCGCCATCCACGGCAACGCCAGCCAACTGGAGCAGGTGTTCATCAACCTGATCCAAAACGCCATTGACGCCCTGGACGGGGTGAGCAAACCGCGGATCACCGTCCTCTTCCACCACCACGACGGCCGGGCCACCATCCACTTCAGCGATAACGGCCACGGCCTCAAGGCCGAGATCGCCACCAAGATCTTCGAACCTTTTTTCACCACCAAGCCCATTGGTAAAGGTACGGGCTTGGGATTATCCATTGTTTATGGTATTGTCACCGACCACAACGGCACCATCGAATGCCAATCCAGGCCGGGCCACGGCTGCCGCTTCGTGATCACCCTGCCGGCCGTGGCCTGCTAACCACAACCAACACCCCCATCCATGCCCATGGCAACCATCGCCACCATAGGCCCGCAGGGCTCCCACTCCTGGACCGCGGCCCGGCGCTACCTGCCCGAGGCCCGGGTCATCGTCCGCCCCGGGGCCGACGAGGTCATTGCCGCCTTTGCCAGGGGAGAGGCCGACTTTGCCGTCATCCCCATCTACAACACCCGGGCCGGCCAGCTCAAGGATGTCCGGGTCCTGGAGGAGTTGCGCCGGGGCTACTGGATCGACAATATCGTCCTCCCCATCCAGCTCTCCCTGGGGGCCATCGACGCCACCACCCCGCTCGCCGTGCTGGTGGGCACCCCTGACATGATCCATCAGTGCGAGGAGTTCATCACCAGCCACTATCCCGAGGCCGGCATCCTGGCGGTCAAGGACCTGGAGGCCCAGATCGCCGAGATCAAACGGTTGGGGCTGACCAGCCATGGGGTCATCGACCACGAGGGGGTCATCCGCGATCACGGCCTCACCCTGCGCCAGCGGGAGGTCGCCCCCCACAACCGCACGCGCTTCGCGGTGATCGGCCCCACCATGACCGTTGCCAGCGGCCACGACGCCACCGCCCTCTTCACCCAACCCCTGCGCGACCGGGTGGGGCTGCTCTACGACATCTTGGGCGAATTCTCCAAGCGCGGCATCAACCTCATCGACCTGCGCTCGGAGAGTGATGTCAAGACCCAGAAGCTCAGGGTCTACCTGGAGGTGGAGGGCCACAAGGACGACCCCGCCATCGTGCGCGTCCTCGCACGCTTGGAGCGGGATGTCATCCAGGAGGCCCGGCCGGTCAAGGTGCTGGGCAGCTATCCCCGGGTGGAGATGCGGACCCGGCACATCAAGGGCATCGGCTTTATCGGCACCGGCGCCATGAGTCAGTGGTTCATGGAGCGCTTGAAGAACGAGGGGTACCACACCGAGCTCTGCGGCCGTTCCACCCCACTGCGGCCCGAGGCCATGATCCCGCAGGTGGAGGTGGTGGCCATCTGCGTGCCCATCAGCGCCACCGCCGCCACCGTCCGCGCTTACGCCCCCCTGCTCAAGGATGGTCAGGCCCTGATCCTCCTGGCCGGCGAGGCGGAGGAGACCATCGACGCGGCCCTTACCGCCACCTCGCCCGGGGTGGAGGTGATGCTGGTCCATAACCTCTGGGGGCCCAATGCCGCCACCATGAAGGACAAAAACGCAGCCGTGGTGCGCACCAGCAGGAGCGGCCTATTGTGCAGCGAGTTCGAGGCCTTTCTCTACAAGCATGGGGCCGAGATCTTCCAGGACACCCCTGGCAAGCACGACCTGCTGATGGGGGTCAGCCAGAAGCTGCCCACCGCCATCTCCCTGGCCCTGGCCATGACCCTGCGCGACAAGGAGATCCAGCCCGCGGACATCGCCAGCCACTCCACCCTCACCTCTCTGTACGGCATCCTGGCCATGGCCCGGGTCCACGCCCAGAACCCGCAGACCTATGCCGAGATCCTGGCGGCCAAGGGGGAAGGCAACACCATCGTCGACACCTTCCACCACAACCTGCAAGCGGTCATGGCCGCCGCAACGGCAGCCGACATCCAGGGGCTCTGCGCCATCATCGAGACCAGTCGCGCCTACCTCTCACCGGAGTTTCTCCAGGCCAGGATGGAACAGGCCCTGGCCGTGGACCAGACCCTGGGCCGCATCCTCCTCCAGTAACAGGGTGTTAGGCTCTAGGTATTTAGCCTGTCAGCAACAGCGGAACACGAGCTATAAAATTCGCCAACGCCAACATGTCCCCCCTTTTTTTACCTAACCGCCTTCAGCCTACAGCCTAAACAACCTAAAATGAACCTCATCGCCACCCTCTCCCCACCCCTGCTCGGGGCCTTCATCGGCTGGGTCACCAACGCCATCGCCATCAAGATGCTCTTTCGGCCGCTGAAACCCTGGCGTCTGTTCGGGGTCCGGCTCCCGATGACGCCGGGGGTCATCCCGGGCAAGCGCCATGAACTGGCGGTCAACATCGGCCGCATGGTGGGGGCGCAACTGCTGACCAGCGAGGATATCGCCAAGGCCCTGACCGAGGCCGCCTTTAAGCGCGAACTGGAGACCATGATCCACACCCGGGTGCAAGAACTCCTGCACCGCGAACTGGGCCCCCTGCCCTCCATCATCCCCAAACGCTTCGCCGCCTCCTTCCTGGCCGGGGTCAATGTCCTGCGCTGGCGGACCCTGAAGATCATCCACGGCTACCTGGACAGCCCGGAGTTCGGCAGCGGCCTGGGGGCCACCATCGCCACCCACATCGAGACCTTTTTGGCCCGGCCCCTGGAGAGCTGGCTCACCTCCGAGCACCAGGCGCACCTGTTCACCTTCCTGGACCAGACCTGGGAAAAGCTCATTGCCGGTGACCGGGCTGAGGAGTGGCTGCGTGGCTACCTGGATGCCCACCTGGCCGCGGCCATCAACCAGGGCAAGTCCATGCAAGACCTGCTGCCCCACGAGTTCACCGCCATGCTCATCGACCTGTTGGACCACGAGACCCCGGGGGTGCTGGCCAAGGCGGCCCAGTATGCCGCCGAGCCCGCCATGCGGGAGCAGATGGCGAAGACCCTGGGCCGGGCCATCCACTCCTTTGTCGGCTCCATGGGGCCGATGGCCTCCTTGATCAGCGGTTTCCTCTCCCCGGAGTTGATCGAGACCAAGGTCAATGAGTACCTGGCGGACAAGGGCGACGAGATCGCCCTCTGGCTCAACAACGACCTGACCCGGGCCCGGGCGCGGGAGGTGCTCGCGGAAAAGGCGACCGCTTTTATGAGCCGGCCCCTGGGGGAGCTGCTCGCGCTCCTGCCCCCGGAGTCCATTGACCCGCTGCGGGAGGGGCTGGTGCGCCAGGCCCTCTCCATTCTCAAGTCGCCCCAGACTGGGGCCGCCCTCACCGCCATGCTGCATCAGGCCCTGGAGGGCCAGAGCGGCCGTCCGGGCCGGGCCATCCTGAGCGACCTCTTTGGCGAGGCGGCCTTGGAGCAGGGCCGGGCCTGGACCGCCGGCGAGGTGATGACCGTCATCCGCTCATCCAAGACCAAACGCATCTTGGACGACCTGCTCAGCTCCCTGGTGGACCGCCACATCCTGGGCCAACCCCTGGGCCCCCTGGCCAAGCTGTTGCCCAAGGAGGTGCAGAGCGGCATCTGCGACTATCTCCAGCAACAAAGCCACGCCCTGCTGCTGGAGGAGGTGCCGCGGCTGGTGGACTTTGTCAATATCCAGCGCATCGTCACCCGCAAGGTGGACTCCCTGGATCTCCTGCGCCTGGAGAGACTGCTGCTCGGCATCATGGAGGAGCAGTTCAAGTACATCAACCTCTTCGGTGGCCTGTTGGGCTTTATCCTTGGCCTGTTCAACCTCTTTTTTCTCCCCTGACCAGATACCATGGAGAGGAAGCGGCTGCTGGAGGAGAAGTTCCGGCCCCTGAAAAAGAGGATGCAGGCGACCGTGAAGCGGCTCAAGCAGGCGGCCCAAGACGGGGTGCTGCCCACGCGGCAAGACGTGACCGAGTTTATTGACCAAGTCGCGATGATGGTCTCCTACCCGGGCTTTGGCGATGCCGCCTACCCGGAATTGATCGCGACCAGCGCGGCCCTGGGCAGGTGCTGCGCCCGGCAGGATGTCGCCGGTTTCACCAAGGCCCTTGCCGCGATTCTGGCCCAACGCAGCGAGTGCCACGCCTGCCGCGGACTGATCCCCCCTCCCCTTGCGGGAGGGGGTTAGGGGGTGGGGGAAGGAACATGAAACCCAAAAGCCCACTCATCCCCCGTGCCCAAGAACTGCGCAACCACACCACCGATGCGGAGCGGCTCCTGTGGCGACATCTCCGCCACAGCCAACTCGATTCCATCAAATTTCGTCGGCAGCAACCCATCGCAGGGTTCATTTGCGACTTTGTCTCCTTCACCCCAAGCTGGTTATCGAACTCGATGGCGGGCAGCATGCGGAAAGTCTTGAGTACGATGCCCAGCGGGATGCCTGCCTGCGCAAGAACGGCTTTACAGTTGTCCGCTTCTGGAATAATGATGTGTTGATGAATATTGATGGCGTGCTGGATGTGATTCGCCGCCATGCGGTAGAGAGTACCCCCACCCCCTAACCCCCTCCCGCAAGGGGAGGGGGAATTTACACCCCCCCAAGCCATGACCGACAAGCCTATGCGTACCTGCGTCACCCCTGAAGGCACCTTCCGCGTCGGCGTCCATCGCCCGGCCTACACCGTTGCCAATCTCCGGGTCAACGACTACCCGGCCCCGCTGGGTCTCGCTACCGACGGCTCCATCCCGGACAACCAGCGAAACTTCCCCCCCCGGGAGGTGGAGGAGCCGGCTGCCGACTGGATCTACGAGATCGCCAACCCCTTCCCCTTCCGGGGCGCCACCTTTATCACCCGCAGCTGGGCCGAGAGCAAGGTCGACCACCCGGAGACCATTGTCCTTACGCCACCAGCGCCCGCCTCCATGAATCAGGTCCTGGAAAAGTGGCTGGGGAAGGGGCTGGACAGCAACCAGCGCGCCACCCTGTTCGCCGACCTGCCCCAGGCCGTGCGCCTGGCCCTGGCCGCCCACTCCACCGACCCCAACGACCTCATCATCCTGGCGGACCAGGCCTGTCACCTGCTCTTCACGGCGGAGGACGGCGCCCCCCGCGGTCTGCGTTACCGGCGCCAGCACGCCTCCCCCCCCAAGGCCATTATCCAGGATCACGAACTGTTCGAGGTCCTGGTCAACAACCCCCATCTCCCGGATGCCTATAAAGAGGCCATGGTCCTGAGGCCGGGTGTCCAGGGGGGGAGCGAGATCGTGGGCGAGTGGCGCACGGAGGAGAGCCATGTCTTCGAGTACCTGCGCCGCAACAGCTATATCCCCTGGGGCCACTACGCCGCCAACATGGCCAACGACGCCATCCGCTACCGCATTGAGGACCTCTCCCCCTTGGACCTCACCGGTCTGCGCCACCTCTACTACCAACGCACCTTCTGCCGCCTGGCCCAAGATCTGGGGGTTGCGGTCAATGCCTCGCGCCGCCTGATAAGCCCCGACGAGCTGGAGGGGTTGCGCCTGGCGATCAACCAGCGGCTTACCGCCTCCGGGCCGAGCCCCCTCCCCTTCTCCACTACCCTCTGGGGCTGGAACTACGGCTTTGCGTGCGCGGCCAACGGCTACCGGCTGCACGCCTCGCACCAGATGATCCACCAGCAGTTCGCCATGGTGCCCGCCGCCATCCCGGCCGACGACCAAAGCGGCGCACCCTATCCTCCCTACGGCTGCGGCGACCTGATCCACGAGTTTATCCTCGACTACGCCGCGCGCACCGGCTCCTCCTTTTTTAGCGATTACCTCGCCGCCATTCACACCAATCGCCGCACCGACGGCCGTGACGACCGGGAGGCGAGCCTGATCGTCCACGCCGACGACCACGTCTGCCTCTTTGTGCCCAAGGCCCAGACCTCCCAGTGGGAGCTGCAGCTGATGACCACACAGCCGGTGGGCAACATCCTGGAGGCCGATGCCGAGACCCGCCGCTCCCTGGACCGGGCCATGCTCATCGCCATGCGCACCCTCTCCGCCTTGGGCGCCCGCATGATCACCACCATCGAGTTCGCCAAACGGTTCGGGGTCAGCACCGACCAGCGGCTCCTCTACTCCTTCCTGCCCAAACTCCCTTACGCCCCCGGGGCCTTCAGCGAGGCCCAACTCCGCTTTATCTGCGGCCACTACCCGGAGGATTTCGCCCGGGCCTGCCGAGGCAAGTTAGCGGAGCAGGGGTAAAGATCGCGGGAGAAGATCTACCCCTGCTGCCTGATGCCGGCACAAATTCCCGTTTACAGCACCAACGAGACAGGGTAATAATTATCTCCTCCACTACTATCATCAACGTTAACGCTATCCCCTTCAACCTTTACCCTTCCACTACCCCCTATGAAACCAGGATACTACGGCGCGTGGGGCGGGGCCTTTATCCCCGAGGTCCTGCACGAGACCTTTCGCGAATTCAACCGGGCCTTTCGCCAAGTCCGCCACGACCCCGCCTTCTGGCAAGAGTACTGTGACCTGATGTCCACGTACTCCTGCCGGCCGACCCCGCTGACCCACGCCGAGAACATGTCCACGAAGCTCGGCGGCGCCCAGATCTTCATCAAGCGCGAGGACCTGAACCATACCGGCGCCCACAAGGCCAACAACGTCATGGGCCAGGGGCTGTTGGTGCGGCGCATGGGCAAAAAACGGGTGATCGCCGAGACCGGGGCCGGTCAGCACGGGGTGGCCACCGCCACCATGGCCGCCAAGTTCGGCTTTGCCTGCACCATCTACATGGGCGAGGAGGATGTCAACCGCCAGCGGCCCAACGTCTTCTGGATGGAGAAGCTGGGGGCCGAGGTGATCCCGGTCACCTCCGGCTCCAAGACCTTGAAGGACGCCATCAACGCCGCCTTCCGCGACTGGGTCACCAACATGGACACCACCCACTACGTCATGGGCACGGTCTGCGGCCCCCACCCCTTCCCGGAGATGGTGGCCTGGTTCCAATCGATCATCGGCCTGGAGGCCAGGGAGCAGATCGAACGGCAATTCGGCGCCCTGCCGGCCCGGGTCTACGCCTGCGTCGGCGGCGGTTCCAACGCCATGGGCATCTTCCAGGGGTTCATGGACCGGCCGGAGGTGGAGCTGATCGGGGTGGAGGCCGGCGGTCATGGCCTCGCCAGCGGCCTGCACGCCGCCCGCTTGGCGGGCCAGGACGGTTCGGCCGGCGTGGCCCAGGGGTACAAGACCATGTTCCTCCAGGACGCGGATGGTCAGATGCGGGACACCCACTCAGTGGCGGCCGGGCTCGACTACGTGGGGGTCTCCCCCATCCTGGTCGACCTGTGGCAACGGGGCCGGGTCCGCTTTGAGGCGGCCACTGACCAGGAGGTGATGGCGGCCCTGGACACCACGGTGAAAAACGAGGGGATCATCCCCGCCTTGGAGTCCAGCCACGCCTTTGTCCAGGCCTACAAGGAGGCCGGCACGCTGGCGCCCGATCAGGCGGTGATCATCAACATGTCCGGCCGGGGCGACAAGGACATCTTCACCATTGCCAACGCCTTCCAGGACCCGTCCTGGAAGCGGTTCATCATCGAAAAGGGGAGGGAGTATGCGGCTCAAGAGTAACGTGGAGAAGGCCTTGCAGGGGAAGGAGATCCTGCTCATGACCCACATCGTGCTGGGCTACCCCTCCTTTGCGGCCAACCGCGAGGTGATCCAACAGATGGTGGAGAGCGGCGTGGACCTGATCGAGATGCAGATCCCCTTCTCCGAACCCATGGCCGATGGCCCGGTGATCATCAAGGCCAACCAGGACTCCTTGACCCTGGGCACCAAGGTCCGCGACTGTCTTGAGTTCGCGGCGGAGATGGTGGCCACCCACTCCATCCCCTTTCTGTTCATGACCTACTACAACATCCTGTTCAAATACGGGGAGGAGGAGTTCTTCAAGGAGGCGGCGCGCATGGGCATCCAGGGGTTCATCGTCCCCGACCTGCCGCCGGAGGAGGGGGAGAGCTTCCTGAAGCTGGCTCGGAAGTACGATATCGCCCCCATCCTGATCTTTGCCCCCACCAGCACCGATGAGCGCATGCGGGAGCTGGCCGCGGTGGCCGACGGCTTCATCTACTGCGTGGCCCGGCGCGGGGTGACCGGTAGCGCCACCTCCTTTGACGAGGAGTTTGATCGCTATATCAGGCGCTGCCGCAAGCAGGCCGGACTGCCGCTGGCCGTGGGCTTCGGCATCAAGGATCGGGAGGACGTGGCCGCCATCCGCGGCCGCGCCGAGATCGCGGTCATCGGTAGCGAGACCATCCGCTTGGTGGATCGGGAGGGGCCCCGGGCCGTGGGGCCGTTTATCGCGGGTTTACGCTAACAGCGGCCGTAAACGGAGGGGGTGCGAGGAGGGAGGCAACGGGCCACAGTACGGAGGCAACCGTTGCCGAGCGCGGCAAGACTAGCGCTGTGGGGGGCGGCAAACAATATCGAACGTGGCTATAAAGGATTCTCAGCCAAGTTGTCTGGGCTTTCAGTGCTGGCGTATGAATCGGTAGGAGCGTCGTCCACGGCGCAATTCAAGCTTGATCGCGCCGTGGACGACGCTCCTACCCTAACGGCGGACGACGCAACGCCCTCCGCCCAGAGGCCATGCCCTAGGCAGGCAATTGCAGTTGGCCGTCGCTCGCTTTCGGTTTCTTGAAACGGTCCATGGTGGCGGTGAGATAGTCGGTCTGGCTGGCCAAGCCTTGGGCCGCGCTGTCGATCTGGGTCATGCCGTTGTGGATCTGCCTGATGCCGGCGGCCTGCATCTCACTGCCGGTCACGATATCATCCACCAGGGCGCCCATGGCGCTCACCTTATCGTAGATGGTGTCCAGGGCGGCGGCGGTGTCGCCGGCTACCACCACGGCACGGCCGATCTTCTTGAGCGGTCCTTCCAAGAGGAGGGTGGTGTCGTTGGCCGCTTCCGAACACCTGCCGGCCAAGCGCCGCACCTCTTCGGCCACCACCGCGAACCCCAACCCCTGTTCTCCGGCATGGGCGGCCTCCACCGCCGCGTTTAAGGCCAACAGATTGGTCTGAAAGGCGATGTCGTTGATGGTCTTGATGGTCTTGGCGATCTCCTGGGAGGCGCTCTTGATGTCGTTGATGGTCCTGACCATCTCACCCATGGTCACCTTCCCCTCCTCGGTGGTCACCTTCGCCTCCACCGACATCTCATTGGCCAGCTGGGCCTTTTGCACATTCAGATGGGTGGTGCCGTTGATCTCGGACATGGAGGCGCTGATCTCCTCCATGGATGAGGAGACCGTACTCGCCACCTCGTCCAGGGAGCGGACACTGCTCTCGATCTCCTCCCGGTTGCGGCGCAGGTTTTCGATCATGATAGTCATGGAGTGGCCCAACTGACCGATCTCGTCGTTGCCGGTGATATCCACCGTCTGCTCCAGATCCCCTTCGGCGATCCCCTTGGCAATGGCCACCGCTCGCATCACCGGGCGGGTGATCATGGTGACGATGGCCAGAGAGAAGACCACCCCCAGGGTCAAGGCGACCAGGGCCATCACCACCAGATGGCGACGCTTGGCCAGCAGGAACTCTTCCAGGCTACTGTTGGCCTGGACGTCGGCGGCCACGGTTTGGCGGATCTCATCCTGACTCTTGAGGATAGCGGCCAAGGTCTGCTGATCCTGCTCCTGGGCCTGTTCCATCTTGACCTCCGCCTCCCGGTTCTCCTTGGCGATGGTCTCCTCCGCCTGTACTTTAATCTCCTCGACCAGCGCCGCGACCCGTTCGCGGACAGTGGTCCCCATCTCCTGGGCCCTCTTGACCTTGTCGATCTGCTGGGTCATGGAGACATTCTCCGCGTCCAAGGCCTTGACCTCATCGTAGGTGCCGAGGTAGGCCCGTACCGCCCGGCTGGCCCCCTTGACCTTCTTCTCCTCCAAGGTGGCGAGATCGGGGAGGGCGAAAAAGCGCTCGGTGGCCGCCCGTAGGGTGTCGATCTCCTTGGCCACCACGGCATAGGGGGCGGAGTCGATAATGATCTTGTTGGCATTGCGGTCCACCGCTGCCATGGCCGACTCCACACTCAACAACAGTTGGTAGAGCCCCACCTGTTTGGTCAGCCGCTCCTGAAAGAGCACCTCCCGCTCGCCGGCGGACTCCACCTGCCGCTCATGCTGGTCCGCCAGGGTCTGTTTGATGGTGGCGCCCACCGCCTCCACCCGCCCAGAGAGGGCCCGGCCACGCTCCACCAGCTTTTTGCTCACCTCCAGATTCTCGGTGATGATCATCAGCGACAGCCCGGCGATTAGGGCGATGAGCACACAGAGCATGCCCATGGCGATAAAGATTTTGGTCCGCAGTCCCAAATTGGCAAGGGGATTGCCCGCCATGGCTGCTGCTTGCGCGAAAGGTTTCTGCATAGGGGTATCCGCCGTAGTGTCTCACGAGGAGAGGCAAGGCCTCGGGATCGATCAAGCTTGGCACGAAGAGGAGAGAGCGGTCGCCGCACTCCTCCTCGTCCCAAGCTCCGTGTTACTTAACCTCCAGGGTCCACTCCCCGAAGCTGTGGTGGTCATCGCCGGTATGGTCGAAGACCGCGGCCCCGGCGGCATAGCTCTTGCCGTGGGCAAAGGAGGTGTCCTCCTTGGCATTGCCGGTATCAAGCTTGCGGGCCATCTCCAGGGTCCACTTGCCGTCGGCCCATACCGCCGCCGCCTTGATGTCGGCGATGCTGCCGGAGACCTCCTTGGCGGGCAGGTACTGGGGGATGACGTCGCCGATATTGTCGATGGGCTTCTGACTGGTCACCAGGGCCGTGCCGGGATCGGCGGGCCGGGCCACCCAGATCTTCTTGCCGTCGCGGGTCGGATGCTCCTTGGCCTTCTCCAGC
>OBOI01000476.1_pt1 | contig 14014 bp, 10 predicted proteins | sample 1670151 | NCBI WGS metagenome assembly OBOI01 (sample SAMEA104232303, study PRJEB22302) | sediment metagenome | biome: forest; feature: aquifer; material: sediment | place: USA | collected 2011-08-07 | depth 0.01 m | reverse complement strand
AACAACTTGCTGTTTTTTTGATTCCCGAACAATTGGCATTGTTCCTTGAATAAACGATCGGGCATCCAGCATTTCTACGTAAACTGGCTCGCGCTTTGCATTAAAATGGATAATAAGATTCCCTGCTTCAGAAGCATCGGCAATTTTATCCTGTGAAAGTTCCCAACTTAAAACATCCGCCTCTGGCTCATAACGGATCGTTGGATAAAATTTCTTGGCATTAGTCTTTTTCATATTGGTTGCGCCTGCCAGGGTAAAAAGTAATAACTTTGATTTCGTCATTATCCACTGAATACACCACTCGTAATACTAATGTCCGATTCAGCGGACCTTGCGCGATGAATAATGGTCGTCGTGAATGATCAATATACTTGGGATCACGAACGATATTCTCAACCAGCTTCTTCGAGATCGTTATTCCGTGGCGTTCCAAAATCTCAAATTTTTCAAGAGCGTGACGAGTAAAGCGGATATTCACATGATGTTTAATCTTACACGCTCAACGCTCCTTCTAAAAATGCGATGTCCTCTGGAGTCCCAAGATTATTCTTTTTAAAAATCTCAACGACTTTTTGTTTAAAGTCTTTCTCTTTCTGATATTTTTTATCAAGCCGAATAAAAATTTCAGAAGTATATGTCCCCATCCGTTCGTCGATATATACTTTCAAATCATGGTTTACCTTCCCGAGATCAGAGTTAAATTCTTTACTCATCTGGCTCATATCCTGTCTCATCTGAGTCATTTCGACTTTCAATTCGTTCTTCACCGTATCGAGCTTTTCATCCATCAGGTCGCTCATTTTTGGAATCAAAAACTCATCGGTATACTCTAAGAGCGTGCCAAGAGTGACATTCTTTTCTAAATCTTGAGGATTCTGTTGCAAGGCCATAATACTGCCAGTATACATCGCCTTGTATTTAGCTGCAAGGTAAAAAAACTGGCTACGACTCTATCATGAATCATCGACCAAAACAATTAGTAGAAAAAACGCCAGACCCCCATCGTTTCCGATGAGGGTCAACATCGATGGATCGACCAAAATGTTCTCTTACCGATTACACAAACATGCGGGATCGAGCGCATTCGATCCTGTCGACCCTGTATTGGTACTTGTCGATTGTGCTGTCGTCGCCGACGAAGAAGATGTGGCTGCCGTAGAGGAAGACGTCGTCGATGCCGCGGAGGCGGCCGGAACCTCGGGGACGGTGACCGTGCTACAAACCGTTCTCTCTGCTGGGCCGTTAGCGGCTACTGAAAATTCGGCAGGGATGGTCACGCACACTTGAGCGATGCCCGACTCGGGGCATTGGTACGTGGCCTTCTTTTCCGTCGCTTCGTTCGGCTGCAATGGCGGAATGAGCTGTTCTCCCAACACTATGGAATTGCCACTGGCCATGGTCATAAATAATTTAATCGGGGTATTGACTGTTGATGGTGCTGTACCGCGATTACGCGCTCGCATCTGAACGGTTAAGGACTTCTGATTCTGGGAATCGATAAATGCACTGAGGTTGACATCCTCCACCATCACCCGAGCAAGGCCGGCGATGGAGACCTTCGAGGATGGCAGGAATGGAGAAAGAGTCGCGGACGATGGCGGTTGTTTTGCGGACGCTTGGGTTGCGCTGGCAGTGGGCGCGGGTTGGGCAGAAGCGCGAGGGTTGGCGGTGTCGATTTTGGCAGCGCGCGGTCGATCGGGCAGCGCCAGAGAGAAGCGCGCCGACGGGTCCTTTACGCGATCCGCCTGCTTGCGCAGCCCCCCCATGACATCCCCAAGGCGCGCTAAAATGTCTGCCTCGCGATCGGATGGAACCATTGGCGCCGCCTCGAGTGACTGCTGCCGAATCCCCTGGTCTTGTGTCTGGGCTTGGGTCCGTGATTGAGTGGGAGCGGTCAATTTCTGGGCAACAAAAAACCCGCCGAAACCGGCGAGTACAATAGCAATAATATGCTTTGGGCGAATATGAAATGCCCTTTGAATAGCCATATTTTTAGTTTTATTTTTATTTTTGATCTTTTAGTACTCTGTTATTATATCACATTTCCCCCAATTATTCAAGGTCTTGTATCCACAACTTCTATTTGGTGTCCGGAAGACCATACAACGCCGGCAACACCAACACCACAAGGATGCCTCCCAGCACAATAAAAAGGTCAGGATATCCAATTGTTTTGAGCATGATGGTCCCGATCAGTGGAGCAATGATGTATGGCAATAACCATACCATATGGAAGACGCTAATGATCGCGATATCATCCGAATCCACGTGTTTATAAAAATAGGTATCGCGCATACTTTCTACAATACTGGCCCCGACACGCGAGAAAAATAATGCGGCGGTAATGCCAATCACGGACGTCGCTGCCCACCCGAAATACACGCTCGAGATGGCCATCACCGCAAACCCCAACGTCAACAATTCTTTTTCTCCCAGCCAACGATCCGCAATATAACCCGCAGGAAATTCGGTGAGCACAAAAGGGACAAGCATAATAGAAAACATCCACCCAATCGTCCCCCACGAAAAGCCGAGACTCTCATGCAAATAAAGTGGCGCATAGATCACCATCCAGGCATAAAAAAATTGGAGCGCAAAGGCCACCAATGTCACCTTCCAAAGACCGTCGTGCTCAAGAATATTGCGCACCGCAGTAACAAGCTGCCCATGATGGTGGAATGTACGATCATCGGAAGCTTTAAACATGGTAGGAAACAGCAACGCCATGGGTAGTAGCACAGCGGCCGAAGCGGCAAACACCCACGGCACGCCAAACCGATCACCAATAACGCCCATGGCGATCGGCGCCAGCACCCACCCGCAATTCATGATGGTAAGATACGATCCGCGCACGCGTCCTGTTTTTGCATTGCTGGAATATTGCTCGAGCGCCACATCAAACCCGAGCAAGACCGTCCATTCGCTGATGATAAAAAGGACAAATGCGATCACCCCAACCACCGGAGAAACGGTCAGAGACAATGCCACCGCAGAAATGAGCATCACCACGGCCATCAGAGTAAACCCCTTGCGCTTACCCACCCGCAACACCAGCAACGGGAGAAGGATCATCGCGGCAATGGCGGCAATGTTGGAAACGATAAAGATGCTCTCAATCGAATCTTTGCCGGCGACCAATTCTACATAGGAGGACTGAATGTAGGCCGTTACCGCAATCGAAAACGAATACAAAAAAATAAGCAGGTGGATTCTGCGGATGGCGCGTCGAGATGTTGGAGCCGACGAGCGAGGCATGAGAGTACGAATTTATCCTGCGCCAGAGGCGCATCCGCCTCTGGCGGAGATCCGGGATCTACGATGTATAGATTCCGGCTCGGGGGCCGGAATGACAACACTATTTACGTTCACGAATATCTTGAGCGATATTCTGAAGAAATTCTCCGAGAGTGATGATGAGCAACTCTTCCTGACCACGGACCCGCACGGAGAGTTGTGTGGCGTCGGCCCATTTCCCATCCTTGGGCGCTTCGCGCTCCCCGATCACAATCACATAGGGGATTTTTTCTTTACTGGTCGCGCGGATTTTGTAGCCCACGCTTTCGTTGTCGTCACGCGCCTCGCAGCGGATGCCAGCGGCAACGAACTTGTCCCGTAATGTGCGGCCCACAGCGGCAAAATCTTCCCCCACCGGAATCACGGCCACTTGCACAGGGGCAAGCCATGTGGGGAATACACCGGCAAGATGTTCTATTAACACAGAGGTGAATCTCTCTATGGACCCCATAATTGCGGCGTGAATCATCACAATTCTCTCATGCTCACCCTTCTCGTTTATACAAAACAGATCGAAGCGCTCCGGGAGATTCATATCAAGCTGAATGGTGGCCACCTGCCACTGCCGTCCAATCGAATCATTGGCCATAAAGTCAATCTTTGGTCCGTACATGGCGGCTTCGCCTATTGCTTCGTAATAATCCGCTCCGCGCTCTTTCGCAATTTTGCGCAAGGCATCTTCGGCAGATTGCCAAACATCCGGCGTGCCAAGATAATTTTCCATTTGTTTCGGATCGTGGAGGGAAAGCCTTGCTCTAAGTGTAAAGCCGAATGTTGCGTAGAAACGAAAAACCATGTCCCAAATCTTGAAAAACTCTTCTTTCACCTGATTATACCGACAAAAAACGTGCGCATCGTCTTGAGTGATACAGAGTACTCTCGAGAGCCCTGACAACTCTCCGCTCTGCTCGTCGCGATACACCATCGTGGTCTCGGCGTATCGCTGAGGCATGTCGCGGTAACTGCGCTGGAGGTGGTTAAAAATTTGTGTGTGATGCGGACAATTCATTGGCTTCATGGCATACTCGTGCTTCTCCCTGGTAACAATCTTAAATAAACCATCGGCAAACTTTGCCCAATGCCCACTCGTCTCATAGAGGCTTCGCCGGGTAATGTGTGGTATGGTCACTTTCTCGTACCCCTTTTCGCGCCGCAACTGCCAAACAAAATTATTGAGTTCTTCCCGTAGAATCGTTCCTTTCGGTGTCCACAGCGGGAGGCCTGGTCCGACCAAATCTGAGAACGTAAAAAGATCAAGATCTTTCCCCAGTTTTCGGTGGTCCCGCTTCTTTGCTTCTTCTACCATGAAGAGGTGTTTTTTAAGCTCCTCTTTTGTGACAAACGCAAGCCCATAAATGCGCGTGAGCATGATATTGTGCTCATCCCCTTTCCAGTAGGCGCCCGCGACCCGATCCAGTTTGAAGGCATCGGGTTTGATTTCGGAGAGATCTTGGGCGTGCCCCCCTTTGCACAGATCGAGAAAATCACCGGTGAGCGAAAACGTGATGTCTTTACTCTCTTTGGAGAAATCATTGATGAGCTCGGTTTTATACTGGTTCCAGGCAAATTCTTTCCGTGCCTGCTCGACGCTGACCGTTCGCATCTCAGACGTCTTCAATTTCTGCCACTGCTTGAGCTTCTCGCGCATCTTCTTCTCAATGGCCGCGAGGTCTTTATCGGAGATTGCGACCGGAACATAAAAATCTTGATAAAAACCGTCGTCAATAGCGGGACCAATCGCATTTTGCGCTCCCGGGTATAATTCAATCACACTCGCGGCCAAGAGGTGCGCGAGCGTGTGACGAATAGGCTGGAGATGATCGGGGTTGGACATAGGTTATTCTGTCGGACTGATGACGTTTAGTTCGACGCGGTCCGCTCGCTTGGGAATCGTGCGCAACCAAAACGGAGAAGTTTTAACGGCGATGTTTTCCACGTCTTTGATGTTCGCTGCCAACGCCGAGACATCGGCCGCGCGCATCCCCAAAAATTGTTCCTTCGAAAGCGGTACGGCGTCGCTCGACACGACCGCCCAGGCAAACGCATGAATCACAAACTGTGCATTCTTTGTTTTGGAATCATACTGCTTAAGCGTATATTCGAACGGTTTGGACTGATCAAGTCCCCCAAAGACATACGGGCTCGGGATTGCTTGATTCAATGATGCCTTGAGCGGTTCTTCCAAGGGTTGCGGATTAAACTGAGCGACCACAATGCTAGATTTGACTGTCACGCGAACTGATGTGTCACTTGCCGGCTGCGTCGTGACTGTTGCCCGAGAAACGGCCGCGATCACAACATCCGAGGGGTCGACGCGCTTCGAGCGATATTCTTCGAGGACAACGTCTTTCGCCGTTGCCGCTTCTTCTTGTTCGATCTTCTTTTGTTGCTGCTGGTTCACACTCGTCATGGTTTTTTTGCCGCCGGTCATGGGGGAGAGATTTTGCCCAGTGATTTTATCTTGCGCCCCTTTCCAGAGGCCAGGCAAGATAAACGTGGTGGGCCCGATGTCGCCGCTACTGCCGGGTTGATCCGCTACGACATGAGCGTCTATTGATCCCCCCGCGGGTACCGTCACAAAGTCAGTCGTTCGGAATAATATCCCTTGGGGCGAGAGCAACCGAGTCGTGGCAACAAGCGGCTGGGCGCGGGCGGTACGGTTGGTGATGCGAATGTTGCCTTCGGCTTTGCCTTCTTGCATAGTGAGGCTCGTTGCCGCCACCTCGCGGGTGGATGTGCGTTCGACCACTTCCACAGTGCCGGCAACGGTTGTTTTGCTGTTGCCAGTGGTGGCTGTAGCGCGATTGCTCACCGTAAATGATTGATTGAGCGGGAATGATTGTTTTTTAAGCGTCACAGTGATCGAAGCGCGGACCATCGCAATATAAAGGATCGAAAGGAACACCACCGCAACGGAAACCAATAAACCCACCGCGATGCGGCGGTACAATGCAATCGGAGGGAGATCGTGAGCCATAGGATACAAAATTTCTCCGCCAGAGGCGGATCCGCCTTGGGCGGATAATGACCAATAACTAATTTCTAAACACTATGTCATCCCCGATCTTGGTCGGGGATCCCTGCCTACCGGCAGGCAGGCACGATATTCTCAATATTCTTTGGATCCTCGGATCAAGTCCGAGGATGACAAACCAGGTTTTAATATGAATTCTGATAATACTATATCATTGTGAGGCGGTTGCTGCAACGGGTTCCGTGGGGCGCTTGGGCATGGCGGCGATCAATTCTTGAATACGCGCCGGAGTAAGCGCAATCGCTTTGGAACAAATGATTTGAGCAGCACCCCCTCGTTGGGTGACGGTGCCCTTGAGCAGCACCAGCGACCCTTCCGTCCAGAGCTGTTCAGTTTTCTGAAATGTCTCTGGGAATACGATGATCTCGATGGAATCCTGGAGGTCCTCGACTTTCGCAAAAAGCATCTTCTCGCCTTTTTTTGTATAGATACTTTTGACCGACAACACTAATCCACCCACCACTGCTTCTTGACGTTCTTCGAATGTCTTTATGGTGGGGATGGGGATGGTGATGATAGAGAGCTGCTGCGCAAAGGAGGTCAATGGATGCTCGGAAATATAGAGTCCCAACAATTCTTTTTCCCACCCCAACAACGTCTCCGGCCGCTCCGGGGCGATGGGCTCAAGAGCCACCACGCGCGCGGGTACTGCCTGATCGCTCATCATGGACAACAGAGAGGATTGCGCGGATGCATCGTTACGGGTTGATCCGGATCGGGAAAATTTGAGCATCTTTTCGATATTGCCGGCCAGTTGCGACCGATCGCCAAACCGATCAAGGGCCCCGGATTTGACAAAACTTTCGAGGGACTTTTTATTGAGAACCTCCGACCCCACGCGCAACAAGAAATCCTCGAGGCGTTGGAATCGCCCGTTTGCCTTGCGCTCCTCGACGATCCGATCCACAATGCCCTCCCCCACATTCTTGACGGCCGCTAATCCAAACCGAATCACAGGGACGCCGCCCTCCGATGCCACGGTAAAGCTCGCGAAACTTTCATTGATGTCCGGGGGCAACACGCGGATCCCCATCCCCTTACATTCCGCCACCAACACCGCAATCCGTTCCACGTCTCCCACTTCGCTTTTTAAGAGCGCCGCCATAAACTCCACGGGGAAGTTCGCCTTGAGGTAAGCGGTTTGATAGGCAATGAGTCCATAACAAGTCGCGTGCGCCCGGTTAAATCCGTACCGCGCAAACGGCTCGGTAAAGTCAAACAGTTTTTCCGCGATGGTGCGATCGACTCCTTGCTTTAGCGCTCCATCGATGAATCGCTCCCGTTGCTCCATGAGCAAATGCTTGATCTTTTTGCCAATGGCTTTCCGAAGCACATCCGCTTCTCCCAGTGTAAAGCCGGCGATATCGCGAGCGATCTGGAGCACCTGTTCTTGGTACACCGCAATCCCATAGGTATACTCGAGGATCGGTTGAAGTTTGGGGTGAAGATATTCAATGCGTTTCACGCCATGCTTGCTTGCAATAAAATCCGGAATAAGTTCCATAGGCCCTGGCCGATACAGGGCGACCATGGCGATGATGTCTTCCAAGCCCGTGGGTTTTAATTCTTTCAAGTATCGTTTCATGCCGCTGGATTCGAGCTGGAATACCCCTGTGGTATCGCCGCGCTGGAGCAGGGCAAATGCGGTGGCATCATCCAATGGAATCGACCTAAGATTAATTGTAATCGATCGCGTGTGGGCAATGATCCCCAGCGCGTCTTCGAGAATCGTAAGATTTTTGAGCCCCAAAAAATCCATTTTTAAGAGCCCGAGTGCCTCAATGCTATGGAGCCCATATTGCGTGATAATTGTTTGATCATCACTGGAGGCAAATTGAATCGGCGTATATTCAACCAATGGTTTATCGGTAATCACCACGCCGCACGCGTGCGTTGAACTATGCCGGGCGACGTTCTCGACTTTCCGTGCGGTGGCGACTATCGTCTGCGCCTGTGGGTCGTCCTTCATGAGTTGCTTCAACTCGGGAACTTGTTCAACCGCTTCGTGCAAATTGAGCCCCATGGGGATCAATTTTGCGATGTGATCGCAAAACGAATAGCTCATGCCCAGTACTCGGCCGCAATCGCGCAAGCTCGCGCGCGCTGCCATGGTCCCAAAGGTAATGATTTGCGCGACGTGATCCTTGCCGTACTTTTGTTCCACATACTGGATAACTTCATCACGGCGGCGATCTGCAAAATCCAAATCAATATCGGGCATGCTGATACGCTCGGGATTTAAAAACCGTTCAAAAAACAATTTATACTGTATCGGATCCACGCTGGTAATATTTAAGAGGTAACTCACGAGCGACCCCGCGGCACTGCCACGGCCCGGGCCCACCATGATCCCCTGGCCCTTGGCCCAATTGACAAAGTCCGCAACGATCAAAAAATAAGAAGCAAATCCGGTTTTGGCAATGACCCCCAGTTCGTAGGTGAGACGATCAGCGACTTCGGGGGCAGGTGTCGGGCCATACACGCGCGCGAGTCCCTCTTGGCACAATCGCTCCAGCTCCCCCATGGGGGTTTGCCCGAGCCCCACCGCGTATTCGGGCAAAATCACCTTGCCCAGAGAAATTTCCACCCGACAACGGTTGCTGATCGCAATGGTATTTTCGATGGCCTCGGGAATGTGCGCAAAAAATTTCTTCATCTGCTCCGGAGCAATCAATGAATAATCTTCGCCCAACATCTTCAGCCGCTTGGGATCATCGCGCTTGGATTTTGTCTGCAAACAGAGCAGCACATCCTGCGCATCGGCATCATCGGCATGAATATAATGCGCGTCATTGGTGACCACAAGGCCCGCGCCGGTAGCGCGCGATAACTGAATGAGACCATCGTTGAGGCGCGCTTGATCCGGCAAGGTGGGCCGATGCTGAAGTTCGAGAAAAAAATTATTCGGACCAAATAATTGCTGATACTGGCGCACCACGTGAGCCGCTCGCTCATCACCACTGCCGGAAAGAATCTCGCGCGGCACGGCGCCGCGCAGACACCCCGAAAGCGCAATAAGGCCATCGTGGTACTTCTCCAACAATTCCCAGTCAATCCGCGGCTTATAATAGTACCCTTCGATGTGCCCGAATGTTGTGAGCTTTAAAAGATTTTGATACCCTGTGTTATTTTCCGCCAACAACACCAGGTGCGTATAATCGTTGTCCACTCGGCTGCGCTTGTTGAATCGGCTTTCCAGCGCAACGTACGCCTCCATGCCAATGATGGGCTTGACGCCGGCCTTCTGGCACTGCTGATAAAACTCAATGGCACCATAGAGGGTGCCATGATCCGTGAGCGCGATCGCAGGGGAGCCCTGCGCCTTTGCGGCAGCGACAAGATCCGGAATCTTGCCCAAACCATCCAACAAAGAATAGTGCGAATGGACGTGGAGGTGGACGAAGTCAGACATAGGTTTTTTTGAGCATTTCTAACTTGACCTCTGCGCCGTTCAATCGTTTTTTGAGCTCTTGCGCCACTTTGAGTCCCCGCTCGAATTCCTTGAGCCCGTCATCAAGATCAATATCGCCGGACTCAAATTTAGCGACAATTTTCTCGAGTTCTTCGAACTGTTGTTGGAAACTTTTCATAACGGGAGATAAAGAGATGAGGAGGTGAAGAGATGAGGAAGTTGCAACGTATCGACGACGATTATTCTACACCTCTTCATCTCTTCACCTCGCTATTCTCTATATTACTGTATAACCTCGCTCTTGATCTGTCCATCGGAGACAGTTGTTTGCAATACTGCTCCACGAACAACCCCGTCGATGCTACGTACAATGCGACCGGCCACATCTTTGGTGATGGAATATCCGCGCTGGATTGTGGCCGTTGGGCTCAAACTTTCTAACATCGACGTCAGGTGTTCGACTCGTTCCATCAAACCCGCAAACCAGAGTTCTCCGCAGTACACAAAGGTATCGACTGTGGAATGACGCTCTCTGATATATCGCCCAAGGTTTTCCTGTAACCGCGCTGCATGCTCACCAATGTGTGCTAGGATCTGCCGCGCATCCGGGACGACCATCTCGGCGGCGTTGGACGGAGTCGACGCCCGGGCATCAGCCACAAGATCGGTGATGGTCGTATCGCGTTCATGTCCCACGGCGCTCACGATCGGATGGCGGCTGCCAAACACCGCACGGGCGACCTCCTCGCTGTTGAACACATGGAGTTCTTCTGCGGCTCCGCCGCCGCGCGTAAGAATCACGACATCAATATCATCGCGCTGGTTGAGCCGATCGATCGCCGCAACGATTTCGGCTCTCGCGCCACTGCCTTGCACGGCTGTCGGAGAAACGACCACCGTCAATGCCCCCCAACGATTATTGAGGATCCGCAGCACGTCGGTGAACGCCGCGGCATCCGGCGATGTGACAATACCGATCGTTTCGGGGTATGTCGGCAGCGAGCGCTTACGCTCAGGCGCAAACAACCCTTCCTTCTCGAGTTTTTCTTTGAGGAGCTTCAGTGCTTTGGCCAGCGCCCCATCACCCACGGGATGAATGTCAATGATCCGCAAATGGAAACGTCCGGATTGCTTAAACAGCCCCGCGCGGGCACTGACCTCTACCTCCATACCGTTTTCGATGCCCTCGGGTAATTCCCACCGCATCATAAAACAACTCACGCGCGCTTGAGCATCTTTGAGATCAAAGAACACGAGCCGCTCTTTGGCGATCTTCAAATCCACCACTTCGCCGCGCACCATCACACTGCCTAACCCCTGGGCAAGATATTCACTGATGGCCGCATTAAACTCACTCACGGAATACACCATAGATCTCTATTGTATGCAAAACATCCTCCGATGTCTATCGAAGGATGTTTTTGACTCTTTCTCTCTATATCCGGCACGCCTTAGCCGCTCTCCGCGCCCTACTCCTACTTTTTTACTTCTCCCCGGCTCGCGGCAATAATTCTTTCGGCAACATTACGCGGGACTTCCGCGTAATGGCTAAATTCCATGGAGTAACTGGCGCGGCCTTGGCTCATGCTGCGCAACTGCGTGGCGTACCCAAACATTTCGGCTAATGGCACCAAGGCGTCAATCACTTTCACATTTGTCCGGTCGCGCATTTCTTGGATCTGTCCGCGTTTGGAATTGAGGTCGCCGATCACATCACCCATGAATTGTTCGGCTGTAATGACTTCCACTTTCATTAAGGGCTCTAAAATAATCGGCTCGGCACGTTTGACCGCTTCGGTCACCGCCATGCCGGCGGCTACCTTAAACGCGATTTCTGATGAATCGACTTCGTGGTAACTACCATCATACACCGCTGCCTTCAGGTCAATCAGGGGGTACCCTGCGATCACACCTTTATCAAACGTTTCTTTAATACCCTTTTGAATTGCGCTAATGTACTCACGAGGGATCGCACCGCCCTTCACTTCATCCAAAAATTCATAGCCTTTTCCCGGTTCTTGGGGTTCCACCCGAATCCAGCAATGTCCATATTGCCCGCGTCCACCGGATTGTTTGATATACTTACCTTCGGCTTGTGCGGTCTTTTTGATGGTCTCTTTGTAGGCAACCTGCGGCTGGCCGACGTTGGCTTCCACTTTAAATTCGCGCTTCATGCGCTCCACCAACACATCCAAGTGCAACTCCCCCATCCCGGAAATAATAGTCTGGAGCGTTTCTTCGTCAGAACGCACCCGAAAGGTCGGGTCTTCTTCGGCGAGTTTCTGAATCGCAAAACCCATTTTTTCTTGATCTTGTTTAGTCTTGGGTTCAATGGCCACCGAAATCACCGGTTCTGGGAAGACGATGGATTCCATCAGTACCGGGTGCTCCGGATCACAAAGCGTGTGGCCGGTAAAGGTCGATTTGAGTCCTACGGCTGCCGCAATTTCGCCGGCATACACCGCATCAACATCTTCACGATGATTGGCATGGAGTCGCACGATGCGTCCGATCCGTTCGCGCTCCCCATTACTGCTATTTAAAACATACGAGCCCGCAGATAACGTACCGGAGTAAACGCGGAAGAACACGAGCTTGCCAATAAACGGATCGGCCGCTAATTTAAACGCAAGTGCTGTAAACGGTTCGCTATCGCTGGCCGTGCGTTCGATCACTGTTTCCGGATGATCCACATCATGGGCCTGAACCGGCGGCAAATCCAACGGGGAGGGCAAGTAATCAACCACAGCGTCAAGCAGATATTGAACCCCTTTATTCTTGAGCGCGCTGCCGCAGAGCACGGGCACCACGCCATGGTGGATCACCGCTTTACGCAATACCCGCTTGAGATCATCCAAGGCAATCGTCCCCCCGCCCAAATACGCATTCATAAGTGTTTCGTCATTCTCCACAATCGCTTCGAGCAGCTCATGGCGATATTTGGCGACCAAATCCTTCATGTTCTCTGGAACTTCGCGCTCTTCAAAGTCTTTTCCTAATTCATCTTTGTAATACACGGCCTTCTCGCGCAAGACATCAACAATGCCCAAAAAATTTTCTTCCGCACCAATGGGCAATTGAATCGGATAGGCTTTTTTAGTTAAGCGCTCGTGGATGCCGGCGAGATCTTTATAGAAGTCCGCGCCCATACGATCCATTTTGTTGATAAAGCAAAGGCGTGGAACATTGTAGTCATCGGCATAATGCCAATTTGTTTCGCTTTGTGGCTCAACGCCAGCAACACCATCGAAGATAACGACACCGCCGTCAAGTACCCGCAAACTGCGTTTTACCTCAACGGTAAAGTCGATGTGCCCGGGAGTATCGATGAGATTAATGCGTGTATCTTTCCAAAAACAAGTTGTGGCGGCTGCGGTAATGGTGATGCCGCGTTCTTTCTCCTGATCCATCCAGTCCATGGTGGCTTCGCCTTCGTGCACCTCGCCAATCTTATGCTTCTTGCCCGTATAATACAAAATTCGCTCACTGACGGTAGTCTTGCCAGCGTCGATGTGAGCGATGATGCCGATATTACGGGTTTGCTGTAAGGAGTAGTCACGAGGCATATAACGAAGAGATAAAGAGGTAAAGAGATAAAGAATTACGCCGGTATCGGCTTCCTCATCTCCTTATCTCTTTACCTCTTTATCTCTGAGTTCTTTTATCGAGCGAAGTGTGCGAAGGCGCGGTTGGCTTCGGCCATGCGGTGGACATCGGTCTTCTTTTTGATCGCGGCGCCTTGGTTCTGAGAAGCTTCCATGAGTTCCTGAGCAAGTTTCTTGGCCATAGGCTGACCTTTCCGGCCTTTGGCGGCCTCGATAATCCAACGGGAGGCCAACATCATCTTGCGCTCAGCCCGGACCGGGATCGGGACTTGGAAGTTCGCTCCACCGATACGGCGGCTTTTGACCTCCAAAATTGGGGAGACGTTACGGATCGCGCCATCAAACACGGTCATGGGGTCCTGCCCCAACTTTTGAATCTGATCAAAGCACCCGTAGACAATTTTCTGGGCAATGCTCTTTTTGCCTTTGCGCATCAAGTAATGCGTAAACTTCGCCAGAACAGCATTGCTGTATTTGGGATCGGGAAGAATTTTCCGTTTGGGTGCTTGTTTACCGCGCATACATTGCGAGAGATAAAGAGATGAAGAGATAAAGAGATGAAGAAGAACAACGATCGGTACGATTCTTTACCTCCTCATCTCTTCACCTCGCTATTCTTGGGTTACTTCGGCCGTTTTGCCCCATAAAGACTCCGGCCCTGTTTCCGAT
>OBOI01000475.1_pt1 | contig 14014 bp, 10 predicted proteins | sample 1670151 | NCBI WGS metagenome assembly OBOI01 (sample SAMEA104232303, study PRJEB22302) | sediment metagenome | biome: forest; feature: aquifer; material: sediment | place: USA | collected 2011-08-07 | depth 0.01 m | reverse complement strand
CAGCCAGCTCTTGGAGCGCATCCGCACCGAGCGGGCGGCTCGGGGAGGCACCGGCAAATCCCGCAAACGGCAGGTCCACCATGCGTGAGTTCATGGCTCAAGAAGCACAATCATTTTTGGTGCCCCTCTTGTCCTATGCGGGATTCCCGCAAAATGTTCAAACGATGGGTGGAGCAAGGCGTCCTGGTAGCAGACCCGACTCGCGCTAAGCGCAACATGGTCTATTACAAGCCAGTGGAGCACGAGGATGTCCAGCAGAGTTTATTATTTTCCGTTTCGGATAATAAACCGGCAGATCGATAAAGGTTGATAAAAAACAGATAGTTAAAAAATATTTATTATCCCTGGCTGGGGGTGGCGTGCCTGTATGTAAGCTTTGCTTGCCACAGGAGTTTGGCCCGCTACCACAGGAGCTCGACACAATAAGCACAGGAGTTCGGCCCGTTACCACAGGAGCTTTAGCGATCATCTCCGCCACGGCCCTTTGCGCAGGAGCGGTCGCGTTTATTATCTCCTCCCCCAGATAATAAACTTCATAAAGCAGATATATCATTAAAATTCAATACGATAGCATTGGAGTTATTATCTTGGCCGTTACCAACACCGTAAACCTGATCCAAAAAGTCTGGAATTTCTGCCACACCCTGCGCGATGACGGCGTTGGCTATGGCGACTATCTGGAGCAGCTCACCTACCTCTTGTTTTTGAAGATGGCCCACGAGTATGCGCAAGAGCCGTACAACCGCGACACCCACATCCCCCAGGGCCATGACTGGCCAGCGTTGCGGGCCAAGGTGGGGGAGCCGCTGGAGGCGCAGTACCTGGCCACCCTGCATCGGCTGGGGCAGGGACCCGGCATGTTGGGCGCCATCTTCTTCAAGGCCCAGAACAAGATCCAGGACCCGGCCAAGCTCTCGCGTCTGGTGCAGATGATCGACGCGGAGAGCTGGGTGGGCATGGATGCCGACACCAAGGGCGATCTCTATGAAGGGCTGTTGCAGAAGAACGCGGAAGACACCAAGAGTGGCGCTGGCCAGTACTTCACGCCCAGGGCCTTGATTCAGGCGATGGTGGAGTGCGTGCGGCCCGAGCCGCTGAAGACGATTGCCGACCCGGCCTGCGGTACTGGCGGTTTTTTTCTCGGGGCCTACGGCTGGTTGACCCGCGCCGGCAACACCCTGGACAAAAAACAGAAGGAGTTCTTGCGGCGCCAGACCTTCCACGGCAACGAGATCGTGCCCAACACCCGCCGCATGTGCTTGATGAACCTCTTCCTGCACAACATCGGCGACCTGGTCGGCGAGCCGGCCGTGGACCGGGCCGATGCCCTGATCGCCGATCCCGGGAAGCGCTTCGACTACGTCCTGGCCAATCCGCCCTTTGGCAAGAAGAGCAGCATGACCATTACCAACGAGGAGGGCGAGGAGGATAGAGACGCGCTGACCTACGAGCGCCAGGACTTCTGGGAGACCACCTCCAACAAGCAGCTGAACTTCCTGCAACACATCGTCACCATCTTGAAGGACAACGGTCAGGCGGCAGTGGTGTTGCCCGACAATGTGTTGTTCGAGGGCGGGGCCGGCGAGAAGATACGGCGCAAGCTGCTGGAGAACTGCGACGTGCACACCCTGTTGCGCCTGCCCACCGGCATCTTCTACGCCCAGGGGGTGAAGGCCAATGTCCTGTTCTTCGACGCCAAGCCCAAGGATGGCCAAGTGCATACCAAGGGGGTGTGGATCTACGACCTGCGCACCAACAGACACTTCACCCTGAAGACCAAAACCCTGAAGCTCGATGATCTGCGGGACTTTATCGTCTGCTATCATCCGGAGAACCGCCATGAACGTCAGGAGACGGAGCGTTTCAAGTACTTCTCCCATGACGCGCTGATTGGCCGCGACAAGGCCAGCCTGGACATCTTTTGGCTCAAGGATGACAGCCTGGATAATCTGGACGACCTGCCGCCCCCCGATGTCTTGGCCCAGGAGATCATTGAGCATTTGGAAGCGGCGCTTGCCTCCTTCCGGGATGTGGCAGCTGGGCTCCAGAAGTAAGGGCCCATGTTGTGTTTTTGCTGATGGTGGCGTCGGAGCCCCTGGGGACGAGAATCCGGGCAAGGCCAAGCCGTTTGGCTCACCCTTCGCGCCGAGCAAGCAGACAAAAAAAGGCGGCAGCCGTCGTGGTGACGGCTGCCGCCTCTTGAAATGGGCGTTTAGCGGGGAGCTTACTGCTGCGGGGTATCCTGGGCTTGGGCCGTGGCCTGACGCTGTTGGTTCTGGAACAGGGCCAGGAAGTTGACCGGCTCCATCAGGAAGGGGACAAAGCCGCCGTCCACCGTGAGCTGGCTGATGATCTGGCGGGTGTAGGGGAACATCATGGTGGGACAGTCCACGGCCAGCACGGCGGGGATGTGCTGATCCGGGATATTCTTGATGGTGAAGACCCCGCCATGCTCCACTTCGATGATGAACAGGGTCTTGGCCTCCTGGCCATGGGTGACCTTGGCGGTGATGGAGATGGTTACTTCGTAGAGGCTGTCCCCTTCCAGGCGGTTGTTCTTGAGGCCTAGATTGATCTCGACCTTGGGCTCGTTCTGCTTGGTGGTGAAGACCTCGGGGGCGTTGGGGTTTTCGAAGGAGAGGTCTTTCACGTACATCTTTTGGAGGCGGAATATCGGCGCCTCGGTCTGGGAGCCGGCCTGTTGGTCGGTATTCTGATCTGTCATGGTGGTGTCCTTTAAGCTGAAGTGTGGTAAAGTTTTACGGATACAATGATGGCCAGAGTTATAATGGATAGCCGCTAAAGTTGAAAGGTTTTTTTGGCCGCGGGCAGCTTCAGCCCCGCTGCCACAAGGGGCCGCGCCGCTTGCTGTTGCCGGCGTTAGAGTAACCGCTCAACCGACGGCTGGCGCGCCAGGTGACATGCTGATGTTACCTGGGCGGATGGCCGGTTTCGTGACTGTTGGCGTAACCAACAATTTGGTAGTTGATGGCCGCTGGTTGCGGTGCAAGCAAACGGACAAGGGATGGAGAGGGGCATGGGAAATGGAATGACCGCGGCGATCATCGCCTTGCTGCTATTCGGGCTGTGGGGATTTTTCCCCAAGCTGGCCATGAACTACATCAGCCCGGGGAGCGCCATTATCTACGAGGTGGCCGGCATCATGGTGGTTGGCCTGCTGGCCTTGGCCCTGGTCGGTTTCCGGCCGGAGGTCCATCCCAAGGGGATCCTCTTTGCCGTGCTCACCGGGGTCACCGGCCTGCTCGGCACCCTGTTCTACTTTTACGCGGTGCGTAACGCCAAGGTCAGCGTGGTGGTGAGTCTCACCGCCCTCTACCCCCTGATCACCATCTTTCTGGCCCTGATCGTTCTGCGGGAGCCGATCTCGCTCCGCCAGCTGTTGGCCATCATCCTGGCCATGGCCTCCCTTGTCCTCTTTGCCGCCTGAGGTTGCAGCCGAACATGGAACAACGCATCGTCAACGCATTGGCCGCCATTGTTGGCCCTGAAAATTTTTCCGCCAGCGAGGCGGAGCGCAGTTGCGCCTCCTATGACGGCACCGGCCGCGAGTATCTGCCCGAGGCCGTGGTCTGGCCGGGCACGGTGGCTGAGGTCAGTCGCATCATGGCCCTGGCCAGCCGGGAGCGGCTGCCGGTGGTGGCGCGGGGGGCCGGTTCCGGCATGACCGGCGGCGCCTTGCCGGTCAAGGGCGGTCTGGTGCTGGCCATGTCCCGGTTCGACAAGATCATCACCATTGATGCGGCCAATCAGACCGCGGTGGTGGAGCCCGGGGTGGTGACCGGGGTGCTGCAAGCCGAGGTCCGGCGGCACGGGCTCTTCTACCCGCCGGACCCGGCGAGCCTCAAGTTCTGCACCATTGGCGGCAATGTGGCCGAATGCGCCGGCGGCCCCAGCGCCGTGAAGTACGGGGTGACCCGGGACTATGTCAAGGGGTTGGAGGTGGTGCTGGCCGACGGCCGCATCATCCACACCGGCGTGCGCACCGATAAAGGGGTGGTGGGCTACGACCTCACCCGGCTTTTTGTCGGCTCGGAAGGGACCCTGGGGGTGATCACCAAGATCACCCTGCGCCTGATCCCCCTCCCCCAGGCCCGGCAGACCATCTTGGTGCTCACCGCCTCCATGGCCGCGGCGGCAACCTTGGTGGCCCAAGTGCTTACCCGCTTCACCCCCTGTACCCTGGAGTTCATGGACCGTACCGCCATCCGCATTGTGGCGGATCAGTTGCCTTTCTCCTTGCCCCCGGGCACCGAGGCGCTGCTGCTCATGGAACTGGATGGCACCCCGGCGGCGGTGGCCAGCGACGGGGCCGAGCTGCAAGGGTTTCTCCAGCAGCAGCCGGGGGTGCTGGTGGTGCGCCAGGCCCAAGACCAGGCTGAGGTCGATGGCCTGTGGGCCGCCCGCCGCGGGGTGTCGCCCGCCGCCTTTAGCCTGCGGCCCCATAAGGTGAGCGAGGACGTGGTGGTGCCCCGTACCGCGATCCCCGAGCTGGTGGCCTGTGCCGAGGGGTTGGCCCGGGAGTTGGATCTGGTGATCTTCTGCTTCGGCCATGCCGGTGACGGCAATATCCATGTCAATATCATGCTCGATCGCGCCGACCCAACGCAGGTAGCCCACGCCGAGACCGCCAAGCAGCGGCTCTTCACCCAGGTGATGACCCTGGGTGGTACCCTCTCCGGGGAGCATGGGGTGGGCATCACCAAGGCCAGCGCCCTGACCATGGAGCTTGACCCGCCCACCATCTTGGTCATGAAGCAGATTAAACAGGCCCTGGACCCAGCCAACATCATGAACCCAGGGAAGATCTTCCCGGAGGGGGAGTAGGATAACCCCCTGGCCGGCATCGCTTGCAAGACCTGCCGGCTCTGACGCTTGCCTCTTTAAAAGTGGAAAAGCGGTGAAAATGGTTGACATCCACCCGCGTGATCGTCTATACATTACGCTTTTCGTGCAAGAAAAAGTCGAGCCGTCACCGTGCGGCTGCATTAGGCCATACATACCAACCTTAGGAAATTGACTATGATTGAAGTAGATGTCAGGGGCGACATTGAGATCGCTATCCGCCAGCTCAAGAAAAAATTGCAGCTTGATGGGATCAAGAAAGAGTTGAAACGTCGTGAGTTTTATGAAAAACCCAGTGACAAGAAACGCCGCAAACAGGCCGAAGCCAAGCGCAAGGTCCGTAAGGTCGTCTGGCGGATGAGAAACGACTGATCTCGCCGAGGCCTTAGGCCACGGCAGTTTCTCTCGTGCGTCAAAGAGAGGCTTGAAGGGGAGGTGCGTTGACCTCTGCTTCAAGCCTCTTATCTTTTCTAGCTGCAAGCAGTTCGACAGGCTAAGCCATGGGGCAACCCCAAAGCCCGCACCTCTCCGCGCTGGATGCCTTTCTCCACTACGTGACCGTGGAACGACAGCTGGCCGCCAATACCATCGCGGCCTATCGCGCCGATCTTGACTCCCTCTTTGTCTACCTGGCCGCGTGCCGCATTAACGACCCTGCCCAGGTCACCTCGTCCCACCTCCGCTCCTATCTCCATCAGGCCCACGATCAAGGGCTGACCGCCCGCAGCAGTGCCCGTCGCCTATCCGCCATCCGTCTCTTCTTCCGCTACCTGCTCTCCGAGAACCGAGTCTCCCTGGACCCCACCCTGGGGATCGATCTGCCCAAGATCGGCCATGGCCTGCCCAAGACCCTGACCATGGGCGAGGTCGATCGGCTCCTCGATTTCGCCGATCGGGCCGACCCCTTTCACATTCGTAACGCCGCCATGCTCTTCTTCCTCTACGGCACCGGGCTGCGGGTCTCGGAACTGGTGCGCCTGCCCGCGGCCGCGGTCAATATGCAAGCGGGCTATGCGCGGGTGCTGGGCAAGGGGAGCAAGGAGCGGCTGGTGCCCTTTGGCGATCAGGCCCGGGAGAGGGTTGAGCAGTACCTGCTCCGCAGCCGGCCTCTGCTCCTGAAAGGACGCAACTCGCAGTTCCTGTTCGTCAGCAACCGGGGCACGGCCATGACCAGGCTTCGCTTTTGGCAGATCATCCAGGAGGTCTGTCTCGGCCAGGGGATCACGAAACAGGTGAGCCCCCACACCCTCCGCCACTCCTTTGCCACCCACCTGGTGGAGAACGGCGCCGACCTGCGTACCGTGCAGATGATGCTGGGCCACGCCGATATCGCCACCACCCAGATCTACACCCATGTCGATGGCAGCCGGCTGAAGGCGGCCCATAAACGCTTTCACCCCCGGGGGTGAAAGCCGCCAGGGGGCTCTCGCCTCACTTCACTCCGCGATAGAAGGCCATCCTGCCGGCATGGGGCCGGAAAAGGGCGACGACTTCCTCCCTCTCCTTGTCCGGGAGCGCCCCTTGGTTCGCCGCAGCCACCAGGGCCTTGACCTCAGCGGGGCTCGAACAGCCGACCACGGGCAGGGTGATGGCGTGGGCCAGGGCGAAACGGACTAGCTGCTCCGCGCTTACCTCCAGTTTCGGCAGTACATAGTGGGCTCCGGCCCCACCCAGGAGCTTCATGCCGATCACCGCCATCCCCTTGGCGCGGGCCGCCGGCAGGGTCATGGTGAGAAAACCGCCCAGGGCCTCCTCCACCGGGTTGACCGGCAACAGCACGCTGTCCACCGGCCACTCTTGCACCGCCCGGGTCAGGATGTGGGGGTCATGGTGGCCGGTCACCCCGATGTGCCGGACCAGCCCCGCTTGTTTCGCCGCCACGAAGGCCTCCAAGGCCCCACCCGGCCGGCTAATGGCCCGTAGGTCATCCTCGGTGCGCAGGTCATGGATCTGCCACAGGTCCAGGTAGCTGGTCTGGAGCCTGGAGAGCGAACTCTCCAGATCGGCCCTGGCCCCGGCCCGGTCGCGGGAGGCCGACTTGCTGGTCTGGAAGATCTTGGCCCGCAGCTCGGGCTCCTTGCCCCACACCGAGCCGTAGTAGAGCTCGCTATCCGAGTAGACCCGGGCCGAGTCAAAGTAGGTGATGCCCTGACGGATCGCCTCGCGAATCACCGCCTCCGCCTCTGCCTGCCGGTCATAGGTGCGCAGCACCCCCTCCCCGCCCATGCCGACCAGGGATACCTTTCTGCCAGTGCTGCCAAAGGATACTTGCTTCATTCGTTTATCTCCTCTGTTAGATTTTGTGCCTGCGAAGATGGATGCCGCGGTCGGCGGCCATGGCATAATAGTGTTCCGCCTCGTCGGTCTTGCCAAGTTCGTTTTCCAGCAGACGCGCCAACTCGTACTGACTGCGGCCATGGCCTGCCCCCGCAGCCAGACGCAGCAGGGAGGCCGCTTGGTCAACATCACGCGCGGCCCCCTTGGCCCTGAGCAGTGAGGAGCCCAGGAGGTACTGCGCCATGGTGTGGCCGGCATGGGCGGCCTCTGTCAGCAGCTCGTGGCCCCGCTCTTTCTCCTGCTCACTCCCTTGGCCAAGGAGTTGCGCCAGCTGGCAGGTGGCCTGGAGGTAGCCGTTCTCCCGGGCGGCCTGCAACCAGTAGCGGGCCTCGGGCGTTTGCTGCTGTTTGAGAAGGCGCAGGGCGAAACGGTATTGGGCATAGGGGACGCCGTGACGGGCGGCCTGATGGAGAAAGCTGCACTCATGCCGGATCTGCCGTACATCCATCTCCGCGTAAAAATCGGCCTCATACCCCTGCACCTCGGCCTGCACGGCCGTGAGTTCATAACCAATCACCCGACGCTCCGCCCTCTTTTGCAGCCAGTTGAGAATGAGCCTCCCCAGCGCATCCGGGATGCCGGGGGGCAGTTCAGGGCGCTCCAGGCAGTGGGCGGCAACCCGGTAATCCATGTCCCCGATCTCCTGGAAGTGGTAGGGCAAGGCCCCGGCCAAGGCCTCTACCGCCAGCCAGCCCAGGGAGTAGAAGTCGGTGGCGCAGTGGTGGGTGCCGTAATAGCACTCCGGCGCCACATAATCCTGTTTGGCGCGGATCGACTCCGACCTGCCGTTGCCCAAGGCCTCGGCCACCCCCCAGTCCAGCAGGGTGAAACGATTGCCGGCCATGAGGATGTTGGAGGCCTTGACATCCTTGTGCAGCAACCCTTTACTGTGGGCAAAGGCGAGCACTTTAAGCAGCTGGGTCAGGAGTTCCGCGGTCTGCTGCGGCGACAGGGGGCCGTGGTAGCGGATATGCCGATCCAGCCGCACACCCGGGGCGAACGTGGTGACCAGGCATAGCTTCCCCTCCCCATTGCGGCCGTAATCCACCAGGGACGGGGTGCCGGGGCAGCCCGCCATGGTCTGTAAGGCCCGCACCTCGCTGGCAAAGGTATTGGCATAGAAGGGATTGGCAAAGACCTTGATGGCGTATGGGTCGGCGGCAAGGGTGGGGCGATGGCAGCGATAGGCCTGGGCATAGCCGCCGCCGCCCAGCCGCTCTTCGGGGGTGTAACGCCAATCGCCCAGTGCCGGGATCATGGCGAGGAGTCGGCCTCGGCGCGGTCCCAGTGGGGCAGCATCTTGGCGAAGCAGGAGGCCACGTGCTGGATGGTATCGATGCGGAACCACTGACGGGTGAACTTAAAGCGAATGCCCCCTAAAGCCAAGGCCGGGTTGGGGGCAAAATAGATGGACTCCTCGGTGTTGGTCAAGTGCAGCAAGGACCATACGGCCAGACGCATGGCCTGCCAGATATGACGCATTTTCTCCCTCTCCCCCATCTTGACGGCCAGTTCATAGGCCCCCAGCAGTCCTTCGCAGCGGGCGCCGTCCGCGTAAGGGTAATCGCCGAAGTTGTAATAGAAGGCGCCGGCGTAGTCGGGATAGGGGGCATCGGTCACCTTGTAGAGGTGGTCGATCATGGCCTCGGCATCGGCGAACACAAAATTAGCGTATGAGGGGTCGCGCATCTCCTCAAAATCCCACAGCTCCTTGATGCCCATCATCAACCAGGAGTCGGAGGGGACCACGGTGTACTCGCTGGCGCGGGTGGTGGGCCGTACCACCAGCAGGAACTCCAGGGCCTTGCGGAGCTTGGCGAAGAAGGGAGAGCGGTCTTCGGGCGCAAGCAGATGGAGGTATTTCGCCAGGCCGCATACCGCCTCGCCGGGGTAGTAGAAGGAGAAGTAGTTCTGGTTCTCCTCCTCGCTCACCTGTTGATCCAGGTAGATGTTGTAATAGATGAACTCGCCGCTGGCGGTGATCTGGTTCACCAGATGCCAGGCGATGCGATCGGCCCACTCCTGGTAGCGGGCATCGCGGGTCATGATCTGGTACTCGGCCATCAGGTAGAGGGTGACCCCGGAACCGCCCAGCTTGGCCTTGCGCTCGCTGTAGATGTAGGCCCCTTGCCGGCCGTGGTACTCTTGGACCCTGGTCTGGGTAATGAGAAAGTCGATGGCTCGGCGGATATTCGCCAGGGTCTCCCCTTGGTGGTTATACTTCTCATGAAAGATGCAGGTCAGGCCACCCCCGCCGTGGCGGAGGATATTGTAATAGGGATTTTTTTGCGGATCGCGGGTCGGGTGCTCATGATCCCGCCGGGTGTCCAGAGCCGCATCGTAGTAGTAGAGAAACTTGCCGTCTTCCTCCTGGGTCAGGCGGATGTGGTTCACGGCCAGCTGTACCGCTTGCTCGACCTTCTCCTTGGTGAGCGCCCCCACCAGCGGATGGCCCCGGTAGAGCCGCAACCACCCCTCGCGCCCGGAAATATAGCTCTCGGAGCGAAAACGCTTGAACTCGGCCTCGCGCAGGTATTTTTCACCATGCACCCGATTCAGGTAGTCGCGCAACTGGCCCATGCCCATGACGGAACGGACATAGCTGTCGCCGGGCGGGAAGAGGTGCTGTTTGCCGTCGGCACCCAAAAACATCAGGCCGTCGATGCCGATCTCGAAGTGGCGTTCGCCCACCGCCTCCATGCCCACGCCATAAAAGTCCACCGGCATGGGGGGTTCCAGGACAAAGTCCATCTGTAGACGAAACGGCAGGAGCGCCAGTTGCTTAAGGCGGGCATGGGCGAGCAGGCGTTTAAAGACCATGGAGAAGGGGAGCTGTTTATCCTTGCCGGCACGGCTGACCATGATCCGTTTGTGACCCGGGGCATAGAGGATCAGAATGAGGCGTCCATAGCGTTGCGGAAAACAGGTCCGGCTGAACTGTTTGTCGATCTCCACCCCATCCACGGGGCCTTCCTGATCGCCCCGGATGGCCCCCTCCAGCAGGCGCAGAAAAGTGGTGTCCGCCGGGCCTGGTAGGAACTCGGGCAGGCGCGCCTCCGGATGGGCATATTGTCTGCTATCGGGGAACGACTTCATGGTTTTCCTCATCTTGAGATGTAATTTGCCGGCCCTGGCCCAAGATGATGGCCTGGGGCAAGTTTATGATTATGATCTCTGTTTTGCCTTGTACACGGTGTGCATGCGCACTGGTCTGAGGCTCTGTTTCAGCTGCTGGAGACCGGCACTCCCCCCGTCCGAAGAGTCGTTGACCAGTGCGCAGGAGGTCATCCCGGTAAGGAAGTGGTGGCGCGCAAAATAGCTCAGCCCCTGGATGGTGGTATCGGACTTGGTCACGAAAAAACAACCGAGACCTGGCCTAATCTCGCCGCCAAAGGCAAAGGCCCGGATCTCGCCGGCGATCACAATTACCTCGCCATACAGATCCCGGTTGGGGAGCATAGGCTCCAGTTGCAAACAGGCCCGGGTATAACTGCTGCCCTGCAAGGCAGGGTATTTCAACCCCTGGGTTACTTCCCACTGCTGCAACAGGCGCAGACACGCGGGTGCATCCTCCTGCCGGTAGGGCCGCCATGCAAGATCGGGGAGTTCCGCCACCCGGTTTACGTTCCGCCGCACCGTGCGATACCCCCCCCCTGACAGATCCATGAGATCCCGAGGCGAGTAGAGGTACTCGCGCTCCTTGATCTGGATATTAAATCTTCCCAGATCCTTGACCGATACCACATCCTTTTCGTCAATCCAATAGATACGTGCCGCCCGGCCACTGTTATGATCATCGGCCCGCTCCAGGCAACGGCGCAGTACGCGATCGTTGGCCGGAAAAGGGGGCGCGTAGAGATCGAGGTGTGCTGGTGTGTCCTTGCTCAGGTTAAACAGACAGAGAGAGCCCTCATCCATCGTCCATAAGAGGGCGCGCCTCGGGCTGCGGTTGACGGACAACATGAAGGGGAGATAGAAGCCCCAAGCGAGCTGCTGGCCAGCTGCCAAGGCCTCTTTGAAACGCGGGATCTCCTCCTGGGTAAGGGGGTGCAATCCGGCTAAGCTCCCCTCCGGCCGCTTGGCCGGGGCCAGTGGAGGAGCTTTGTGGCGGGAGGTGGCCTGGGCACGCAAGCCGTCGGTGAGCACAAACATCTTCTCGTTTTGGTCCCCTTTGACCAGCAGCAGGTCATTGGCCCTCAACCGCTGAAGCAAGGGCAGGATCAGCTCTTGCGGCAGGGAAAAGTGCTCCCAGGGCGTCGTGTTCGTGCCCAGAATTTTTTGAAACTCCTCGCGTACGCCCACCGTGTACAGGGAGTCAAAACCGCCGGCAGCAATCATGGCCCGCAGCCGATCGGGGGGTATAACCTCCCAGACCGCCGGACCATATTCCCCCTCATCGTAGACATTGCCCAAGACCAGCAGCTTCCGACCCCCGGGCCGAGGGGCGAGCAGGGCCGACGTCCGGAAAAAATCCTCTAAGCCAAGTAAATAGCTGCGGTGACTCTGGTCGTAGACCTGGCAAGGGCCGGTTGCTGTCGGCAACTCATAGAACCTGCCCGAGGTCTGAAAGGGGACCAACGTGGCAAAACGGGCCGCAGCCCGTTCCACATCCAGGCCCAGCAGGTGGATTGCCGTAAGCACCCCGACGCTGCTTAACGGTGCATGCTGTTCCAACAGAGGCAGAAAATAGGTGAGAGGTTTGCCGTTAATCTCGGCCTTAACCTGCCAGCCGTAGCGATCGGCTACGAAGGTGGCGTTGATCAACCGGCCTAAATCCTTATCACGTCCGCCAAAGGTGAAGATCGGCACCTCTTGCAAGGAGTGGATGGCAGCGCACAGGCGCTCGAAGTAGCGGGGATCGGACTTGACGAGACAGCAACCCCCCGGCATGAGGCCGGAAACCACGGAGGCCTTGGCCTGGATCAGCTCTTTGATATCCCCATGTTTGGCCAAATGTTCATAGCCAATCTCGGTGATGACACAGAGCTCCGGTTGGACAAGTTGCGCACGGCTGATGCCTAAACGCTGGTGCGGCACCGCCACTTCAATGATCGAGAGGGCGTGATGGCATTTCGTATTGGCAAGTGCCGTGCAAATGGCCCGTTCCATGTTGTTGCTGTCGAGCCGGGCATTGATCGAGATCTGCTCCGCGACCAGATGGTGAAACTGAACCTTGAAGCCGGTCTTGCCCTCGGTACCCGTGATCAGTACCCGCTTGGCTTTGCCCTTGTCCCGAGCCGCGGCGGCAATGGCGACCAGGGCCTTATAGGTATCATCGACCCGCAGCAGATTGAGCGGCCCCTCCAGGCGTGCGGAGCGTCGCACCAGGGCGGCGACACCACCTCGGCTGGCAAGGATATCCAAGGACTTTTGGGTCTCTGTGGCAGAGCCTGTGCGCTCCCACTGCTCCTTGTTGGTGGTAACCAGCAGATCCCCAGGACCCGTGGTGAGGGGATTTGCGGCAAAGCGTAAGACCTGCGGTATTGCGGCAGGATTTGACCACACCCCTCCGGTCACTGCGGCCAGCTCATCCGCTTGCAAGACGAGAGAGTCATTCATTGTTGTCTGCAACAGGGATACGGTTTTTTTTGCATAATCGCGTTTGCTGTGCCTGGGGGAGATATCAAAAGGGGGGACTTGGGCAATTATTTGGTCGGCGTGAAAGCCCATATAAAAAAAGCGGGGATCTCATTTGTCAAGAGATCCCCGCTCATCTATCAGAAAAGATTTATCGTACTGTTACCAACCGATGGGGTCATCATGGACCTGATCGTCACCAAGATCATTGTCGTGACCATCGTCATGATCGAAGCCATGATCCGCGCCACCATCATGCCCGGAGTCCTGACCCGCATGGCCCGCGCCATGAGCATCATCCGCATGCGGACTCTCAATTTCGCTGGTCCAACCACCATATCCAGAGGGGTCACCTTCAAACACCTCGACCTCGATCATTCCGGTCCAATTGCCATTGCCAGCGGCATCGGCATGATCAACCTCTCCTAAGTCGAACAGGTCATTAATGCCATGACTGTCGGCAAAACCATGATTTTCGTCAATTGTAGGCTCGGTGCTTGCGGTATCGCTATCATCGGCAAAAGGATCATGGCCGACCGGGCCTGCATGGTCATCCAGATGCTCATCAGCATGATCAACCGGGCCGAGACCATGTTTTTCAAGATTGTCGTTTTGATGATCATCGGAACTCTGGTCGCCCTGGTCTCCTCGGTCACCTTCGGCATTAACCTTTTCTGCATCTGCTTGGTCTGATTTGTCGCTGTCGGCGTGCTCATCACCCTTGGTGTGGTCGTCATGGTCGCCTTCGGCATTAGGCTTGTCTACATCCGCCTGATCAGGTTTGTCGCTGTCGGCGTGCTCATCACCCGTGGCGTGGTCACCCTGGTCGCCTTCGGCATTAGCCTTGTCCGCATCCGCATGATCAGGTTTGTCGCTGTCGGCGTGTTCATCACTCTTGGCGTGGTCACCCTGGTCGTCTTCGGCATTAGTCTTGTCAGTATCGGATTGGTCGGACTTATTGCTATCACCGTGCTCATCAGGCTTGGCGTGGTCGTCCACCTGTGTGATTGCAGCATGCCCCGCAGTTGCTCCTGATTGGCCAGTGTGGCTACTATCTGCTTTGGCGAGGTCGGCATGGGCATTTTCGCCCTTATCCTTGTCTGCTCCAAGGTGATCTGATTTATCGGCATCGCTGTCGGCGTCGGTATCAGCGTCAGCATCGGCATCGCTGTCGGCGTCGGCATCACTGTCCGCATCGGCATCGCTGTCGGCGTCGGCATCACTGTCAGCATCGGCA
>OBOI01000474.1_pt1 | contig 14040 bp, 11 predicted proteins | sample 1670151 | NCBI WGS metagenome assembly OBOI01 (sample SAMEA104232303, study PRJEB22302) | sediment metagenome | biome: forest; feature: aquifer; material: sediment | place: USA | collected 2011-08-07 | depth 0.01 m | reverse complement strand
GTCTGATCGGCGGGGGCCAAATTCCGCGACCCGGCGAGGTCTCCCTGGCCCATAACGGCGTCCTGTTTTTAGATGAGTTGGCGGAGTTCAAGAAGAATATCCTCGAAGGTCTGCGTCAGCCCCTGGAGGATGGAAGCGTGACCATCTCCCGGGCCGCAAGCTCACTCAGCTTCCCTGCCAACTTTGTGTTGGTGGCGGCATCCAACCCCTGCCCTTGTGGTTTTCTGGGCGACGTAAACCACGAGTGCAGCTGTTCTCCCACCCAGGTCCAGCGTTACCGCAGCCGGATCTCCGGGCCGCTCCTCGACCGTATCGATATGTATGTCGAGGTGGCGGCTGTCCCCTTTAAGGAACTCGCAGCCAAGGATGACGGCGAGTCCTCCGCCATGGTCAAGGAGCGCGTGGTCCGCGCCCGCGCCTTACAGCGCCAGCGGTTCACCGACCTGGACCATGTCCACAGCAACAGCCAGATGCCCCCAAAGCTGGTCAAGCGCTTCTGCGTCTTGGACCGGGCCTCGGAGCAACTCTTGGAGAAGGCGGTGGTCCGGCTTGGCCTCTCGGCCCGGGCCTTCCGCCGCATCCAGAAGATTGCCCGTACCATCGCCGATCTGGCGGAGGAGCAGGATATTCAGACCGTCCATATCGCCGAGGCTATCCAGTACCGCCGGCTGGACCGGAAAAAGGAGTAAGCCGCTTCCCGTGGTTTTCGGAGTCAGCGTTAGCCTCGCTTCGCTTGCGCGGGGTGGAGAGGTGACTGAGTGCGGGCAGGGACTTCTCCCGTTACCCTCAGATCCATGCCTCCCAAGAAAAATTCCTGCCCACAAGAAATTGATTGAAAATAATCGGCTTTAGCAATAGCGTAATTTCGCCATTTCAAGCCCCCGACCGGCATGCCTCTTTCGGCACCTCATCAATCTTCATCAGAACGAGAACCGCGATGGAACAATCATTCGATTCGATTTGTAGCAGTGAGCTGCTGGGCAGCAGGAGCAGCACCTCTGGTGGTAGCGAAGCCATGCAGGATGATGGGGAGGAACCTCCCGACCACCCTCCATCCCTTGGCCCCAACCTCCGCTTCTTCCCCTCCGACCATGGCCGTTTTCCGGCCCTCTCCCACCACAACTGTTTTCGTCTCCGCCATTTCCCCACCATCACCGATGCCAACTGGCACGACTGGCACTGGCAGCTCAAAAATCGGATCACCACCCTGGGCCAACTGGACAAGGTGCTGACCCTGACCTCGGACGAGACCCATGCCTTGGCCAATCTCCGCTTGCCCTTGTCCATCACCCCCTACTACGCGAGCCTGCTGCACCCGGATGACCCCACTCAGGGGCTCAGGCGAAGCGTGGTGCCGGTCAGCGGCGAGTTGACCATCAGTCCGGGGGAGTCGGCGGACCCGCTGCACGAGGAGGCGGACTCCCCGGCCCCGGGTCTGGTCCATCGCTATCCCGACCGCGCCCTCTTTCTGGTGACCAACTTCTGTTTCACCAACTGCCGTTACTGCACCCGCTCGCGCATCGTCGGTAAGCGCAGCCGCTGCGGCCTGGGGCTCGTGCAGTGGGAGAAGGCCATTGCCTACATCGAACAGACCCCCCAGATCCGCGATGTCATTCTCTCCGGCGGCGACCCCCTGACCCTGCCCGACACCCGCCTGGAGTGGCTGCTGACCCGCCTGCGCCGCATCCCCCATGTGGAGGTCATCCGCATAGGCACCAAGGCCCCCATGGTCCTGCCCCAACGCGTCACGCAGGCCTTGGTGCGCATGCTGAAGCGCTTCCACCCCCTGTGGATCAGCATCCACTGCACCCACCCCGCGGAGCTTACCGCGGAGGCGATGATCGCCTGCCGTCGTCTGGCCGATGCCGGCATCCCCCTGGGCAGTCAGACGGTGCTCCTTGCCGGCATCAACGATGACGCAACGGTGATGACCCAGTTGATGCACGGGTTGATGCGCATGCGGATCAAGCCCTACTACCTCTACCAGTGCGACCCCATTGTCGGCTCGGCCCATTTCCGGACCCCGGTGCGCAAGGGACTTGCCATCTATGCGGCCATGCGCGGCCACACCAGCGGTTATGCCGTGCCCACCTATGTGATCGACGCCCCGGGGGGCGGCGGCAAGGTGCCGTTGCTTCCCGAAACCGTGGTCAGCATGGGGGAGGGGAGGGTGCTGTTAAAGAACTACGAGGGCAAGTTCTTCTCCTACCCGGATACTGCTCAGACCACGGATGATGCGGTTCAGGCGACGACATCAGCGGGCACGGAACCGAGTCCCCGCCCTTTTGTGGAGGCCAGGGCATGAGAGTGGGGATCACCTACGACCTGCGGGCCGACTACCTGGCTGCCGGTTACGGCGAGGAGGAGACCGCCGAGTTTGACCGGCCTGACACCATCGCTGCCATTGAAAACGCCATCCGCACCCTGGGCCACCAGCCCGAGTGCATCGGTAACCTGCAGGCCCTGGTGGGCCGGCTGGCTGCCGGGGCCCGCTGGGACCTGGTCTTCAATATCGCCGAAGGGCTGCACGGCTACGGACGCGAGGCCGTCATCCCCGCCCTGCTGGAGGCCTACGCCATCCCCTGCACCTTTTCCGACCCCCTGGTCATGGCCCTAACCCTGCACAAGGGGGTGGCCAAGCGCGTTATCCGCGACCAGGGTATCTTGACTCCGGCCTTTGTGGTGGCCGAGGACGGGGCGGCCCTGGCCCGTATCGATCTCCCCTTTCCCCTGTTCGTCAAGCCGGTCTCCGAGGGCACGGGCAAGGGGGTGACCACCGCCTCCAAGGTGGGGACCCAGTACGAGTTGATGGCCGTGGGCTTGGAGTTGATCACCAAGTTCAAGCAGCCGGTGCTGGTGGAGAGCTTCCTCCCCGGCCGCGAGTTTACGGTGGGCATCCTGGGCAGCGGCAGCGCGGCCCGGGTGATGGGGGCCATGGAGATCATCCTGCTTCCCAACTCCGACCCCGAGGTCTACTCTTACCGTAACAAGGAGATCTGCGAAGAGGTGGTGGAGTACCGCTTGGTGGATGACCCCTGCGCCCAGGCGGCCATGGCGACGGCCCTGGCCGCCTACCTGGCCTTGAACTGCCTGGATGGCGGCCGGGTCGATCTGCGTTGCGACGGCGCGGGTCACCCCCATTTCATCGAGGTCAACCCCTTGGCCGGGCTCCACCCCGAACACTCGGACCTCTGCATCCTGGCCACCAAGGTGGGCATGCCCTATCAGGAGTTGATCGCCACCATTATCGCCTCAGCCATGGCTCGGGTTGCGCCCCGTGGCTGAAGAGGTGGTAGCGGCCGCGCGGCCCTTGGGCGGGCTGGTGATCGGCATCCTCCACAACGAGCCCCTGCCCCAGGGGAGCCCTGGCTGGGAGGCCTCCCGGGATGTCTTGGTGCAGGTGGAGGCGGTGGCCGAGGCGGTTACGGAGTTGGGTTACCGGGTGGTGCTCCTCCCCTTCAGCGGCGACCCGGCCTTGCTCACGGCAGCCATCCGCCAGGAGGCCCGGGTGGCGCGGGTGGTGAACCTCTGCGAATCGGTCAACGAGGACCCCACCCTGATCGGCCATCCCGTAGCCCTCCTGGAACTGCTGGGGATCCCCTGCACCGGCTCCTCGGCCCTCTCCTTGATGCTCTCCACCGATAAGGTATTGGGGAAACTCCTCATGCATGGGGCAGGGATCAACACCCCCCGCTCGTTTCTCTATGACGGGTCGGCCATGCTGGCCGAGGTTGACCTCCGCTACCCCCTGATCGCCAAGCCCAGGTTTGCGGATGCCAGCATCGGCATTGACCAGGATGCCATCTTTGCGACGGCAGCGGAACTGGTTGTTGGCGCCAAACGCCTCCACGCGAGCCATGGGCCGCTGTTGATCGAAGAGTATATCGCCGGCCGCGAGATCAACGTCGCGGTCCTGGGCGCCCCGGCCCTGGAGGTCTTGGCCATTGCCGAGATCGACTTCAGCGCCTTTCCCGCGCCCCTCTACCCCATTGTCGGCTACCGGGCCAAGTGGGACGAGAGCAGTTTCGAGTATCACCACACCCCCGCCTCTTTCCCAACGACCTGCCCCCCGCGGTGGTGGCGGCCCTGCACTGCGAGGTGTTGCGCGCCTGCCGGCTCTTTCAGCTCCGCGACTATGGCCGGGTGGACATCCGCCTGGATAGTGAGATGGGGATCCACATCCTGGAGGTGAACGCCAACCCCTGCCTGAGCCCGGACGCCGGTTTTAGCGCCGCGGCCCAGCACAACGGCATCGGCTTTGTGGAGTTGGTGGGGCGGCTCCTCTCTTTTGTGGAGGGCAGGGCGTGACAGAACCCGCCATCCACATTATGGTGCCCGAGGACTTGGACCAGATCGAACAGTTGCTCATTGATCGGGGGAACTTCCTGGCCATGGAGGTGGAGGTGGCCATGGAGGTGTGCGACGAGGCGGCCCGCCACCCCTTTCAGGAGTACTACGGCTACTGCGCCAAGGTGGGGGAGGTGGTGGCCGGCTTCATCGTCTTCGGCCTGATCCCCATGACTGACCGCTGTTGGGACCTCTACTGGATTGGCGTGGCCCCGACCTTTGGCCGCCGAGGGGTGGGCCAGCTACTCGCCTCCGCCATGGAGAAGGTGATCACCGACCTCAAGGGCCGTCAGATCCATATCGACACCTCATCCTTAGCCACCTATCTCCCGGCCTGCCGATTTTACGAGAAGATGGGCTTCACCCTGGAGGCCAGGCTGCAGGATTTCTACCGCCAAGGCGACGACAAGCTGATCTATGTGAAGCTCCTGGGATCGGCGTAAACTTTGTCGGTTTCGTGAAAACCGCTCAACCGACGCCGACACACTATCCAACTTGTTGATATTGCGTAGGCGGATGGCAAGTGATGCGACTTTTTGCGAGACCATCAACTTTAACTGGGCCGAGCGCTGACTCGCCCGCAACGGAAATACATGGACATCTCCTCTTTTACCTCACCCGACCTCTGGCAACGGATCATCGTCTCCATCGTCTGCGGGGCCTTGATCGGCCTTGACCGGCAGTTGCGGGGGAAGCCCGCGGGCATCCGCACCAGCAGCCTGATCACCCTGGGCACCACCATCTTTGTGCTGCTGGGCTCCAGCTACGCACCGGAGAAGGCGGATCAGCTGCGCGTCTTAAGTCAGGTGGTCACCGGCATCGGTTTCCTGGGGGCCGGGGTGATCATGTCCCGGGAGGGGTTGGTGACCGGGGTGACCTCGGCGGCGGTGATCTGGGTGCTGGCCACCATTGGCGCCGCGGTGGGCATGGGCTTCTACGGCATGGCCCTGGCCGTGACCGTGGCCACCATCGCCGTGTTGGTGGGGGTGGAGTGGCTGGAGGAGACCTTCCAGCGGCTGCGCAGCGGTTCCCACCATCGGCGGGGGGACTCCTACGACCAGCCGGAGGAGTGAGGGGCGGGGGCAATGCCGCTAATCGTCACCCCTCCCGGTACTGGTGCAGCACGGCCAGCCACTCCTGTTCGTGCCTGAGGTAGGCATCCACCACCATGGGGTCGAAGTGGTGACCGTACTCCTTCATGACGATATCCTTTGCCTTTTCGTAGGCAAAGGCGTCCTTGTAGCAGCGCTCGGCGGTGAGGGCGTCGAAGACGTCGGCCAGGGCGACGATGCGGGCGGCGAGGGGGATGGCCTCACCCTGCAGACCCTCGGGGTAGCCGCTGCCGTCCCAGCGTTCGTGGTGGTAGGTGGCCACCTGGCAGGCCAGTTGCAGATAGGTGGAGCCGGTGCGCTGGTAGATCTCCTTCAGCAGTTCGCCGCCGATGACGGTGTGGCACTTCATGCGGTCCATCTCGTCCCCGGTCAGGCGGCCCGGTTTGTGGAGGACGTTGTCGGCGATGGCCACCTTGCCGATATCATGCAGCGGGCTGACCCGGGCGATGTCCTCGGCCCGGCTTGGGGTCAGCTTCAGCTCCGGCCGGGTGGCGGCCAAGTCGTAGGCCAGGATCCGGGTGTAGGCCCGCACCCGGTCCAGGTGGCTGCCGGTCTCGCCGCTCCTGGCCCCGGCCATCTTGACCATGGCCATGATGATCTCGTCCTGGCCCTCGATGCGGATCATCCGCCGTCCGCCGACCAGGCGCAGGGAGAGTTCGTCCTGGAACACCGGTTTGGTCAGGTAGTCATCGGCCCCCAGGCTCAGGGCCTTGACCAGGGATGGTTTGTCGTCCCGGGAGGTGAGGACGATGATGAAGGTGTAGCGGCTCTCGTTGGCGCGCAGGGCCTGGATCAATTGAAAGCCATCCATCTCCGGCATGATCAGGTCGGTGAGCACCAGGCGGATCTCCGGGTCATCGACAAAGGCCTGCAGCCCCTGTCGGCCATCCGCCGCCTCGATCACCTGGTACCCCTCCTTCTCCAGCTGGGAGCGCAACAGGCGGCGCTGGGTCATCTCATCCTCAACCACCAGGACCTTGGTGGTGGCAACTGTGATCGGCATACTCTTTCCTTAGCGTTACGATGGACTTATGCAACCCGGGCCGTTAAACAGCGGCCGTGCCGGCGAACGAGTATGAGTCTAGCACGGAAGAGGGGAGGCGACAAGCGAAGAGGAGGTGGGGGGACTTGGGTTTGGCCCGGGGAGAGGTTAGGCGAGCAGCCTGCGAATCGTCTGCTCCAACTCCAGGTATTGGGCTTCCAGGATGGGCAGCAGGGGGCGGGCCTGTTCAACGAGGCCATCACGGCCGGCCTGTTCGATCCGCCAGGCGGTCTCTTGCATGATCTGGGCGCTGACGTTGCGAGCCGCACCCTTGACGGTGTGGCCCTGGTCCTTCACCTGACTGGCGTCGCCGCTGATCACTGCCTGGCGCAGCTCGGCGATCTTGCCCGGCATGTCTTCCACAAAGGCAGCCAGGATCTCGCGACTGAGTTCCTCGTCGTTCATTACCCGGCTCAACAGGTCCCGGTAATCAAGGACCAGCGCGGCCTTTTTCTCTTCCGGGGCCGGGGGCTGCCCAGGCCCCGAGTCCTGTGTATCCCCTTTGCTGTCCGGCCTCTTCAACCATCGTTGTAAGGCGGCGGCCAAGGCCTTGACCGACAGGGGCTTGCTCAGATAGTCGTCCATGCCGGCGGCCAGGCACTTCTCCCGATCTCCGGTCAGGGCGTGGGCGGTCATGGCCACGATGGGGGTGTGTTGACTCTCCGGCTCCAGGGAGCGGATGGTGGCCGTGGCCAGCAGGCCGTCCATGATCGGCATCTGACAGTCCATGAAGATTAGGTCGTAGCTGTCGAGTTGGACCGCTTGCACGGCCGCCTGACCATTGGGGACCACCATGGCCTCGATCCCGAACTTGCGCAGCAGGCCGCAGGCCACCACCTGGTTGGTCAGGTTGTCCTCGGCCAACAGGACCCGGGCGCCGGGGCGGATGGTCTCGGCCAGGGACTCGAACAAGGGCGGATCGTTCATTGTGCTCAAGGTGGGGAAGCTGCTGCCGCCATCCCGGACCGCGAGCAGGGCGGTCAACAGGGCGCCGCGTTTGATCGGCTTGGTGAGCAGGGCGATCACCCCCACCTGTTTCAAACCTTCGCTGCAAATCTGCCCCCCCAGCGGACTCGTGACGATCACCCGGGCATTGCCGCGGTTGCTGTCATTCATGATCTGCTGGGTCAACGGTACGCCCATGGTCGGGGGGAGATCGGCATCCAGCAGAATTACCTGGAATGGCGCCTCCGTTGACTGGGCCAGGAAGGTTAGGGCCTCGGGCCCGGAGGCCGCCTCCGAAACCTTGCACCCCAACTCCTCCAAGGAGTGAGCCAACCATTGCCGGCAGGTGCTGTTGTCGTCCACCACCAGGGCGCGCATCTCCTGCAACGGGGCGGGGAGCTCGGGGGTGCCCGCCGCGATCGCGGGTTCGACCTCTAAGCGGGCGGTAAACCAGAAAAAGGAGCCCTCGCCCTTGCGGCTAGTGGCCCCCACCTGTCCGCCCATCAGCTCGGCGATCTGTTTGCAGATGGCCAGGCCCAGTCCGGTGCCGCCATAGGACCGGGTGGTCGAGGCGTCGGCCTGGACAAAGGGCTTGAACAAGGCCGGGATCTGGTAGGGATCAATGCCGATGCCGGTATCGCTGATCTCAAAGAGCAGGGTTACCGTGTTGGCCACCGCCTCGGTCTGTTTGACCCGCACCAGCACCTCGCCATAGTTGGTGAACTTGATGGCATTGGAGATGAGATTGGTGAGCACTTGCCGCAAGCGGCCGGGGTCGCCGCGGACCAGGGCCGGGACGTGGCTATCCACTTGGCAGATGAACTCCACCCGCTTCTTATGGGCGGCCATGGCCAGCAGGTCGCTGCACTCCTCCACCAAGGCCCGGGGGTCGAAGACGATGGACTCCAGGGCCAGTTTGCCCGCCTCGATCTTGGAAAAATCGAGGATGTCGTTAATGATGGTCAGCAGGGCATCGGCGCTGGAGCGGATGGTGGCCAGGTAGTTCCGTTGCTCATCGGTGGGGTTGGTGCCGAGCAAGAGGTCGGTCATGCCGACGACCCCGTTCATCGGGGTCCTGATCTCGTGGCTCATGTTGGCCAGGAAGTCACTCTTGGCAATATTGGCCTGATTAGCCTCGATGGCCAGCTTGTTGGCCAGGGCGATGGCCTCTTCCAACTGGAGGTTGGTCTTTTGCAACTCCTCCTTGGACTGGAAGAGTTGCTGTTCCGCCTCCTTCTGCAGGGTGATGTCCTTGCAGGCCTCGATCATCTGGATGACCTCGCCGTGTTCGTCAAAGATGGGCGAGGCGGTGATGCTCACCCAACGGGCCTCGCCGCTGGCGGTGTAGTGGGTGTGAAGAATGTTGACCGGCCGCTTGTGTTCCAGGACCAGGGGCAGGGGGCAGGGGTCATCGCTGCCGGTGCAGGGGATGTCCTGGTGATGGGAGACCTGGTGGCAGCAGAGCTGTTGGACCACCGGATCGCACCCGGCCACCAGGTGCACGGCCTTGTTGGCGGTGACGATGTGGTAGTTGCGATCGATGACCAGAAAGGTGTCCGGGATGGCGTCGATGGCGGTGCTCAGTTGATCGTGGGCCCGGCGGAGCTCTTTTTCGGCGGAGCTCGCCTTGCGTACCAACTGCCAGAGAAAGAGCAAGATGCCGGCGGCGGCGCTGACCAGCATGAAGGCCGCGATCCGTTTGATCTTGCCGAGGTGCTCGTGGTAATAGGTGATGTCACGATCGATCTCATAGGCGCCCCGGAACTTGCCATCTTCCAATATCGGGATCAGTACCTGCGAGATGGAGCGTGCTGCCGCCTGCTCGCCCTCCTGGTGGGCAACGGTGAGGATGCGGGCAGACTTGGAGCCCTGCTTAAGGCGTTCCATGAACTCGGGAGGGATCTTTTCCGCGCTGGAGGAGGCGGGCGTGGTGGTGTAGAGGATGGCGCCGCTATCGGCAAAGATCAGGAAGCGCTTCAGGTCGAAATCGCTCAGGGTTTGCTGGATCTCGGTGGGTGGTGGCGGGGTACCGTCCAGGCACTTGGCGCAGTAGCGTTGGATGTGGGCGGCGACTTGGATGGCGTCATGCTCCACATAGGAGAGGAGGATGCTGTCGAAGAGGGGGAAGACATAGAGGAAATTAAAGGCGATCAAGCCGATAACCGCGGTCCCCAGGCTGATGAAGAGATATTTGATCTTGAACGGTTCTTTTGCCACTCATGACTCCTTGTTTGCTCCCCTGGAAGCGCATCCATCCGTGTGGTGTGATGCCTGTGCGGAATCAATATGGATAATAGCTCGTTTTCTGTCAAGGGTGAATACCACGATGTGTGACAAATTGTTGGCAATGGTTGACACGAGAGGGTAAAGCCAGGTAAGAGAGACCTGACGCGGGAGAACTGAACTTTTCTCCCCTTTTGACCTGTTGGGTTACCAAAAAAACACGCGATTGAGATTCGATATGGCTACTGATCTAATTATAAACGCCACCTCTTATGAGGTGAGAATTGCCCTGGTGGAGCATGGCGAGTTGGTGGAGTTTTACCTGGAACGGCCCACGGAGAAGGGGTTGGTGGGGAACATCTATCACGGCCGGGTGGTCCGGGTCCTGCCCGGGATGCAGGCGGCCTTTGTCGATATCGGCCTCTCCCGCACCGGCTTTTTGTATGTCGATGATGTCAATACCGGGGGTCAGAAGATCGACAACCTCCCCTTGCCCCAGAGCGGTGATGATGACCACCTGCCCACCGATCTTCTGGTGCAGCGCGAGCCCGGCGCCAATATCGACGACCTGTTGGTGGAAGGCCAGGAGGTCTTGGTGCAGATCACCAAGGAGCCCATCGGCACCAAGGGGGCCAGGCTGACCTGCAACATCACCCTGCCGTGCCGCAATCTGGTGTTCATGCCCATGACCGATCATATCGGGGTCTCCCGCAAGATCGAAAACGAGGAGATGCGCCAGCAATTTAAGGAGGTCATCGAGGCCATGCGGCCGGCGGATACCGGCTTCATCGTGCGCACCGTGGCGGAGAGCGCCACCCGGGAGGATATGGAGGCGGACATGGAGTTCCTGCTCAATCTGTGGAGCGAGATCCAGGCCAAGGCCGCCAAGCACCGGGTGCCCAGCTTGGTCTATGAGGACCTGGATGTCATCCTGCGGGTGGTGCGGGATGTCTTCTCGCCCACTGTGGACCGGGTGGTGGTGGATGACAAGGCCACCTATGCCCGGGTGTTGAGTTTTGTCGACCACTTCGCCCCCCGCTTGAGCCACAAGGTCCACTTCTTTTCGGAGAACACGCCGGTCTTCGAGGCCTACGGCGTGGAGATGGATATCAACCGCGCCTTGAATAAAAAGGTGTGGCTCCGCTGTGGCGGCTATATCATCATCGAGGCCACCGAGGCCCTGACCGTGGTCGATGTCAACACCGGCCGCTTCGTGGGTAAACTCGATCTGGAGGACACCATCTTCAAGACCAATATCGAGGCGGCCAAGGAGATTGCCTATCAGCTGCGCTTGAAGAATATCGGCGGCATCATCATTGTCGACTTTATCGACATGGAGAAGGAGGCCCACCGCGAGGAGGTGGGGCGTATCCTGCAAGAGGCGGTGCGCAGGGACAAGTGCCGCGTCAATATCCTTAAGGTCTCCGAGTTCGGGTTGGTGCAGATGACCAGGAAGCGGACCCGGGAGGACCTGAATCGCATGATGTGCGAGCCTTGCCCCTGTTGTCGTGGCGACGGTTTCGTCAAGTCCCGGCGGACCCTCTGTTATGAGATCTTCCGTAACATCTCCTTGAATGCCGCCAAGATCCCCGGCGGCAAGGTGCGGATCTTGGTGAGCCCGCCGGTGGCGGCCTTGATGCTCAAGGAGGAGGCGGACACCATCCACCGCATTGAGGGTGATATCGGCAAGCAGATCAATATCGTGCCGGAAAAGAACCTGGCCCTGGAGAAGTACGAGATTGTCTGGGAGAACGATTGAGACGATATTCCGACGTCGAGACGAACATGGACTTGACAAAAAAATCCTGTATGGTACATAGTTGCGTTTCGTGAATTTCGTGGGGCAAAGATGATTTCTGCAGGGCACAGCCGGGCAGGAGATGAATTTTTTCTAGGAGGAACAAGCATGTACGCAATTATTCGCACCGGTGGTAAGCAGTATCAGGTGTCACCGGGAGAGCGCCTGCGGGTGGAGAAGTTGGACGGCAGTATCGGTGACAGCATTGAGATTGAGGATGTCCTGCTGGTGGTGGATGGCGAGGATATCAAGGTCGGGCAGCCGCTGGTTGCCGGGGCCAAGGTCAGTGCCAAGATCGTGGAACAGGATAAGGCCAAGAAGATTGTCGTCTTTCACAAGAAGCGTCGCTCTGGCCACCGGGTCAAAAACGGTCATCGTCAGCCGTTCACCAGCCTGGAGATCCAAGGGATTTCGCTGTAAGCAAAGGTCGCAAGATCTTTTTTTAGGACCCCAAAGATACAACATACCAATGGCCTTCCGCCCCATGGCGGCAGGCCATGTAACATAACGAGGGAAGACAATGGCACATAAGAAGGCGGGCGGCAGCTCAAGAAACGGTCGAGATAGTAATAGTCAGCGTCGGGGTATCAAGCGTTTTGGCGGTCAGGTGGTTAGGGCCGGCAACATTCTGGTCCGTCAGGTTGGCACCAAGATCCATCCCGGCACCAATGTCGGCTGCGGCAGGGACTATACTCTCTTTGCCCTGACCGACGGCGTGGTGACCTTTGAAGAGTTTGGCCGTGGCCGCAAACGGGTCAGCATCTACCCGGTTGCCGAGGCGGTTACTACGGCCTAAGCTGGCTTTCCGGCCCCCAGGCGTGGCTCTCCCTCCTGGCGGGGGAGATGGCTCCGGTTGGCGTAGCCCCTGTTATCGGCATTAGGTTCTGGTAATTATTGATGATGATTTATTCGTAACGAAATCAGAACGGGACTTAGTGTTCTTTCCTCTGAAGGGTCGGCCCTGCTTGCATCAGCAAGGGGTACCGGCCCTTCTTCTATTGTAGCTGCCCGACTCCGAGGACCATGGCTTTTATCGACGAGGCAAAATTTTTTGTCAAGGGTGGGGACGGCGGACGCGGTTGCGTCAGTTTCCGGCGGGAGAAGTTTGTCCCCAAGGGCGGGCCTGACGGCGGCGACGGCGGCAACGCCGGCTCTGTCTATCTGGAGGCCTCATCCCGCCTGCACTCCCTGATCGACTTTAAGTACAAGTCCCACTTCGTGGCCGAGAGCGGTGTCCATGGCCGCGGCAAGAAGATGCATGGCAAGAAGGGGCAAGACCTGGTGGTGTTGGTGCCCAAGGGCTCGGTGGTCAAGGATGCCGATAGCGGTGAGGTCCTGGCCGATCTGATCTATGACGGCGACCGCTACTGCGCGGCCAAGGGCGGTGACGGCGGCATGGGCAATGTCCACTTTGCCTCGGCCCAGAATCGTGCCCCGCGCCGGGCCACCCCGGGCTACCCCGGCGAGGAGCGTTGGCTGAAACTGGAGCTGAAACTCATCGCCGATGTCGGCCTGGTCGGTCTGCCCAATGCCGGCAAATCCACCCTGCTCTCCAAACTCTCGGCTGCCCACCCCAAGATTGCCGACTACCCGTTCACCACCCTGGAGCCCCAGCTCGGCATCCTGCAGCTGGAGTTCCATGACCCCTACATCATCGCCGACATCCCGGGACTGATCGCCGGTGCCCATCTCGGCGCCGGTCTGGGGCATAAATTCCTGCGCCATATCGAACGGACCCGAGTGCTGCTCCATCTGGTGGATGCCTCCTGCCCACCGGAAGAGGTGTGGGCCCACTACCAGATCATTGAACAGGAACTTAGGCAGTACAAGGACGAGCTGGTGGACCGGGAACGGTTTGTGGTGCTGAACAAGATGGACGAACTGGACGAGGAGGAGTTGGCCGAACGCTGCGCCCTGTTTGCCCACGAGGGGCTCTCGGTACTGACCATCTCCGCCTTGGAAGGGATCGGCATTGATCAACTTAAAGAGCAGTTGGCCCAGGTCCTTGATAGCGATGGGGCAGATGAGGCCGAAGTAAAGCCCACTACGGGTGACGCAGATGACCTTTCAGGTGACTAAAGAGCAGGGCCTGGTCCGGCGCCGGGAGTTGCTGGCCAAGGCCAAGCGGGTGGTGGTCAAGGTGGGCAGTGCGGTCTTGACCAATGACGATGGCTTGAACCTTGCCGTCATGGCCAACCTGGCCCGGGACCTTAGGGCCTTGATGGCCGAGGGCCGCGAGGTGGTGCTGGTCTCCTCCGGGGCCGTGGCCGCCGGCCGCAAGAGCCTGGGGCTTGGTCATCGCCCCTTGGTCATGCGCGAGAAGCAGGCCACCGCCGCCCTGGGTCAGGTCCGCTTGATGCGGGAGTACGAGGACATCTTCGGCAGCCTGGGGCAGAAGGTGGCCCAGGTCCTGCTCACCCATGGCGACCTTGCCAACCGCGACCGCTACCTCAATATCCGCAACACCCTGTTTACCATGTTCGCCTGGCAGATCCTGCCGATCATCAACGAAAACGACACCGTCTCGGTCAAGGAGTTGCGCTTTGGCGACAACGATACCCTGGCCGCCATGA
>OBOI01000473.1_pt1 | contig 14040 bp, 5 predicted proteins | sample 1670151 | NCBI WGS metagenome assembly OBOI01 (sample SAMEA104232303, study PRJEB22302) | sediment metagenome | biome: forest; feature: aquifer; material: sediment | place: USA | collected 2011-08-07 | depth 0.01 m | reverse complement strand
TACTCCGTGGTGCCGTCTCCGGCCGCCACCAGCGGCAACACCGGCACCCTCATCCCCGCCTTTACGGTGGGCACCGGCTACAACCGCCTGTTCATGGTAGCGGTGGCCATGGAGAATAGCACGGCTACCGCCACCTCCACGGTGAGCGTCACCTATGGCGGCGCTACCTTGACCCAGCTCAACAAGACCGGTGCGGCCCGCGACCATGTATGGCTGGGCTACCTCAATGACGCCCAGCTGAAGGCGCTGGAGGCCTTGGACTCCCTACCCAAACAGTTGACCGTCAACTGGGGCATCTCCGGGAGCAACAACGTCACCGGCCTCCATGTCAAATGGGGTTCCTACTCCGGCGTCGACCAGACTCTGCCGATTAGCGGTACCAGCCACGCGGCCAACTACAGCACGGCCACGGCCTCCGTGACCTTTGGCAGCGCCATTGCCTATCAGGCCCATGGCAAAACGGTGTATGTGGCTGCCAATGGCGGCACCACCGCCGACGTCACCACCCCGCCCACCGGCTTCGGCACCACCAGCTTGGCCCTGGAACAGACCAGCGGCTTCAGCAGCAAGGTCGGCCAGCAGACCCCAACCCCGGTGGTGGCGGGATCGTATCCCGGCACCACCGCCATCACCTTCTCCGGGACGACCGCGCAGACCGGGATGGTGGTGGCGGCCTTGAATCCGGTGGCCAACCAGGCGATCCCCACCAACGTCATCGAGATCTCGGCCGGTGATTGCGTGCACTGCCACGGGGCCTACTTCCCCAACCACAAGGTGCAGAACCATACCGCCAAGGTGGGAGGGGACCCGGCCTGTATCACCTGCCATACCGCTACCGCCGGCACCGCAAGCACGGTGCCGGTGGATGGCATCCCGGGCAACTTGGTCCATGACGCGTGCACCACTTGCCACGACGCGGTTACCGGCTACCTGCGCACCCCATACGGCAAGGCGGTCGCCATGCCCAGCGGCGGCGGCAGCTGTCAGGGGTGTCATGTCAGTTACTTTGACCAGCACCTCCACAGCCATGACCTGAGCCACGCCCCCAGCACCGACCTGTCCCAAGCAGCACCCGGGGCCGCCTGCCGTAACTGCCACGACGATGCCGGCCTGGGCAAGGGCACCGCAGCGCTTACCACCTGGAACGCCATTAGCCTGGAGCATGACGTGGACGGCAACAAGGATGGAGCCGGCACCTGCGCCACCTGCCATAACTATGATGGCGCCAAGGCGACCCCCTTGGCCGCCACCCAAAGCGCCATTGCCAGCGGCACGGCAGTCAAATGCCTGACCTGCCATACGGACAAGGGATCCCCGGCCACCCACTCCGGCACGATCCATGCCTTTACCTTCTCGGGCAACTGCGCGGACTGCCATGCCGGGGCCGACACCGTGGCCATCGCCCACAAGGGTAACTGCGGCGGCTGCCATGTAGATCCCTTCGGCGGCAGTGAACTGCAAGGGTTGGCCCTGGGCCGGACCGGCACCAGCAGCTGTAGCGACTGCCATACGGATAAGGCGGCGAGCTTCTTCAACCATGCGGTGGCCCATGATCAGGTGGTGGCGGACGCTGTTGCCTGCGCCAGCTGTCACCCGGCCACCGCCGGCACTGCCACCACCATCCCCGTGAGCACCATCGACAACAAGGTCCATGACCAGTGTGCCACCTGCCATGAGGAAGCGACCGGGCAGTTGCGGCCGCCCTATGGCACGGCCCAGGCCATGGCCGCAGGCAGCTGCGAGACCTGCCATGGCGCCTACATGCCGAATCACGCCCATAGTCATGTCGTCACCCAGACCGCCGGCGACCTGGCCCAAGCCGCCCCTGGTCAGTTGTGCGGCAACTGCCATGTGCCCACCCCGGCCGGCCTCACCACCTGGGCCTCGGTCTATGCCGAGCACCTAAACGATTGCAACACCTGCCACGGCAGCGCCAGGAGCGAAGTCACCACCGCCATCGCCGCCAAGGCCAACCCCACCCGCTGCCTGGACTGCCACTCCGCCAAGGCAGCGCCCGCCACCCACGGCGGTCACGGGGTCGATTTCGGCAAGGATGGGGTCTGCACCGGCTGTCACAGCGGGGCCAGCGTGCTGATCAACATCCATGGCAACAACACCACGGCCACCTGCACCCTCTGCCACTCCGGCACCCCAAGCCGTGACAACGAGAAGCTCGGCGATGCCGCGAACGGCATCGACGGTAACGCCACCCTGGCCAACGGCACGGCAGCCGCTGGCAGCTGGGCCACCACCAGCTGCCTGACCTGTCATCCGCCGGCCACCTACCCCGCCGGCGGCATCCACCACGACACCTCGGCCGCTGCCACCAACAACTGCACCGTGTGCCATACCGCCAGCAACCACACCACCCTGGTCAACGCCACCGGCACCACCTGCATCGGCTGCCACGGGGCCACCGCCGGCACGGCGAGCGGTGCGCCGGTGGATATGGCCAACGGCCGCATCCATGACGCCTGCCGCACCTGTCACACCTTCGATGGCAACAACAAGGGGGTCTTGGTGGCGGCCACCAACAAACGCGGGGTCACCACCATGCCGGCCGGCGGCAGCGGCAGCAACGACGGCGGCGGTCTGTGCACGGCCTGTCATACCGCCACCTCGCCTTCCATCCATCACGGCAATGCCCACGCCTTGATCGGCGAGTGCGAGTTCTGCCACACCGACCCGCGCCATACCTCAGGGGGCAGCGCCACCTTCCTGGAGGCGGCCCCCACGGGCGGCATCCCCACTCACCTCCCCTGTGAGGAGTGTCATGTGACCCCCAAACGGGGGGCCACGGTCAACGGCTGGACCGCATCCGCGGGCCAGATGACCATCTATGCCTTTAACGAGGGTGGGACCCACTCCACCACCGACTATAGCAGCGATTTCACCCGCACCGTGGCCCATAGCGGCGGCCATGTAATCAGCAACACCGTGGGCCGGATCAACAACTGGGGGATCTGCTTCAGCTGTCACGGCAACGGCACGGCGGCCCAGGTCAATCAATTCCACGCCAAACCGACGACCTTGACGGCAACCAACCTCTCTTGCGGCACCACCGGCACGTCAGCCTTTGCCCCGGGCCGCGAGGCGCGAAACAGCGTGGGCAACTTCGACTTCTTCGCCTCGACCTTCCGCCCAGCCAGCACCAGACCAGGCGGCTCGGGTTCCTGTAAACAGGCCGCGGACTGGACCGGCTCCGTGAAGTACGGCAGCACCATCTTTACCGCCACTGATCTGGTGGTACCGGACCCGTGGAGCACGGCCACCAACAGCATCCCGATGTTCCCGGCGCAGACCGCGAACACCACCACCACCCCGACGGCGGATAATGTGAAGGTGACCTCCGCCATCTGGAACGGCGTAAACCTCGTGGTCATTGCCACCAACACCAGTGGCTGTACCGCCCTGACCGCGAACTACAACGGCAATAACCAAGTATTCAGCGGCAGCGGCCCCTGCACGGCCACCTTCAACAGCGGGGTGGTGTACACCGGCACGGTGCCGACCATCAATGTCACCACCAGCAACGCCGAAGGGCTGGGCGTCAGCGGGTATCGAATCACCCTGCCGTAGCCCCGGCTTGACACGGCACAAAAAAAAGGGATGCCCCTCGTTTGGGGCATCCCTTTTTTTGCTGGCATCCAAATCATCCGTCATGAACTGCAAAATCAGTTGACAAAGCAGGGGCTTCCCGGTACTCATCAATGGCTAAAAAAATACGAAAAAGCAAATAGATAACTATTATCAAAAAATTTCCCCACCACCAAAATGAAAAAATCAATCCTGCTAAGCGTGAGTTTCGCCCTGGTGTTAACAGCGGCGCCCCCGGTCCAATCCCTAGTCGTTGATGCCCCCCACAACACCACCAACAACATCAGCTGTGGCACCTGCCATAGCTACTCGCTCTGGTGGCAGTACTCACCCACCACCCACAGCACCAATCCGGACCATACCGCCATCGTCGACGCCGTCTGCATGACCTGCCATGACGGCAGCCACGAGCAACCCTTGGCCTTGTCCCACGCCTCCTCCGTGGTCGGCACCCTTGCCCACGGCACCTGGGGGGTCGGCTGCACGGAGTGTCATAACCCCCACTCCCAGGAACAGTTGAGCTGGGTCGGCACCTCCACCACCCCCTATTTGGTGACCGGCACCATCGCCTCCGTCTCCTATGCCGGAGCTCCCCTGGAGCAGACGACCATCACCTTTACAGGGGCCACCACCAACAGCAACTGGCCGGTGGAGGGGATACAGGGCAGTGACCCGGACTGGGCCAACAAGAGTGTGGCCTACCCGGATCGCGGTCTGATCCTGGTGCACGACACCAGCAACCGCGTAAACTCCTTTGCCATCCTCTCGGCCACCCCCTCCCAGGTGGTGGTCAAGGGGCGCTTGCCGGCAGAGGCCATTGACCCGAACTTTGTCGATCCCCAAACCCAGGTGCAAAATCCGGCCACCTGCAACACCTTTGGCCTCATTTACGGGCAACTGATTAAGAGCACCATCGCCAGCAAACCCGTCAAGTTCTTCGACCCCAACGGCGGCTTTGTCCAGGAGGGGGCCGAGACCACGGGCATCTGCCAAGTCTGTCACACCCAGACCAGCCGCTACACGGCAAACGGCATTCTCCCCACTAGCCCGGACACCCATGCCGACCGCAGCACCACCAACTGCATGGGCTGCCACCCGCACTCCGCCGGCATCGGCCGCGGCACGGCCCATGACCTCTCCGCCTTTGCCTGGGCCGGCAATTGCGCCACCTGCCACAATGCCGGCGGGGCGCCGGTGAACATCGTGACCACCATCCACAACAACGACTGCGCTGTCTGCCATGTGGCCCCCTCGGGCGGTGGCCCGCTTACGGCGGGTGATCCGGCCAACGGTGTTGACGGCACCGCCGTTGGTGCCGTGGCCAACACCACCTGCCTTGCCTGCCATATCACCGTTCCCGGCTTGACCGAGAGCGCCATCCATCACACCTCGGCCTCGGGCTATGCCGCTGCTGGCGCCTGCACCCCGTGCCATCAAGATGCCGTGGGCAAGCTCCCCGCCGACCACACCCTGACCGTTGCCGGCAGTGGCAACTGCGCCAGCTGCCACGCCCAGGCCGTCGGCACGGCCAGCGGCGCGCCGGTGGATCCGGCGGATGCCACCATCCACGACGCCTGTACCACCTGCCACGAAACCAGCGGCCCGCTTAAGGGTCCGTACGGCAAGGCCAGCGCCATGCCGGCGGGGGGAGGGAGCTGCGAGGCCTGCCATGGGGCCTACTTCAACAACCATACCCACAGCCACCAGGTCGCCATCGGTCCGAACGATTACTTCCCTCCTGACTGGATGCCCTGCTCCAACTGCCACTCCGTCAGCAGTTGGCCGAATATCATGAGCACCCATCTGGGGCAGTGCAGCACCTGCCACAGCGCCACCCGGGACATCAATACCACCACACCCACCGGCACCACCGTGCCGATGGTCATCGCCAACCCCCAAGGGACAACGGTCCATTGCCTCGACTGTCACCAATCCCATTTTGCCCCCCATGCCTTCACCAGCGACGGCAACTGCGGTGACTGCCACACCATGGACTATGGCATGGATGTCCATTCGTTTACTTGTGGGCTGTGTCATGTCAATCCTTCCGGTGGCGGCCCCCGGCGGGCAGGCACCGATGGTTCGGCCATTAATGGCGTCAGGAGCAGCACTTGCACCTTCTGCCACGACACCACCACCTACCCACCGGGGGTTGTCCACCATGATACCGCCGATGCGCTAAGCGGCAACTGTACCGCCTGTCACTTCTGGACAAACCATGGCAGCAACCACACCACCTTGGTGGCGGATTCAGCGGCATGCAACAGCTGCCACCCGGCAACCGCGGGGAACACCAGCGGTGTACCGGTCAACACTGGCGACAACAGAGTCCACGACGCCTGCACCACCTGCCACGCGACCAATGGCACCCTGTTGAGCGCGGCGGTAGCCGACAACCCGACCACCCCGGCCACCGTGACCGCCATGGTGCCGGGCGCCTGCGAGGCCTGCCACGGGAGCTACTTTACCCTGCACAGCAACCCTGACCATGCGATCGTCCGGGATAACGGCTATTGTGGCGACTGCCACCAGGGGAGTCCGGCCACCAATATCGCGATGCACGGCCCCTGCTCCACCTGCCATGCCGCCAACGGCACCTTGACCATGGGGCCGCAACCTTTCCCTGACAGCTGGAGCTTAGTGTATCCCGGTCCCGGGGCCTGCGATGCCTGTCATGGCAACTACTTTGTGAACCATATCAGCCCAAATCACGCGGTTTCCGTTGCCAACTCCGCCAGTTGTTCCCCATGCCACCCGGCGACCGGGGGAACACTCTCCGGCATCCCGGTCAACGTGTTTGACAACAAGGTCCATGACGCCTGTTCGACCTGCCACAACACCACCACCGGGGCCTTACTCCCCCCCTACGGCACGGCCCTGGCGATGCCGGCCGGCGGCGGCAGCTGCGAGGCCTGCCACGGCCCACACCACGCCCTCGGTGCCCACGACATGCCGCAGGTGGCGTTGTGCCTAAGCTGCCATACCGCCGCCTCACCCCCCTACGTGGCTGTTGGCGAGGCCCATGCCCCACAAGGGTGCGCCACTTGCCACAACCCGACGGACGGCGCCCTGATCGGCAGTGCCGCCGGCAAGACCAATGGCGCCAGCTGCGAGACCTGTCACAACACCTTCAGCAGCCACCCCTTCGACCACACCCCACTGGTGAGGGTGAACTCGGCAACGACCCCGACCACCGCCAACTGCGGCGGCTGCCACCCGGCGACCATCTCCCCCTTTGCCGCCGCCGGCCAGGCCCACGCCCCACTCGGCTGCTCGACCTGTCACAGCACGACCACCGGGGCCTTGATCGGCAGCGCCATTAACCACGCGGCTGGCGGCGAGTGCGCCACCTGCCACGAAGGCTACTTCACCGGCCACAACCACGGCAGCGCCAGTAACCACGACCTGCTGATGCGTCAGAGCGACCTAAATGACGGCATGGCCTGCAACCTCTGCCACCGCCGGGGGGGCAACATGTCCGCTAATCCGCTCTTTACCAACACCTGGTCCGGTGCGGACGGCATTCTCGCCCTGCATCAGAACTCCTGCGACCTGTGCCACAACAGCGCCCGCGCCACCAACCTCTCTTTGCCCTATGCCTCGGTGGCGGAGGTCATCGCCAACGCCACCCAGGTCGGTTGTCTCAACTGCCATGCCGACGCCGTATCCTCTCACCCGCCGGACCTCCATGACTTCTCCTGGGTTACCTCCTGCGAGAGCTGTCATGGCATCGCCAGCACCAGCCTGGCCGCGCCGAAAGGGGAGATCGGTGCTGGTGTCCACTCCAACGCATGTGTTCTCTGCCACCAGAACGGGGTGGGCGGCGCCCCCCTGATCGGTTCGGCGGCCAATGCCACGGTTGGGGTCAAGCCCCACCCCTGCTCTGAATGCCATACCGGAGGCTTCGACAGCCACAGCCACGGCAGCGGCAACACCCACGACGTGCTGATGCGGCAGACCGACCTCTATGACGGCTCGGCCTGCAACACCTGCCACCGCCGCGACGGCACCAGCTCCGGCAATCCGCAGTTCACCAACGCCTGGCCAGGGAGCGACGGCATCCTTGCTCTCCATCAGAACTCCTGTGCCCTGTGCCACTCATCCACCCGCACCACGGATGTCGCGGCCCCCTACACCTCGATCAATCACGTCATCATCGCTGGGATCGGTGTCGGTTGCCTCACCTGCCACAACGACCGGGTGGTCCACCCCGACCCCCATCAATTTGCTTGGGATGGGGGGTGTAACGCCTGTCATAGCGGAGCCAACGTGGTGAATGACCTTCACAAGGGTAACTGCACCCTATGCCATGTCAACCCCGGCGGTGGCGGGACACGCCGGGCGGGTAGCGATGGCAACGCATTGTTGGCGATCAACGGGCAACCAGCGACCTGCCTCACCTGTCACCCCACGGAGAGCTTCCCGAGCAACTGGATCCACCACGACACCACGACGGCGGCAAACAACAACTGCACCACCTGTCACCCCGCCGTGGACCACAGCCTCGCGGTCATACCGGTGGCCGCATGCAGCCCCTGTCACCCGCTCACCGCCGGCACCACCACCGGCATGCCGGTGGACATGACCAACAGCCGGATCCATGACGCCTGCCGGAGCTGTCACACCTTCAATGCCACCACCCTGGCCGGCCAGCTGGTCGCCCCCAGCGGCAGCAGCGGGGTGACGGCGATGGCCCCTGGCCTCTGCACCACCTGTCATACGGTCGCTGCCGCCACCCTCCACCACGACGGCAACCGCCACGCCCTGGTCGGCGAGTGCGAGTACTGCCATGCCGACCCCCGCAACCTGGCCGGTCGCATGTATTTTCAAGAAACCGCCCCCGGCGGCGGCATCCCGACCCACCTGCCGTGCGCGGAGTGCCATGTCAAACCGAAGCTGGGCGCGACCGTCAATGGCTGGACCGCCACTGCCGGCCAGATGACCATCTACGCCTTTAATGAAGGCGGGTCGCATTCGACCACCGACTACAGTTCCGACTTCAACCGCACCATCGCCCACAGCGGCGGCCACACCATCGCCAATACGGCCGGGCAGATCAACAACTGGGGGATCTGTTTCAGCTGCCATGACACCACCACGGCGGTGTGGGTCAAACAGTTCCACGCCAAGCCGACCGCGCTCGTGGCCACCAACAACTCCTGCGGCAACAGCGGCACGGCGCGTTACGCCCCCGGCCGCGAGGCCAGAAACACCATCGGCAACTTCGACTTCTTCGCCTCCACCTTCCGCCCGGCCAGCACCCGTCCCGGCGGTTCTGGAACATGCAGACAGCCCACTGACTGGAGTGGCGCCACCAAGTACGGCACCACCAACTTCCCGGCCACCGACCTGATCGTCCCTGACCCGTGGAGCACCGCCACCAACACCGTCCCCATGTTCTCGGCCCAGACAGCGAACACCGCCACCACCCCGATGGCGGACAACGTCAAGGTGACCTCGGCCACCTGGGACAACGCGAACATCGTGGTCACCGCCACCAACACCGACGGCTGCGTCGCCTTGACCGCGGTCTATAACGGCAGCAGCCAGCCGTTTACCGGCACCACCACCTGCACGGCGACCTTCCCCGGCAGCGTGCCCTACACCCCCTCCGTGCCAACCATTTCCGTCACCACCAGCAATGCGGACGGCTTCGGGGTCAGCGGCTACCGCATCAGAATCAGTGTGATCTACTACTAGCCCTCTCTTCACCCCCTGGCCGTCACCATCCAGGCCTGGCAGGGCATTGTTCATCAAAGAAGGGGATTCGCCACCGCGAATCCCCTTCTTTGATGAGAGAGTCCCTCCTCCACGGCAAAGCCCCCCCTCCTTTCCAATTGACAAGCAAAGTTGAAAGCGGGTATGCAACAGGGACGCAAACCCTTGCCATGAACGGCATTCATCCGACGAACCGAGAACCCTCATGACCACCCCCTTGCCACCTACACGTCTCCTGATTGTGGATGACGAGCAGAACATCCTGGATGCCTATCGTCAGGTCCTGGCCGGCCACCAGGGCACTGACTCCCCCGGGGCCAGGCTTGATGAACTGGAGAACCGCCTCTTTCGCGATCAGGCCCAGAGGCCGGCTGTCCTGCCCAGCTTCGACCTCACCCTCTGCCGCCAGGGTCCCGAGGCGGTGGCAACGGTGCGGGAGTCGATCACCACCAGTGCCCCCTTTGCCGTGGCCTTTATCGACGTCAGGATGCCACCCGGCCCGGATGGGGTGTGGACCGCGACCCAGATCAGGGCCTTGGACCCCTGGATCAACATCGTCATCGTTACCGCTTACTCCGACCTCAGTCCGGACGAGATCAACCAGCAGGTCCAGCCCCCGGACCGGTTGCTCTACATGCAAAAGCCCTTTCACACCCACGAGATCCGCCAGTTCGCCCGGGCGCTCACCGCCAAATGGCATGCGGAACAGGAGTTGACCCGGGCCAACCAGCACCTGGACCAGCTGGTGCGGGAACGGACTCAAGAACTCAGCCTGGCCATTGAGGCCCTGGAGCTATCCAACAAGCAGTATCGGGAGACGGCGCACAGGTTGCAGCAGGCCGAGGCGGCCTTGGCGGAGAAGGCGGAGGACCTGATCGGCACCAACCAGGCCCTGCAGCAGATGGTGCGGAAAAACGAGGAGGACCGCAAGGAGATCGAGCAGAAGGTGCTGTTCGCGGTCCACGAGATGGTGGAACCCTACCTGGACAAGCTGGAGCAGAGCCCGCTCTCCGACTCCCAGCTCTCCTTTCTCAAGATCACCCGCACCAACCTGGGCGAGATCGTGGCCCCCTTTATGAAGGATCTGGCCCACAAGTACTTCCGCCTCTCGCCGGTGGAGCTCAATATCGCCAACCTCATCCGCCAAGGGGTCCCCACCCGGGAGATCTCGGAGCAGCTACAGATGACCAAACGGACCGTGGATTTCCACCGTGACCGCATCCGCGAGAAGATCGGCATCAAGAACACCAAGTCCAACCTCAAGGCGGTGTTGCAGGGGTTGGAGGGGGAGCTGGATTAACCATGATCAACCGGCTGGCGGCATGGTGCAGACAGGTGATGACCGATGACCACTGGGGGGCGCGCTGCATGGTGGCGCTCTATCTCTCCCTGCTTTCGGGGGTGGTGGTGGCCCTGCAGTACGACCCGACCCACCCCTATTTTTCGGCCACCAGCCTCGATATCCTGGCCCCGTTTGGCGCCTTTTGGCGGGCGTTGCACTTCTATGGCAGCCAACTCTTTTTTCTGCTGGCCATCGTCCATCTCCTGGCCGTGCTTGCCGACCGCAGCCACAAGTCGTTGCCAACCAATCGCTGGGTGCCGCTGGCCCTGTCCATGGTGGTGGCCCTGCTGCTCCTGTTCACCGGCTATGTCTTGCGGGGAGACGCCACCGGCAGTTCGGCCGGCATGATTGCCGAAAATATCGTGCTCTCCATCCCTGTGCTGGGCTCTTTCTGCGATTCCATCCTCTTCTCCCTGGTGGATGAAGGGATGAAACGGGTCTACGCCAACCATCTGATCGGCTTGGGCCTGCTGTGGCTGGTCCTGGCCTGGGACCACATCCGGCGCTATCGGATCAGCTGGCGCCAACATCCGCTTATGGTCTTGGGCCTGGTGGCCATGGCCGTTACCGTGACGGCCCCCATGGAACCGGAGCACCTGGGCCTCTTCCACATCAACGGGCCGTGGTTCTTTATCGGGCTGCAAGAGTTGCTGCGCTATGTCCAACCCTTTTGGGCCGGGATCGTCTGGCCCACCACCTTGCTGGTGGCCTTGCTCTTGCTGCGCAGTGGGACGATGGAGGCTCGGGCGCGCCGCTTTTGTCTGGGCTGGCTGGGGATCTATGCCCTGCTCACCGCCATCGGCCTTTATCGTTAAGAGGGAAGCTGTGCAGGACGTGCCCTCTTCTGCTACAGGGTTGATTTCCGTCCGTTGTGGCCGCACAAAAGTTGCTTGAATTTCGGCAAGATATCAAATGTGACAGGTTAAGGGCGTCGCCAATTATTTTTTCATGCGGCCATTCACATCTCTACGTTTGAAGCATACTTTATGTTCAGCGGGAAGGGGAACCGACACCAAAAGGAGAACCATCATGAAAACGCTGATTGTGAAAGAGAACGTCCACGGCAGGAGAACGGAAGTCCAGGCCAAAACAACATACCAAACCGACTCCGGCAACTGGGTCGCCATGGTTGACGGAGCAGAGATTAACCGCGCTTGTTTTGATTTGTGCGACGGCATTGAGGAGTGTACCTGCGATAATTTGCACGTCGAAGCAGACCTGGATGATGACGGGAAAGAGTACACGATGCAGAAGAGTTAGTGCGGTAGGTTGAGCGTGCAGATCCTTTCCTCAAGAACAAAATAGCGACGGAGCCCAATTCCAGAACGCATGGTAGGCTCCGTCTCCTCTGTGTTGCTTTCTGCTTCGCCCGAACAGAGGTGATCACCTATCGTGCCATTTCCGAAAGGAGATATTTTTGACGGTTTCGCAAAAACAGCTCAATCGACGCTGCCCCCCCCCGTAACACATTAATATTACATTGGCAGATGGTCAGCTTCACGACTTTTTGCGATGCCATCATTTTTCGCCTCCTCATATTCCCACCGCCGTCCGACCAGTGCCCGTTTTCATCAACAATTCCATACGCTGCCATTGATGGTGGTACAATTGACAAGGGAATTCCCGACAAGCTTTTAAACTTAAAATGTGAAGGGCGTCCCCCACTTCCCTTTTTCCTACTCCAGGCGGCAGACCAGACAGCGGGCGGCACCGCCGCTCTTGAGGAACTCCGAGAGGTTGCAGGTGAAGATCTCGTAGCCGCGCCGGCGCAGGAGTTCGCTAATCCCCGGACAGCCCCCGGGCATGACGACTCGCTTGCCGGCCTGGATGGCGTTGCAGCAGAAGGAGAGCGCCTCCGTCTCGGTCACGGCCAACAGCCTCTCTCCACCCACCACGCCGTGCAGGACATCGATGCCGTAAGGGTCGAAGGCGCCGGGGAAATAGACCACCTCGCCCCCCTCCAGGGGAGAGAGGCAGGTGTCCAGGTGATAGAAGCGGCTGTCAACGAGTTCAAGGGAGAGGACCTCGCGGCCGAGGAGGGTGGCGAGGGCGACATGGGACTGGATATCCGAACGGAAGCGATAGCCGGCGAATATCCGCTCTCCGTATGGCAAGGCGTCGCCAAACCCCTCGAAACTCCACCCCCCGGCCAGATCCAGCACATCATAGCCATGGCTCGCGAACCACTCCCTAAACCACGGCTCCTCTCCCTGGCGGGCGCGAAAGCGAAAGCGGGCGGGAATGAAGAGACGCCCGGCGACAAAGCCGCTGTTGGCGGTGAACACCATGTCCGGCAGTCCCGGCTGCGCTGCGATCAACTCGACCTCGGCGCCGAGGGCCTGCTCCAGGGTCGTCTTGAGTCCGTGCCACTGCCGGCGGGCCAGCTCCCGGTCGGGCTGGACCTCCCGGTGCATCCAGGGGTTGATTTCGTATGCGATGCCGTAGTGGTCCGGCGGACACATCAGGAAGCGGGGCGCGCTCATGCGGTCAGTTCCGCCAGTTCGTGAAAAAAGGCCTCGCAATCCATGACCAGGGGAATGGTCTGGGCCGAGCCCCGGTCGAGAAGCTTAATGACCGTGGAGGGGTTGATGTCCACGCAGAAGGTCTTGACCCGGGCCGGGAGGAGGTTGCCGGTGGCGATGGAGTGGAGGGTGGTTGCCACCAGCACCGCCACCCCCACCCCCTGGACCGCCTGCCGCATCTTGCGTTTGGCCGCCATCGCGTCGGTCACCACCTCGGGCAGCGGGCCGTCGTCGCGGATCGAGCCGGCCAGCACCACTTCAACACGGTTTTGCCAGGCGCGATGCATGATCCCGGAGCGGAGCACCCCGGCCTCGATGGCCGGACCGATGCCGCCCAGGCCGCGGATGGTGTTGATCGCCCGCAGGTGGTGGCGATGACCGCCGGGGACGGTGCGGCCGCTCTTGACCTCGACGCCTAGCGAGGTGCCGAACAGGGCGTACTCGATATCGTGGGCGGCGATGGCGTTGCCGCCGAAGAGCACCTGAAAAAGCCCCCGGTCGAGGAGGCGCTCCACATCCGCCATCGCGCCGCTGTGGATCACGGCAGGGCCCAGCACCAGCAGGTTTTTTTGGTGGGCGGCCCGGGACTCCTTGAGGGCGGCGGCAAGCTCCTGAAGCAGGCGGCGGTGCGGTTTCTCCACCGAGACCGCGCTGGTCATAAAGCCGAAGTCGCCGGGCAGCAGGTGGCGACGGCCGCCCGGGGTCACCCGGATACCGCCGCTGCCCACCCCGCAGAGCTGACCCTGCCGTACCTCGTCCATCGGCAGCGGCCAGGCCCTGCGGCCGGCGGGGTCCACCACGATGGCCAGGTCCATTGCCTCCCCTTGGACGCGGAGCTCCTCGCCGTCAATGGTGACGAAG
>OBOI01000471.1_pt1 | contig 14060 bp, 10 predicted proteins | sample 1670151 | NCBI WGS metagenome assembly OBOI01 (sample SAMEA104232303, study PRJEB22302) | sediment metagenome | biome: forest; feature: aquifer; material: sediment | place: USA | collected 2011-08-07 | depth 0.01 m | reverse complement strand
ATGAGTGCAGAGCACTCATCACGCGGCTCACGAAATTTGGTCACGTCTTGCCACGTGATGAGCGAGCGCCGCGCACGAATTTTACGTGGCTGCTCGGCAGGGATTCGAACCCCGATTTTCGCTTTCAGAGAGCGACGTGCTACCTTTACACCACCGGGCAATTCGGCTCCTAGAGTGTATCGTAAGCTTTGCATTGTATCAACCCTACTACCTTGATATATCAAGGGAAATGAAGGTTTCCCCGAATCTTGATTTTTTGCAAGGAGTATGCTACGGTTTGGAAGTTAAGAACCCCGTATGAAGCGGGGGTTTGTTATAATAATATAGACACGCAGAAAACTATATGTTTACCCCAACACCTTTACAGGAAGCCAAGACTGTAAAGCCGCAGATGAATGGTGCCCAGCCGACAATACAAGAGACGGTAAACGCCACGCCTGTAAAGGTGGAGGGGTTTACCAAACGGGCGCGTGCGCGGGGCGGGTTCGTGGTAATGGAGGTGGTACTTGCAATCGGGGTTATTGCCGCACTTACGGGGTCAGTTGCGGCGCTTTGGGGTTCCCGCAAATCCCTTCCTCCGGTGCGCGACCTTCAGCGTATTTCTGACGCGGACGTGGTGTTGAAGGCAATCAGCAGGAATGCGGCGGTGAGCGGGGGGAATTTCAAGTGCGTGGAGGGTCCCGTGCCTGTTGTTCCCACCGCGATGGCGTCGGGGAAGGGGAATTACAATATTGCCCCGTGCCTCGTGCCGAGCCAGCTTCCCGCGTTGCCCTTCGACCCCTCCATGCCCGGTGCGCACTGGACGTCGCTTACCGACTACAACACGGGATACACCGTGGTGCGCAACACGAAAACAAATCGAGTGACGATTGAAGCCCCCACGGCGGAACTTCAAGAAGATATTTCGGTGACGAGGTGAGCTAGAAAATAGAAAGTAGAAACATAGAAAATAGAATAGAATCCAGAAATTCCGCCCTTCGGCGGTTTTTTTGTTGTGCAAGGAGAAATAATTTTCCCAATATTAGGAAGTTGGACTTCTCTAAGGAAGTCCGACTTCCTTAGATTTAAGCTGTTCCACAAACGCAATCTCAATCGGAATCGTGGCGAAGGGGCTGTAGCGCATCTCGCCGTATCCGCGGATGAGCGCGCGGAGGAGGGGAGCCGTCATTTCGCTTTTCGCAAGCGGCGTGAGCGACTGGAGCAACTTTAGTTCTTCATCGGTGAACTCGACGCGGTATGCCTTGATGAGCGCGGGGTTCAGGGCAAGTGTAAGCACCCTCCGTATGTAGTGGATGAGGTCCTTTATGAAGTCGTTCATATTATGCCCCTCGTCGTGCCTGGCGCGGAGCGCCTCAAGCGCGCTGGGCAAATCTTTTTTGAGGAGTAGTTCCGCAAGCGCGTGCACTTTGCGGAGTCCGGCGCGGCCGGTGAGTTCTTCCACGGTGCGGGCGTCGATTTTTTCGCCCCAGCTTGCGGCCTGGTCAAGGAGGGATTCCGCATCGCGCGCGGAGCCCTCTCCGGCGGCGGCGATGATTTCGAGCGCGTCGTCGTCAATCGAAACTTTTTCCGCTTTCGCGATCCGGCGGAGCTTCTCCATTATTTGCGCTTTCGAGAGCCGCTTGAAAAGAAAACGCTGGGTGCGGGAAGTGATGGTGGGCGGGAGCTTTTCGTATTCCGTGGTCGCGAGGATGATGACGGCGTGGCGCGGGGGCTCCTCGAGCGTTTTCAAAAGCGCGTTCCACGCGGCGGGCGTGAGCATGTGCGCCTCGTCGATGATGTAGACCTTGTGCGCGCCCTGCGAAGGAGCGAGCACGATACTCTCTTTCAGATTCCTGATTTCATCAATGCCGCGGTTTGATGCGGCGTCGATTTCGATGACGTCGAAGGAGCCTTGTGTGTCCACCGAGACACACGCGGTGCATGCGTTGCAGGGTTCGCCGGTTTTTGCGAACATTGCCTCGTTTCGCCGCCGTTCGCAGTTCAGGAGTTTTGCGATGAGCCGCGCGGTCGAGGTTTTCCCTGTGCCGCGGGGACCGTAGAAAAGGTATGCGTGGCCGAGGCGGTTTTCACGCGCCGCATTTTTCAAAAGCGTGACGTTTGTTTCCTGCCCGATGATGTCGCCAAGCTGCTTCGGGCGGTATTTGCGGTAGAAGGCGAGCGCCATGGTACTTCGTATCATAAAGCCCGGAAGTCATCTCCGCAACGCGCGTTGTATCGGAAGTTCTTCCACGCTATAGTGACGCAGACAGTGATAAAATAGACGAGAAGCATGTACCAACTTGCGTTAGAGCAATTTCAGGGGCCTATCGGGAAACTTCTCCAGCTTATCGAGGAGAAGCAGCTTGATGTGACCGAAGTGAGTCTTGCGAAGGTGACCGACGACTTTTTGCGTTATCTCGCAACGCAGGAGCATGTGACGCCCGCGGTTCTTGCGGAGTTTGTCGCTGTCGCGAGCCGCCTCCTGCTTATCAAGTCGAAGATATTGCTTCCCGACCTTACGCTCACGCCGGATGAAGAGGCGGAGATTCACGACCTTGAGCGCCGCCTCGCGTTCTACAAATTATGGCGCCCTGCGGAGAAGTGCATTGCCGCCGCGTTCGCGGGGGAGATGAAGTTGTGGAGCCGCCCGTATTTTCTTACAAGCGGCGTGGCGTTTTACCCGTCCTCAAATTTTACGCGTGAGGGGCTCACGGGTGCGATGGAGGGAGTGGTGAAGAGTCTGCAAACCCTTACGCGCGAGACGGAGACGCTCGAGGCCCGCATTATTGCGATTGAAGAGAAAATTGCCGAAGTTCTCGCACGCCTCACGCAGGCGGGCAGTATGAGTTTCCGTGCGGCGACGCAGGGAAACCTGGTGGCGGAAGTGGTGGCGCTGTTCCTTGCGGTGCTTCACCTCGCCCGCGAGGGGCGGGTGCACCTCGCGCAACAGGGAAATTTCTCTGATATAATGGTTTCGAATTCTGAACCCGTAAAGAAGTAATTGAGTAATTTCGTAATTACCCAATTGCCTGATTACTTTTTGATGCCAGAACAAAATCAACAAAGTGCAGAAGCGTGGAAAAACAGCGCGAATCGGTTGGCGAGATTAGAGGCGCTTCTTTTCACGCACGGGGAACCCATGAAGAGGTTAAAAGTTGAGAAGATATTGGAGGTGAAAAGAGAGGAATGCGATGCGCTCATTGACACATTGCGGCAGGAGCTTGCATCAGAGATGCGCGGGCTTACTTTGCTTTCTACTCCCGAAGAAATCCAGCTTGTGACCAAGCCGCAGTTTGGCGGGCTCCTCCTTTCTTTTATGAAGGAGGAGCTCACGGAAGAACTTACGCCGGCGAGTCTTGAGACGCTCTCGCTTGTCGCGTATGGCGGACCGATTTCCCGCGCGCGGCTGGATTTCCTGCGCGGAGTAAATTCTTCGTTTACGGTTCGTACGCTCCGTCTCCGCGGGCTTGTGGAGCGGAGTCCCGCTCCTGCGGTGTCTCACTCGGCGGTATATGACCTTACTGCCGATTCCCTGCGGCACCTTGGCGTAGGGAAGCGGGAAGACTTACCGCGGTATGCCGAATTCCGCGCGCACCTCGAATCGGCGGCAACGCAATTGAGTAATCGCGAATAATGATTTTAAGCGAAGCGGTACGCGTCATCATTATTACTACCATCGCCTTCGGCGTGGCGTTGGTGTTTACGCCGTTTTGGGCGGGCGTCTTGAAGCGGGCGGGGTTTGCGAAACAAATCCGGACGGGGAAGGATACGCCGGTGTTCAACGAGCTTCACCTGCGAAAAGCGGGGACGCCGACTGCGGGAGGAGTGATTATCTGGTCCACCGTGCTGGGACTCGCGCTCCTCTTCGGGGTTCTCGCGGCGCTCTTTGACGGTCCGTGGCAATATCTCAATTTCCTGAACCGCGCGGAGACGTATTTGCCGCTCGCGGCGCTTGCAATCGCGGCGGTGTTGGGGCTTCTCGATGACTGGTGTGGAGTTATGGGGATTGGGGGCGCTCCGGGAGGAGGGCTTAAAGTAAGACATAAGTCCATTATCTACCTCGTGCTCGCGGCAGTCGGTGCGTGGTGGTTTTATGTACGGCTGGGTTGGGACGTGCTCACGATTCCTTTTTTGGGGAGCTTTGCCATCGGGCCATGGTATATCCCGATTTTCATATTCATCGTTTTTGCCGCCGCGTTCTCCGCGAACGAAACGGACGGCCTCGACGGGCTTTTGGGAGGCGTGGCGCTTTTCACTTTCGTCGCTTTGACGACGGTGGCGTTCGCCTTGCACCGCTTTGACTTGGCCGCGTTCGGGGGAGCTACAATCGGAGCGCTTCTGGCGTTTTTATGGTTCAACATCTACCCGGCGCGGTTTTTTATGGGAGATACGGGCTCGATGTCGCTTGGCATTGTCATCGGGGTTATCTCCATGCTTACGAACACGACGCTTCTTCTTCCGTTTTTCGCGGTGATTCTCGTGGTGGAATCCCTTTCGGTCATCATTCAGCTCGCCTCGAAGAAATTCCGCGGCAAAAAGGTATTCCGCTCGACGCCGATTCACCACCACTTCGAAGCGCTGGGGTGGCCCGAGTCGCAAATCACGATGCGGTTTTGGATAGTCTCCATTATTTTTGTGGCGCTCGGCCTCGCGCTCTTTTTTCTCTCGAAGTTCATTATATAGACGAGAAGATTCGCCTTTTTGTGCTCAAAGGGAATCTTGGGGATAACACCATTGGCCGCGACTTTGCGAGGCAGGTTGGCGTGCCACAAGGCGCAAAACTCTCGGTGGTTATGGGACCCCTCGCATGGCAGTGACGCAATATATTCACAGTTCTCGAACGGAAAGCCGTTCGGGAACTGTATTTTTAAAGGAAAAAGAAAGCGGCGCGCGTGTATGCGGCCGATGAGGTAAAAAGATACTTGGGCGTGTTGGAGGAGCATGCCGACGACCAGATGAAGGCGATGAACGAGCAGTTTGATGGTGTCAATCGGCGGCTGGATGCGCACGCGGAGATGGTTGGTACGCTCACGACAAAACTTTTTCCTCTCGCGGTTTTTTTTGATAGTGTCATCTTTTTGGTGTGCGTGTGTGTTGTCCCTAATAAAAGCCATGGCGGGTATAGGGGACTATCACTACTACAGATCAAAGATTTGCTTAAGGTGTGGCGCGTTATCAATCTCCTGCGCGACGATTTTCCGCACATAGGGGCGCATCTCATAACACTCAATCAAAAAATCAATTTCATTCTCGCACGCGTACGGAAACACGAATACGCTTTTTTGGAAGGGGTGAAACCCGAGACGTCGCAAGTGAAAACGGAGAGCTTCTCGCGCTTTTTTTTCCTCTTTTGGTATGTCAAAACACACAATGCGCCACTTTCCGTCCCACCGCGCGGGCTTCTTTATGTTGAGCGTATCGAGGTTATGCGATACTACTCTCTTTTTTCCTTCCTTGGTGAGCGTCATTTCCACGTTCCCGTTCCCCCGCTCTCGAAAGTCCACCAGATGGCTTTTGTAAAGCGCGCGAATCGCCTTGTGGAGCGCTTTGCGGTCAATTTCTTTCCACTCCTTTCGCAGTTTCCGCAGGATGGTGAGTTGTCCTTGTGGCGAAGGGGTGCAGGCAAGCGCGACGCCGCCGCAAATCAGCGCGAGCACTTTCTTTTGTATCTTTCCTAGCCCTCTTGCCATGGTACGTTCGTAGAATGGTATTGTATCATATTGGTGTCCCTTATACTTGCCATGGCAAGTATAAGGGACGGGAGAGGTGTTGTGCTTTTGGTTATTGTTCTTGTGTATAACCCCCTGTTGCGGGGGATGCTTTTATAGTATGATAGTTGAAATATGAAAACCCTCCGGTTTGTCGCGGTTGGCGTCGCCGCAATAATGTTTTGTTCGGCGCTGGTGTTTCCGGGAGTTGTCGGGGCGCAGTCGGCGCCGATGCCAACATCGAACGACGTATGCAGTTCGGTAAATAAAACCGACGCGGAAGTTGCCGCGTGTCTGGAGTCGCAAATCGGGGCGCTTTTGGGCGAAATTAGCGGATTGCAATCCGAGCTTGCGCAGGTAGGAGGAGGGAGCGGAGGTGGTGGAGGTAACGTTACAACACCGCAGCCGGGGCAATCCGGTGGCGGGGGAGGCGGTGTGGGACCTGTTGCTCCGCGGCCGTCTGCGTGTGTTGAACTTACACAAAACTTGAAAATCGGCGACCGCGGCCCGGAGGTGTCGAAACTTATTAAGATGCTCGTTTCGGGTGGATATGGGAAGCTCACCGCGAGCGATGTGAGTGTCGCTATATTCGGGGAAAAGACGGCGGCCGCGGTGGTGGAGTTTCAAGAGAAGTACGCGAGCGAAGTGCTCACGCCGTTCGGACTTGCGAAAGGAACGGGATATGTGGGGAAATATACGCGCGAGAAGTTGAATCAGCTCTACGGATGCAGTGCGGTATCAGGCGGGGGAAGCGGCGGGAGTGTGCCGACTGCGGAGGCGAAGCCGGATGTCGGCGTTTCTCGCAATCCGACGAGTCCTCTCGGTCCTTATGCGCGCGGGGCGACGGGAGTAACGATTGCCGAGTATACTCTTTCAGCGGAAAAAGTTTCGTATGTTTCTTCGGTTACGGTACGTATGGGCCCGGGCGGAAGCAGCTTCCAAAATCTGAAGGTTTTTGAGACGACGCCCGGCGTAAGCACGCTTCAAGTTGGCACGACGCAGGCCACGCTCGGCGACGGGCAGGATTACACTTTCCAGGGTCTTACGGGCCCCGGCGGCACCACGAACACGCCGTTTGGCGTCATGAAAGATAGGGCGGTTACGGTGCGTCTTGTCGCTGATGTGCTTTCAAACGCGGCCCCGGGCACGAGAAACGTGCTTACTAAATTTGTAGGTTGTCGTGCGAGTAACCCTTCCGGTGATTCCCTTTCTTGTGGAAACGCGGCAGGCGCGGATGTGGTGGTGGCGGGGCAGTCGGTGGTTCAGGTGAGCTTGGACAGCGGGCTTTCCCCGGCGGCGCGGCAAGTGGAAATGGGTTCGACGAATGTGACGCTCGCGGCATTTAGGTTTACCGAAATCTCTAACGTGGAGGATGTGAAAATTACCGATTTCACCATTTACGACACAGTAGATTCTCCGCTCACTACGAAGAGTTCGTTTTATAACCTGCGATTCTATAAGTCCACGGATTTGGTGAATCCCGTCGCGACGGCAGGGGTTGCTAATGTAACCAATTCGGGAAGTTCATACTATTATGATTTGCATTTTGGGGTTCCTGTCGTGGTGCCGCAGAGCGGCTCTATCACCTTGGTCTTAAAAGGGGATGTGGCATCGTATGGCTCGGGCGGGGCGACAGAGAATAAGTCGCATGTCTTTAGTTTAGGGCTCTTTAGTCTGGGCTCGGCCGTTGGGGCTACGTCGAATAACACCGCAAGCGTGAGATTGTCTTCGCCACGTGGAAATCCGGTCACCGTGGTGCGGACGCTCGGAGCACAACAGCCCTCTCTCGGAACATCTTCCATCACCATCGTGAGTCCAACGGGAGGGACGTACCGGGCAGGCGATTCAATTCCGGTGACGTGGACTTCACAGGGAATCGGGCGAGATGCGACTATATCCTTTGAGCTACATAATGAGGCTTGGTCTGCGGGTCAAGGTTTTTTTCCGCCCTCGACGAATGATGGCTTTGAGACTTTATATACCACTTCCACGCTTCCCACGGGCACTTACAACCTTTGGGTTTCGTTCCGAGAGAATCTTGGACAACCACGGTATACATTCAGGACTGGAGTTCAGTTCACCATCACCGGGTTGGCTTCAATCGCCCAGCCTTCCATCACCGGCGTACTTACCTACGCCTCCGACAAGGACTACGCGGGCCAGCAGGGGCAGTTCCGCGGCGGAGTGGGGGCGAACGGCAACGCGAACGATTGGCTGTGGGGAGTTGGCGTGTATTGGCCCGGAGGGAGGGTTAGCGCCATCAAATCCATTACTGTGACGCACGACGGCACGAGCGAAGCGTGGTCCACGAGCAATGCGCTGATTAATGGCAATACTCCCTACCCGATTGTGGTGATAGAGGGCAATGCAGTGACGGGGATGCAGCTTAACTACAACTATAATCAGACGATTGCGGTGGGACCGGGAGCGGGAACGCAAACCTTACTTCTCTACGGGCAGATGGAGCGCACGACGTTCGCGGGAGGAACCGTGACGGTGGTGTTTGAGGACAATACCTCGGTACGCGCCACGCTCGCGAGTTATAGTACTTCCACCGTGGGACAGCCCTCCATCGCCGTCCTTTCGCCGCTCGATGGCGCGACGCATGTCCGCGGGACGCTCACTCGGGTCGGATGGCGCACGCAAGGGCTTTCTGGAACGAAATTGGTATCCATTGATTTGCGCTCTGGCAATCAACGCTACCACGTTGACGATGTGGGCAGCGGGAACGAAGAGCGAGCCGAACTTATAGACCTTGACCACTCCGATGAACCTTTCGGGGACGTGCCGGATGGCGTATACACGATGACGGCGTGCATCAATCTCTCGCCGTTGCAGCCGGTGTGCGATACGGTAGAGGGTGTCAAGGTTGTTACGCAGGGTGCGGTTCAGCCCTCCGTCACGGTATCTTGGCCGACTTTTGGTACGTCAGTTTCTGCGGGGGAAATCCTCAATGTAAAGTGGGCCACAGAAAATGTAAGCGCCGCTGATGTGGTAATGGCGCAGGTATTTTTGAGAAGCAGTTATGACGGCAAATCAGTGGAGCTCTGGCGCGGCGGAAACGATAAAATACGACAGGTGCCAATTCCGGCTGCAACACAGACGGGAAAATACGAAATTGATGTGGTGGCAAGCGTCAATGGGAAAAGTTATATGGGAACGAGTGGTACTTTCTCCGTCACCGGGCCGACGAGCGGTACCACCCAGCCAACTCTCATTTCAGTCAGCCCTGAATCAGGTTCATCCGGAACGAATGTAGTTCTCATCGGGTCAGGTTTCATTCCTACCGCGGTGGTTAACTTGTGCGGCGCGGAATACAAACCTGTGTCTGTTTCTGCCGATGGGAAACAGATAGTCTTTGTCGTTCCAGAAGAACTAAAAACGAAAGCGTCTTTGTGCACGATATATGTGAGCAATAAAAACGGAACATACACAAACCAAGATAAAACTTTTAGGCTAACATCATCTGTCCAGCCCTCCATCACCGTCCTTTCGCCGAACGGAGGGGAGACATTCATGCTCGGTCAGCAAGTCGATATTCGTTGGAGTTCTTCCAATGTTTCACGAGTATCTCTTGATTTGTACAACCCTAATACTGGCGCATTGTTGCTCAAAAATTTGGTCAGTGTAGCTGGCAATCCGGGAAATGTGAGTTGGACAATTCCATCCTATGTAGAACCTGGCCGATATTGGCTTAGGGTAGGAACTTGCTTAGATCCTCTAGTCAACTGCAACACATCGGGATCGGTTGATCCGGTAAGTATGAACGGTGTGTATGATGGAAGTGACGAGCCGTTCCTTATCATCAATATCGCAAGCCAGCCGATGCCGCCTACTTGGACACAGCCCGCTCCCGCAGTTTCTGGGGGCAGTGGTACGGGCGGAACCGGAACAGGTGGGACTGGAACGGGTGGCGGCGGAGGTTCCGCCGCTACGCAGCCGGGGCAGACGGTTGGAGGCGGAGGAAGCGGTGGCGTTGCGGGATTGCGCTCCATTGAGTTCACGGCGAACCCAGCGGCGGTTGTTACGGGCGACCCCTCTACGCTTGCATTGACCTTCCCGCAGTGGGCATTTTCCTGCAGTGCGCCGTGGAACTCGTCCATTCAGTCCTCGGGGAGCTACAACACCGGAGCGCTCACCGCAACCAAGACCTATACGGTGAGTTGCAAAGACGCTTCCGGAAATTCTGAAAGCGCTGAGGCGACTGTGTATGTAGGGCAGGATTCGCGCGCAACGATACCACCGGCTTCCAGCCCGACCTACTACGGCACCACGCAGCCTTCCGCAGCTTCCCCGGCCTACACGTATGGCAGCAGCGCCGGTACAACTGGCGGCACCACGCAACCCCAGACCAGCGGCAAGCCAGTTATTTACTCGCTTTCGCCCTCATTCGGTCTTGCGGGGACGGTAGTAACCGTCACGGGTATAAACTTCACCTCAAACGTCGTGGTTACCTTCACAAACGATCTCGGGAACGGTACTTCATTCGGACCCACATCGAACGGCACCTCATTCACCTTCACCGTGCCGAACTTTGTAGCGGGTGCTTACTACGTGAAAGTGGACAACTACAGCCAATTGAGCGATCCGATACCCTTCACCCTCACCGCTTCCGGGTCAAGCGTCACGTATAACTACGCGCCGACGCCCCAGGCCTCGCAGTTGGGAAGCGTGGTGAATTCACTGGGAACATTACTCGAATTGCTGCAGAAATCGCTTCGTTAGGCAAGTGCGGTTGAGAGTGCCCCGCGCCCCTCCACACGGAGGGGCGGTTTTGTTATTCAGTCCCCGCGGGAATTTCTAACGGGATTTATGTCGAGGCCGAAGATGCTTTTGAGATTGGGTTCATCAGATGCTGTTCCGGGAAAAGGAGTCTCCCTCCGATATACAAGGATGCAAAGAGGTATGAGGCGGTGAGGGGAGAGAGCGGAGAGGGAATCACCATAAGGAACACCGAGAGGAGAATGATGGCGAAGCTGGGCAAGAAAAGCATGAGGAGGGGCAATATCCATAGGAAATACCACGGCAGCACCCACGGTGTGCCGAAGATTAAAATCGCAAGGAGCGGGAAGGTGTAGGCGAGAAGCGGTTTGCTGCGGAAGAGAAACCACACCATCACGAAGATTCCTATCACAAGGCCCATGGTCCGGACGGCTGGCAGTTCAAGCCCCAGCGTGGTGGTAATTGCCATGGTGGGGAAGAGGGAGGCGTCCGTGGTGCCGGGAAGGATGGCGTCGCCTGCGGCGGCGATGCTTGCGGTGATGCCGCCGAACGGGGCGTAGAGAAGCGCGGCAAGTCCGGCTGCACCAAGCAGCACTCCCCCAAACTGCGCGCACTTCTTGAGCCACGGCATATTATTGCGGAAAAGGAGGTAAAAAAGAGGTATGGGAAGAAGGAAAAAGGGAACGTACTTCACGAATCCTCCGGGGAGAAGTATCAGCGCGCTTGCCGCATACTTTTCCTGCTTGAAGAAGAGGTAGCTTAGGAGGATGGAAGGAACGACCAAAAAATCATTGTGCGCATCCATGAGAAGCAGCTGGAGCACGGCAGGGTTCCATGCGAGGAGAAGCATGACGGTGTTTTTTGCCCCGTCGGTCATGCGGTGGAGCGCCATGATGCGCCAGAGCGCGTAGCCGGAGAGGAGAAGGGAAGCGAGGGCAACGAGTTTCACAAGCAAGACCGAGGCGGCAAGGGATTGCCCCACGTATACCGCGCCTGTGATGAGATAGGTCCACAGGGGTCCGTACATCATGGGGAGATGTGTCCAGGTGAGGTAGGGTGCGAACCACGGGTCGCCGCGGAGCATATCGGGAGTGGTGAGATAAGGGTTCAAATGATGCACCACCGAACCCTTCGCGAGCAGCATGTTCCAGTAGATATCTTGCGATTTTGTGGGATGCGTCACGATTGCGATTGCCGCGAACACAAAAAAGAAAGCGATGACGAGCTTGAGGAAAAGCCGGGAGGAGATTTGCCCGGTTCTCTTAAGCAGGATTCCGTACCAGAGCAAAAACGCCGCGAAGATTGAGGGAAAAAGGAAATGTGCGAGGTATGAGGCCCATTCAAGGTTTTCCGGCGAGAGTAGGCCGCCGGCTTCCTGAAAATCCATAGGATTCAGGAGGAGTCTTTGCGCAAGGAGCGTAGCGGCGAGTGCGACACCGGTTCCCACAAGCAGGAACAGTTGCCACCGTGCTTTGCGCTTCTCGCTCGCCTCGTGCATTGGATTATTGTAGCACCGTGTTACTTGAGGAATCGCATGTGCCAGGGAGTCAGCAATCCCTCAAGAATCATCATGCCGCTGAACTTTGAGATTCCCCCTTGTCGTTCTCTGAAAACAATGGGAACTTCGGCTATTGCGGCGCCGTACCTGTGCGCAAGAAATTTCATCTCGATTTGAAACGCATATCCGTTGCTCGTTGTTCCTTTCTCCACAATCCGTTCCAAAATCTTCCGGTGATATGCCACGAACCCGGAAGTCAAATCGGCGACGGGGATTCCGGTAATCGTCCGTGCGTAGATATTGGCATATTTGCTCAATAGCCGTCTCCGTACGCTCCAGTTTTCCGTTTTTCCGCCCTCTATGTACCGGGACCCCACGACAAGGTCATTTCCCTGCTCCATTACTCCGGAGAGCCGCGAGAGGTCATCCGGATTATGTGAAAAGTCGGCATCCATGGTGATGATACGCGTGATGTTCGGGTCGTTCAGGATTGCCTTGAAGGCAGTCATATATGCCGAGGCCATGCCGAGTTTCCCCGGGCGGGAGAGAAGAGTGATTCCCTCGTACGCGCGCGCGAGAGCTTCCACTGTTTCCGCAGTGCCGTCGGGTGAATTGTCGTCAATCACCGTAATGCGGACTTTCGGATGCAGCTTCTTTATCGCTCTGATGAGCTTCTCTACGCATCCTTTTTCGTTGTATGTCGGTATTGCGATTACGGTCTTTTCTTCCATGTTTAGGCAATTTTATAGTATATGCACAGTATAACCAAATATGAGGAATACCCATTTATGGTATACTTCACCTATTATGACCAATTTTCATTCAGGGAAGATTGCCGCAGTCGCGGGTGTCGGCGCGCTTGTGGCATTCCTTCTTTTTGCTCCGGTTCCTTCGCGTGCGGAGTCCCCTCGGGTTGAGCAACTCCGGGCGCAGGTGGATAAATTATTGCGGGAGGTAGCTGGGCTACGGCAGGAAATTACTCGAGTCATTCAAGATGAAGCGAGAAGTGCGCCGCCAATCGGCTCAAACCCAACCTATACACCTCCACCAACTCCGAAGCCGCTTGTGTGCGGCGCATTGGGAGACGTGAACGGCGACGGAGTTATTTCGAGCGTTGATGCCGATATGGTGAAAGGGGCAGTGGGGCTTGCGGGCGGGACGCCACTGGCGCTTACTCCTGCTCAGATATCCAGAGCAAACGTAAACGGCGACCGGAGCGTGACTGCGGAAGATTTCCTCGCTATTCAGAACTATCTAAGCGGGAAGGCAAGCACGTTCAGCGGATGCCCTGCGGCACCCGCGACTATTCCCGTTCCAGTCCTCACCGCCCTCTCTTCGTACTCCGGCCCTACAGGAACTGCTATAACGATTTTTGGAAGGAATTTCTCGACAACGGACGAGAACCGCGTGACATTCACCTCAACCGCCGCGCTTGAATCCGACACGTCGCTCATGACGGTCCGCGCCCGCTCGGCAAACGGGACGACTCTTACTCTCACCGTGCCCACATTTCTTTCTCGCGGCAACTATGCGGTCAGAGTGGACAACGGCAATCTTGACCTCAGCAACACGATGCCCTTTACGGTGACGGTGAGGGCATCCGCGGTTACTTCTGGGCAGTCCGTCGGCTCAAACCCAACCTATACGCCTCCACCAACTCCGAAACCAGTCATGGCTCGGCCGACGGTTACCCTCACCGTGAACGGCTCGGATGTTTCTCCTCAAACAGTGCAGGAGGGGTCGTACCTCGACGTGGGCTACTCTTCCACGGGCGCTTCCGCGTGCGCGGTTTCCGGGTTTTATGTATCCGGCGTTCCCACGAGCTATGCCGCTCAGGTGGGCCCCGTGTCGAAGACTGACGGCTACACTGTTTCCGTGACGTGCGCGGACAGCGCGGGGAAAATTGCCGCGAAATCCATTGTGATACGCGCGGCGGAGGTGACACTTTCCATCACATCACTCACTACCTCCGCGGCTCCCGCAGGTGCGCAGGTGGTTCTCAAGGGAACGGGCTTCTCGGTATCAACTGACCCGACTCCCGCGCGGAACGTGATTTACTTCCGTACCGGCGCGGGCGCTGGTACCGCATTTGCCGCCCGCTCGACTGACGGATATACTCTTGTGTTCGCTGTTCCGAACTTCACGCCTGGCAT
>OBOI01000470.1_pt1 | contig 14067 bp, 13 predicted proteins | sample 1670151 | NCBI WGS metagenome assembly OBOI01 (sample SAMEA104232303, study PRJEB22302) | sediment metagenome | biome: forest; feature: aquifer; material: sediment | place: USA | collected 2011-08-07 | depth 0.01 m | reverse complement strand
CGCCGGCATCCGCTATCACCTGCTCTACGCAATCGCCTTGCGGTCGAGCAGCACCAGCCAGCCGCGCACCACGCGGTAGAGCACCCACAGCCCGGTGCCGACCATCAGCGCCCAGGCGAAGGGAATGCCGATGAAGGTAAAGAACAGAAAGGCAGCCGTCACCGCCCACAGCACCGCGAACCAGAAGGTGCGCAACTGCCAGCGCCAGTGGCTCTCCAGCCAGGTGAGCGCCACGCGGCGGCGCGTGACGTAGTTGATGACCACCGCCAGAATGGAAGGCCAGCCGGTGATGAAGGCGCCGACGATGGTCGCCGAGGTGAGTATGCCGCCCACCGCCGACAGCGCATGCAGGCCGTACATGACGTGGCACCAGGCGCGCGGGCCTTCGAGATTGTCTTCGGTGATGACTTCGTAATCGGCCATGAGCGTTATCCCAGCAAGGGTTTGAGATTCAGTTCGGCAACAATACCGGCGAACACCGCCGCGCCGAACCAGTTGTTGTGCAGGAAGGCCTTGAAGCATTTCATGCGCGCTCTCCCGCGGATCAGCGTGTAGTGATAGCCGGCAATCGCCGCCGCTGCCGCAAGCCCGGCGAAGTAGAACACGCCGTAGTGCAGCCGGAGTCCGGCGTAGGCGAGCAGGCCCAGCGTCGCCGCATAGCAGAGCATCACCGCCGCCACATCGTAGCGGCCGAAGGTGATGGCCGAGGTCTTGATGCCGATGCGCAGATCGTCCTCGCGGTCGACCATCGCGTACTCGGTGTCGTAGGCCATGGCCCAAAAGACATTGGCGGCGAGCAACAGCCAGGCCATGGGCAATACGGTCTCCAGCACCGCCGCGTAGGCCATCGGAATGCCGAAGCCGAAGGCCACGCCCAGGTAGGCCTGCGGCACGGCGAAAAAGCGCTTGGTGAACGGGTAGCTCGCGGCCAGAAACACGGCCACGACCGACAGCAGCCAGACCAGCTTGTTGAGCGGCAGAATCAGCAGAAAGGCGCAAACGACCAGCACCGCCGCCAGCCCCATCGCCTCGCGCACGCTGACCTTGCCGGCAGCGAGCGGGCGATCTTTGGTGCGCTCGACATGCGGATCGAAATTGCGGTCGGCATAGTCGTTGATGACGCAGCCGGCCGAGCGCATCAGCACCGTGCCGAGTACGAAAATCCACACCAGCATCCAGGGCGGCGCACCTGCGCTGGCGATCCACAAGGCCCACAGCGTCGGCCAGACCAGCAGCAGAATGCCGATGGGCTTATCCAGCCGCATCAGCTTTTCGTAAAGGTCGAGGCGGACTTTGAGGACGGCGAGGTTCATGGCGGAGATTCTACAGCCGCACGTCGGCCCCGCTCGGCGTCGACGCCGCGGAGAATGGCAAGGCCGACGACGAAGTAGACGCCGGTAATCAGGATGGCGAGCCTGTGGTCGCCGCCCGAAATCCAGGTCACCGCGCCGTAGGTAAGCGGCCCGAGAATGGACGAGAACTTCACCGCCAGCCCCCACAGGCCGAAGAATTCGCCGTGCCGCGCACGCGGCGCCAGCGTGCCGACCAGGGCGCGGGCGGCAGACTGGCTGGCGCCCAGACACAGGCCGGCGATGTTGGCGGCCAGCCAGAACAGGGCCGGGCCTTCTGCCTTCCAGGCCAGCAGGATCATGACGATCCAGCCGACCAGCGTCGCCGCAATGGCGCGCACATGGCCGATGTAATCCTGCGCGTGGCCGAAAGCGAAGGCGCCGATGGCCGCCGTGACGTTGACGACGAAGACGAGCTTGATGGTGTCGGCCGTACTGAAACCCATCGCCTGCTCGGCATAGATGGCGGCGAGCGTAATCACCGCCTGGATGCCGGCCTGGTAGAAGACGATGCAGAGCATGAAGCGGCGCATGTCGGGGTAGTGGCGCGCCTCGCGCAGGGTCTGCGCAACGCGGGCGAAGGCGCCACGGCCGCTGCCTTCGCCCGACGGCAGCGCCTTGGCGCGCTCACGCAGGAACAGGAAGGTCGGCAGGCTCGCCAACGCAAACAGCGCGGCGGTAATCAGCATGGTCACCGGCACGAACTGCGCTGCTTCCTGGCCCTGCCCCTGTGCCCAGTTCACGTAGGCGAGGCAGACGCCCAGGCTCAACAGCCCGCCGAAGTAGCCGAGGCTCCAGCCCCAGCCCGAGACCTTGCCGAGGCTTTCGGAATCAGCCAGTTCCGGCAGGAAAGCGGCGATCAGGTTTTCGCCGCTGCCGAAGCAGAAGTTGGACAGGATGAGGAAGAACACGGCCAGCGCAAGACTGCCCGGCCCCGCCAGCGCCAGCCCGGCGGTGGCCAGCACGCAGCCCACCGTGGTCGCGGCGAGCCAGCGCTTCCTGGCGGCGTGGCTGTCGGCATGCGCGCCGACGAAGGGCGCGCTGACCATGATTAACGCATAGGAGACGGCAAGCGCCAGCGTCCAGGCGAAGGTCGCCCACGGGGCATTGCCGGCAACGACGGAAACGAAGTAGGCATTGAAAATCGCCGTGATGACTACGGTCGTATAGCCGGAGTTGGCGAAGTCGTACATCGCCCAGGCCCAGACCTCGCGCTTTTTCACGCCCGGTGCCAGCGCGCCCGATTTGCTGGAGTCCGTCATCATGCCTTCAGCAACTCTTCCCGCCCACCCAGCCAGCGCCGCAGGTGTGCGTCGGCGGCATCCGGCCAGTCGCGCAGCATTTCCTCGGCGACCTGGCGCACGCGTTCGACCAGCGCCGTGTCGTCGAGGTCGGCGAAGCGCAGCAGCGGCAGCCCGCTCTGGCGGCTGCCGATGAATTCGCCGGGACCGCGCAGTTCGAGGTCGAGGCGGGCAATCTCGAAGCCGTCGTTGTTTTCATAAATGACTTTCAGGCGTTTGCGCGCGGTCTCGCCCAAGGGCTGAGCGTAAAGCAGGATACACGCCGAATCGTGGGCGCCGCGGCCGACACGACCGCGCAACTGGTGCAACTGCGCCAGACCGAAGCGCTCGGCGTGCTCGATGACCATGAGCGTGGCGTTCGGCACGTCGACGCCGACCTCGATCACCGTCGTCGCGACCAGCAACTGGATTTCGTTGCGCACGAAAGCGGCCATCACGGCAGCCTTCTCGTCGGCCTTGAGGCGGCCATGGACGAGTCCGACGCGAATGTCGGGCAGTTCGGCAACGAGGTGCGCGTAGGTTTCCTCGGCGGTTTTCAGTTGCAGCGCCTCGCTTTCCTCAATCAATGGACAGACCCAGTAGGCCTGGCGTCCGGCGCGGCAGGCGTCGCGCACGCGGCCGGTTACCTGCTCGCGGCGCGCCTCGGCCACCAGCTTGGTCAGCACCGGCGTGCGTCCCGGCGGCAGCTCGTCGAGCACCGAGACGTCGAGGTCGGCGTAATAGCTCATCGCCAGGGTGCGCGGGATCGGCGTCGCGGACATGGTGAGCTGATGCGCCGAGAGTCCCTTCTGCTTGAGCGCCAGACGCTGGCGCACGCCGAAGCGATGCTGCTCGTCGACGATGGCGAGGCCGAGCCGCTCGAAGTCGACGCCCTCCTCGATCAGCGCGTGAGTGCCGACAATCAGCCTCGCCGTGCCCGACGCAATAGCCGCCGCCATCGCCGTCTTCTGCTTCTTCTTCAGGCTGCCGGCGAGCCAGGCGACCTCAATACCCAGCGGCGTCAGCCAGCCGTGCAGTTTGCGGTAATGCTGTTCGGCAAGAATTTCGGTCGGCGCCATCAGCGCCGCCTGATAGCCGCTCTCCACCGCCTGCAACATGGCGAGCGCCGCGACCACCGTCTTGCCGCTGCCGACGTCGCCTTGCAACAGGCGCTGCATCGGGTAGGTCGCGGCGATGTCGGCGGCGATTTCGCGTGCGACGCGCTGCTGCGCACCGGTGAGTTCAAACGGCAGCGATGCCAGCAGACGCCCGGTCAGCTCGCCGCTTCCCCGCAACGAGGGTGCCCCGCGCTCGCGCCGCGCTGCGTAGGCACGACGCAGGGAAAGCTGCTGCGCCAGCAGTTCGTCGAAAGCGATGCGCCGCCAGGCCGGGTGGCCGCGCGCTTCAAGCTCGGCCAGCGAAATCTCCGCGGGCGGCTGGTGCAGAAAGCGCAGGCTGGCGGCGAAGTCGGCGAGCTTGAGGCGCGTACGCAAGGCGTCCGGCAACGTGTCGGCGAGTTCGCCGCCGGCCTCGGCGCGCTCCACCGCGCGCAGGATCAAGCGCCGCAGTGCCGGCTGCGCCAGCCCCGCCGTGGTCGGATAGACCGGCGTCAGCCGATCCGGCAGCGGCTCATCTTCACGCAGCACATGAAAGCGCGGATGGACGATCTCGGTGCCGAAGAAGCCGCCGCGCATTTCGCCGAAGACGCGCAACCGGGCGCCGACGGCAAGCGCCTTTTGCTGGCTCGGATAGAAGTTGAGAAAGCGCATCAGCATTTCCCCGCTGGCGTCGGTGACGCGCGCAATCAACTGCCGGCGCGGACGATAGGAAATTTCGGCGGAGACGACGTCGACCTGGAACTGTGCGGCCACGCCCGGCAAGGCATCGGCAATCGCGGTGATGCGCGTCTCGTCCTCGTAGCGCAGCGGCAGATGCATGACGAGGTCGCTCTCGGTGCGCAACCCGAGGCGCGCGAGTTTCTCGACGACGGCTGGACCGACGCCGGAGACCGGGACAGTTTTCTTCTCAGCCAACTACCAGAACGGCTTCCGCCTCGACCAGCGCGCCGCGCGGCAATTCCTTGACGCCGACGGCGGCGCGCGCCGGATAGGGCTGCGCCACGTACTTCGCCATGGTTTCGTTCACCTTGGCGAAGTTGGCGAGGTCGGTGAGGTAGATGTTGAACTTGACGGCGTCGTCGAGCGTGGCGCCGGCCGCGGTTGCGACGGCCTTGAGGTTCTCGAACACGCGCACGATCTGGGCGTCGATGCCCTCGACCATTTGCATGCTGGCCGGGTCGAGGCCGATCTGGCCCGACATGTAGATGGTGTTGCCGGCCTTGACCGCCTGCGAGTAGGTGCCGATGGCGGCCGGGGCATGAGGCGTGGAAATGATTTCCCGGATCACGTCGTTCTCCGTCAGTCGGCCGACTTCAGCGTTACCGCGTAATTCAAACGCGCAAACACATGCTGCAAGCCGCGACGGGCGGCGAGGTTGATGACCAGCGGCGCGTTCAGGTTGGCGGAAAGCGGCGTCGCCGGCTCGGTCTTCGACAGTATGACGACGACAACCGCCGCGTCAGAGTCGGCAAGCCCGATCTCGGCGGCCTCATCGTCCGACAGCGCGATCTCGTAGCTGAAGCCGAAGCGGGCCGGGTCGGCGATGTGGAAAGCGACGTCGGCATCGTCGAGCGATTGCAAAATGAAGTACTTCGGGTCCTCGCCTTCCGGGTGGAAGAGAGAGAAACGATGGCAGGACTCGAAACCCGGCAGACCGCGCGGAAATTCGATGACTTTACTCGGCTCGACTTCCAGCGTACCGAAACGCGGACTTTCAATTTTCATGGTCGTTTCCATAATGGGTTAACGTGAAACAACAGGATGGGCCGCTGGTGATATCGAGCGTAGCGAGCCAGACAATAGCCTCCCCGTGAGGGGAGGATGGGAGGGGCGGGCCCATTTGCCAGCTTGAGGCGCAGCAAAGACGGCGTGTTTCATGATGCGGGGTGGGCCATCGGAGCCATGAGCGTTAGCGTTTGACAGCCGTCAGGATACCGGTATCCATACCGAGGGCGCGCAATTTCTCGCGCGCCGCATCGGCCTCCTGCCGCGACGCGAACGGGCCGACCTGCACGCGCGCCTCGATTTGCGAGGGAATGCCGGCAAGCTCCAGCTTTGCCCGCAACTCCTCGGCATTGGCAACGTTGTTGAATACGCCCATCTGGACAAGATACTGGCGGCCGCCTCCCGCCGACTGCGAAAGCGGGCGCGAGGCCGGCGCGTGAGGCGCAATGGCACCGGGCGGCGGCGCGGCCTTGGCGATCTCCTTCTCCGGCGCAAACGCTGGCGTAACCGGCGCGGGAGGTCTTATGGCGGCGGGCCGCGGGCTTGCCGGCAAGGTCAGCGGGCGCGCCGGTTTCGGCGGCGGCGTCACTGCCGATGTCGTACGTTCGGGCTCGGCGGGAATTTCCGGCTTGGCCTCTTCCTTCTTTTCCGCCTGGGCAACTTCGGTCGGTTTCTCCGCCGCCTTGTCTTCCGCCTTGTCCTCGGGCTTGGCCTCCGGTTTCGCGGCCTCGTCTTCCGCCGCCTTTTCCGCCACGGCCTCGACGGGCAAGACCTTGGGCTGCGGCGGCCCGTAAAGGGCATCGACAATCGCCAGCCCGCCCAGCAGGGCAACCACCACCACGCCGGCCACGGCGATGCGCGAGATCAGGCGCTTCTTCAGCGCCGCGTCTGCGTCATGCGGTTTTTGCGTGTCTACGTCCGGAGTCTCCGTCATAGCCTTCCTCTTCATCGAAATTCGTCGGTCCGCGGGACAAGGCCCATACCAGCTCCGCCTCCCCGAGGGAAATGCCGCAACGATCGGCCACGTCCTGTGCCGTAAGGCCGCGCTGCGCAAATGCCATGGCGTCGGCATACTGCGGCGAGACATTGCGCGCCGCCTTGATTTCGGCCATGTCGCCGCGCAGTTCCGCGAGTTCGGCGCGCAGCTCCGCGACTTCTTCGCGCAGTTGCCTGGCTTCCAGTTCCTGATGCGAGCGCGTCAGCTCGGCGCCGAAAGGACCGGGCGCCGACGCTACGGCCGGCCGGCCATAGACGGACGGCACGTCCTCTTCTTCCGGATCGAGGTCCGATTCCTCGTCCTGAGGTCGCTCTGCCGCGCTATCCGCATCGACCTCGAAGTCGTCCGACTTGCGGCGGCCCAGTTGCACCACGCGCAAGATCAGAAACACGAGATAGACCCCCGCCAATCCCGAGACCACCAGAATCGCGTCGCGCAAGGCAATACCGCCGATTTCCATCAGGCAGCTCTCCTAAACGCGGCAGCGGCGCGCGCAGGCATCGCTGCGGAGCGCGTATCGACAGGATTTCGATCAGGCATAGGTCATGTCACAACATACTTCGATGGCAATTTGCCACGATAATAGCCGCTGTCCAAAACCTGACAAATCCGGAGCAGGGCGATCTTTATCCCATGTTTTACCTGAAGAAACTGATTTCGGCACTGGTTTTGCCGCCGACGGGACCGTTGCTGCTGGCCTGGTTCGGCCTGTGGCTGACCCGTCGGCACCCCCGCAGCGGGCGCGTCCTGGTGTTCTGCGCCCTGTTCGTACTGACCGCCCTGTCGCTGCCGCCGGTCGCCCTCGGCTTAATGCAAAGCCTGGAACAGTTTCCACCCATCTCGGCGCAGAACCTGGCGCGCGCCCAGGCCATCGTGGTCCTCGGCGGCGGCAACTACCATGGTGCTCCGGAATACGGTGGCGATACCGTGGGCCGATGGACACTGGAACGCGTACGCTACAGCGCCTACTTGCAGCGGCATACTGGATTGCCCATTCTCGTCACCAGCGGCGCACCCTATGGCGGCAGGCCGGAAGGCGAAACCATGAAGGAAGCCATAGAGCGCGATCTTGGCGGCAAGGTGAAGTGGGCCGAAAACGCGTCGCGGGACACGGCCGAGAACGCCGCATATTCGGCGCGCATCCTGAAGGCAAACGGAATCTCCCGCATCGCCCTCGTCAGTCATGGCTGGCACCTGCCGCGGGCCGCAGAACTCTTCGCGCGCGCGGGACTGGAAGTCATCGCCGCACCGACCGTTTTCTCCACGGAGTCGCCTTCGTCGTTTGCGCAGGCGCTGCCGTCGGCCGGCGCGCTCCTGACCAGCAGCCTGGCGCTGCACGAGTGGCTGGGAATTTTTGCCCAGCGCCTGACAAGATAGCCACGCTCGACTTGTTCGCACCGTCTCGCGGACTGTCGGCGCAACGATGCGCTATGATCAGAATCTACTCTCGCGCGTTAGCCTGCCGACCCATCGGGCCGCTCGTCTGGCGCCGGACAAGAAGTGAGGAGACATCATGAACGATAAGCTCCAGATACGCACGGGGCAGTCGTGCGCTGAAGATTCGGCCGCTGCGGTAAGCGAATTCTTTGCGGCGGTCAGCCAGCCGCACATGGCGCAGGTGATCTTCTTCTGCTCCAGCAATTACGACCTGACCATCGTCGCGGCGGAAATGAACCGCCTGTTCGCCGGCGTTGCCGTGGTTGGCTGCACCTCGGCCGGCGAAATCGGGCCTGCGGGCTACCGCGACCACAGCCTGGCGGGTTTCAGTCTTCCCGGCGGCGCCTGCATCGCAGTGACGGGGCGGATCGACAATCTCCACGATTTCGACAGCACCGTTGGCCATGACCTCGCACACGACCTGGCGCAGCAACTCGACGACAGTGCCGACGGTCTCGATCATCGCTTCGCTTTCCTGCTGATCGACGGTCTCTCGGTGCGTGAAGAACCCGTCGCACAGTCCTTCCAGGCCGGCCTCGGGATGATTCCCCTGGTCGGCGGTTCCGCCGGCGACGACCTGCATTTCAAGCGCACCTCGGTCTTCCACGACGGCGCCTTCCACAGCGATGCCGCAACGCTGACGCTCGTCGCAACGCGCTTTCCGCTCAAGATATTCAAGACGCAGCACTTCGTCTGCGACGAAGAGCGGCTGGTGGTCACCGCGGCCGACCCGGCAACCCGTACCGTCAGCGAGATCAACGGCCTGCCGGCGGTGGAGGAATACGCGCGGCTGATCGGGAAGAACGTCGAAGGCCTCGATCCCGCCGCCTTCGCCTCCATGCCGGTGGTGGTGGTTATCGACGGTACGGACTACGTACGCTCGATCCAGAAGGCCAACCCCGACGGCAGCCTGACCTTTTACAGCGCCATTGACGAAGGCCTGGTGCTGCGCATCGCCCGCGGCATCGGTCTGGTCGACAACCTGAAGCAGGCCTTCGCCGGGCTGCGCGCCGAAGTCGGCCCGCTACAACTGGTCGTCGCCTGCGACTGCATCCTGCGCAATCTGGAGGCCACCAACAACAAGCAGAAGGAGGCGGTCGGCGATATTTTCTGCGCCAATAACGCCGTCGGCTTCAGCACCTATGGCGAGCAGTACCACGGCGTCCATGTCAACCAGACCCTGACCGGGGTTGCCATCGGCGAGGCCGAGCCCGACCATGCCTGAGACACAAACGCCCCCTACCGCCGGCGAACAGGCGCAACAGGCCGAGATCGTCCGCCTCAACAAAATCATCAAGGCTCTCGTGGCACGCGCCGAGCGCGCCATGGGAACGCAGGGGTCCGACTTCGGCCGCTTCCAGACGACCATCCTGCTCGAAGAAAAGGTGCGCAGCCGCACTCAGGAGTTGCGGGCGGCGCTGGCCGAAAATGAAACGATCACCCGCGACCTGCGACAGGCCTATGAAGCGTTAAAACGCGAAAAGGCGGAACAGATCATCCTCATCGGCAAGCTGGAACAGGCGCAGAACCAGTTGCTGCAATCGGAGAAGATGGCTTCGATAGGCCAGCTCGCGGCCGGCGTTGCCCACGAAATCAACAACCCGGTCGGCTTCGTCAATTCCAACCTCGGCACGCTGAAGAACTACGTCGAGCAGTTGTTCGCCGTCATCGACGCCTACGAAGCTTGCGAGGCCGTGCACGCGATCCATTCCGAGCCTTTGATCGCCGCCAAGCAGGCGGCCGACCTCGGCTTCCTGCGCCAGGATATCGTCGCCCTGCTCGGCGAATCGCGCGACGGCCTCGAACGCGTCAAGAAAATCGTCCAGGACTTGAAGGACTTCTCCCATGTCGATGAGGCCGAATGGCAGCAGGCCGACCTCAATGCCGGCCTGGAGAGCACCCTCAACGTCGTCTGGAACGAACTCAAGTACAAGACCGAAGTCGTCAAGGACTATGGCGAGCTACCGTTGATCGAGTGCCTGCCTTTCCAGCTCAATCAGGTGTTCTTGAACCTGCTGATGAATGCCGCCCATGCCATTGCCGAGCACGGCACCATCACGCTGCGCACCGGCACGGAAGATGGCGGCGTCTGGGTCGAAATCGCCGATACCGGTTGCGGCATCCCGCCGGAAAATCTCAAGCGTATCTTCGACCCCTTCTTCACCACCAAGCCGGTCGGCAAAGGCACGGGCCTGGGGCTGTCGCTGTCCTACGGCATCGTCCAGCGGCACCATGGCCGCGTCGAGGTGACGAGCGAGCTCGGCAAGGGTACGGCCTTCCGCCTGCACCTGCCGTTGCGGCAGCCGGCACAGGCGGTAGCCTAGCCCGTCAGAGCCGCTCGAACACCCCCGCCGCGCCCATGCCGGTGCCGATGCACATGGTCACCATGCCCCACTTGAGGTTCTCGCGCTGCATGGCATGCACGACGGTCGCGGTGCGGATGGCGCCGGTGGCGCCGAGCGGATGGCCAAGCGCGATGGCGCCGCCCAGCGGGTTCACCTTGGCCGGATCGAGTTCCAGCGTTTTCAGCACCGCCAGCGCCTGTGCGGCAAAGGCTTCGTTGAGTTCGATCCAGTCGAGATCGGCCTTGCTGATGCCGGCCTGCGCGAGGGCGCGCGGGATGGCTTCGATGGGGCCGATGCCCATGATTTCCGGCGGCACGCCGGCGACCGAATAACCGGCGAAGCGCGCCAGCGGTTTGAGGTTGAACTGCTTCAGCATCTTCTCGCTCACCAGCAGCACCGCCGCGGCGCCGTCGGACATCTGCGAGCTGTTGCCGGCCGTGACCGAACCCTTGGCGGCGAACACCGGGCGCAGCTTGGCGAGCCTTTCCGCCGTGCTGTCGGCGCGCGGGCCTTCGTCGGTGTCGGCCGTGCGCTGCTTGAGTTTCACCTCGCCGCTCGTGAGATCGGGCAGGTGTTCGGTAAAGTCATACGGAGAAATTTCGGCCTTGAACTTGCCGGCCGCGATGGCGGCCATCGCCTTGGCGTGGCTGGCCGCCGCGAAGGCGTCCTGCTCTTCGCGCGTGACCTGCCACTGCTGCGCCACTCTCTCCGCCGTGAGGCCCATGCCGTAGGCGATGGCGATGTTTTCCTCCTTCTCGAAGAAGGCCGGGTTCATCGCGATCTTGTTGCCCATCATCTGCGGCATCACGGTCATCGACTCGGTGCCGGCGGCAATCATCACATCGGCCTCGCCCAGGCGGATGCGCGCCGCGGCATCGGCCACGGCCTGCACGCCGGAGGAGCAGAAGCGGTTGATGGTGATGCCCGGCACGGTGTTGGGCAGCCCGGCCAGCAAGAGGCCGATGCGGGCGACGTTCATGCCCTGTTCGGCTTCCGGCATGGCGCAGCCGACGATGACGTCACCGATCAGTTGCGGGTCGAGTCCCGGCGCCTGCGCCATAACGGCGCGGATGGCGTGGGCCAGCATGTCGTCGGGGCGCACGTTCCTGAACATGCCGCGGCGCTTGGCCACCGGCAGGCGCGTGGCGGCAACGATGTAGGCTTCCTGGATTTGTTTGCTCATGTGTGGGTACTCCTTGATCCATTAAACAGCTATTAACCACGGCGACACGGCGGGCACGGCGAAATTCAGGAACCCCGATGAAGACAGAAAGGCTTTCGCCGTGTCGCCGTGTTCGCCGTGGTGAGATGTATTGCCTGCATGTCAATTTCTCAGCGGTTTGCCGGTTTCCAGCATGTAAGCGATCCTGGCTTGCGTCTTCTCGTTCTTCAGCAGTTCGACGAAGAGCTTGCGCTCCACTGTCAGCAGCCAGTTCTCGTCGACCAGACTGCCGGACTCGACATCGCCGCCGCACAGGGCCGTCGCGGCGGCCTTCGCCACCGCGTAGTCGTGCGCCGAAATCATGCCGCCCCCCTGCATGTTGACCAGCATCATCTCCAGCGTGGCGATGCCGGTGCGTCCGCACACCGGCACGTTGCGGGCCGGCAGCGGCGGCTGGTAGCCGGTTTCGGCCAGGCCGCGCGCCTGACGCAGCGCGACGTAGAGCAGTTCGTGCGGATTGAAGACGACGATGTCGGCATCGTCCACGAAGCCCAGTTCGCGGGCGTTCAGGGCGCTCTTGGAGACGTTGGCCATGGCGATGGCGGTGAACACCGGCTGGATGAAATCGAAGGGCATGTTGTTGCCCGTCCTGGCGGCGTTGCGCGCGGCGCGCAGCGCGAACTCCTTGCAGCCGCCGCCGGCGGGAATCAGGCCGACGCCCGCCTCGACCAGGCCGATGTAAGACTCCAGCGCGACGACGCGACGATCTGCATGCATCAGAAATTCGCAGCCGCCGCCCAGCGCCATGCCGCTGACCGCCGCGACCACCGGCACTTTCGCGAATTTCAACGCCTGTGAGGCCTGCTGGAACTCGGCGACGAACTGTTCGAGCATATCGAACCGGCCCGCCGCAATCGCCTCCGCAACCTCCTTCAGATTGGCACCGACGGCAAACGGCGCCTCGTGCCACAGCACCACGCCCTGGCAGTGGCGTTCGGCATGGGCGACGGCCGCGCGCAGACCGACGATGACGTCGCGGCCCAGCGTGTGCATCTTGGTCTTGAACGACAGTATCGCGATGTCGGCATCGACCTCGGGCAAGTGCCACAGGCGCACGCCGTCGTTCTCATACAGCGTCGCGCCGGCCTTGGCGGGCGCGATCTGTGCCGCGCCGAAAACCTGCTCGGGAAAGATCTGGCGCCGATAGACCGGCAGCGTCGAACGACCCTTGAGTACCTTGTCGGCGGCGGAGTAGGAACCGTTTGCGGCATGCACGCCATCGACTTCAAACACCCACGCCGGCAGCGGCGCCTGGCACATGCCGAGGCCTGCATCGATGTCGGCTTTCACGGCATCGGCAATCGTCTTCCAGCCGGCCGCCTGCCAGGTCTCGAACGGGCCTTGCGACCAGCCGAAGCCCCAGCGCATGGCGAAGTCGATGTCGCGGGCGTTGTCGGCGATGTCGGCGAGATGGTAGGCGCAGTAGTGGAACACGTCGCGGAAAATCGCCCACATGAACCGGGCCTGAGGATGTTGCGAGGCGCGCAGGGCGGCGAACTTCTCCGCCGGATTCTTGATCTTCAGCATCGCGTCGACTTCGGGAGCCACCGCGCCCGTGGACGCGCGATAGTCCTGTGCCGCCAGGTCGAGCACCTGAATTTCCTTGCCCTGCTTGCGGAACACGCCGCACTTGGTCTTCTGGCCCAGCGCGCCCTTGGCTATCAGCGCGGAGAGCCAGTCCGGCGCCGCGTAATAGCCGTGCCAGGGATCGTTCGGCAGCGTGTCCTGCATGGTCTTGATGACATGCGCCATGGTGTCGAGACCGACCACATCGGCGGTGCGATAGGTGGCGCTCTTGGGCCGGCCGATCTTCGGGCCGGTCAGCGCATCCGCTTCGTCGAAGCCCAGGCCCAGGCGCTGCGTGTGATGCATGACGGCGAGTATCGAAAACACGCCGACGCGGTTGGCGACGAAGTTGGGCGTGTCCTTCGCCCGCACGATGCCCTTGCCCAGGCGCGTGACCAGCCAGGATTCGAGATTGTCGAGCAGGGCCGCGTCGGTTTGCGTCGTCGCGATCAACTCGACCAGATGCATATAGCGCGGCGGGTTGAAGAAGTGGATGCCGCAGAAGCGCGTGCGCAGTTCCGCCGGCAGCACCGAGGCAAGATGGTTGATCGACAACCCGGACGTGTTGGACGCGATGATCGCGGAAGGCTGAACATGCGGCGCGATCTTGCGGTAGAGGTCTTCCTTCCATTCCATCTTCTCGGCGATGGCCTCGATGATGAGGTCGCAGCCTTGCAACTGTTCGAGGTGCTGATCGTAGTTGGCGGCATCGATGCAGGCGACGCGATCCTTGGTCGCCAGCGGCGAGGGCTCCAGTTTCTTCAGCCCCTCGATGGCCTTGTCGACGATGCCGTTAGGCGCATCCTTGCCGGCGAGATCGAACAGCACCACCGGCACGCCAGCATTGGCGCAATGGGCGGCGATCTGTGCGCCCATGACGCCGGCGCCCAGCACCGCGACTTTGTTGACGATGAAATTGCTCACTCGACTCTCCTTCGTTGGTGTGTATTCACAAACAGGTCAGATCGGTTGGCGGCGCGCGCCAAGGGAGGCGGGTGGCCGACGCCGCTCGTGTCCCCCTGGCTGGG
>OBOI01000469.1_pt1 | contig 14074 bp, 11 predicted proteins | sample 1670151 | NCBI WGS metagenome assembly OBOI01 (sample SAMEA104232303, study PRJEB22302) | sediment metagenome | biome: forest; feature: aquifer; material: sediment | place: USA | collected 2011-08-07 | depth 0.01 m | reverse complement strand
ATGCTTACCGACATGGAGGAAACCATGCTCCATGCCAAAGGCGTCGGGATCGCCGGCGTTCAGGTGGGATACTGCGCGCGCGTTTTTCTCTCACTCCACGGGAAAAAAGTGGTGCCCGTCCTCAACCCAACCATTATCGCCCATAGCGGAGAAACGGAAAGTATGGAAGAAGGGTGTTTGTCAGTCCCAGGGGTGTATCATCCGGTCGAACGCTGGAAGAGTGTCCGACTGACCGGCATCAATGAACGCGGTCTACCGATTGCGCTCAAAGCGCGAGGATATTTTGCTCGGATCCTTCAACACGAAACTGATCATCTTAATGGCATCCTGTTTGTGGATCGATTTCTAGAGCAGCAACAAACCAAAAAAATAAAAGGTTCCAGGAACCTTTTTTGAACGCTTGTTTTTATGATGATTGATCTTTTCGGCTCATCTGACTTCTGTCTGCCGACCGCGGAGGCTCTTCGCGCTACCGGCTACGAACTCCGACTTGTCACCACACTACCGCCTTCAGGACACAAAAGCCGCGTCCAGCACCAAAATCCAGTCCAACAATACGCTATCACGCATCAGCTGCCGATTACGGGAATCCGCACCACCCAAGAACTCAAACGCCTCTACCAATTATGGGAGCCTCCGGTCTGCGCCATTGTGGCAAGTTTTGGACGCATCATCCCCCAAGCGGTATTAATATCTCCAACAAGCGGGTTCCTGAACATCCACCCCTCACTTCTGCCGCGGCATCGTGGCCCTTCACCAGTCCAATCGACAATCCTTTCCGGAGACGAGCGCACGGGAGTGACAATCATCGTCCTGGACGCCGAAGTGGATCACGGTCCGATTATTGCGATACAGGAAACAGATGTTGCCCCCAACGAAACAGCCCCAGAACTCAAACAACGACTCTCTGTGATGGGCTCAGAACTCCTGCTGACAGTGCTCAAACCATGGATCGACGGCAGCATCCAACCAACACCGCAAAACCATAATGCGGCCACAATGAGTCGAAAGATCCATAAAGAAGATGGCCGCATCCTTTGGAGCCAATCGGCAGAAACGATCCAACGGCAATGGCGCGCCTGTAGCCCATGGCCAGGGACATGGACAACATTACTCACCCCAGAGGGGGGCCATGAGATCATCAAACTATTCGACATTCAGCCCGTCAATGAGAGAACGGACCGGCCGAATCCTGCACCCGGGACAATCCTTGACTTGAACAGCCAGCATCAACTCATCATCCAAGCGGGATCGCAATCGACGATCGCGTGTTCCTCGATTCAACGCTCGAGCAAAAAGCGGATGACAGTCGGCGCATTCATCCAGGGATTCCCTGATTTGGTCGGACGACGATTCGAATAATAAAAACCCCTCTTATTCATCTTCACTCTCATCATCGTCGCCGTCTTTATCTTCGTCATCGTCCCCTGCTTCCGTATCATCACAATTAGGGCAGGTGTCGTCCTTCAGTTCGTCGCCACAACTTGGGCATGTGTTATTGTTCATACTCTCTATAATAATCGCTTAAGTTGCCATGATGATGGCCGCCGACCTTTGTGCTTCCGATATAGTATAAAACTTGTAGGTCAAAAACAATTATGTTGTCAAGGTCTTCTCCCTCCTCCCATTCACAACGACAAGACTGGATCAATGCGCTGGAACGAGCTGGTATCATCCATGCGAAGCAGGAAGTCGATGACATCATCAAAGACGTTCATCAATTCCGCCGTACAGCCGATTGGATTGTCCAGGCAGTGAAACGACGATGTCAACGGGAGCCTCTGGCATACATTTTAGGGTGGCAACCGTTCTATCACCGTCGTTTTGCGGTCGACGCGACAACACTCATCCCGCGACCAGAAACCGAATACCTCATGCAATACGTCCTTGAGCAGCTAAAGAAAACCCCCACGGCAAGAATTGTTGATTGCGGGACTGGTTGTGGCGCAATCGCGATCACGCTCAAAGCAGAGATTCCAACGCTCACTGTCATTGCGATCGACGACGATGCACGGACGCTCGAGGTCGCAAAACGCAACGCCCAACGGCTCGAAACGATCATCGATTTCCGGCTTGGCAATCTCCTAAAACCCTTAGGGAGCGCGCCCATCGACGGGATCATTGCGAATCTTCCCTATCTGCCAACCGCTTGGAAGGGACATCTTCAACCGGAAATTAACTTTGAACCCGAAAAGGCTTTGTATGGCGGACCCGACGGATTGGATTTGGTAAAGCAGATAATTAGGCAGGTCAAATCGCGCGGCACTCCCTACCCATGGATCATCTTGGAACTGCTCCCACAACAAATTGCGTCCGTCAGCGAACTACTGAACAAAAAACTCGGCGGCACCATGAACCTCATTGTTGATCTTTCCGGCGTTGGGCGATTTATCTATTGGCAGCAAGCAATTTCCCTATGACGAATGTACGCCAACAGAGCCTCTCTCAAGTAATTCTATGGACTCTTGTCCTTGCATTGCCATGGTATCAACTGCGCTGGAATGTTGTTGGAATTCCCACCACTGCTCTGGAGGCGATCGTTATTCTTTGCGCTTTCCTCTCCCTCGCATTGCCTACCAACAAGTCCTTTCTCCAACGCATACGAATATTTTTTACGATCGAACAGAGAACACTTCGTCGCGCAATCTTGTTGTTTCTTTTCACAACAACCCTCGCGGCCTGGGCCGTCAACACTCCCGCTGCAGCGGGGATCTGGAAAGCCTATGTTGTCGATGCGTTGATTGCTGGGTTAACGGTGCAGATGGTCAGCCGTTGGCAAGACAATGTCCTGCGTACTATTATCTCTGCTGGTGCTGCACTTTTGCTCATAGTCGGAACAGTGGCCATTTTCCAATGGCTCATGCCTTCTGGCCTTTTAATCGGCGGTTATTCCTATTTCGCAATCAACGACGCCGATTGGCGGATGCTTCCGCTTTTCCGTGCGACAAGTCTGTACGATTACCCGAACGCTATCGGCTTACTGGCCGCCCCATTAGTGGTGTTAATCGCTGGGGCAATCATCGAGTTCGGTGGCACAGCGCTGCTCTTGTCTGGTTTTGCGTCGGGAGTACTCGCAATCGTGCTGGCGCACTCCAACGGGGCGATGCTTGCTGTTGTTGTGGCACTCTTGAGCGGGTATGTCCTCAAAAAACTAAGCCCACCAAAAAAAGTGTGGGCTGTAACAGTCGCGCTTCTCATTTGGGTACTCCTACCATTTCTCCCATTGGGTCCGATCATTGAAGAGAGCCTCCGCACGAACCCTTCCGGCGTTCTTCGCATAGAACAACACACGGAGACACGAAAACTCCTCAGCAATTCCCCTTTGTGGGGAGGAGGACTCGCAAACTACCAGCAATCCATTACTCCCTATCACAACACGGAGACGTCGGGGCCAGCGTTGTTATACCCGCACAACATGGTTCTGGCGCTCTGGAGCGAATTTGGGCTACTCGGCATGATCGCGACCCTTGGCCTGATTCTCCTGACTCTCCGGCATCTTGCCGGGCGAACAGATCTTCAGGCACAGATACTATTGAGCGTCTGGGTCGCGCTGCTCGTCCATGGATTAGTTGATGTGCCGTACTTCAAAAATGATCTTGCTGTCATTTTCTGGATCATTCTTGTCTTGAGCTGGGCTAACCTCAAAGCTGGTCGTCTGGATAGGGATCGAGGTTATCCGGGATCTCAACTTGACCGGTCGCATTGATCGCAGCAATGATTGCGCGGACGAGCTGTTTGGGACAATTCACTGGGATATCGAGTACCGCAGTTCTCTGTTCACCTGTTCCTTCGTAGCGAAAGCCGAGCTCGTGATACCACCTTGTGCCGCGCGTGATGTCGAACAACTTCTCCGCCAATGGATATAACAACGCGTAGGGTGGAATTGCTAAAAATCGATAACAAACTCTTTCGGCGCCCTTTTCCATAACACCAACGTATTTCTCCGGCTTCTGTTCGCCGGACGGTATACTACTGATCGCTTGACGGAGCTCATCAATCACCCGTGTTACGCGACTAGAAAACTCCATGCGCCGTTGTTCTGGGTAGAATTGAAATAACCCCCCAAGAACATTCATGTCGCTGCCCGCATCTGCGGTATAACTCGACGCATCAACACTATAATATACCAACAACACGTCAAAAAAATCTTTTGTGGCAACGCCGGCAGCTTGGGCCATTGCCGCGATCTGCTCTGCCGCCTCTCGGACAGAACCCCCTTTGATGGTCTGTCCGATCGGATCAGCGCTGACGATTGCTTGGATAAGTTGTTGCTCAACGCTCGCGAGCCCCAACTGTGGCAACAGCGTCTCTAGTTCAACGAGTGTCTCATTGTGCTGTTCCCTTGCTTGGTGTCGCGCAACCGCTCGCGGTTTTCCAAGATCATGAACGATCAATAGTAAGCGGAATAACCGTTTATCGAGACCGAGAGGTATCGGCCGCGAGGAAAAATATTTTTCAAACTGTCCGCAGACCATCTCGACATGCTGCTCAAGTGTAAAGTTTTCATCCCCACCCAGATTACCTTCAAAAAGCTCGCGATACGTTTGGTTGTGCTTGAGCAACTCAATAATTGCCCTGGCGGAAAATGGTTCTTGTCCAAGCAACTTCGCAATCGCTGCAGTTTCTTGCTCTCCAGATAGCCCCTCGATAGGACGAGGGGGTTCCTCCGCACGCCATCGAACCCTGGAATAATCTGGCAATGTTATGATCGAAGCGACGTCATGAGGACTAATATCCTGCTGGATTTGCGAATCGCCGTGCTGTGTCGCAAATGAACGGAGAATTTCTACAATTTTGTCAATAGTTAATGAGCCTCCGTGCCATTCCCGAATCTCTTCGAGCGTTGGCACCGACCCTAACATTCGCCCAAACGCGCGACGGTGGATTGTGGCGACCTTTGGCGCGCTTTGTTCGGTCACAAACCGAAACCAATGGTGATCAAAAAATTTAAGCACTGCAAGTTGTTCTTGCGAGTTGAGGCGTTTTTCCAGCAATGTTGTTTCTAAAAAATTAACAATGTTTTGCCGTGCCTGGGTATAATCGCGCCGATAAAATGCTGTTTTACGCTCTCCTTCGACGGGGATATGGAATCCCTCACTGCAAAATTGAGCAAACCATTCTGGCGAGGCAACGGCATAACGATACAAGTGCTCCGTAGCCGTCGCAACAGATGTTTTTATTTCAGAATTCATCATGCCCCAGCCCAACACCATTTCGTACGCCTGACTTCGCTGAAAAATCTGATGAACTTCTTTCAACTCATCCCAATCCCAATTTCGGAGCCCTGTTGTAAGCCCATGCCTGCGGATGGACGGCTCAAATGCTCCATTAAATCCATGATAGACGGCCCCGTTGCTAAACCAGCGGTCCACAAGGAATTCATACATTGCTTGTTTGTCCGCCTCCGTTTCGTTGTCGATAGAACTATCAAATTTTTTCCGAATGGAGACCGCAAATAATGTTCCAACGATGGCACTAAAATCCTGCGGCTTTATATCGGAGTTGCGGCACTGTTCAACGAGAGCGCTTGTAAACTCCCAAAACCCCTTTCCATCGGGGAATGTCCACCCGTATTCAAGAGCCACGCCAATGCACTTCGGCCTTGTCGCTGCTGGCACGAGCTCGAGCATCTTGAGATAGCGCTCCGAACAGAGCACTTGCGAGAGATCAAAGCGCTTCGATTTTTCTGGCTCATTCTTGGTAGGGGCACCAACCGGAACTCCAGTTTCCGGTGTTCGCTCAAAACCCTTCATAAGGATTCCGTTAACCGTCACGGCTGGATAGCAAGAGAAACTCGTGCCGCTGTTGATGTATTGGGGGAATTCACCATTGTGATCGCATCCTCGACGCCTCTAATTTGGACCGCTGCTTTTAAGACCGTATCAGCGCTTATTGATATTGAGTCAATCCCCTCTTTCACCAAAAATTCCGCAAAGTCCGGGAAGTCGGATGGCGCTTGCCCGCAAATCCCTACCTTGAGCCCTCGCGCGTGGGCTTCTGTGATCAAAATGTGAATTAATTTTTTGATTGCTGGGCTACGCTCATTGCCCACGTGGGCGATCATTTTTGAATCTCGGTCCAGCCCCAGTGTTAATTGTGTGAGGTCATTCGAACCAATCGAAAATCCATCAAAAATTTCGGCAAATTCATCCACCTGCAAAATATTGGATGGGATTTCTGCCATCACCCAAATCTCAAGGCCTTCGACGATATCGCCATTCTTTTTTTTGTGACGTACTTCTGGTTTGATTCTGTTATCCAGGCCATATTTGGTGATGAGTTCCACCACCTTCTTTCCCTCTTCGGGTGTCCGACAAAAGGGTACCATCACGTTCACATTGTAAAGCCCCATCTGCTCGCGCACTCGTTTGACCGCCCGGCACTCGAGCGAAAACGCCTGCTCAAACTGTGGGTCGTAGTACCGGCTCGCCCCGCGCCATCCCAACATGGGGTTTTCTTCTTTTGGTTCGTACAGTGCCCCGCCAATTAAGTTCGCATACTCGTTGCTTTTAAAATCACTAAAGCGCAACAAGACATCGTAGGGGTAAAACGCGGCTCCCAATTGCGCGATACCGTAGCTTAGTGTATCAACATAATATTCCAGCTTATCCCGATACCCCTTGGTAAGCTTTTCGATTTGCTGCACCACCGTTTGGTCTGTAAGTTGCTCAAACTGGATGAGTGCGTTCGGGTGGATCTTAATAAAGTTCGAGATGATAAATTCTTCGCGCGCGAGCCCCACCCCGCGGTGCGGGAGCTTGGCATGGTGGAATGCGAGTTCAGGGTCTGCAGCAATCAGTTTAATATCTACTGCCGGCTGCTGAAACCCGGTGAGATCGTGGCGCTCAATATCAAAGTTGAGAAGCCCCTGATACACCTTGCCGACTTCCCCTTCCGCACAGCTCACCGTCAATTCCATTCCCGTAGAAATCACGGATGTGGCATTGCCGCACCCCACAATGGCAGGGATGCCAAGTTCGCGCGAAATAATAGCCGCATGGCTAGTCCGCCCCCCAGAATTGGTCACAATAGCGGCGGCGAGCTTCATGATCGGCTCCCAATCCGGATCGGTAATTTCGGTGACCAGAATTTCGCCCGCCTTAAAGTCCGCCATTTGGGCTACATCAGAGATACAACGTGCAATGCCCTTGCCGATTTTTGCTCCCACGGCAGCGCCCTGGACAAGGATGTTCCCCCGTTCCTTCATTTTGTACTCTTCCAAAACGTGGGATTCTAATTTTTGCGATTGAACCGTTTCGGGGCGTGCCTGCACTATAAAAAGTGTGTTTAATTGACCGTCAACCGCCCACTCGATATCCATGGGTCTGCCATAATGGTCTTCAATCAGCACCACCCATCGCGCGAGCTGAAGTATCATCTCGTCACTCAAGACAAACGCATGGTGGAGTTCCTCGACGATCGGAACTTCTTTGGTAAGATTACCGGCATCCTGAGAATAAATAAGCTTGTTTTTCTTTGGTCCTGCTCGTTTGCTAATGATCGAGCGGAAGCCCTTGCGCAGCGTTGGCTTGAATACTTTATACTCATCAGGGATCACAGCGCCTTTCACCACCAACTCCCCCAACCCCCAGCTCCCATTAATGAGCACCAGGTCACGAAACCCGCTTTCGGTATCCAAACTAAAGGCAACCCCTGAGGCGGCGAGGTCACTGCGCACCATTTTTTGAACGGCAACGGAAAGAGCAATGTCCAAATGGCTATATTGCTGATCCTGGCGATACGAAATTGCACGATTGGTGAACAATGACGCAAACGCTTTTTTGATGTGCTCCAGTACTTCCAGCTCGCCGCGAACGTTCAAGTAGGTTTCTTGCTGACCGGCAAACGAGGCGTCGGGTAAATCCTCCGCTGTTGCGGAAGAGCGAACCGCAACATCCAAGGTATGCGTGTCGGTTTTATAATGCTCGCTGAGTTTAATATGTGCGCCTCGAATATCATGCTCCAAATCGCTCGGGAATTGGCCGTCGAGGATCATCTGGCGAAGCGTTTGTCCACAACGCTCTAAGGCATGGATGTCATGCGTATCCAGGCCCCGGAGAACCTCCTGGATAGATTGATCCAATTTGTTGTGCGTAATAAACGAACGGTAGGCATAAGCCGTTACCGCGAATCCATAGGGAACAGCGACGTGTTCATTGGGGAATGCGGAGCTCGCGGCACCGGTCAACTTTTGATACAGCTCACCCAAGTTGGCATTCTTCCCACCCACAATTGGCACATCGTCTTTACTGATCTCAGAAAACCACAAAATAAAGGCGGACTCGCGTTGAGACATAGTTTTAAAAAATTAGCTTTGAATTACGAAACAATATTGCCTGAGCTTGTCGAAGGCTCGAAACTCAACAAATCATGCCCATTCGACAGGCTCAGGGACTATGATTTGTTGAGTTTCGTAATCCACACTAACTGTGGATAGCGTACATAGTGTAGCATCCCGTTGCCAAAAAACAACCTTTTCTTTATGTTCTTGTATTGCTACAATAAACACACTCTTTCTTAACATCATTGTATGGCAACGCCTCCTATTTCGCATCGCGGTCAATCTGTCATCGCTTCTCCGATCCGAAAATTCCTCCCGCTGCTGCAAGCCACTCAAAAACGCGGTATTGAAGTCTATAAATTAAACACCGGGGATCCAGATATCGCGGTGCCTCCTCTTTTTTTTAAAACGCTCAGGCAATACAAAAGCCCCAACCTCCCCTATGCCCCCAGCCCCGGAGAGCCCGCCCATGTAGCGGCATGGATCCAATACTACAAACAATTTGGCCTCAAACTAGAACCCAAGAATCTGATCCCCACCGTGGGCTGCGCCGAAGCGATTCTGTTGGCACTCATGGCCGTTGCCGATGTCGGTGATGAAATTTTAGTCTTCGAGCCCCTCTATGTGAGCTACAAATCATTTGCGGTGATGATTGGGGTAAAGCTTGTCCCCATTCCGCTGTCTACCGAAAATGATTTCCGAATGCCACCCTTGAGCCAGATCGAAGCAAAGGTTACCAAAAAAACCAAAGCAATCGTGGTCATTAACCCGGATAACCCCACCGGAAAATTATGGAGCGATAAGGAACTCTCTCAAATTGTTGCGTTGGCCAACAAACACAATTTGTTTGTTATCGCTGATGAGACGTATCGCGAAATCCGTTTTACCGGCAAACCGTCCTGCCTCTTGGCTAACCCCGCCGCACGCCATAACACCGTTGTCGTGGACAGTATTTCAAAACGGTTTTCAATGCCCGGAGCACGCGTCGGTTGTGTGGTTTCGTACAACGAAGAGGTTATGGGGGCAGTGCTCAAATTCGCGCAGGCTCGGTTATCGGTGGGAACCCTCGAACAATTCGCTCTTAATCCACTACTCTTACGTTCCAAAAAAATCACTGATCCGGTCCGCAAAGAGTACCAACAACGCCGTGATGTGGTGCACGCCGCCCTTTCGGCCATGCCGGGCGTCACCTGCAGCAAGCCGGAAGGAGCCTTCTATATCATCGCAAAACTCCCCGTGAAATCAGCAGAGGAATTCGTAAAATGGCTCATCCGCGATTTCTCGTACAAAAATCACTCTGTGATGGTTTCCCCGATTGCGGACTTCTACATCACTCCTGGCCGCGGGCAAGATGAAATCCGGATTGCCTACGTGCTCAAAGTCCCACTACTCAAACAATCAATGACGGTGTTTGCCCGCGCTATTGCCGAATATCAACGGATCAACCCCCGAACGCAATAACATCCACCGCACGCTCCACAGCGACCGTCTTACGGAATCCAATGCGGTCCTCCGCCGCGTTTTCGGTTCCCCACTGGACTCCTCGAGTAATCGCCTGCGGCCCATATATTCTGTTGATTTGATCCAACGCTCGAGTGAGATCGTTCTGTTTTGCTTGCCTCGGGTCGTTCCATAATGTCAGTTGATGACTTTCCGGACGAAGATCGGTAACGGTGACGGCGAGGAAATTAATGTTTGTCATTCCCGACTTTCGGCCTGAGGCTGATCCGCCTCTGGCGGAGATCGGGAATCCACGATTGTCGTTACTTCTGGATCCTCGGGTCAAGCCCGAGGATGACAATTGCGCTGCATTTTTAAAAATCTCCATACTATCCCAAAGGGGGCGTGAGAGTCTTCGTGCGGCTGAATCGCCCCCTCCCGTACGATACCCCCAGGCGCACGAAACTCCCCATGCCAGCCGCCCATCTTCCCGCAAACGCTGTCCAACTTTCTCACAGAGCTTCATCAACACCGCCATCACGCCCTGGGAGGTGTTGATCCTTTTCGGTAAACAATAAGAGTGCCCAATTGATTTTACCGAGTTATTCGTGGTATTCGCATCGGCATTCGTGGCATTCGACTGATATTCATATCCATTGACGTTGGCCCAGAGCTGATACCCCTGGATGCCCATCACCTCCATAAGATTTGCGACCGGATAGGTACGCAGCTCATTGAGCGTATTAATCCCCAAGGTACGCAACCGTGCCGCGATACGATCGCCGATCCCCCAAGCATCCGTGAGTCCAACGCGAGAATACATTGATTCCAATCGATCCTTCGTAACGATCGTAAGACCATCCGGCTTTTGGAAGTCGCTGCCAAACTTTGCCAGCCATCGCGTGGGCGCAATCCCGATCGAACATCGCAACCAGACACCAACTTCATTTTTAATACGATCTTTTATTTTTTTTGCGATATTTTTTGCTTTTTCTTGCTCTAAATCATAGTGCCCGCCAATGGCATGTCCTGCGCACGGATTATGCGCCCGCGCCGGCATGGCCCCCCCGATGTCTATCGGGGGGCGGCGCGGTGCGCATCCCTCGCAGACCCGCGCTGGCGGGTCGAGAATGAGTGCGCAGGACATGCCATTGGCGGGCACTAGTTTTATCACCGAGGTACCTTCTAATCTTAAGAACGCCTCATCAATACTATACGGTTCAAGCGTATCCGAGTAATCGGCCAAAATCCGAAAAATCCGTTTGGTGGTCGAACGATATTTCCTCGGGTCATTTTCGACCAACACAATCTCCGGGCAAATCCTCCGGGCCTCGGGGACCCGCATGCCCGTGGTAACCCCGAGCTTCTTTGCTTCGATCGATGATGCGATGATGCACCCATAGGCATTGAGGTAAGCGCAGATACCCACAGGCCGACCCCGCAAAAAAGGATTAGCTTGTTGCTCAACAGAAGCAAAATAAGAATTCATGTCAATGTGGAGCCACATACAGCATACGAATAGCCTATCCCTAACGACCGCAGCAATACCAATAGGCCCATGCGAATATTATATTGGCGAAATATCATTCATCCGCTTCTATTCAACATAATACCCCGAGAGTTTCCACTGCTGTTTGAGGCTATAGTAATCCAGTTGGTACGCCGCTTGCGCCGAACTCACCGCAAAGTGGATAATCCGCTCGCGGCCCGCCATGGAATCAAAGATGAGATTTACCGCATCAACGCTGATACGTCGACCACCCCATTTGAAGGCAACGGGCTTTAGGCCAGTACCGGTGAAGGACGCCAGAACGTCTACCGAGGTGTTTGGGAATTCGTGCGACATACCAGCATCAAATCAGAAATATTCACCGCGCTCCGACGAGTAATAATTCGATCTTTCAATTTGCCAAACAATGGGAACGAGTTATTCTCATCCAAAAATTTTTGGGTATCCAAATGCAACGCTTCTGCCCTTGCTCGTGTGCTGATGTCGGCAATTGCGCCGGCACAATCGGAATTGTCGTGCCCATCGGAGCCGACACTCGCGATGAGTTGACCCGGCTCCAACCCGGCCAACGCCCCAAGGACGAGTTCTTGATTACGCCCCCCCTCGCCAACCCCGCGCACCGTCACCGTCGTCTCACCGCCCACAATCAGAGTCTCGCCGGGCCGACATTCTTTGACTAAGCGCCTGCCCACCAGGCGCGCTTCCCCTTGGAGAGCATCCGAGAAGATTCGCGGATTAAACCCTTGACGCTGCGCTTCCGTAGCCATCGCCTCAAGTGCAATACCGTTTGAGATAAGCAACATATTCTCGACATCTCGGAAAATACTTCGATCCCTGGGAGTTTCGCGGAGCCCACCAAATTCTAAATGGTATTTCTTGAGTACTTCTTTTGCTTGCGCCACAGTGGTGCGATCGTACACGGTCGGCCCCGATGCAATCGTCGAAAGATCATTGCCGCAGACATCAGAGAAAATAAGGTTCACCATGGTGCCAGAACACAACGCCGCCATATTGCCCCCGCGCAATTGGGAATTGTGCTTACGGATCGTATTGATCTCATGAATGGTTGCCCCGCGTTTAAAAAGAAGTTTAATACAATTTCGCTCCTGTTGCCATGTTGTCCGAGCATACGGCGCGCAAAGCATTGTACTTGCTCCGCCGGAGATTACCGTGATCACGAGATCCTGTTTTGTCACGCGCTGGAGCAGTTCAATAATTTTCTTGGACGCGGCAACATTGGCGGCCGATGGCAAGGGATGTGTGGTGCGATAAACCCGAACGCGCCCAAATGAGTTGCCTTGGAGATCCAATACAATCCCTTCGGCCAGCCGGCTGCCGAGACGACGCGCAATCACTTGACTTGCGTAGAACGCGACTTTGCCGACCCCAATAAAATAAATCTTCTGAAAGTTACTGAGGTCGTACTGTTTGTCACCAAAAAGTATGCGGGTGCCTTGCATTCGAATTAATTTCCGAAGCAATGGTCCTGTTTCGATCGCTCGATACCCAGATTCCAAGATTGCCAATGCTTTTTTACGCAGAGGCGTGCGCGCAAGTTGTTTGGTATTGAGAATCATCATAAGGATAACACCACTGACGGAACCCTGGGAAATACTGATTTTTGAGCCGAGCACTGTCCGAAGCCAATCCCGACCAGCTGCGGACGATTGTGGACGATGCTGGGCGGGATGGTCCTCCGACGTCCGTTGGAGGAGGCAAGTTTCTCGGCCAAAAATCGGTGTTCCTAGGATTTCGTCAGCAAAGGAGGAGTCATAGGGTGGCAAACTTTCGAATCACTGCCCTCACAACCCCTTGGATGATCGGATCCTGCACGTAAATCGGTTGCATGCTACTATTAGCGGGTTGTAATCGTATCCGCGTTGCTTCACGATAAAAACGCTTCAGCGTCGCGTACGCGTTATCTAAAAGTGCCACCACCACATCCCCATCCTTGGGACTGGGGTTGCGCTCGACAATCACTAAATCGCCATCCAAAATCCCGTCATCTTTCATAGACTCCCCTTTTACCCGAAGAATATAGGTGTTGATGGCATCCACCACAAGGTCAGCGGGCACGGCCATGGTTTCGTGCTCTTCGATCGCTTCAATGGGGTACCCGGCGGTGATAAGCCCCACCAAGGGCAAAAATAAGGCATAGGCGGGATCCAACGTCATATCATGGACCATTTCGACCGCCCGGGCTCGGCCTTTCTCTGCGACCAGATGCCCCTTAGCTTGAAGGGACTTAATATGTTCATGGATCGTCGCCGGAGAGGATCTGCCCATTGCCGCCGCAATCTCGCGATATGTCGGAGCATATCCACGTTCCTTGCTATAAAATTCTATAAACTCCAGAACTTCTTTTTGTTTGCGGGTAAGAGGTTTTTGATGAGACATATTAGAAAACTTAAAAATATGCTAGGATACTATTTACAAATATAAATTGCCGATAGGCACTCGAGGATCCCGCAAGGGGTCCGTTTTTTATAAAAATAATGTGCTATAAGATCACTGTTTGTTTCTCGTATAATATCGGTAAACAATCCTGCCTCATTCTAAACTTCGTTCCATGATTGTGGCCACTGCGAGCATCGAAGTCAACCAAAATCTTTGCTTCCTCGATGGCCTTCAGGAATCCTTCAAAGCTGAACTTTTGCAGCATCATCACTTTCGTATAGTGGTAATATTCTTTTTTGCGTACAATCTTTACTTCTGCCTGAACATAAAAAGCATTCAGAAGTTTTGTCCCCGCGCCAACAGCGCGCGGTGAAGGTTCAATATGGAAGAGTGTTGTAAGCGATGTTGAATTAAGACGTTGAGCTTTTAATTCCCATTCCGCTGCA